>JAAUXY010139537.1_pt1 | contig 10255 bp, 10 predicted proteins | sample 7278121 | NCBI WGS metagenome assembly JAAUXY01 (sample SAMN14350117, study PRJNA611818) | marine sediment metagenome | isolation source: surface marine sediment (1.8m) | place: French Polynesia: Moorea | collected 2018-08
ACCTTTCGGCGTCACTTGCTCGCCCAATAATATTGCCCGCCCATCGCCAAGCATGGTGAAATAGCCGAATTGATGCCCGGCATAAGCCTGAGCGAGAGGCTCGGCCCCCTCGGGGATTTTGTTGCCCGAGAAAACGGCGGAGCCCTCGTCGCCCTTTAGGACATCAGGATTCAGCCCCAAACACTGCGCCAGCGCCACGTTGAAAATCACAAGTTTCGGTTTGCGCACCGGGACTGGATTCAACCGAACATAAAAAGCCTCCGGCAACATAGTGTAGCTGTTGTCGAATTTCCACCCGGCGTCAGGGCGGTCATGTCTGCTGCTGTGCGTCATAAAATTATCCTGCCGATTAAATGAGTTTTATAGAGTTAAAACATTATGCTGGGATACCCGGTGGTCAAGAGGAAGCGTGCAATAAAACGTCCATTGATCTTTTCATTTTTCCTGACTCCAACAAAATCGCTTAGCGCTTCAATCGCACTGTTAAATAACTCCGCCGTAAGAACCAATGCCGTTGAGATCAGTTAAAAAATGAAATCGAGCCATTGGCGCAGAGCAAAACATGCAATCAAAATGACAATCGAACCGTGCCACCGAATCCCAGCCCCAAAAGAAGGAGATATTTCTGGAGCTGGTTGCAATAATTATAGCGCACACCACATTGCTTTAATGTCGGTACGTCGATCACTGAACAACAAGCTGCAAGCTAAAAAACTACTAGTGCGGCAATTCCATTTTCATTTTGGCGGGCACCTTGCGCTGAATCGGGATGGCTCCCGCGTGCTCCGCCAGCGAAACAACCAGCGCGTGCGGGTAGGTCATGCTGGCGATGCCGATAAAGATGACACGGATCAGGTCGGGCATGTCGAAGCTGACACCGCTGAGCAACAAATAGACGCATGCACCCAGCGCCAGAGTTGCCGCGGTGACGGGCAGCGCCAATCGAATCATCCCAGTGACGGCCGATAAGGCAGAACCCGATGCGGTATTGCCTGACAGGCGGAGCATGTGACGAATCGAATGCAGAAAACTAAAGTAGACACCGAAGGCCAGCAGAGCCGGAAGGATGCAAAAAAGTGCTGCCAGCACCGCCAGCTCGACGGCCTGCAGCAAAAAAAGCGGCTCTTTGCGGCGAATGAATTGAAAACCGCTCCAGATGATGCACACCAGCAGGCATGCGGCAAAAACGGGCATGATTCCGACCAGCATTGAAACCACGCTTCGGGCGCCCGGCTCCGGAATTAGATATGAAAACAGCTGCAAAATTTCCTGTCGGTTAAATACGGCCGGCAATGTCAGCACAAGCCCGCCACGGGCAAGGACTTCGGCGATGCGGACCAACTGCGGGGTTGAGGGTGTTGCCAAACTGTCGCCCGTCCCGAAATGGTAGAGCGTCAGGGCAAGAAATGCAATGAAGCTGGCAGTTGGATGGATCCACCACGCCACTAGCACAATGACCATAGTGAGCATATAAGCCGTCAAGAAGTAAAGCGCCCAGCCTTTTCCGATCCGCGGTTGCAGAAATTGCCTTGCCAGGGCATAATCTAAAGCCCCATGCGGAATCCCCACAAAGGGCAACAAAACGATGAGCAGCTTGATGTGCAGTTCGGTCGAACCGGGCCCGAAAAGTGCGCTGCCGGACAGGACGAGCATTCCGATGCAGCTAAATACAAATGCGTGGCGAGCCAACCAAATGCGATATGTCATGCGGGCGATCACGACACTGTGCCTCCGGCAAAGGTAACCCGTCCTGCCTGGCGTATGAAAGGACGCTTCGGCATTGCTGCGATCACCCGAACGATATCGATAATGGATGCCCTATCTGATAAAAAACGCACCAGCCGCTCGGGTGGCACGCGCTGGAATAGATGAAAAAAGACCTGCGGTGCCTCTGATGGATGCGCCGCTAAAAATGAAAGAAAAATCCTGTCCATCCAGGTAGACAGCCAGGAGCGTGGCTTTGGCAGCCGCTGATGCCGACCGGCAGCGATGTCCCCGGCAACTGCCCGGCTCCATTGTTGAATGGGAAGAAAACCGTATCCTGTGCTTCCTTTTACCATCCCGGCCGCTGTGCCGATGGGTATCAAACGTGTCGGCATTTTGGGCGGCGAGAGTTCCGCTGTCATGGGAATAACGCCCTGCTCCTCAAACAGAACCTCATAGTCGTCTAAGTCGTAACGATCGCTAAGATAATCTTTGATCAGTGTTATGTATGCGCCGGATTCAAGCGGCAAATGAGAGAGTACGGTTGGTTCGACAAGTGCTTCGTTTTCAGAAAAGGGCAGGACGTAGACAAAGGTTATGCCGTGGCGTTGTGAAACGTCAAAATCCATTAACGTGACAGTCCTGCCGTCGAATACCGGTCTGTGAGCTTGTATTCTTTGACCGGTGTAATGCTGTAAAAGACACCCCATATTTAGCAGTTGATTGACATCATTTCTGCCGTCAAACATGACCCGTGCTCTGAAATCACCCCTGTTTGTCGAGATGCAAACATCACTCTTATTTTCAACGATGCCCGTTACGGCCGTTTGAAGGAAAAGATCGGCTGATGGGGACCGGTCGATAGTTTCCAAAGCCGCTTCATAGAAGGCATCACCGGGCAGATACTGATAGGGAAATTGCGAGGATGCCTGCATTAGCTCACGTCCGTTGAACCGAACCTTCCATTGGCCCCACTCATGATCGACAGCGTGCGAAAACCGGTGCGTTGCCGTCTTCCAGAAACACCAGACGCGATCAAGATGGTACGACCGGCGAGGTTCGAACACTGCAATGCGCTGATTGCCGGATAATGCCTGAACCAACTCGACCGCCAGCGACAGACCGGAGCAACCGGCACCGACAATGGCATAGTCATAAACCGTTTCCATCAAAGTCCTCTATGGGTTCCGGGCAGCCCATTAAGCGCCTGGTGCAAATTCGAATCATGAACCGGTTGACGACCGATGTTCCAGAAAAGCGGGTTGAGCAGCACGCTGCCAACAGCACACAGGGTTTGCCATATTTTCTCCGAATCTTTGACAAAAGCTCTGCTACCCCAGGTAGATTCTGCCCGAATACGCGGGCCAATAGCTTCGTATAGGCGCGCTGCTGTCATTACCGCTAAACGCGCGCGAAACGGGATGAATCGCATGCCTTTATCAGCGCTTCGATAATATCGAGCAGCACGGCCAAGAAGCTGATTTCTGGCATAAGCGACTCGCCGCCGGATACTGGGCTCGCCGCTTAAAATATGCTGCGGCTCGACGTCTATCCCCAGCATTTCAGGCGGCAGATAAAGGCGGTTGTTGTGTGCATCATCAACGACATCCCTTGCAATGTTGGTCAACTGCATCGCGATGCCCAAGTCAACGGCGAACGGCAGGGCAGCCGGATCCCGGACCCTCATGACGCTACACATCATCAAGCCCACTGTGGAAGCCACCCCATAGGCATAGCGAACCAAATCGTCCCATGATTCTATTCTAACTTTGCCGGTGTCGGATTTGATTGCGTCGACAAATATTTGCGGAAGCCGGGAATCGATTCGGTGTTGTTGCGCCAAATCAATGAAAGCCTGTACATCCGGCTGACAACTGAAAGCGGCGTTTAGATCGGATCGGATGTTGGCCAATTCATGCCTGGCAACATGAGTCGCATGATGGTCGGCAATATCATCGACGTTTCGGCAGAAAGCATATAAAATGGCTACCTCGGCTGCTATCTGGCGAGGAAACAGACCAGCAGCCCAGGTAAAACTTTTGGCGTGGCGCGCCATCGTTTCGTGGGCTTTGCCCTGCTGACTAATTTTATCAAAGGTTGCCGCGCATGAGTGGTTTGCCATTTACGATACCTTCCTTCAAATTTGAAACGTGACAGGAATTCTGATCAACAATCACGTTCTGCAACACCTTGGCCGAGCAGAGCACACCGGGCAGGCCGGCGCCGGGGTGGGTGCCGGCGCCAACAAAATACAAGCCGTCCAGCCGTTTATTTTTATTATGAAACCGAAACCAGGCCGACTGAGAGAATATGGGCGCTATGGAAAAGCCGCTACCCCACAGGGAGAGGTAATCGCGCTCAAAGTCAAGCGGTGTCATGTAAAATGAGTGGACGATGTGGTGCTTCAGGCCGGGAAGCAAATGCGATTCCAGGGTATCCAGAATGCGGTCCCGATACGTGTCGCCCACGCGCTTCCAATCAATTCCGCTTTTAAGATTCGGTACCGGAGAGAGAACATAGAAACTATCGCATCCTTCCGGCGCCATGGTCCTGTCCGTTGCGGTGGGGCGGTGAAGATAGAGGCTGCAATCGTCTGCCAGGTGCTTGCGGTCGAAGACATCCTTGAGTAGCCCCTTAAACCGTGATCCCAGCCAGATCGTATGATGCGCTATCTCATCGTACCTGCGGGAAGTTCCAAAATAGAGCACGAATAGGCCCATGGAGTAAGTCATATGTTTGATGCGCCGATCAATTACGGGACTATCGTGGCCTTTCGGCATCATATGCGAGTAGACGTATGGTGGATCGGCATTCATGACGACAATATCGGACCGCAACTGCCCGTCATTCTCGATGATGACCCCGCCCGCACAGCGATTCTTGGTCACAATTTTCTTAACGGTCGTGCCGAGCCGCAAACGGATATCTTGGCGCCGCATCAGGTCACCGAGCGCATCAATCAAATATCCCATCCCTCCCATACAATAATGTATGCCCCACCGCCTTTCAAGGTAGTGGATCAAGGTGTATATCGAAGTTGTGTCAAACGGATTGCCGCCAACCAGCAGAGGGTGAATACTGAATATCCGGCGCAGGTAAGGATCCTGGATATAGCGCGATACCATCCCGTATACACTCCTGTAGCTTTGAAGACGCAACAGCTTGGGCGCTTGGGCGACCATGTCAGCAAGGCGATGAAAGGGTCTATCGGCCAGTTGGTCGAAACCGACGTCGAAAATCTTGCGCGACATATCAAGCAATTGCAGGTACCCTTTACGGTCACCCGGATTAAATCGCTCGATTTCTCTCAACGTGTCTTCTACCGTTCCACCGTAGTTGAATTCTTTCCGATCTGAAAAAACGATACGATACCACGGATCAAGCGGCCTCAGATCGACATAATCGTGAAGGTCCTCGTTGAAAAGCGAGAACAGCTCCTCTAAAAGGAAAGGGGCCGTTATCACAGTTGGGCCGGCATCGTAGGTGAATCCGTCTTTTTTGAAAACCTGCGCACGTCCTCCCAGGCGCTTCATCCGATCGACGAGAGTGACTCGATACCCCAACGCCCGGAGCCTCAGGGCCGAGGCCATTCCGCCGAATCCGGCCCCCACAACAACGGCGTGAGGCGCATTATGAGTATGTCGATGGCACATTATAAAGATCAGGCTCGCAGCTTTCCAGTCGGTAGTGAAAGTGTAAATATTGAAACGATTTTCAAATTGTCAGCCAGATGGCCCCGGATCATTAAGTCCCTCATCGGCGACACCGCACAAACATCATGCAACGGCAAAACCTTGCTGTTCGCTCAGCATTGAGGCCGTCACCGTCAGCATAATGCCATAGATGACCTTGGAGGCGATATCTGCAATGGTATAGATAACCTGTTGGCTCACAATGGTGATCTCATAGGAAACACCGGCCTGCAATAGGATCGGTGCTGCATAGGCTATCGGGTATAGCCACCAGGCAATATAAAAGAGCGGGAGAATCGCGCCGAATATCTTCCGCGGAGAGCCTTCCATACGGGCCTTGCCGCCATTGATCACCCGGGTGATGAGGACCAATACATAAATAAAGAACAGCGTTGAGACAAATCCCCAAAAAGCCCACCAGAAAACATTTTCGTTAAGCCGGCCGGGCTCGTAAAATTGGCCGATGTAACCGAGTATGATCATCATACAGCCTGAAAATGAAAACCGGGTGATGTATTTGGCGCGTTCGGTCCCGACGATCTCGGCTACAAACAGTATCTGGATCAACAACATGGGCACATCAATGAGCCAATTCAGGTACCGGTAGCCGTTGGTGAACAGATCCGCCCCGGGCTTCAACGCATAGGCCTGCCCATTGAAGGCGTACGCAGCCGTCCAGCTTTCTTTCTGTATGAACAGCAGTAAAAATGCCGATACCATGACGACAACCGATATAACCGATGACATCCGGTACTTTGGCAGGCAGTTGTTTTTGGTGAGTATAAAAAACAGCAATGCGGCTGCCATCGAAGCGTACCCGAGTGTGAGAATGTGATTGACTATTTCAAACCCTTCAACGGACACTGTAAAAACATCAGCATTCATAAATTCCTCCTATAAATTTTAATGGTAGTTTTGACTGCATTCGAATCGATCAACCATATTTTTGAAAATCGCAAGATAACCCGTCGATTACCGGCTGAATCATTTTCTTGTCGTTTATGTCAGTATTGTACCTTTGTCGCACGCGATACACTGCGCAAGAAGGCGGGGGGCCACGCATGTAACTCAGGGCCCTCTGAACGGTACGACTTAGTTCATCCCCGCATTTCCCAACAGCACAAGAATGCCGCAACCGATTCACCCCGCGGCAAACATCCGACGTATTTTTGGTTCACACGTTCGGGCTGAGTGTTTCATAAAACGTGCTTATTTGCCGGACTGAAAGTGAATAACAGCGGCAGGTTCCAGAATCCGGAATGTGAAGGACTCGGTGTAGTACAGTTTTACCGTATCGGTCTTGTGTGACTCATATCCCACTGCCAGATCCTGGCCTAAAATGAGTTCCAGGTCACCGCCGCGCTGTGACAACATGAAGGCCTCGTTTGCATATTTGCCGGTCAGATAAGGGCTCAAAACCACCTGGCCGTTGAGGATATTTTCAGCCTGCATTTTAACAGGGTAGCCTTGCAGCGTGGCCGACATGACCTTCCATAGCTTCGGTCCCACGACAAAAGAATAAGGCCCCTCGATGGAGCGCCCGGCGAAAACGGTAATACCCTCGGCAACGGCTTCCAGCAATTGCTCAGGTTTTGAGTTCAGCGTTAGGCATTCACCTTCGGCACACAATGCCAATCCTTTGATATTGGCCTCCGGCAAGCCATGGTAGACGACTTGTTCTTCAAACAGAGCAATTTTGCGGGCAGCATCTTCTAAATTCTCAAGATTCACGTCTTTGGCACCCCTAACCACGCTGTCCAATTCCTTGATGTCCAGCTCAAACGGAATCCGGGTTTCAACAAGGTGGTGGACCTTGTGAATGCCACAAGAAACACCCCCTTGGGGCTGTTTTTTGGGAAATTCAAGACGACCCTCAGGGACACCGGGAAAATCGGTTCCCATCGGGCCAGAAACATCAACTACCTGCCGGGCTGAAAGCATGGCCTTTAAGCTGCTGACCGCCTGTTCATCAATTTCGATCCAGGCTTCGGCGGGAATCGGCGCCAGTTCTCTTTTTAGTATATCCATTAGATCTCCTTTCACTGAATGCGATAATTATTTGCAACGACATACCCATCACATTTTTAGACCACCGATGCCCAGCCCCATAGCGGTGCTGGCCACAGCGCCGGCCACTTTGGCCTTAGGCCCTTGATCGGACTTGGCAGCACGGTTGGCGATCGCGCTGGGAACCTCAGGAACTTTGATGTTTAAGGCGTTATCCTTGGCTTCGACAAAAAGTTTGCCGAGTATTTCAAGATCTTCAGGCGGGATCACACCCTGGGACATTGGAAATATATCGGCCTCCTCTTCATCCAAATGATGCGTTGTATATTCGCCCAGCCCTTCGATTTTGACTGGAAAATGTTCGTGATCGTTTGGAAATCCCTCTGCATCCTTGATAATAAGTTCTATAATATGATGTTCGTTGACCGCCTCCAGTGCGTCGTGTTCAGCCTCAGGGAAGGTTTGCAAAATGTCATAAAAATATTTTTCTTCGAGGGTATGGTGAACGACCAGGTGGCGCATAAATTCGTCAAAAACTTGAGGGTCATTCATAGACTTTTTAAAGAGCTGCCTTAAAACTCCGTGGTGAGAAACCAGATTGTCGATGATGCTCATAAATCCTCCATGGGTTGAAATGTTTGGATGTAAGTTCAATTTATTAACGCGTTAACCGAAGTTGCTGGGCTCGCACTGGCAACCTCGTGAGACACCCGTTGATGAAGCCAAAATAGTGAGCGAGCTGGAAGCAAGCGTTCGGCCAAAACCGTCACCTTCTCTGCGAAACAAATCCGCTATACATCTCCGAAAACGCCATCAGCGTGGGCAGCATAGTCGGGCAGTGTGTGCCGGAATGAATCCTTCATCTTTGCGATAATGTTCTTTTGGATTTGACGAACCCGCTCTCTTGATATTCCATACTGTTTGCCGATCTCTGCTAACGTCTTGGGATTTTCAGTAAAAATACGCTGGTCAAAAATATCAAGCTCCCGCTTGTTCATTTCTTTCCGAAATTCTGCAATTTCTTGATGAAGAATGACGTTAATTTCCTTTTTGGATATTTTTTCTTCAATCGGTTCAGCGGGCGTTATCATCACATCGACTCTGGTGGTCTGCGAATCATGTGTCAGAGGCGCATCGAGCGATAGATCCCGAGCACTGATGCGCTGGTCCATTTCGATAACTTCCTTTTTTGACACTCCCAACCGCTTTGAAATAAGCTCTGGCTTCGGTTCAAATCCCATGTCCTGCAAATTTTGTTTTTCTTTTTTGAGTCTGAAAAATAGTTTTCTTTGCGCCTGTGTGGTTCCAATTTTTACCAGGCGAAAGTTGTCCATTAAGTGCTTGACGATATACGCTTTAATCCAGAAAGAGGCGTAATACGAAAATTTGACATTTTTGTCAGGATCGAATTTCTCAACTGCTTTTATCAGCCCGATATTACCCTCCTGAATAAGGTCCATCAGATTTTGCATCCAGAGCCTCTTATAATCCAGGGCAATCTTTACGACGAGCCTCAGATTAGAAGTCACCAATGCATGCGTTGCCTTGCGGTCTGCATTCTTACGCAGTCTTAGAGCCAGCTCTCGCTCTTGATCCCGCGTCAAAAGCTTGTATTGGCTGATATTCGCCAGATAGCTCTGGAGTGTATCGACGTGGTCTGATACTTTAGTTGGCTGATCCGGTTTCTTGGTCGAATTCACAAAAGCAACTGTCTTTTTTGCATCTATTCTGGTCGGCCTGGCCTTGCTTGGGTTGTCCCGACTATTTCTGGATTTTTGCGCCGGATTTCTCGTTTTCGACATCCTGCCCCCCCTTTCTTAACAATTAATCCTTTTTCTGAGTTGAGCGTTTTGCTCCATTAATCACCTGAGCACCTTTTCTATTTGAAAATCCATAATTTGAAGTTACATATGTTCCCCCACTCAACACTTTTTCGATAGCTTGGATTATTTCCTTTGCTGCCGATCGCTTGAGAATGTAACCTGAAGCACCTGACGACATGCATTGTTGCATGTACTCCGGTTCTTCGTATGTGCTTAAGACAATAATTTTCAGGTCAGGATCGAATTTATTCACCAAAGACACGACATCGGGCGCCTGGGCAACGATAAAGGACTGATCAACCAATACGAGGTCTGGATCAATTCTAGGCAGCATCTCCGTAAGTGACTTCTCATCAGATACCATTACGATTGAGTTGAACTTGGTTTTCAATAATCCTCTTATACTGTCCAGTGTCGCTGTATGCCGATCTGCCAATAACACAGTTCCTTTTTTCATTAATCCGCCTTAATTTCGTGGAGAAAGTCGCGTGTGAGCACATTTGACTGATGGGTTTTAGGATCGCAGCGGGTCGATGCCGCATAACGGTCATTAAGGCTACTGACAGGCTATACTATCTCTTGGATTTTGGACGAATTCAATTCGGAGAATTACAGATATTTGGGAAAGAATTTACTTAGAAATATTGGCAAAAAATACGTAGTTATCAGTAAATATACGTATTAGAGGGTCGTGAGATTATTTTTGATGGCAAACTTGATCAGATCGGCTGTGGTTTTAAGGTTTAATTCTTGCATCATATTGTACTTATGCGTTTCAACTGTTCGGGGAGAAATGGAAAGCATATTGGCAATTTCTTTAGCTGAATATCCTTCGACTACCAGATGCAAAATCTCTTTCTGTCTGTCGGTAAGTTTTTTATTAATTATATTTTCAGCGGTGCCGGAATTTTGATAAGTTTGAATTAGCTCCCCGGCGATAATCGGTGTTACATATGTTTTGCCTTGCACCGCCTCTTTGATCGCCGTGACGAGTTCACGAGATGCTGAATTCTTCAGGACATAACCGGA
>JAAUXY010122894.1_pt1 | contig 10254 bp, 8 predicted proteins | sample 7278121 | NCBI WGS metagenome assembly JAAUXY01 (sample SAMN14350117, study PRJNA611818) | marine sediment metagenome | isolation source: surface marine sediment (1.8m) | place: French Polynesia: Moorea | collected 2018-08
ACCGCCAGGTAGCTCTCGCCCGGCACACCGTAGGCGCGGGTCACGCCATGAAGCCTGAGCTGATCGACCAGCACCTTCGCGCCGCTGCGCGGGCTCTCTGCGGATGGCACCCCGGTTCCTCCTCTCGACGACCGCCTGAGGCTTACGGAGATCGCGCCGCCTTGTCTACCGCCGCTTGCGCCCGGACGGGGCGGCGCCACATGCTGGGCTCAGGACTCATAACCGTAAGGTGACGGTAGCTGCGAGATAGGTTGCTGAACGGAACGTGTGGGTGCGCCTGTCGCAGCGTGTTGCGAAGCGCCGTCAGTCTTTGAGCTAGGCGAAGAGATTCTTGACTTTTTGGACGTTGGCGGGACTAACGCCTCGCCCCTTCGGAGGGAGTGGCCTTATCCGCTCTCTCTGTTCCTCCGTGAGCCAAGGTCCGTGACGTGGATGTTCCTCCTCGCCACCTTAGAATCAAAAGAGAGTACGTTAGGAAATCTTGTTTGCGCCGATGACAGTAGTGCGGGACGAAAGTGCCACTGAGTTTTAACACCCTATGCGGCACAGAATGACGCCCGTGATTCAAGGTAGGCTGCTTGATTCGGCTCAATTTTCATCATTGTATCGCGCCACGCCTCCTGCTCGAAACTTATCAGGGCAAGTTCCCAGACACAGGCAACCACCGGCCTCGCCACAGTATCCATAGGTTCCGCCGCAGAATATTCCCGACGGTAGATGTGCTGGCAAAGCACTGAACCCTGAGCCCACCAATGCGCCGAAATTGATAAACCCACATCTCCGGGATGAATAATGACAAAGCCTAAGCCGTTGCTGTCTCCCATGGCAGCAACCCGTTCCAGCACGTCCTGCTCCAGAAACTCCTTCGCAACCGACACCATGTCGTGTGTCACCTCCTTGTCACGTGCAAGAAGGCCGTAAATCTTGAAATGAAGCGAACCCATCTCCCAGATGCCATGATCTGAAACGGCGCGCGGGTGATAGACCTCGATGGGGCCAACATCCATCATGCTTCTCCGTCAGCGGGCGCTTGCGGCACTGTAACGAGTGCCCGAAGGACGTCAATTAATGGGTCCTGAGCCTAGGAGCGGAGGGCGACAGACATGGAAGCGAGCCTCGATCCCGGGGCGCTGCGCCGGCACCGCCTTGGCAACCTGCTGCAGTCGCTGGTGCTGATCGCGGGCATGGCCGTGCTTCTGGCGGCCTGCGGCTGGATCGTCGCCGGCTGGCCCGGCGTCGCCGTGGCCGCGGGCCTGGGCGCCGTCTCCCTGGCGATCAGCGGCCGTCTGTCCCCCGGGCTCATGCTGCGGATGTTCCGGGCCCGGCCGCTGACCCGGCACGACCTGCCGGAGGTCGTCGACGCGGTCGCGATCCTGGCCGCCCGGGCCGGCCTGGAGCCGCCGCCCCGGCTCTACTACGTCGCCAGCCCGACCCTGAACGCCTTCTCGGTCGGCCAGGGACGGCAGGCGGCAGTCGCCGTGACCGGCGGCCTGCTGCAGGCAATGACCCTGCGCGAGGTGATCGCCATCCTGGCCCACGAGATCAGCCACATCCGGCACAACGACATCTGGGTCATGGGCCTGGCCGACGTGATGTCCCGGATGACCCGCTCCATGTCCTTTCTGGGGATCTTCTTCCTGATCGTCAACCTGCCCTTCGCCCTGGCCGGGGTCGCCCAGATCCCCTGGCTGCTGATCCTGCTGCTGCTCTTCGCGCCGACCCTGGGCAGCCTGCTGCAGCTCGCCCTCTCACGCACCCGCGAGTTCGAGGCCGACCGCGGCGCGGCGCGCTTGACCGGCGATCCCATCGGCCTGGCGCAGGCCCTGGAGCGGCTGGAGCGCCGGCAGGGACGCTTCTGGGAGGACATCTTCCTGGGCAGCCGCCGGATCCCCGATCCCTCGCTGCTGCGCAGCCATCCCAGGACCGAGGAGCGGATCCGGCGCTTGCTGGACCTCAGGGTGACGACGCCACCGGTCGAGACCCGGGAGACGGCGGTCCGGCCGCGCGCGCCGCTGCCCCCGCAGCCGAAGCGGCCGCGGCAGCGGATCACGGGGCTTTGGTACTAGGAACGGGCGGCGTCGGGAGGGAGGAGGGGTCTTGGCGGGCGTCAGTGCAGCGGCGTGACCGGGGCAGTGAGCTCGTCGGAGCCCCAGGCCTGATCGGCGACCCAGCTGATCGCTTCGGTCAGCTCGTCGCGGCCGAACTCCTCGGCGACGATGTCGACCGCTTCGGCAAGGCCCGCCTCGACGTTCTCCGCGTGCTGGTCCCGACCGTGCGCGCGCAGGATGTTGACGAGGATCGTCGTGTTCATGATCCACAGCGCCGCCACGCGGACGCGATAGGCTTCGTTCTCCAAGGCGTACCTTCCTGGCTTCTGCCGACAGCGGTACGGCCTAACTTGGCCGCAAGAACCTCGAAACCTTACGGCATTGCCCTTACGATGCGGTTAAGATGCCCTGTCGCGAGCCAATGTCGGACAATTTTATCCATCTATATCAATAGCATAAAGCTCGGGGAGGAAGAGCCATGGTCAAGGTCAAGCGGCTTGGGGCGCTGGCGCTCCTGGCGCTGCTCCTGCTGTCCGGACCGGCGGCCGCGGCCGAGGAGGCCGACGCCATCCTCGGCACCTATCTCAACGAGAAGCAGACCGCCCACGTCGAGATCTTCAAGGACGGCGGCGCCTACTTCGGCCGCATCGTCTGGCACAAGGAGAATCGCAAGGACTACAAGAACCCGGACCCGGCCCTGCAGGACCGGCCGCTGGTCGGCCTGGTCTTCCTCAAGGACTTCGTCTACGACCCCGAGGAGAAGGAGTGGACCGACGGCGAGGTCTACGCGCCGGACGACGGCAAGACCTACAGCGGCTATCTCTGGCTGGAGGACGGCGTCCTGAAGATGCGCGGCTACGTCGGCATCTCGCTGTTCGGCCGCACCTCCGTGCTGACGCCGCTCGAATAGCCGGCCAAACCATCGACGGGCCCGATGACCCTCAGTCCCGCACAGCAACCGCCCAGCGAGGGCGCCGAGCCCACGGCCGCCGTCGAGGACCGCTCCGAGCGCTGTCTCGTCGTCGGCGCCGGTCCGGCGGGCCTCGCCCAGGCCCGCGCCTTCAAGCGCGCCGGCATCGCCTTCGACCTGATCGAGCGGCACCGGGACCTGGGCGGTATCTGGGACATCGACAATCCCGGGACGCCGATGTACCGCTCGGCCCGCTTCATCTCCTCCAAGCGGCGCTCGGCCTTCCTCGGCTTTCCCATGCCGGCCGCCTACCCGGACTACCCCGGCCACGGCCAGATCCTGCCCTACCTCAAGCACTTCGCCGAGGCCGAGGGCCTCGCGGACGACATCGCCTTCGAGACCCGGGCCGAATGGATCGAGCCCCGGGACGACGGGCTCTGGTCGGTCCGCTTGAACCGGGGGCCGCCCCGGCTCTACCGGGGCGTGGTCTGCGCCAACGGCATGACCTGGCGCCCGCAGGCGCCGGAGATTCCCGGCCGCTTCGAGGGCGAGCTGCACCACGCGGTGAGCTACCGCGACCCGGCGGCCTTCCGAGGCCGCCGCGTGCTGGTGATCGGTGGCGGCAACACCGGCTGCGACATCGCCTGCGACCTGACCCGGCAAGCGGCCGCGACGCGCCTGAGCCTGCGCCGGGGCTATCACGTCGTCCCCCGGCATATCCTGGGACTGCCCGCGGACGTCTTCGGCGCCGCCCTGCCCGGCCTGCCGCTGCGCCTGCAGCAGGGCAGCTCCCAGGGCCTGCTGCGGCTGCTGCAGGGCAAGCGCCGGGGCTGGCCCGCGCCGGACCACCGGCTCTACGAATCCCATCCGATCATCAACTCCGAGATCCTGGACCTTGTCGAGCGCGGCGCGATCCGCGTGAAGCCGGACGTCGAGGCCTTCGAGGGCCGCGAGGTCCGCTTCGCCGACGGCAGCTGCGCGGCCTTCGATGCCGTGCTCCTGGCGACCGGCTACAAGATGGCGATACCCTTCATGGACCCAGTGCACTTCGCCTGGGAACAGGATCGGATCGCCGGCTTCCTGACCGCCTTCAACGCGCGCCACCGCGCGCTCTTCACCCTTGGCTTCCTGGCGATCAACGCCGGCGTCTTCGGCGACTTCGACCGCCTGGCGCACCTGATCGCCTGCCACCTCCGGGACCAAGAGGAGAATCCCCTGCGGGCCGAAGCCTTTCGGCGAATCGTCGCGACCGAGACGCCCGATTTGACCGGCGGCCTCGCCCTGGTGCCCTCGCCCCGCCATGCGGTCTACGCCCACCACCCGGCCTTCCGCGCCTATCTCGAGAAGCTCCGCCGCCGCATGGGCTGGCCGCCCTTTCCGGGCTAGGAGCCCGGCCTGATGCTCGGCTAGAGTTCTCGAAGAGTGCAAATGCTTGGGCTCGAAGGAAGCCGAGGAATGCCGGAAAGCCCTTCAAGAACCCTGCTCTGCGCCGTCTTCGCAGTTGCGGCCCTCGCCGTGGCGCCGACAGTGGCCAAATCCCAGGCGCTGCCGACGGGACCTGGGAAGGATCTCGTCGAGGCCGCCTGCACCGGCTGCCATCCGGTCAACCGGATCCTGCGCAGCTCGGGCTACGACCGGGCCGGCTGGGAGGAACTGATCGGCACGATGATGGATCTCTCCGATATCGTCGAGGACAGGGAGGCGATCACCGGCTACCTGGCGACGCGGTTCCCACCCAACGACCGGCGCATGCCCAAGCTGATCTCCGGCAAGACCAAGATCGCCTTCACGGAATGGGTGGTCCCGACCTTGGGGCAGCGGGCGCGCGATCCGGCCGAGGCCGGCGACGGCACGATCTGGTGGGCCGGACAGTGGGGCAATCTGATCGGCCGCATCGACCCGGCGACCGGCGCGATGACCGAGTACCCTCTGCCCGCCGGCGCCATCCCCCATTCCGTCACCATCGATATCGCGGGCGCGGTCTGGTACACGGGCAACAAGAACGGCACGCTGGGGCGGCTCGATCCGGCCAGCGGCGAGATCACGGTCTACGACATGCCAGATCCGGCGGCGCGCGATCCGCACACGGCGGTCTTCGACGCGAATGGGATCCTCTGGTTCACGCTCCAGCACAGCAACATGATCGGCCGGCTCGATCCGGCCAGCGGGGACGTGCGGCTGGTCACCGCACCGCGACCGGGCTCGCGGCCCTACGGGATCAAGATCGACGCCGAGGGCCGGCCCTGGGTCGCCTGCAATGGCGCCAACTGCCTGCTCGGTATCGATCCGGCGACGATGGCGCTCACCGAGATCGAGCTGCCGATCCCCGAGACCACGGTCCGGCGCCTCGACATCGCCGAGGACGGCATGATCTGGTACGTCAACTCCTCCCAAGGCCGGCTTGGGCGCTACGACCCGGCCAGCGGGGACATCAAGGATTGGCCCTCGCCCAGCGGGCCGAAGTCGCACCCCTACGCCATCGCGGTCGTGGACGGCGCGATCTGGTACAACGAGTCGGGCCGGCGCCCGGACGCCCTGGTGCGCTTCGACCCCGAGACCGAAAGCTTCCAGAGCTGGGCGATCCCCTCGGGCGGGGTCTACGCTGGCATCGTCCGGCACATGCGGCCGACCAAAAGCGGCGATCTGCTGATCCACCAGAGCGCCACCAACCGCATCATCCTGGTGGCGATCGAGAAATCTGCGCCGGCACAATAACATGCAGGACAGGCGTCAGCGCGACTCCCCAGCCCGGCTGATCTGAGTCAAGGCGGTCGGCCGCCAGCTTGGCTATCTGGAGGCCCTCGTCCTTGAGGCCAGGATCAGCGACCCTCACGCCCGCTTTGGAGCCGCAGCCATGACCGCTACCGCGGAAGCCCGCTCGCCGGAGAGGGCACGGAATGTGACTCTGCGCGCCCGCGGCCTGACCAAGGTCTACGGCAGCGGCGAGGTCGCGGTCCACGCCCTGCGCGGGGTCGATCTCGATCTCTACCAGTCGGAGCTCCTGGTGCTGCTCGGCGCCTCGGGCAGCGGCAAGTCGACCCTGCTCAACATCCTCGGCGGGCTGGACCGGCCGAGCGACGGCCGGGTCTGGTTCCGCGACCTGGAGCTGACGGCCTGCGGGGAGTCGGCCCTGACCCGCTACCGCCGCGACCACGTCGGCTTCGTCTTCCAGTTCTACAACCTCATGCCCAGCCTGACCGCGCTGGAGAACGTCGCCCTGGTGACCGAGATCGCGCCCGATCCGATGCGGCCGGCCGAAGCCCTGGCATTGGTCGGCCTGGAGGACCGGCTGGACCACTTCCCGGCCCAGCTCTCGGGCGGCGAGCAGCAGCGGGTCGCGATCGCCCGGGCCATCGCCAAGCGGCCCGACGTGCTGCTCTGCGACGAGCCGACCGGGGCCCTGGACAGCGCCACCGGGGTCCGGGTCCTGGAGGCCGTCGAGGCGGTCAACCGCGACCTGGGCACGACGACGGCGCTGATCACCCACAATGCGCCGATCGCGGGCATGGCCGACCGGGTCGTGCGTTTCGGCGACGGCCACATCGTCGAGGTCGCCGAGAACCCAGAGCGGCGGCCGGCCCACGAGCTGTCGTGGTAGGGCCGTGCGGGCGCTGAACCGAAAGCTGGCCCGCGACCTCTGGCGCCTGCGCGGCCAGGTGCTGGCGATCGCCCTGGTGGTCGCCTCCGGGGTGGCGGTGCTGGTCATGTCGCTGACCGCCTACGAGGCTCTGCGCGACACCGCCGAGGCCTTTTACGAGCGCCACCGCTTCGCCCAGGTCTTCGCCACGGTCAAGCGCGCACCCGAGCACCTGGCCGCACGGATCGCCGCCCTGCCCGGCGTGCAGACGGTTGAGACCCGGATCGTCGAGCTGGCGATCCTGGATATCGCCGGCTTCGAGGAGCCGGTGATCGGCACCCTGGCCTCGATCCCGGAGCGCGGCCAGCCGCTGCTGAACCGCCTGGCCCTGCGCCAGGGCCGCCTGGTGGCGCCCGACCGCCCCGACGAGGTGGTGATCAGCGAGTCCTTCTCGGAAGGCCACGGCCTGGTCCCCGGCGACCACCTCCACGCCATCATCAACGGCCACAAGCGGCGCCTCGATGTGGTCGGGGTCGCCCTCTCGCCGGAGTACGTCTACTCGATCGGCCCCGGGGCCCTGATGCCCGACGACCAGCGCTTCGGCGTGCTCTGGATGGGGCGGGAGGCCCTGGCCGCCGCCTACGACCTGGACGGCGCCTTCAACGACGTGGCGGTCTCCCTGCTGCGCGGCGCCTCGTCGGCAGAGGTCATCGACCGCGTGGACCAGATGCTGGGGCGCTATGGCGGCATCGGCGCCTTCGACCGCAAGGACCAGGTCTCGAACTGGTTCGTCGAGAACGAGTTCGATCAGCTGAAGAACCTGGCCACGATCCTGCCGACAATCTTCCTCTCGGTCGCCGCCTTCCTGACCAACATGGTGCTGAACCGCCTGATCGCGATCGAGCGCAGCGAGATCGGCCTGGTCAAGGCCTTCGGCTATTCCAGCCTGGAGATCGGCTGGCACTACATGAAGCTGGTCATGGCCATCGCCGGGCTCGGCATCGTGATCGGCTGGGGTCTCGGCTCCTGGCTGGGCAACTTCTTGACAGAGATCTTGGCCCAGCAATACCGCTTTCCCTTCATCTACTACCGTCCGGGCCCGGCGGCCTACGCCATCGGCGCCATGGTCAGCCTGGTCGCGGGCCTGCTCGGAACCTGGGGCGCGCTGCGCCGGGCCGTGGCGCTGCCGCCGGCCGAGGCGATGCAGCCGCCGGCACCGCCGCTTTACCGCAAGACCCGCCTCGGCGCGCTTGGCCTGGCACTCGGACTGGACCAGCCGACCCGGATGATCTTCCGGCAGATCCTGCGCTGGCCGCTGCGCTCGGCCATGACCGCCCTGGGCATCGCGCTGGCAGTCTCGGTCCTGATCACCTCGCTGCATTGGCGCGACGCCATCACTCACCTCGTCGAGGTCAATTTCTTCGACGCCCAGCATCAGGACTTGACCGTCGGGCTGGTCGATCCGCAATCGACCGAGGTCACCCGGGATTTCGCCCGCCTGCCCGGGGTGCTGTCGGTCGAGCCCTTCCGCAGCCTGCGGGTCCGCCTGCGCAGCGGCCCACGCGAGAAGCGCGTGTCGATCACGGGGGTCACCGCGGCGGCCCGGCTGCAGCCGCCCTACGATGCCGGCGGCCGGGTGGTGCCGGTCCCGCCGGAGGGCCTGGTGCTGTCGAAGAAGCTAGCCGAGATCCTTGAGGTCGGCCCCGGCGATGAGGTGACCGTCGAGGTCCTGGAAGGCCGCCGTCCGGTCCGGGAGGTCCCGGTCGCCGGCGTGGTCGAGACCTACATCGGGACCGCGGCCTACATGAGCCTGGCGGCGGCCAACCGCCTGATGCGCGAGCGGCCCTCGGTCGATGCCCTGCACCTGCTGGTCGACCCGAAGCGGCAGGCCGCGCTCTTCGCCGAGCTCAAGGCGCTGCCCAGGGTCTCGGCGGTGATGCTGCGCCGGGCGACGGTGGACAAGTTCTACGACACCATGGCGCGGATCATGTTCATCTTCATCAGCTTCTACGCGGTCTTCGCCTGCACCCTGGCCTTCGGCGTGGCTTACAACTCGGCGCGGATCGCGCTCTCGGAACGCGGCCGCGAGCTGGCGACCCTGCGGGTCCTGGGCATGAGCCGGCTGGAAATCTCCTATATCCTGCTCGGCGAGGTCGCCGTCCTGGTCTTCCTCGGCCTGCCGCTGGGTTGCCTCTGCGGCGCCGGTCTGGCCTGGCTGATGACCGACCTCTTCGAGACCGACCTCTACCGGGTGCCCATGTACATCGAATCCGCGACCTTCGGCTTCTCGGTGCTGATCACCCTGGCCGCGACGGTTGTCTCCGCCGCCATCGTGCGCCGGCGGGTCGACCGCCTGGACCTGGTCGCGGTCCTGAAGACACGGGAGTAGGGATGACCGTAGCGCAACGCCGGATCGTCCTCTGGGGCCTCCTGCTCGCGGTCCTGGCTGCCGGGCTGCTCTATGCCTTCCGGCCGCAGCCGGTGCCGGTCGACTTCGCCACGGTCGAGCGCGGTCCGCTTGTTGTCACCGTCGACGAGGAGGGCGAGACCCGGGTCCGCGACGTCTTCGTGCTCTCGGCGCCGATCGCCGGCCGCGCCCGGCGCATCGAGAGCGAGGTCGGCGACGCGGTCGTCGCCGGCGAGACCGTGGTGGTCGAGATCGAGCCCATCGACCCCGCCTTCCTGGACGTGCGCAGCGAGGCCCAGGCCCAGGCCGCGGTCCGCACCGCCGAGGCCGCCCGGGTTCTGGCCAGCGCCGAGCTCGAGCGAGCCCAGGCCGAGCTGGCCTTCGCCGAGGCCGAGTTGAAGCGCGCCCGGCGCCTGATCGGCCGGGGCACGATCTCGCAGCGCCGCCTGGACGAGGACGAGCGGGCTTTCAAGACCGCCAAGGCCAACCTGGCGACGGCACAGGCCGCCCTGGACATGCGCAAGGCGGAGCTGGAGCGCGCCCGCGCCGAGCTGCTGTCGCCCCTCGAGACGCGGGGCCAGACCGCGGGCTGCCCCTGCGTGGCGGTGACCGCGCCGGTCAGCGGCCGGGTCCTGCGGGTGCACCACGAGAGCGAAGGCGTGGTCGCACCCGGCGAACCCCTGATCGAGATCGGCGATCCCCGGGACCTGGAGATCGTCGCCGACCTGCTGTCGAGCGACGCGGTCAAGGTCGAGGCCGGGCAGAGGGTGCTGATCGAAGACTGGGGCGGCGGCGAGGTGCTCAACGGCCGGGTCGAGCGGGTCGAACCCTACGGCTTCACCAAGGTCTCGGCCCTGGGCATCGAGGAGCAGCGGGTCAACGTCATCATCGACTTCGCCGATCCGCCGGAGCGCTGGCAGCGTCTGGGCCACGGCTACCGCGTCGAGGCCCGGATCGTGCTCTGGGAGGGCGAGGCGGTGCTCAAGGTGCCCCTGAACGCCCTGTTCCGGGAGGGCGAGACCTGGGCCGTCTTCATCGAGACCGAAGGCCGGGCCGAGAAGCGCTTGGTCGAACCGGGTCGGCAGAACGGGCTGGAGTCCGAGATCCTCGGCGGCCTCGAGGCGGGCCAGAGGATCGTCCTGCACCCCAGCGACCGGGTGGTCGCGGGCGTCCGCCTGACCGCACGGGACTGAGCCGGGACGCAGCGTCAGGGGACCCGGACCGGCACCTCCAGGAAAACGCCGAACTCCTTGGCGAAGTTGCAGCTGACCCGGCCGTGGACCCGGCCCTGCTCGTCGTAGAAGCGGCCGCT
>JAAUXY010174270.1_pt1 | contig 10253 bp, 12 predicted proteins | sample 7278121 | NCBI WGS metagenome assembly JAAUXY01 (sample SAMN14350117, study PRJNA611818) | marine sediment metagenome | isolation source: surface marine sediment (1.8m) | place: French Polynesia: Moorea | collected 2018-08
AAAACGCGCAGTCCGCGCTGAAACTGGGCCAGGCCAGAGGTGTGGCGATTGCCGCCGCGGTGGATGCGGAACTACCGGTGCACGAATACGCGGCGCGCCTGGTCAAGAAAACTATTGTGGGTACTGGACGTGCCAGTAAGGCACAGATGCAGCACATGGTGCAGGTGCTGCTGGCGTTATCGGCCCAGCCTAACTCGGATGCGGCGGATGCACTTGCTATTGCCCTGTGTCATGTCAATACTCATTATTCCCGCGCGCGGTCTTAGCTTACGAGACGAATAGTTGATCAGCAGAATTAAAGGTACCTTGCTGCAAGTCACCGAACAGACCATGGTGGTTGATGTGGCAGGCGTGGGTTATGAGCTGGACGTTGCCACGTCCGTATTGTCGCAGCTGCCCCAGGTGGGAGACGACATCACGATACACACACATTTAGTGGTGCGGGAAGACGCGCAGCTGCTGTTTGGCTTTGCCAGCTTGCAGGAGCGAGACCTGTTTCGAGCCTTCATCAAACTCAACGGCGTGGGTCCAAAGCTGGGATTATCGCTGATCAGCGCCCTGGACATGGGCGAGCTGGTGACGGCGGTGCGTAACAACGACGTCAGCGTGTTGACCAAGGTACCCGGCGTGGGCAAAAAGACCGCGGAACGACTGCTGCTGGAACTCAAGAACCGCATCGACAGTCTTACCGAAAACGGCACCGTCCCGGCCCAGGTGGTATCGGTGCAGGGCTGGTCCACACAAAACGATGATGATCATCTGCTGGAGGCGGAAAACGCGCTGGTTGCCCTGGGTTACCGTGCGCCGGATGCGGCGGCTGCCGTGAGCGCGGTTGCGGCACAGTTGAGTGATGAGATGATGAGTGTTGAAGAACTGGTGCGCCAGGCCCTGCGTGGCATAGCCCGCCAGGGTGGGATGGGTACATGAGACATGAATCGTGAGTATTGAACCGGACCGCCTGATATCCGCCGCCCCTGAGGCAGGGGAAGCGCGTTTTGACCGGGCCCTGCGCCCTGAAAGCCTGGCTGAATATGTGGGCCAGGCGGGTGTCAAAGAGCAGATGCAGATCTTCATTCAGGCGGCGCGCGGTAGAGGCGAGGCGCTGGACCACACGCTGATCTTCGGCCCGCCCGGCCTGGGCAAAACCACCCTGGCCAATATTGTTGCCAGAGAGATGCAGGTGGCCATTAAGTCCACCTCCGGTCCGGTGCTTGAAAAACCCGGTGACCTGGCCGCCATGCTGACCAATCTGGACGATGGTGATGTGCTGTTTGTGGATGAAATTCACCGCCTCAGCCCGGTGGTCGAAGAGATTCTGTATCCGGCCATGGAAGATTTTCAGCTGGACATCATGATCGGCGAGGGGCCTGCCGCTCGCTCCCTGAAGCTCGACCTGCCGCAGTTTACCCTGGTGGGCGCCACCACCAGAGCCGGTTTGCTCACCAGCCCCCTGCGGGACCGCTTTGGCATTGTGCAGCGCCTGGACTTCTACACGGTGAGCGATTTGACGACCATCGTCGAAAACTCTGCAAGCAAATTGTCGCTGCCGATTCAGACAGCAGGCGCCGAGGAAGTGGCGCGGCGCAGCCGCGGCACACCCAGAATTGCCAATCGACTGCTGCGGCGGGTGCGCGATTTTGCGCAGGTGAAAGCAGACGGTAAAGTGACCGCGGCCATTGCTGACGATGCGCTGAATCTGCTCAAGGTCGACAAGCAGGGATTTGACGGCATGGACCGTCGCCTGTTGCAGGCGGTGCTAGAGAACTTCTCCGGTGGTCCGGTGGGTCTGGATGCGCTGAGCGCGTCCATCAGCGAGGAAAAAGACACCATCGAAGACGTCATTGAGCCCTATTTGATCCAGCAGGGGTATATCATGCGCACGCCGCGCGGGCGCGTGGCCACGCAGAAGTGTTACATGCACTTTGGTCTCGAGCCGCCTGATGCGCAGCCGGGTGGACAGGCGCCACTCAATCTGGAATGAAACCGGCGTCGCCGGGAGACCGGCGCCGCCAGCGGAACTAAGGCGCCGCCAGCGGAACTAAGGCGCCGCCAGCGGGCCGAGGCGCCGCCAGCGGATCGAAAATGACGCTAAACGACAGAGGAGTTTCTGTTGCCTGAACAGCTTTCGATATTCGAGTTGATTGCCAACGCCAGTCTGCTGGTGCAGCTGGTCATGGCGCTGCTGGTGCTGGCCTCGGTGGTGTCGTGGATGATGATCTTTCAGCGCTGGTTTTTCCTGCGGCGTGCGCTGGCGGAAGTCGATTCTTTCGAAGATCACTTCTGGTCCGGCATTGATCTCCGGAAATTTTACGGCGAGCTCGAAGGTGACGAGGGCCTCAACGGGATTGAAAACGTATTCGTCAGCGGGTTCCGTGAGTTCACCCGCCTCTCCGATCAGGCGGGCGCCGATGCCGATGCGATCATGCAGGGCGTGCAGCGCGCCATGCGCGTGGCGTTGACCCGGGAAGAGGCGCGGTTGGAAACGCACCTGCCGTTTCTTGCGACCGTTGGCTCGACGAGCCCCTACGTTGGTCTCTTTGGCACGGTCTGGGGCATCATGAACTCTTTCCGCTCTCTCGCGAACATGAGTCAGGCAACGCTTGCCTCGGTAGCGCCGGGCATTTCCGAGGCGCTGGTGGCAACCGCGATGGGACTGTTCGCCGCCATTCCGGCGGTGATTGGCTACAACCGCTTCTCCGCGCGCGTTGAGGGCCTGATGAAACGCTACGAAGCGTTCTCCGACGAGCTCACCACCATTCTGCACCGGGCCGCGCATTCCAAGGCGGCTGAGGACTGAGCATGGCGCAGCGTCGCAAACCCATGTCGGAGATCAACGTCGTGCCTTATATCGACGTGATGCTGGTGCTCCTGGTCATATTCATGGCGACGGCGCCGCTCCTGACTCAGGGTGTAGTCGTGGATCTGCCGCAAGCACCATCCGAGCCGATCGAAGACACCCAGGACGATCCGCTGGTGGTGTCGATGCGCGCCGACGGCGCGATTTTCATGAATCTCGGGATGCAGGATGCTGATGATGAAGGCACCCGGGTGACGGTATTCTCGCTGGAGGAGCAGGCGGGCAAAATTCTAAGAGCACGCACGGACGTGCCGGTATACATCAAGGCGGACCACGCCCTCGACTATGGTGAGGTAGTCAGGGTAATGACGGTTCTACAGAAAGCGGGGGCAGAAAGCGTGGGGTTGATTACCGACCCGCCGGTATTGGAGAGCTGACGTGTATTTTCTGCGCGAATACACCTTCCCCCTGCTGCTTGCGGTTACGCTGCACGGCGCTGCCGTCTATGCTCTTTACAGCGGCTGGAACCCGGAACAGACCCGGGAGAACATCATCAAGCCGCGCACGGTGATGGCGAATCTCCTCGTGCTGGAGCCGAAAGCCCAGGCCAAGCCGAAACCGCCGCCGCCGAAACCCGCGGCGCAGCAGCAACCGAAGCCGGCGCCAGCCAAACCCAAAGCCGATCCACAAATCGCTGAACGCAAGCGTGCCGAAGAGGCGGCAAAGCGCGCGGCCGAGGAAGCCCAGCGTGAGAAAGCGCGTAAAGAGGCCGAGCGTCAGGAGCGTCTGGCGCGGTTGAGCGAGCTGGCGCAGACCTCTCTCGACGAAGCGATTGCGGAGGAAGACGCAGCGCTGCAGGCCGGCACCGAGGAGATGGTGGCTCAGTCCTACCGGCTCGGGATCTACGAACTGGTGCGGCAGAACTGGTCGCGCCCGCCGAGCGCGCGCAACGGTATGTCGGCAAAGCTCCTGGTTGAGCTGATCCCAACGGGTGAGCTGGTTGCCGTGAGCATTGTCGAGAGCTCCGGCAATGCCGCTTTTGACCGGTCCGCGGAGCAGGCCGTGCGCCAGGCGCGGCGTTTTGAAGTGCCGGAAGACAACGGCGTGTTCGAGCGTCACTTCCGTCAGTTTTATTTCTTGTTTCAACCGGAAGATCTACTCCGATAGTGTGAATGGATAACCTATGCAGAAGTTAATGTTGCTCGTGGTGGTTTGGTTTGCGAGCGCCGCGGCGTTCGCCGCTGGCTCGCTGGACACGATCATCATCGATCGCGGTGTGGATGAGCCGATCCGCATTGCCGTGGTGCCTTTCAAGACAGACCCCAGCCTCGTCTCGGAAGCCAACCAGGCTGACATCATCGGCTTTGATCTGGCGCGCAGCGGGCAGTTCGATCCGCTGGCTTCGGAAAACATGCTGTCGTACCCCAACAACCGGCAGATGGTGTTCTTTCGCGACTGGCGCATTCTCAAGTCTCAGTATCTGGTCATCGGCAACGCGAGGCTCACGGCGGACGGCCGCGTTGCCATCGACTTCGAGCTGTATGACGTGCCCGGCGAACGGCAGATGATCAGCCAGCGTTACACCGTGGCACGCAGCCAGTGGCGGGACGTGGCGCACCGCATTGCCGATACGATTTATGAGGAAGTCACGGGTATCCGCGGGGCGTTCTCCACGAAGATCATGTACGTGCTGGCGCAGAACGCCGGTGCGCCGAATGCCGTATACCGATTGGAAGTCGCGGACTCCGACGGCGAACGTTCGCGTACGCTCTTCCGCTCTAACGAGCCCATCATGTCCGCAAACTGGTCGCCGGACGGCAAACGGGTAGTCTACGTGACCTTCGAGACCGGCCGACCGAGCATTGTCATCCAGGACGTCAACGGTTCCTATCGCGAGCGCCTGACGAACTTCCGCGGCATCAACAGCGCGCCGGTGTTCTCGCCAGACGGCAGGCAACTTGCCATGGTGCTGTCCAAGGATGGCGATCCGGAGATTTTTCTCATGGATCTCGCCACGCGCGGTCTGCGCCAGATCACCCGGCACCATGCCATTGATACCGAGCCGAGCTTCACTCCCGACGGCCGTGGCATCATCTTCACCTCGGATCGCGGTGGGCGTCCGCAGATCTATCAGCTCGAGCTCGACACAAATTTTATCGAGCGTTTGACGTTCACTGGCGACTATAATGCGCGCGCTCGCCTCCTGCCGGACGGCAAGCACCTGGTTTTCGTACATCGCACAAACGGTGTATTCCATATTGCATGGCAGGACTTAGAACGCGACAATTTGCAGGTGTTGACGCAGACGGCGCTGGACGAGTCGCCGTCTCTGGCGCCAAACGGCACAATGCTGATATACGCCACCCAGGATCAGGGGCGGGGTATACTTGCAGTGGTTTCTATAGATGGCAGCGTCAAGTACCGGCTGCCGTCGTCATCGGGGGATGTAAGGGAACCTGCCTGGTCGCCCTTTCTGGATGGTTGAGAAACCTGATGGGAAGTTGCTGACAGAGGCAGGTGGATAGGAATGCGCATGACGTGTCAGCGTCGGAGAACTGACGCATGACGAGTGTGTGACTCATAACAAGACGTTAAACAAACGCGAAGTAAAATAACTGCGACGCTCTTTGACTCGCTGCACACCGCAAACGAGCAGAGCAACTGAGGAGATATTGATGCAGATGCAAAAACCCCGCTTCCTTGGCTTCCTGAGCCTGATGCTGGCCGTATTCGTGATCGCCGGTTGTACCAGCTCTGGTTCATCCGATCCGGTGCCGGAGCCCGAGCCGCCGGCAGAGCCGGAAGTGCAGCCCATGCCGGAACCGGAACCCGAGCCGGAACCTTCTGATTTCGACGGCTCAGGTAATCCGATTGATGCAAACGGCCGTGCCATCTCTCGTACCTTCTACTTTGACTACGACAAAGCCGTGCTGAAGCCGGGCGACCTGGCGTCGCTGGAGCTCCACGCACAGATTCTGCGCCGTAATCCGGATCGCAGCATCGTGATGGAAGGTCACTGCGACGAGCGGGGTACGCGCGAGTACAACCTGGCGCTGGGTGAGCGTCGCGCAGACTCAGTGCGCAGCTTCCTGCTGTCCGCTGGCGTTTCCAGCCGACAGATCGAAACCGTGAGCTACGGTGAAGAGCAGCCGGCGGATCCTGGTCACACCGAGGCCGCCTGGGCGCGCAATCGCCGTGCGGTCATGGTGTATCGTTAACCGCAGTTGTTAAAGGCGGGCCTCGAGCCCGCCCGCATATCATGTTGAGACGATCTCTTGCTACCTGCGCGGCCCTCGCCGCGCAGTTTTTGTTGGCCACTTCGGTGTCCGCCGCGGTACCCATCGAGGAATCGGTGGAAGAAACCCGCGACGGCGCGGTGGTCGAGCCCAGAGCCCGCCAGCCCGAGCGGCAGCGGAGCCTCGACATTCCGCCGACGATCGAGCCGACCCTGAACACCGACTACCCGACGGAATCGGTTGATCAGCCGACGCCGGTTGCAGCGACTCCAGGCGCCGCGGCGCCGGGTGACGGACAGCTGAGCCAGCTGTTTTACCAGCTGCAGGTGCTGCAGCAGGAGCTGCAGGATCTGCGCGGGCAGGTGGAGGAGCAGAGCTATCTGGTCAGTCGCCTGCAGCGTGACCAGAAAGAGCAGTATCTCGATCTGGATCGACGGCTGGTGGCATTGTCGGAGAACCGGCCTGCCCCGGGACCAACCACCACCACCCCCGCGGCGTCTCCAGCGCCGGTGACCACAACCGGTGGATTGAGCGAGCGGGACGCGTACACGCAGGCTTTTCAGGCCATGCGTGATCGCAACTTCGATGCGTCCATGCAGGGTTTTCAGTCGCTGATCGAGCAGTACCCCAACGGGCAGTTCACGCCGAACGCTTATTACTGGATGGGTGAGCTTTTCCTGGTTGCCCAGACGAACCCTGAGCAGGCGCGACAGTCGTTCATGCAGGTGGTGAGCCTGTATCCGGATCATCAGAAAGCGCCGGATGCGATGTACAAGCTTGGTGTGGTCTACCATAACCTCGGTGACCTCGACAGCGCGAAGACCTACCTCGCCAGAGTGCAGAGCGAGCACCCGAACACATCAGCCGCGGGTCTTGCCGCCAAGTACGCAGCGGAGCTCGAGTAACTTGCCCGCTGCGGCGGAATCTTCTCTAAGAATCACAGAAATCTTTCTCTCCCTGCAGGGTGAGGCCAACACGGTCGGTCTGCCGACGGTGTTCGTGCGCCTGACCGGCTGTCCGCTGCGCTGCGTTTATTGCGACAGCGAGTACGCCTTCAGCGGTGGTAAGCAGATGGAGATTGGCGCCATTGTGGACGAGGTAAAGTCGTACGGGGTCCAGCTTGTCACAGTCACCGGCGGCGAGCCGCTTGCGCAGCCGGACGTGCACACGCTGATGCAGATGCTCTGCGATGCCGGGCTCTCGGTTTCGCTGGAAACCAGTGGCGCTCTCGACGTTGCCGGCGTGGATGACAGAGTCGTCAAGGTGGTGGACTTCAAAACGCCGGATTCCGGTGAAGTGCACCGCAACCTTTGGGAAAACGCAGGCGTACTGACGGGCAGAGATCAGGTGAAGTTTGTCATCTGCAGCCGTGCCGATTACGACTGGGCGCGGATGAAAGCTGACGAGCTCAATCTGTACGAGCAGGTTGCAGACGTCCTCTTCTCACCCTGTCATGGACAGGTTGCGCCTGCGGATCTTGCGGACTGGATGATTGCCGACCGGGTGCCGGGACGCATGCAGGTACAGTTGCACAAGATTCTCTGGGGGGATGAGCCCGGGCGATGAGCGGAAAGCCAAAAGCGGTTGTGCTGCTTTCCGGCGGCCTCGACTCTGCCACTGTTCTTGCCATGGCCAGAGCCGAAGGGTTCGAGTGTTATGCGCTGTCTTTCAACTACAGCCAGCGTTCGAGCTCGGAGCTTGCCGCTGCCGGTCGGGTGGCAGCACACGAACAAGCTGAACAACACAGAGTCATGGACATTGATCTCCGGCAGTTCGGCGGCTCGGCGCTGACTGACGATACGATTGACGTTCCGACGGACGAAACGGCTGGTATTCCCGTCACCTACGTACCGGCGCGCAACACGGTCTTCCTGTCCCTGGGCCTCGCCTGGGCGGAAGTGCTCGGGGCCACGGACATATTCATCGGGGTCAACGCGGTGGATTATTCCGGGTATCCGGACTGCCGGCCCGAGTTTATCCGCGCCTATGAAGAAATGGCTAATCTGGCAACACGGGTGGGCGTCGAGGGCGCAAAGCTCACGATCCACACGCCCCTCATTGATCTGACGAAGGCGGAGATCATCCGTCGCGGCACGGCGCTCGGCGTCGACTATGGTGCTACCGTGTCCTGCTATCAGGCGGATGCGGAAGGGCGCGCCTGCGGTGTATGCGACAGCTGCCGGATCCGTCGTGAAGGATTTGCCGCAGCGGGCGTGGCCGATCCCACCCGCTACCAATGACCGCTCCATCATTACGCTATCGCGGCGTCATGTTCGACGTCGGCGGCACCCTGTTCGATGATCTGCCTGAATATCGGGTCGGCTCGGTGCAGCGCAGGGTGCTGGCGGAAGCGGGTATCACAACGGATGGCATTGACACTCTGGAGTCGACGTTTCGTCAGGCACGCCGTGACGTGGAAGCGGAGCTGCGCCGTTTACCCGGCTATCTGCATCGCGATCTCGTTACCCGTCATTTTCTTGCGGGCGTCGAATCTCTGGGACTGATGGATCGTCTCGACAATCCGGCAGCCAGCGCTGCGCGGTACGCGGATCTCATGCGCGGCACCGTGATTGGAGGGCTGCGCCTCAAGCGGGGTTGTCACGAAGTGCTGGCAGCCCTTGCCGATCTCGGCTGCGATCTCACGGTGGTTTCGAACAATGACGAAGGTTACCTGCAGTCCCTGATACACAGGTGGGCCCTGCACCGGCGCTTCCGTCACTGGCTGAGCTCAGACCGCGCGGGATTGTGCAAACCGGACCCCGGAATCTTCGACATGGGTCTTGGCGATTCGGACCTGTCGCTCGCGGAAGTGCTCTATGTTGGTGACAGCGTCGCGGACGACGTTGCGGGTGCGCGTGCTGCGGGGATGGACGTCGCGCTTCTGACCAGTGGCCGCGCGCCTCGAGGTCACGGCGCCACTTATTGCATATCTGCGTTGGAAGATCTGTTGGACGTTGTCGTCGCCTGAGCGGCGCGGACGAGCTCGTCGAGCGTCGATTCAAAGCGCGCACGGCCACCCCCTTGCCAGCCGAGCCTCTTCAAACCGGCGCAGGTCATCTGATTGCGTGGCGGCTCGCCTATTGCGGGAAGCGGCGCATCGGACCCGGTCCGCGCCGCCAGGCTCATGGCAATTTCGCGTGTGCTCAAGAGCAGATCGCTGCAGTTGAACGCCTGCCCGCGGACGTCCTCAGCGTCTGCTGTCAGCAACCGATACACGGCATCAGCGACGTCCAGGCCATGCACCTCCGTGGCGCTGCGAACCTCGGTTATCGCTTCACCGGCAAGGGCCGCACGGGCATGGGCAAACCACTTCGAGCGTTCCGGCGGGTCAATGAGCCCATATATCCCGGTGGGCCGCAGACACGTGACGGTGAAACTGTCGTGAGTTGCCGAGTAGCTCTGCGCCAGCGTCTCCGTTGCCACCTTGAGCGCGCCATAGTGCGTGTCGGGCGATGTCGGCGTGTCGTCTGCAACGTGCGGTGGCGCATCCGTTGCGCTCCCGAACACTGCCCTGCTCGACAGCAGGACCACGCGCTGCACGCCAGCCTGCCGCGCGGATTCCAGCACGTTTACGGTGCCGCCGAGATTGTCTCTCCAGAACCCGCCGGGGTTGTCTCCTTCGCCGCCCCGGTAGCGGCCGGGAACGTGTGCAAACGCACAGTGCACCAGCGCGTTTGCCTCAGCGCAGAGTGCGTTCAAACTCCCCCTGTCTGCCATGCTTCCGACGTGCCATTCCACATCGTCCGTTGCAGGCGCGGGTGCACGTGCCAGCCCACGCACCTGAATGCCCACCTCTTTGAGATGGTGGCGGACGAACTGGCCGACGATGCCGGTGGCGCCGGTAAGGGCCACCGTGCCAGGCGGTTCAGCTGAGATCGGGGATGACGCCATGGTCGTAGACTTTTTGCCAGAGCTCGATCAGCGGTTGCAGCTTGTCGCGCTTGGGGTGATCGGGCTGCCAGGGTTTTTCGTACTGGAAGTGAATGACCTTGATGGACTCCCAATCCCACAATTCCGGCAGGATGAAGTACAGATACTGCAGCGCGTTGTACGTGTACGGCAGTCCGTGCCAGTCAGGGAAATAGTCTTGCAGAAACGTCTGGTCCGTACGCGCCCAGTAGGCGTCAGGCGTGTCGAGCCGCTCCATCATGTCGGCGTAGGTGTCGCGACAGGGTTCAGCAACGAAGACGCCCGAGTTCAGACGATGCATGTCGCCCAGA
>JAAUXY010157897.1_pt1 | contig 10249 bp, 10 predicted proteins | sample 7278121 | NCBI WGS metagenome assembly JAAUXY01 (sample SAMN14350117, study PRJNA611818) | marine sediment metagenome | isolation source: surface marine sediment (1.8m) | place: French Polynesia: Moorea | collected 2018-08
CAACTCTTCGGTTTTTCCTCTGACCTTCCTTAGTTGCATTATCATATCTGGGTGCAGATTCGCCAAAAGCCGTTACACTCATCCTATTGGAGGATACACCTGAGTTAACGAGAAAACTTTTAACTGAATTAGCACGACGTTTGGATAACTTCATGTTGTAATCTTCATTTCCAGTGTCATCAGTATGCCCCTCAATGGCCAGATCTGTGTCTGGGAACTCCAGAAATACCTCGGCTATTTTTTCCAGATTGGCCTTAGCTTCGGGAGTTAAGTCGGCGCTGTCAAATTCAAAATTCACACCGCTTTTATCATCAAAAGTTACCTGGATACCTTCTCCTACTCTTTCTACCTGGGCACCAGGTAATTCTTCCTCGATCCTTTGGGCTTGTTTATCCATCTGATTTCCTATGATAGCACCGGCAGCACCTCCAATAACAGCACCCAGGAGTGCTCCTTTAATATTACCACCGATGAGACCACCTACAAGAGCACCTCCTGCAACACCTATTGCGGCTCCTTTTTGAGTTTTATTGGCATTTTGGATGGATTTACATCCCATATTTAGTGACATTGTCAAGCAAAGCACGAGCAATATTGTTGTTAATTTCTTTGTCATTTTAACAGTATTAAGATTAAGATTTAGAGTGTATAGTCTTCAGAAGTCTTGTCCATAGTCAGGACTATATCGAATGGAGATCCCTGATAATTACTTTGAACCCTGAGAACCATGTTCGTACTGGTTAAGACATCAATTTTGGCCCTGTAACCACTTTTATCGCCGCTCAGAGGTTTGTTTTTTTCATCCACGTATTTGAATTGGAACTGGGTGCTGCCATCACCGGGCTCATTGAAAGACCAAAGGATACGATGTGATCCGGCCTCGCATCTGTTTCCGCCTTCCAAAGTAAATTTACCAGTACCATTGTTGGGTATAAAAACCCAGTCACTGCCCTTGAAACAGGGAGAATCTGCAAGCCCGAACAGGTCAGCTTTGTAAAGCCCTTCTTCCCCGACAAAGCGGATATCTGTAAGTTCCCATGTTCCTTTAAGTGTACGTTTGTTCATTTTATCTGCGGTGGACGCAGACTTAGAGGCAGAACAAGATACAATTACAGTGGCTAAGAGCAGGTAAAAAATGTTTTTCATAACAGGATCTTTTTGAGATTATTTTGAACACGAATATAGACAAATTAAGTTCAAAAATAACTCCGATACAGCCAAGAATTAACCTCTTAATACTCGCTTAAATCCCGCAGAACCTTTTCGAAACGTTCTAGAGGTAAGTATTGGGATTCCAGCGCCTTAGCAAAAGGCACAGGAGTTTCTATACTTCCTACCCTTCTTACAGGAGCATCGAGAAATTCGAAGCACTCTTCTGTAACCATTGCTGATATATCACTGGCAATTCCTCCGAATAGTGTATCCTCGTGCAAAATGAGCAGTTTGCCTGTCTTCCTGACAGATTCAAAAATAGCTTCCACATCCAATGGTTGTAGCGTTCTCAGGTCGATCAGATCTGCACTTATATCGCTGTGCCTGGCAAGTACTTCTTCTGCCCAATGTACTCCGGCCCCATAGGTAACAATACTCAGATCATTACCCTCAGAACGCAATGCTGCCTTCCCAAATGGCAAGGTGTAATAGTCTACAGGCACTTCTCCATAGACACTGCGATACAAGGCCTTATGTTCAAAAAATAGAACAGGATTGGGATCTTCAATAGCGGTTGCCAGCAGACCCTTGGCATCTGAAGGATATGCCGGATAAACAACTTTAAGGCCCGGTGTTTTGGTAAACCAGGCTTCATTGGTCTGAGAATGGAAAGGCCCTGCGCCTACTCCTGCTCCACAGGGCATCCTGATAACTACATCTGCCGGTTCATTCCAGCGGTAATGCACTTTTGCCAGGTAATTTACAATCGGGTTGAACCCACTGGACACAAAGTCTGAAAACTGCATTTCCATAACAGATTTGATTCCTTTGATGGAAAGGCCCATAGCAGCCGATACAACAGCAGATTCACATATGGGTGTATTGCGTACGCGGTCTTTTCCAAAGGTTTCGGTGAAGCCTTCAGTAACCTTGAACACCCCACCGTATTCTGCAATGTCCTGGCCCAGTATCACTAGTTCTTCGTAGCGTTCCATGGATTGTCTTAATCCCTCCTGTACAGCATCTACGAAACGTATTTTCTTAACAACTTGTCCTGGGTTAACTATTTTGAAGTCAAATGCTTTATAAACATCATTTAATTCATTGCTTCTGGTTGATTGCATCGGATCTTCATCAAAAGCGAGGCGAAGATTGGTCTCAATTTCCTCAATAATTTCCTTCTTCATCATCACTTCTTCCTCTTCACTCAGAAGGCCTTCTGAGTGCAGAAAGGCCAGATAGTTTTCAATGGGATCCCTGGCAGCCCATTCCTCCATGAGCTTTTTAGGAACATATTTAGTACCACTGGCTTCTTCGTGACCCCGCATACGAAAGGTCTTAAATTCGAGCAGGATCGGTCTGGGTCTTTTGCGCACACTCTTACAGAGCTTATCAACTGTTTTGTATACTTCCAGTATGTTATTGCCATCAATGATATGCGACTCCATACCGTATCCTTTCCCTTTGTCTGCTATGTGCTCACATCTGAATTGTTCGGAAATTGGTGTTGAAAGTCCATATCCATTGTTCTCCACACAAAAAAGTACAGGTAGATCCCAGACTGCAGCAAGGTTCAGGGCTTCGTGAAAATCACCTTCGCTGGTAGCACCTTCCCCTGTAAAAACAGCTGTAACCGAGCCCTCCTCTTTCAACCTTGAAGCCAAAGCGATTCCATCGGCAACCCCTAACTGAGGTCCCAAATGAGAGATCATACCGACAATTCTGTATTCTTGTGTGCCAAAATGAAAACTCCGGTCCCTTCCTTTAGTAAAACCACTGGCCTTACCCTGCCACTGTGAAAAAAGCCTGTTTAAAGGAATCCCCCTGCTGGTGAAAACACCCAGATTTCTGTGCATAGGAAGAATATACTCATCGGGTTTAAGAGCCATAGATACTCCAACAGAAATGGCCTCCTGTCCAATACCGCTGAACCATTTTGAAATTTTACCCTGTCTGAGAAGAATCAACATTTTCTCCTCTATCATTCGGGGTTTCAGCATTTTCTTAAATAATTCCAACTGGACTTTTTTACTGAGACCTGTGTTGGAAAACCGGATATTTCGCATTATTACATTTTCAGCGGAAAACGGTGTAAATGTAACAAAATTGCTTTTGAAAGAAAGCTGTTCCTCAGTAGTACTTGGCCAACATATTTCTTAAATTTGATCAAAGCTTAAAGACTAAAAAAATGAAAGCAATTCCAAGTGTAGACTTAAGAGACTTTATATCAGGCGATGAGGACCGCAAGAAAAAGTTTGTCAGTGAGATTGGGGCAGCATTTGAAAATATCGGCTTTGTTGCACTAAGAGGTCATTTTCTTTCGGATGAATTAGTTGAAGAACTGTATACAGAGATCAAAAAGTTCTTCAATCTGCCGCAGGATACCAAAGACAAGTATGAGATACCCGGAATAGGTGGTCAGCGTGGATATACTTCATTTGGAAAAGAGCATGCAAAAGGTAGAAAAGAAGGCGACCTGAAGGAGTTCTGGCACTTTGGGCAGTATGTTGAAGACAATCCCCGGCTTGAATCGGAATACCCTGATAATGTCATGGTTGAAGAGATCCCAACTTTTAATCAGGTAGGACGCGAAACTTATAAGATGCTGGAAAAAACCGCTCAGTATGTTCTTCGCGCGCTGGCACTTCATCTTGGACTTGAAGAAACTTATTTCGATGAGTTCATTAAGAACGGCAATTCAATATTGAGGCCAATCCACTATCCCCCTATTACAGCGGAACCAAAAAAGGCGGTTAGAGCAGCGGCCCATGGTGATATTAATCTTATTACATTGCTTATGGGGGCTCATGGTAAAGGATTACAAGTACAAAACCATGAAGGAGAATGGATAGATGCAATCGCAGAGCCCGATCAACTCATGATCAATGTTGGTGATATGCTTTCGAGATTGTCAAATAACAAGCTTAAATCTACAATACATCAAGTGGTTAACCCACCGCGTGAATTATGGGGCAGCTCCAGATATTCTATTCCATTCTTTATGCACCCGATTAGCGAAATGCCCTTGGATTGTCTTGAAAATTGTATAGATGATACGCATCCAAAACTCTATGAGGACATCACTGCAGGAGAATTTCTCCACGAAAGGCTTATAGATTTAGGGTTGATCAAAAGATAAAGTAAAACTTTATTTAAAATTACGTAAATAATTTATTATCAATAATATGGTTACAAATAAAATAAACCTATTATTGAGTTTAATCTTTCTATTCTTAACAATAGCTTGCACTCCTGACACCGAGGTGTATCAAATAGGTGAAGACAGAGAACTAATACCGGAAGGGATTGCCATATATCCCGAAAAATCTACACTCTACATAAGTAGCATTCACAAGGATAAGATTGTGGAATACAATCTTAAGACGGGTCATACTCAAGATCTGATTAGCACTGGTCAATACGGGTATAAGCACGGCATTGGCATTGAAATAAAGAAGAATCTTCTTTTTGCATTGAGCAGTGAAACCATTGATGGTAAAAGCAGTTCCATGCTACTCGTTTATGATCTTGATGAAGACCAGTTTGTGAAGAAATTTAAACTACGAGATACCGTGAGTCATTTTATGAATGATCTTGCTATTAGTGACCAAATGGAGGTTTACATTACTGATACAGAACGCCATATGGTCTATAAATTAGATTACCCGGATGGCGATATCATACCTTATCTGCAGGATACTCAGATAAGCTATCCAAACGGCATTGCTATAAGTGATCTGGGGGATCTCCTATTTGTCGACTCTTATTCCGAAGGCATCCGAATTGTTGATCTGGTTAATGGTCAAATTGTAAATACTGGCTATTCCAATACTGATAAGTTAGTACCCGTGGATGGATTAAAGTATTACGAAGGACATTTATACGGCATTAAAAATGGAGATAGAGATAAGGGAAAGCACAGTTTTATGAAGTTTGAACTAGTTGATAATAAACGTGATATAGGTCGTATGACTCCCCTTTTAACGGCGCATCCAAAAATGGATATACCCACAACCTTTTGCATTAGTGATGCAAATGCATATATATTGGCGAACAGTCAGCTCGATAAACTTAACCAGGTACGAAACGAGATATCAGTAGCTGATAGCCTGAATTACACTTATGTGTTAAAACTAAAATTGTAATGGATTTACAAGATCAACTTAGGAATTTGTTTCCAGATCACGAACCTGAGGAAAGGAATGATAAAAATGATTCAGAGGATCCCGGTCTATGGATCCAAAATGAACCGATTATTTGCAAGTACGAGAAAAGAAAGGGAAAGCCTATTACTATCCTGGAAGGATATAACGGCGCAGATGCTGATTTCAGGAAGCTTACAAAACTTCTTAAATCAACTTTAAGTGTTGGCGGATCTTATAAGGACGATCGTATTATTATCCAGGGAGATAATCGGGATAAGATCATGGAAATACTCGAAAATATTGGTTTTAGTACTAAACGAGTGGGAGGTTGAGAATTGATAATCTTGCATTGATTTAGCAATATTGTTTGATTATCAACACAATATGTTTTTAGTGGTTGCGTTTTCTGTTAATTTTTTTTTGTTTTTTTCGATTAAATGTTACTTTTAGACGTTAAAATCAGAACAACTAATTCCAAGCAATGAGCACCCAATTGCATATCACGAACGGGGATAGCTTCACCGAGAGATTAAAACAGCTGAATCTGAAGGGAGACATTATCACCTGGCGTGAAATGTTGTGTGAGGGAAAGACCGAAACCAATGTGGGTAGCGAGTCTTTTTGGAAAACTCGATTCGATTTTCTTCATAAAAACTATAAAATAACGAAGACCTGGTTCGTTGAGAAAACACTCAAAGAATACAGGTCTCTTTGTAATCACAAGCAACAAGACCAGATCATACTCTGGTTCGAGTACGATCTGTTCTGTCAGATTAATATGCTTGCGGTTCTAAGTTGGCTTAAGACACACAGGAGATATGCAGACATCTCTTTGGTGTGCAGTGGTAATGAAGATGATACAGACAAATACTATGGTCTTAGTGAATTGTCTGACGAGCAGCTACTTAAACTCTATGAAAAAAGAGTTCACTTATCCCAGAATGACATTGAATATGCAGACTATGTCTGGCAGCTTTATTGTAGTGATAATCCGATCCGACTAGAGAATCTCATTGATTTCGAGAATTACCAGTTCGAATATCTGGCCGACGCTATTAAGGTCCACCTGAAGCGTTTTCCGACAATCAAGAACGGGCTAAATGAGCTTGAGAACAGAATACTTCGGATCACTGAGGAGGAAAAACCCAAATCCAAAAAAGCTCTTTTAGGCAAAGTACTTCAGAACCAAGGATTTTACGGTTTTGGCGATACTCAATACGAACGGATTGTCGGGACGTTATCACCATTGTTCTCTTCTTTTAACCCGGTTAAGCTTTCCAAAAAGGGTAAGGAGATATTAGACGGGCAAACTAGTTATTACTCGCAAATAAGAGATGGTGAGACCTATTTGGGTGGTGCCCTTAAATACAGTTTCCTCTACAATACTGAATCGGACAGAATACTAAAGCTGTAGTATGCGTATTGGTCCGTCAGAACTAATCCTCAACGCTGACAAGAGTATTTACCATCTCAACTTACTCCCTGAAGATATAGGGGAAAAGATAATTCTGGTTGGTGATCAAAACCGGGTGGAGAGAGTATCGCGTTATTTCGACAGTATTGAGCTCAAAAAGGAGAAGCGCGAATTCAAAACGCATACCGGATGGCTCAACCAAAACCGGATCAGCGTAATATCAACGGGAATAGGAACAGATAATATAGACATTACCCTTAACGAGCTGGACGCTCTTGTCAATATTGATTTTGACTCCCGTACCATAAAAGAGGAACTTACTCAGCTGGAGTTTGTTAGAATAGGCACCTCTGGTTCCATACAACCCGACATTCCGTTAGATGCCTATGTATTAAGCGAATATGCTATCGGGTTTGATAATGTACTTCACTTTTATGACGGAGAGGAAATACAGCATCCTGAAATTCAGCTTGCCTTTATAGATCATATGGACTGGTCTGTTTACAAGTCCATCCCTTATGTAGTGAAATCTGATGAGATACTCGCAGACAGACTTTATTCTGAAAATGTAGTGAAGGGATTCACAGGCACCAATGTAGGGTTCTACGGGCCACAGGGCAGAAAGTTGCGTTTGAGACTGGAGGACGAAGCACTCAACACAAAATTAACATCTTTCCGATATGATGGTCTACGGATTACTAATCTCGAAATGGAGACCTCTGCCATTTATAGCCTCTCAACGCTGATGGGCCATCGTGCACTATCTATGAATTCCATTCTGGCCAACAGAAGTACTGGTGAATTTTCCAAAAACCCTGCGGCTGCTATTGATGGGCTTATACAATATACACTTGAAAAACTCACTTCGTCTTGAAACGTGTTAACATAGTTGGAGTGCCTGAACACTTCAACCTGCCCTGGCATATGGGCATGGAAGAAGGTGTTTTTGCTGAGGCAGGGATTGATCTTTTTTGGACTGATGTGCCTGAAGGCACGGGCAGAATGTGTAAGATGCTGAGTGAAAAAGAAGCGGATCTGGCTGTGATTCTGACAGAAGGTATTACCAAAAGTATCATAGAAGGAAATCCGGTAAAGATCATACAGGAATACATTGCTACACCATTATTGTGGGGGATTCACGTAGCCCAGGCTTCTGAATTTGAAAGTGTGGCGTCTCTTGAAGGAGGTATAGTTGCCATAAGCAGATTTGGTAGTGGTAGTCACCTGATGTCATTTGTTCTAGCCGAGCAGCAAAAATGGCTTACTGGCACCCTCAAGTTTGAAGTTGTTCATACTATTGAAGGGGCGATAGAAGCCCTTCAGAACGAAAAGGCCGATTATTTTTTATGGGAGAGATTTACCACCAAGCCTTTGGTAGATAAAGGCATCTTTAGGAGACTTGGTGATTGCCCAACCCCCTGGCCTTGTTTTGTGATCGCGGCCCGCAAAGAGTTTATAGAAAATGAGCAGGCAGCAGTTAGACTCATCCTGGACAATATCAATAGGATCAGTTCGGAATTTAAACAGATTCCATCTATAGATCGCACCATAGCCAACCGGTATGGTCAGAAGCTCGAAGATGTACAGGAATGGTTATCACTAACTAACTGGAGTCAGTCAGGAGTAAAATCACAAGTAATTGATTATGTGATTAATACATTACATAACCTCAAGTTAATTGAGAAGAAGTGTAAGGCTGATGATATTCTTACCATTTTATAGGAGCCAGACCAGCTAATTGCAGAATTTTGTTGGTTTCACTAAAGTGTTTATTGCCAAACCACAGTCCTCGATTGGCGCTCAAGGGTGAAGGGTGGCCAGATTTCAGAATGTGGTGTTTTCGAGAGTCAATAAGTATTGCCTTCTTCTTGGCAAATCCACCCCAAAGCAAAAACACAAGTCCTTCTTTTTTGTCAGAAAGTGTTTTGATCACCGCATCGGTAAATGATTCCCATCCCCGACCCTGATGGCTACCGGCCTGGTGAGCTCGGACGGTTAGCGTAGCATTAAGCAGTAATACGCCCTGATCTGCCCAATGCTGAAGATCACCACTTGATGGATATGGAATACCGAGGTCATTTTCAATCTCTTTAAATATATTGACCAGCGAAGGTGGGTGAGGAACTCCTTTGTGTACGGAAAAACAAAGACCGTTGGCCTGGTTAGGGCCGTGATAGGGATCCTGGCCAATGATCACCACTTTGGTATTATCAAAATGTGAATGATCAAAGGCAGCAAAGATTTGCCTGCCCGGCGGATAGCAAGTATAGTTTGTATACTCTTGCTTTACATAAGACGCCAGGTTGGCGAAATATGGCTGATCAAATTCACTTTGTAAAAACGGTTTCCAACTGTCATGGATACTAACCTGCATATAGTTCTGAATTCACTCACAAAAATAATAGAATTCAGCATAGAAGGCTGGAAGGAATAGTATGCTATTTCATCAACTGTTCTTCTATCAAAGTCCTATTTGACAATCTATCCTGAAGTACATCGGTATAGCCATTGTAATATCTGGATTCCTGAATAGCATAAGCTTTCAATGCCCAGGCTAAAGCAGTTTCCAGATCACCAAAAAATTCATGTATAACAGCAAGGTTGTGGCTGGCCCTGCTACTGATCTTATTGTCAGTGCTGGCCGCGTCTATTATCCAAAGTTCTTTAGCAGCATCCCAATTCTTATCTTGTGTTAATGCGTATGCCTTTTCCAAATTTTCCGAACCTTTTATGAAAAGTTCACGCTTTTTGGTTAGCTCATAGGGCTGGAGACGAAGTCCGAAGTAGCTCCCATTCTTACCACTCATTGAAATAATGGAATCGGCCCTGTTCTCAACGGCCTGGAAAGCGTCAAATGGATCCTCACCTGTTGCTTTGTTCACTAATTGATCATTCATGACCACTTCATCCAGAATCTCCTTGTTGAAGGGATCATATATCCTCCAACCATTTTCAATAAGGGTTTCCAATGTAATTTCTTTACCCTTAATAATTACGTTTTCCCTTAATAGATCTTTTTGTCCTACTCTAGCCTTTTTAAGCGTAACCTTAGTGTCTGTCTCAAAGTAGGAAAGGGCAAATAGTGCATCTATTTCATGTTCAACACAGAGGTCCTTCATTGCTGCCCATGGTATATCCTGGAAAGGAAGAGAGACATTAGAAACGGTTTCAATCATCAGGATAGTATCAAATCGCGGATCTTTTATCAGTTCTTCCATAAGTCCATTCATGGCGGCATCCCTGCCGGCTTCCGTAAGCAATTGATCAGTGTGCCTGATCCATTCATCAAGTCCTATGACGGTTCCTTCATGGTTCGATTCCATGTTTTGGTCATAAATCCCAATTCGTCTTATATGATTTGACAGATCAACCGGGGCTGGTTCGGTTGTATTCACAGCTATTGGGCTTGTTACTCCGCAGGCTGTTAATAGCAACACACCCAACGCAGACATCTTATTGAGGTAAGAAGCTTTTAAGCGTGTTGAACGAATCAAATGCAGTAACAGATTCATTAGAAGTTAAAGGATGATCATCAATA
>JAAUXY010021379.1_pt1 | contig 10247 bp, 7 predicted proteins | sample 7278121 | NCBI WGS metagenome assembly JAAUXY01 (sample SAMN14350117, study PRJNA611818) | marine sediment metagenome | isolation source: surface marine sediment (1.8m) | place: French Polynesia: Moorea | collected 2018-08
CTGCTGTGTCAGTGCCGTCAGAACCCTGACGGTCTCGGCAGCGGACGCATGCTCCAGCGGGATGACTTCGATCTCTTCGTCGCCTGCCTGATCGATTCTGGCAATGATGCTCACCATGCGCGCGACGTTCGCCGAGCGGTCCGAGATGATCAGCATGTTCGAGCCGGGGTGGGCGACGAGGTGCCCGTACTGCGGCACGAGCGGGCGCAGAATCGGCACCAGCTGCGTGGCTCCGACATTTTGCACCTGCACGACCTGCGTGATGATGTCGTCCGGTGCCTCGGTGCCGCTGGCTCCCAGCGGGCCCGCGTACTGCCGCGCGGTCGCCACCGGGATGATTTTGGTGATGTCGCCGGTCGTCATTGCCGCGAGCTGGTGGACGTCGAGGATCGACAGGAAGGCCTCGTAGAACGCGTCCGGCCCCATCGCCGTCGAGGAGATCATCGTAACCTTGGCGTTCGTGACGCGCGGATCGATGATGAAGGTGCGGCCCGTGATCTCGCCGACGGCATCGACGATCTCGCGGATGTCAGTCTCGACGAAGTTGGGCGTTATCCACTCACCGGACTGCTGAGCCACTACCGGCTGCAACGTTGAGAACATTCCGAACGCCACGGCGAGTAGCAGCGGCGCGCGGCGGATATTCTTGTTTTGAGTACGCTTCATTCAGTCCTCAATCGTCTTTCGACAGGTCGAGCTGCTCGGTGTTGAGCACGATCGTTTCGGGGGTGCCGTCACGTTCGACGGTGACGGAGACTTGGCTTGCAGTGCCAAGCGACTGGAAAATCTGCATTGCCTGGGTCGGGTCGTTCAACGCCTGGCCGTCGATCTCTTTGATCAGATCGCCGGGCCGTAGTCCGAGTTCCGCAAATGCGCGCCGATCTCGGCCAGGATAGACACGATAGCCCTGTTGCTGTCCATTGACGAAGTAGGGCGTCGGGCGGATGACGTCGGCCAGCTGGGCGACGTTATTCGCCACGACCGACTGGATGCTCTCGCGTCCTTGTGTGTTCGCTGTCTGCCGCGTCGATGCCGTGCGCTGGATGGCCGGCGACGTCTGCGACGTGTACTCCCTGACGAGGCTGAGCCGGCTGAGTGCGCCTCCCTCGTCGAGGACGACATGATCGGCCCTGACGGCGTGCAGGCGGGCGCCCGCCGCTACGGCGTCTCCAACGACATAGACGCTCTCATCGTTGCTCGAGTCCGCGATGATCGCGATCGAGTATTCGGGCCGGTCCGACGCGATCGTGCCGCGAAGCTTCAAGTCTCTGCGATTGGTCTCGTCGAGGTCCTCCTCGACGATCACCGGGCCTTCGTCCAGATCCTCAATGACGGCCTCACCGAAAATATGCGCGTCTGCTATGACCTGCGTGTTGCCCGGTCCGGATGTGGAGCTGAACGTCTGCTGCTGTCCTGGAGGCACCGCGACCGGTGCACCGGCGGCCGGTCCGGGCACGAACATCCAGATGATGTTCGCCAACTGCCAGCCGATCAGTATCACGATGATGAGGCTGACCCACGCCGGCAACAGGTTATTCGCGGCCGCGACCATACGGCCGCGGTCACCGCTTAAGAAATCTGACCATTGTGCGTTGGACGACATGTGCGTGAGTCAATAATCCGGTATTACCGGCTGCGGTAAAAGGTTAAGAGGCTTAAGTGAGTTCCGACTGGGTACGTATTGTTTAACGCAGCGCAATGATGATACGGGTTGCGCGACGATTCAAACATTATTTTCCCAATAAAATTATTATATTTATCATGGAATTATGCATATTTATTCATGCTCAATCCCGCTCTTGTTGGCCGCTTCCGGAGCCTGATATCGAGATACACCGTCACGATAGCGCAGGAGGCCGCATATATAATAGCCGCGTGAAGCGATGTTTTGCTTGAATACCGCTGACCAGTAACCATCTATCGGCCTATGAGTGAAAAGGACAACCAACCGGAACGACTCGGCAACTTCGACCTGGCGGTCGAGGAGGCAAAGCCGCGTCTCAAGGAACCGCCACTGTACCGGGTGGTCCTTATTAATGACGACTTCACGCCGATGGACTTCGTCGTGGACGTGCTGGAATCGATCTTCGGTATGGAGCGGACCCGGGCCACTCAGGTGATGCTCGAAGTCCATACGAAGGGAAAGGGCGTCTGCGGCGTCTACAACTTCGAGATCGCCGAAACGAAGGTTGCACAGGTCATGGGCGTGGCAAAGCAACACCAGCACCCCTTGCTGTGCACGATGGAAGAGTCCTGAACAAAAGGAGCCGACGGGCCGACTATGCTTAGCAGCGAACTGGAATTCTGTCTCAACGAGGCCTTTCAGCGGGCCAGGGATCACCGCCATGAGTTCATGACGGTCGAGCACCTGCTGTTGGCGCTTCTCGATATCCCGAAAGTGCACGAGATCCTGAAGGCCTGCGACGGGAACATCCCCGAATTGCGCAGGCAGCTGACGGAGTTCATCGAGGAGCAGACACCGCTTCTGCCTCACGATGACGAGAACGACGTGCAGCCGACGCTGGGCTTCCAGCGCGTCCTGCAGCGCGCGGTTTTCCACGTGCAGTCGAGCGGTAAGAAGGAAGTCACCGGCGCGAACGTGCTGGTGGCCATCTTCAGTGAGAAGCAGTCGCAGGCGGTGTATTTCTTAGGCCTGCAGGACATCACGCGACTCGACGTCGTCAACTACATTTCGCACGGCATGCCGCAGGTACCGGGCGAGACCGGCGAAGAAGACCAGGAAGCCTCCCTCGAAGGCGAGGGTGAGGCCGACGAGACGCCCCTCGAGCGCTACGCCACGAACCTCAATCAGCTCGCGGTCGAAGGCAAGATCGATCCTCTGATCGGACGTGAGATCGAGATCGAGCGGACCGTGCAGATCCTCTGCCGCCGCCGCAAGAACAACCCGCTGTACGTCGGCGACGCCGGCGTCGGCAAGACTGCGCTGGCCGAGGGGCTCGCGCGGATGATCGTCGAAGAGCGTGTGCCCGAGGTGCTCCGCGACGCGACGATCTACGCGCTCGACATGGGCACTCTAATCGCAGGCACCAAGTACCGGGGCGACTTCGAGAAGCGCTTAAAGGGCGTCATCAAGGAAGTCAAAGAGGACCCGGGTGCCATTCTGTTCATCGATGAGATCCACACGGTCATCGGCGCGGGCGCCGCGTCCGGCGGTGTCATGGATGCCAGCAATCTGATCAAGCCGGTGCTCGCCTCCGGTGAGATCCGCTGCATCGGTTCGACGACCTACGAGGAATACCGAGGCATCTTCGAGAAGGATCACGCGCTCGCGCGCCGGTTCCAGAAGATCGACGTGCCCGAGCCCACGATCGAGGAGACGATCGCGATTCTGCGGGGGCTGAAGTCCCGTTTCGAGGAGCATCACGGTATTCGCTACGACAACCCGGCGCTGGACGCGGCTGCTGAGCTGTCCGCCAAGCACATCAACGACCGCCGCCTGCCCGATAAGGCGATCGACGTCATCGACGAGGCCGGCGCGAACGTCCGTCTGAAGCCGGAAGATGAGCGGGAGGAGGTCGTCACGGTCGAGATGGTCGAGAACATCGTTGCCAAGATGGCGAGGATTCCCGCGAAGAGCGTGTCCTCGTCGGATCGGAAGACGCTGGCCACGCTCGAGCGCGACCTGAAGCTCGTCATCTTCGGTCAGGACGAGGCGATCACAGCGCTTGCGTCATCGATCAAGATGTCCCGATCGGGCTTACGCGAGGAGGACAAGCCGATCGGCATGTTCCTGTTCGCCGGTCCGACCGGCGTCGGCAAGACCGAGGTCACCAGGCAGCTCGCGATGTCGTTGGGCGTCGAACTGCTGCGCTTCGATATGTCGGAGTACATGGAGCGGCACACGGTCTCGAGGCTGATCGGCGCGCCCCCGGGCTATGTCGGCTACGACCAGGGCGGTCTCCTGACCGAAGCGGTCACGAAGAATCCGCACGCGGTCGTGCTGCTCGACGAGATCGAGAAAGCGCATCCGGAGGTATTCAATCTGCTGCTGCAGGTGATGGACCACGGCACGCTGACCGACAACAACGGCCGCAAGGCTGACTTCCGCAACGTGATCCTCGTGATGACGACCAACGCCGGCGCTCAGGAGATGAGCCGCGCGTCGATCGGCTTCACGAAGCAGGACCATTCCTCGGACGGTATGAGCGTCATCACCAAGACGTTCACGCCCGAGTTCCGCAATCGTCTGGACGCGATCATTCAGTTCGCATCGCTCGACGGCACCTCGATCAAGCGTGTCGTTGACAAGCTGATCGTTGAACTCGAGGCCAAGCTGGGCAACAACGACGTCACGCTGGAACTCGACGACGACGCGCGCGACTGGATCGCCGAGCGCGGCTACGACCCGAAGATGGGAGCGCGGCCGATGGCGCGGATCATCCAGGAGCACATCAAGCGTCCGCTCGCCGAAGAGCTGCTGTTCGGTAAGCTCGAGGAGGGTGGCCACGTACGGATATCCGTTGGTCCGGACGACACGCTGGTGCTCAATGCGGAGCCGGCGGTCCGTGAACTCGAGCACCTGACCGACGAGGAGCAAACCTGACGTTGGTCGGGTAGCTCTCGCGTACGCGGGAACGCGCGCCTCGTTCGAGCCGCGACACAGCTGCCTTGTGGGTTCAGTGGCGGACTAGCGCCCGCGGTACACGATGCGTCCCTTACTCAGGTCGTAGGGCGTCAGTTCGACCGTGACGGAATCGCCGGTCAGGATTCGTATGTAGTTCTTGCGCATCTTTCCGGAGATGTGCGCCGTCACCACGTGGCCGTTCTCGAGTTCGACTCGAAACGTCGTGTTCGGAAGGGTCTCGGTGACCACACCTTCCATTTGAATGGCTTCTTCTTTCGCCAAGGGTTTTGAGCTCCTGTGCAAAACGCCCGCGAATTGTGCAGCGTCAGGGTGTGCTTTGCAATGCGGGTTATTGCTGATCAGCAAGAAACTCGCGCACCGAGAGTGGCCCCTCCGGCCAGCCGGTGAAGCGGGTCCGGGGTTCGCAGGACTCCGCGAGGATGGCGGCGAAGTCAGCGCGCGGAATCGTGGTGGCACCGAGCCTCATCAGGTGGCCTGAGACGACCTGGCAGTCGACGATTGCGAAGCCCGCCGCGTCGAGCGTTCGCGTCAATGCGAAGAACGCGAACTTCGAGGCGTTCGTCACCCTGCTGAACATGGATTCCCCGAAGAAGACTTTGCCGATCGCGATGCCGTATATACCTCCGACCAGGTCATCGTCCACGTAGATCTCCAGCGAGTGCGCCCAGCCCTCGCGATGCAGCCGCGAGTAGGCGGCCATCATCTCGTCCGTTATCCAGGTGCCTTGCTGAGAAGGCCGCGGCTCGGCACAGGCGCGCACGACGTCGTCGAATGCGCTGTTTACGCCGATCTTCGCTTCGCTCCTTGCGATATCACGCCTGAGCCTGCGAGCGACGTGGAAGTCTTTGGGGAACAGGACGCAGCGCGGATCGGGCGACCACCAGAGGACCGGCTGGCCGTCTTCGTACCACGGGAAAATACCGCGGCTATAGGCCGCGAGCAGCCGTTCCGATGAGAGATCGCCACCGGCCGCGAGCAGGCCATCAGGTTCGATCAGTGCCCGATCGATTGCCGGAAAGGAATCCGGAGCGTCGCCGGCGGTCAGCCAGACGATGCGATTGCCGCTCACGTCGTGTCCTCATCCCGCTCTTCAGGCGGACTCTCCGGGCTGCGGTAGGGGCTGTGCTTATCGACTGCCTCCATGTAGCGGTCGATATGCTTCGACTCCTCGTTCACATAGGACGAGATCGCCGAGAAGAATTCCGGATGAGCCAGCCAGTGCGCGGACCAGGTCGCTTCGGGTATGAAACCTCGGCTGATCTTGTGCTCGCCCTGAGTCCCGGGCTCGAAGGTCTTGATGCCGTTCTCGATGCAGAAGTCGATGCCCTGGTAGTAGCAGGTCTCGAAATGCAGCGCGTTGTAGTGTGCTTCGCTGCCCCAGTAGCGGCCGTACAGCGTGTCTGTGCCCACGAAGAAGATCGCCGCGGCGACCGGGCCCGCCATGTCGTCGGCGAACACGACGCGAATACCGTCCGGCCGCTCGGCGCCGAGTTGCCGGAAGAAGTCGAGGTTGTAGTACGGGAGCGAGCCGCGCTGCATGAACGTGCGGCTGATCAGCCGGTACGCGACACGCCAGTCATCGGCATCGAGCTGATGGCCGTCCAGCCATCGAAACGTGATCCCGGCTTCCTGAACACGCCGCCGGTCCCGACGCGCTTTCTTTCGCTTCGAGGAACTGAACGTGCCTAAGAAATCGTCGAAGGTTGCGTAGTCCTGATTGTGCCAGTGGAACTGGCAGTCCTTGCGGATCTGCAGGCCTGAGTCCGTGAAAATCTCCCGGTCACCTTCCGATGGGAAGAGGATGTGCAGCGACGAGCAATCGCGCTGCTCTGCGAGCTGGACCGCAGCCGCGAGCAGCGCCTTGCCGGCTTCGACGTCCTCCGGCGATTCGAGGAGCAGGCGCGAGCTTGGAGCGGGCGTGAACGGCACCGCCGACACCAGCTTCGGGTAGTAGCGCAGGCCGGCACGCTCGTAGGCGTTCGCCCATGCCCAGTCGAAGACGAACTCACCCCATGAATGGTGCTTCTCGTACAGCGGCATCAGGGCGCGAATGCGGCCGTCGTCGTGCCGGAGCGCCAGATGACAGGGGTACCAGCCGGTTTCGTCGGAGACGCTGCCGCTCACCTCGGCGGCATTGAGGAATTCGTGGCTCAGGAACGGATAGCGGTCGCCGGCGATGCGGTTCCACTCGTCGCGGCCGATCTCGGCGATCTCGGAGTGGACCGAGACCTGCAACGCGCTGTCAGGCTGCTGCGTCACCTGTCTGGCTGGCGCCGGATTCACCGGCCGCCTGCGCCTCGAGGAACTTCTCGGCGTCGAGCGCGGCCATGCAGCCGGCACCTGCCGAAGTGATCGCCTGGCGGTAGACCTGATCCATGACGTCGCCAGCCGCGAATACGCCGGGCACGCTGGTCGCGGTCGCGTTGCCCTGGATTCCGGACTGCACGACGATGTAGCCGTTCTTCATCTCGAGCTGGCCCTCGAACAGGCCGGTATTCGGACTGTGGCCGATCGCGATGAAGACGCCATCGACGTCGACCTCGGTCTTGCCATTACCCGTCGTGCTGTCGACGCGAATGCCGGTGACGCCGTTGTCGTCGCCCAGGACTTCGTCGAGAACGTTGTCCCAGAGAATCTCGACCTTGCCTTCTCGTTCCTTCTCGAACAGATGGTCCTGCATGATCTTCTCGGCGCGCAGCGCGTCGCGGCGGTGCACGACGCTGACTTTCGACGCGAGGTTGCTCAGGTACAGGGCTTCCTCGACGGCCGTGTTGCCGCCGCCGATCACGGCGACCGGCTTGTTGCGGTAGAAGAAGCCGTCACAGGTTGCGCACGCGGAAACGCCTTTGCCCTTGTAGGCCTCCTCCGACGGCAGGCCTAAGTACTTGGCGGTTGCCCCGGTGCTGATGATCAGCGCATCGCAGGTGTAGCTGCCGTAGTCGCCTTCCAGCCGAAAGGGACGGGAAGACAGGTCCACCTTGTTTATGTGGTCGTTGACGACTTCAGTGTCGAAGCGCTCGGCATGCGCGAGCATGCGCTGCATGAGATCGGGTCCCTGCAGACCCTCGACGTCGCCGGGCCAATTGTCGACGTCCGTCGTCGTCATGAGCTGGCCGCCCTGTTCGACGCCGGTGATTAACACCGGGTTCAGGTTGGCGCGTGCAGCATAGACTGCAGCAGAGTACCCGGCGGGGCCGGACCCCAATATCAGTACGCGGCAATGCTTTGGGTCGCTCATGTATACTCAAGTCCTTGATCGCTTGGGGGCGTTATACCAGCCGAATCCACGAGATACGGCTCTTGTGTCATGTTTCAAGACCGTGGGCACGAGGACTGACGCGATCGCGTAAGTGTAGGGAATTAAAGTCACGCACGCTATGGCAACAGTTCGAAAGGCGACAGCGCCGGAATCCAGATTATCGGCTCAAGTGCATCGCGCTCTGCGCGAGAGTGCGCTGTACGTGTTCGGCGTGCTCGCGCTCATTCTCTGGTTCGCTCTATTCACCTACGACCAGAGCGATCCGGGCATAACCCAGGCGACGGGCGCCGACGAGATTTCGAACGGGATGGGCCGCGTCGGCGCGGTAATCGCCGATGCCCTGTTCACGGCCTTCGGACGGCCGGCATACCTGTTCACGCTGATGGTCTTCTATCTCGGCTGGATGCTCTATCGCGAGCAAAAGACGGCCATCGAATTGACCAAAACGGACTTCGCGCTGCGTGGTGCCGGTTTCGTCCTGATGCTGGTCACGAGCTGCGCGCTGTCGACCCTGCATTTCTCACCGGTCGGTTTCAACGAGACGGCCGGCGGCATCCTCGGTCAGATCGTCGGCGGATCGCTCGAGTCGGTCATGAAGCTGCTCGGCGCGAGCATGCTCCTGTTCGTCATCTGGATCGCCTCGATCTCGCTGTTCCTCGGGATCTCATGGTTCAGCGTCATGGATCAGATCGGGCGCTATTGCCTGAAGGCCGTCGACTACTCGCGGCACAAGATCGACGAGTTCAAGGACAAAGCCGAAGGCCGTCGGCAGGCGGCTGCTCGGCAGGAGACCGTGCAGGTCCAGAAGGCTCTCAAGGCTGGCCGTCCCAAGCCGAAGATCGAACCCGTGATTCAGTCGCTGGAGCCGAGCCTGCGGGCCGAGAAGGAACGACAGGTTCCGCTGTTCGATCCGCCGTCCGACGGCGAATTGCCGCCGCTCTCGCTGCTCGACGACCCGCCGGAGCAAAAGCAGGGTTATTCGCAGGATTCGCTCGAGAAAATGTCGCGGCTGGTCGAACTCAAGCTGCAGGATTTCGGCATCGACGTCGAGGTGAAGTCGGTGTCGCCGGGACCGGTCATCACGCGTTTCGAGCTGGACCCGGCGCCCGGGGTCAAAGTCAGCCAGATCGCCAATCTGGCCAAGGATCTCGCACGCTCGCTGTCGGTCGTAAGCGTACGTATCGTCGAGGTCATCCCGGGCAAGTCGTTCATCGGTCTCGAGATCCCGAACGAGAACCGCCAGCTCGTGACGCTGGGCGAGATTCTGAAGTCGCGCGCGTACGACGATCTGTCTTCGCCGCTGACGCTGGCGCTCGGAAAGGACATTGGCGGCAACTCCGTCGTCGCGGATCTCGCACGCATGCCGCATCTGCTTATCGCCGGCACGACGGGCTCGGGTAAGTCCGTTGCGATCAACGCGATGGTCCTGAGCATCCTCTACAAGACTCAGCCTGAGCACGTGCGCTTGATCATGATCGACCCCAAGATGCTCGAGCTCTCGGTGTACGAAGGTATCCCGCATCTGCTGACGCCGGTCGTCACGGACATGAAGGAAGCGGCCAATGCGCTGCGCTGGTGCGTAGCCGAGATGGACCGTCGCTATCGGCTGATGGCGTCGCTCGGCGTCCGCAATATTGGCGGCTACAACCGTAAGGTTCGCGAGGCGATCGACAAGGGTAAGCCGATTCCGGACCCGACGTTCACGCCGCCGCCGTTCGATGACGAAGAGAAGCCCGTGGAGCATCCGACGCTCACGCCGCTGCCGTATATCGTCGTGATCATCGATGAACTCGCTGACATGATGATGATCGTCGGTAAGAAGGTCGAAGAGCTGATTGCGCGGCTGGCACAGAAAGCCCGCGCATCGGGCATCCACATGCTGCTTGCGACGCAGCGTCCGTCGGTTGACGTGATCACCGGCCTGATCAAAGCGAACGTACCGAGCCGTATCGCGTTCCAGGTGTCCGCCAAAGTCGACTCTCGGACGATCCTCGACCAGATCGGCGCGGAGAACCTGCTGGGACACGGTGACATGTTGTACCTGCCGCCCGGCACGTCACTCCCGGTCCGAGTGCACGGCGCCTTCGTCGCGGACCACGAAGTTCACTCGGTCGTCCGGCATCTGAAGAAGAGCGGGGCGCCTCGCTACATGGACGAGATCCTCGAAGGCCCGGCGGTCGGAGCACCGGGCCTGGCCGGCATCGATCCGGCGACGCCCGACAGTTCGGACGCCGAACAGGACCCGCTCTACGATCAGGCGGTACAGGTCGTCATGGAGACCCGCAAAGCGTCGATCTCGGGCGTCCAGCGCCGGCTGAAGATCGGCTACAACCGAGCGGCCCGGATGGTCGAGAGTATGGAGGCGGCCGGACTCGTCGGTCC
>JAAUXY010146734.1_pt1 | contig 10239 bp, 7 predicted proteins | sample 7278121 | NCBI WGS metagenome assembly JAAUXY01 (sample SAMN14350117, study PRJNA611818) | marine sediment metagenome | isolation source: surface marine sediment (1.8m) | place: French Polynesia: Moorea | collected 2018-08
TAGGCCTCGGCCCAGGCCTGAGCGACGTTGACGAGGGTGTCGGAGCCCTTGTTCTGGATCAGCTCGCGCGCCTCTGCCGAAACGCTCAGGCAAATGGCACCGGCGGCAAGCGCGGCGCCGAGGGTCAGCTTGGCGGTCTTGTGCATGGTTCCTCCCTCTGGTGGGCCGGCGCCAGAGGCTCCGGGCCACGCGATGCGGAAATGAGGTACGTCAAAATTCCGCCGGGAGAGTGCCAGCCGATTGTTATGCTTTTGTCATGGATGTGAAAAACTTCTGTCAAATCCGCCGGCCGGGGTCCTCGCGCCGAAAATCGATCTGACGGCGCCCCTAGCCGGCCGCCGGCATCGCGGCCGCCGGTTCGATATGGACCAATGAATCCGGGAATTCACAGCTGAAGGTAGTCCCTTCGCCCAGTTCGCTGGCGATCTTCAGCTCCGAATCGTAGCGCTCGAGCACCTGCTTGACGATCGCGAGGCCCAGCCCGCTGCCGCCCGAGCGGCGCGATCGCGCAGCATCGACCCGATAGAAGCGCTCGGTGAGCCGCGGCAAGTGATAGGCCGCGATGCCCGGCCCTCGATCGCGCACCGTGAGGCTGGCGCCGTCCGCATCGCCATGCCAGTGGATCTCCACGCGGGTGCGCGGCGGCGTATGCCGCACGGCGTTGAAAATGAGATTCGAAAAGGCGCTGTGCAGCTCGGACTCTTCGCCCAGGAGCCAGACCCCGGGGTCGGCGAAGAGGCGCAGGTCGTGCTTGCCTTCGCCGCTCAGGGCCCGGGCCTCGGCCACGATCTCCCCCAGTATCTCGGGCACCGGCGAGGGAGTCTCGGCTTGCGGCCGGTCGGCCATCTCCAGGCGGGACAGCGTCAAAAGATCGTCGACCAGGGCCTGCATGCGCTGCGCCTGCTGATCCATGTCGGCCACGGGCTTACGCCAGGTGGGGCTGTCGGCCGCGACCTCCTGAAGCGCCTCGAGATAGCCGCGGAAGACCGTGATCGGCGTGCGCAGCTCGTGCGATACGCTGGCCAGGAAGTCCCGGCGCGCCTGCTCCAGGCGGAAGACCGAGGTGATGTCGCGCGCCACCAGGAGCCTTTCGCGCCGGTCGCCGAAGGGGGCCGTGACCTGCAGGCTGAGCATCCAGGCGCCGTTGGCCGGCGACGGCACCTCGAGCGGCCGCGACGAGCGCCCGCCGGCCAAATCGTCCTCCAGCACCGGATGGGAGACTATCTCGGTGAAGTTGCGGCCCAGGTCGCCCGGCCAGTGCAGCGCCAGGAGCCTGCGGGCGGCCGGGTTGAACCAGCCGATCTCGCCGGATTCAGACAGCACCACCAGGGCGTCGGGCAGGATCGCCGCGGCGTCGCGGTAGTCCGAGGCGGATGCGATCAGCCGGCGCACGCGCTTACGGTTGAGCAGCTCGCGGCGCTGCAGGCCGTCAAAGACCGCCTCCCAGACCCCGAGGGAAAACGGCAGGCGGAAACTCCGGCGCCGCGCGAGCCAGGCCTGCAGAAGCAGAAGGTTGAACAGGTGCCAGCCCAAATAGCCGATCAGGACCAAACCGAGCGCAAGCCGCGCCTGGCCGACCAGAAGGCCCAGCAGCAGCGACGCCAGGGCGATAGCGGCGAGGCACAGAAGTTCGTTGCTCCAGGCCCGAATCAAGGCTGGCCCCGGCCAGAGAAGCGGTAGCCGCTGCCGCGCACGGTCTGGATCAAGCGATGATGACCGCTCGCCTCCAGGGTTTTGCGCAGGTTGCTGACGTGCATGTCGACCGTGCGCGGGCCGACGTGGATGTTGCTGCCCCAAACCAGATCGAGCAGCTGCTCGCGGCTATAGACCCGCTCCGGGCGGGTCATGAAGACGTGCAGCAGGCGGAATTCGGTCGGGCCGAGCTCGAGCTCGCGCTCGTCGGCGGTCACCCGATGGCTCACCGGATCCAGCAGCAGACCGTTCACCCGCACGGTCTCATCGGTCGCCTCGGGCTTGACGCGGCGCAGGACCGCCTCGATGCGCGCGACCAGCTCCTTCGGCGCGAAGGGCTTGGTGAGATAGTCGTCGGCCCCGCCGCGCAGCCCGCGGACCTTGTCTTCCTCCTCGCCGCGGGCGGTCAGCATGATGACGGGGATCGATTTGGTGAGCGGGTCGCTCCTGAGCGCCTTGACGAACTCGATTCCCGTGCGCCCGGGCAGCATCCAGTCGAGCAGAATCAGGTCGGGAATCTCCTCCGAGATCTTGGCTTCGGCCTGGCTGGCATCGGCCGCCTCGACGTGGGCATAGCCGGCCCGCGAGACGGCGAAAACGATCATTTCCCGGATCGTGGGCTCGTCGTCCACCACCAAGATCTTGGCGGCCATCGCTCGACCTCCCATGGGGTGCCTGGCCTCCTTGCCGCAGTGGGCCCCGATCACCCCGGTTCCGAGCCCCACGAAAGGCTCCCTGCCCTCACACCAACCCAAGGCACGCGCCGTTTCGTCTCCGTTCCGGCGCCGCGAGCTTCGGTTCCTTGCCCGTGAGATCCGCCCCAGACTCGGGCAAGCAGGCCGCCCTGTCCCTGACATGGATCAATGTTTTGCGCCGCTCGAGGCCCTCCGAAACGGCCCGATCGAACGCGGATCTTGCGCGTCTTATGACCAGATTCGGTTCGTGCACCATTGAACGCGAGACCGGGTTGCCGCCGCAAGCTAATTGAGTCCGATCAATTCTCATCCAGCCTTAAAATAACTGTCATATTAGCTTCACACGCCACTTGTAGCCTCCCGCCATAGATCGGTGCTGGCATGCCATTCGACGTCAATCGAATGGCGCCAAGTCCCGTTGACATCACCTGAGGAGTTGACGAGAGATGGAAGGGCTGGACCTCGAGGCGCGAAATCCCGCGAGCCCCAAAACGACGATCGCCCCATCCGTGGCGGTATCGGAGGCGCCGGTCCTCGTTGCGCTCGATCTCTCGCCGGAATCCGAAGCGGCCTTGATCTGGGCCTGCGACTACGCGCAAAAGGTCGGTGCGCCGCTCGAGATTCTGCACGTGGTGCACGATCCCGCCGACGCGCCGGGCAGCTACCGAGCGGACGGCGAGGATCCGCTCAAGCCCATGGCCGACGTGGCCAAGGACAAGCTGGCCCGCTTCCTCGATCGGATGGGCGGCGGCAATCCCGAGTTGGTCGGCCTGGAGGGCGCCAAGTCGCTCTGCGTTCCGGGACTCCCGGCCGCGACGATCCTAGAGATCGCCCAGGCCCATGGCGCGCGCCTTCTGGTGCTGGGCGGCCGCCGGCGCAACGGCATCGCGCGGCTGCTACGCGGTTCCATCGCGCATCAAGTCGCCAGCCACGCGCGGCTTCCTGTGACCATCGTCAAAGCGGCCGGCTGATGACACTGCGTTTGATCAACGGCGGGCAGCCCCCTTCGCTCACCTTTACGCTGTTCGATTCGGTTCTCGACAGGACCGGCCGTAGGCAACTGCAAAGCCTGGTCAGCCTGAGCCAGGTCGAGCGCGGCCGGCTCATCGCCGAACAGGGCGAAGTCGGCGACACCCTGATCGTGCTCGCCGACGGCACCGTCAAGCTGTGGAAGGCGCTGCCCGACGGGCGCCGGCAGATCGTCGCCTTCCGTGCCGCCGGCGACCTGGTCTCGCTGCACCGCTGCGACACGCCCTGGCCCGTGTCGGCGCAAGCGGTTTCGGACTGCGCGCTGTTCCGCATCGAGTGGCAGGCGCTGCGCCGCATGGCCGGCCGCTGCCCGGCGATCGAGCGGGCGCTGTTCGATCTGGCGAGCGACGAGATCGCGAGCCTGCAGGAGCGGATGCTCATGCTCGGCCGCAAGTCATCGGAGGAGAAGCTGGCCTCCTTCATTCTTGAGTTCTGCGGTCCGGCCGCGTCGCCGGCCAGCCTGCGCCGCGAGATCTGGCTGCCGATGCGCCGGCCGGAGATCGCCGAGTATCTGGGCCTGACGACGGAATCGGTCTCGCGCGAGTTCTCGCGCCTCAAGCGCGAACGCATCATCGCCATGCCCCGGCCGAGCCGGATCGTCGTGCTCAACCGCCCGGCATTGGAAGCCCTGGCGCTCGGCGCGGTGGGCCTCGAGGAAACGCGGGCTAACGACCGGGATCTCTCGCCCGCCCGGCCCGGTCACACCCCAGCCGCGCGTTCGGCGCCCGCGCCGCGGGAGCAGGCCCGCCTCGGCACCTGGTGAGCTGCTCTGGGGTCGAGGTCTCGCCCCCTCGTCTCCCGGGATTCACTTCGACCCGCTTCGGATTGTCGCGCGCGCCGGCTACTTGAAGGGCGGGCCCAGGCACCAGGCGGTGAGCGCGTAGCGCGTGCCACGCGTCACCGGCGTGACCTGGTGCGGCACGAAGGCCGGATAGGCCACGGCGCATCCCCTCTCCCGCGGCGCCGCCGCAGGTTGCGGATGGTTGAAGAACTGCAGCGCGCCGCCGTCGTAGTCCGCGCCATCGCTCAGCTGCACCGAGATGGCGATCTTGCGGTTGACGCTCTTCGGATTGCCGATGTCGGAATGCCAGGCGTGAAAGCCGCCCTCGGGGTACATCTGCACCTTGAGCGGCGCGCCGATGGTCTCGATGACGAAACCGAAGCCGCCGCTCGCCTTGAGGAAGGCGGCGAGGCGCCGATAGACCCATTCGGTTGCTGCCTCACGCGGCAGCAGCTTGTAGCGCCCGACCTTCCAGTTCGGGTTCACGACATCGGCATCGCCGCTACTGGAGACTTGGGCGTCCTCCCAGGGATAGTCGAGGGCGATGAGCCGCGCGCATTCCTCTGGCCTGAAGAGCCTGGGCGTGATCTTGGCGGCGTAAATAGGCTGCGCCATCGCTCCCGTTCTCTCCTCTTCGCGGGCTCACACCAGAGCAGAATCGCGCACGGCCTCCAAGGCCGCGTCCTGGCCGGCCTCAAGCGGTCGATCCTAATACGCAGCGGCTGGCGCGGCTACACCGCGACATGGCTCCTGCATTGCCACATCCTGGATCAAGAGGACAAGGGCATGCTGGTGATGGGCCGGGTGTCAAGGTAGGGGCGGATCAGCGCCGCCCCTTCACGTGCATTGGCGTGAATGCGGGGTCAAATGCCAAATGGCGCTTGTCGGCAGATCGAATCGGGTATGGTGTCCTCGGACCTCCCGACTTGCAGATCGCGCGCCGGCAGGAAACGCCGTCGACCGCGCTTTCTCGGAGACGGTTCTACCTTGTAGATCAGCGGCTTGCCCTGCTGGACCTCGCTGAATGATTGAAGCGCAGTTTGCGCGATGTCGCTCAGCGCGTGATCCGTCCGATGGGCAATATGGGAAGTGACGATCACGTTCGGAAAAGTGAGGAGGCGGCAAAAGGTGTCGTCATGAAGCACGTCGGAGGAACGGTCGCTGTAGAACAAGCCGGCCTCGTCCTCGTAGACGTCGAGAGCCGCGCCCCCGATATGCCGGCTCTTGATGCCTCAGGACGCGGCGGCCAAGTCCCTGGTCAGAGTCTCGAAATACTGCGCGCGGAAGAAGGCCGCCGGATCGGCGAGGCGCCGCGACACGGCGAGGCGGCCGCGCATGTCGTCGATCGAGTCGAATCCACGAGAAGTCATCCAGGCTTCCAGGCCGCTAAGCAGCTCCGAGAGGTGTGCCGGACCGTGCCGCAAGAGCGAAGAGGTTGTCCCTACGACGTCCGCACCGACCAGCAGATACTTCGCGACCTCCTCATGGCTCTCGACGCCGCCGCTGGCAGCGAGAGATGCGTCGAGCCTGCCGGAGAGTAGCGCCACCCACATCAGCGGTTGCCGAATCTCGTGAGCTTCGCTGAGCCGCAGCTCGGACTTGGGGGTCAGCAACTCCAGATCGATATCGGGCTCGTAGAAGCGGTTGAACAAGACCAAGCCATCCGCGCCGGCTTCGACGAGCTTCATGGCCATATTGCCCGGCGCGCTGAAGTATCGGCTCAGGTTGACGGAGATCGGCACCTGAACGCTGGCCCTCACCGCGCGCACGATGTCGAGATACCCCGCCTCGACGCTCGCCGAGTCCTCTGCGGGATCCACGGGCACGCGGTAGATGTTGAGGTCGATCGCGCTCGCGCCCGCCTGCTCCAAGAGGGCCGCGAACTCGCTCCATCCCTCGGGCGAGGAACCGTTGAGGCTGGCGATGATCGGGACTCCCGCCGACTCCGCCGCCAGACTGAGTGTCTTCAGGTGGGCGTCGAGAAAACCTGACTGACCGTCGGGAGGCTCCGGGAAGTATCCCGTCGCTTCACCCTGAGTCTCGCTCCCCATATCGATGAGGAAGGCGTGGCTGAGATCCTCCGCGTTCACCTGTTCCTCGTAGACCGAGGCCATCACGATTGCCGCCGCACCCGCATCGGCGATGCGCCGGATGCCGTCTATGTTGGCTGTCAATCTCGAGGCCGATGCGATGATCGGATGCGCGAGGTCCAATCCCAGATATCGCGTCTTGAGGTCCATCTTCCCGGTCCCCCGTGGTGGCAACTGGTGGGCAGGTTGTCGATTGCAGTGAGGGGCGTTCCGTTACGGCGTGACATCCTCCCAGTGCGGCAGGAAGCGGCTGCCGTCGCGGGCCGCGAGATCCTCGTAGATCCGGTACCGCTCGTACGCGGCCGCCTGCGCTTGTGCCAACAGAGCCGCGGCGCGGTCGGGATTGCCTCGGGTCAGCGACTTGTAGCGGACCTCGCGATACGCGTAGTCCTCCAGCGCGATACGCGGACGCGGCGAGTCGAGCCGGAAGGGGTTCAGTCCTTCCTTTCGCATGCTCGGATCGAAGCGGAACAGCGGCCAGTAGCCGCTCGCCACCGCACGTGCCTGCTGCTTCATCCCGCCACTCATGTCGATGCCGTGGGCGATGCAGTGCGAGTAGGCCAGGATCAAGGAGGGACCGCGATAGGCCTCGGCCTCGCGCAGCGCCAGCAAGGAATGCTCCGCATCTGCGCCCATGGAAATCTGCGCCACGTAGACATAGCCGTAAGAGATCGCTTGGAGCGCCAGGTCCTTGCGCGGGATCTGCTTGCCGGCCGCGGCGAATTTCGCGGACGCGCCGATCGGCGTCGCCTTGGACGACTGGCCGCCGGTATTGGAGTAGACCTCGGTATCGAGGACCAGGACGTTGACGTCCCGTCCCTGCGCCAGGACGTGGTCAAGACCGCCGTAGCCGATATCGTAGGCCCAGCCGTCACCGCCGATAATCCAGACGCTGCGCCGCACCAGGTGGTCGGCCAACGTCAGCAGGGACTTGGATTCGGGCGACTTGAGCTTCGCCAGCTTCTGCTTCAGCGCCGCGACGCGCTCGCGCTGCGCCGCGATCTCGGACTCGGTCTCCTGATCCGCGTCGAGGATCGCATCCGCGAGCTCTTGCCCGACCTTGGAATTCATCCCTCCCAAGAGGTCCCGCGCCATCTCCGTCTGCTTGTCGACGGCGAGCCTATAGCCGAGCCCGAATTCGGCGTTGTCTTCGAACAAGGAGTTGGCCCAGGCCACGCCACGTCCGTCGGCATTCTTGGTCCAGGGATGGGCCGGCGTGTTTGCGGCATAGATCGCCGAGCAGCCGGTCGCATTGGCGACCTGCATGCGGTCGCCGAAGAGCTGCGAGATCAGCTTCAGATAGGGTGTCTCGCCGCAGCCCGCACAGGCGCCGGAGAACTCGAACAACGGCTCGGCGAATTGCACGCCGCGCACTGTACCCAGATTCAGCATCGTCCGGTCGATGGTGGGAAGCTGCTCGAAGAAGGCGATATTGCGCCGTTCCTGCTCCACGATCGGCAGCTTTTCTCCGAAGTTGATCGCCCGCACATTGCTGTCGGTGGGGCTATGCGACGGGCAGTTCTGGATGCACACGCCGCAGCCCGTGCAGTCCTCCACGTAGAACTGCAGCGTGAAACGGGCGTCGGGATAACCGCGCGTGTTGGCCGGCGCCGACTTGAAGGCCTCCGGCGCCTTCTTGAGCGCTTTCTCGTCATAGGCCTTGGACCTGATGACGGTGTGCGGGCAGACGATGCTGCACTGACCGCACTGGATGCAGAGGTCCGGGTCCCAGATCGGCACCTCCACCGCGATGTTGCGCTTCTCGTAGCGCGTCGTGCCGGCCATGAATGTGCCGTCTTCCGGCATATGGCTGACCGGGATCTCGTTGCCCCGCCCGGCCATGATCTCTCCCGTGATCCTGTGGACGAACTCGGGCGCATCCTTCGGGACGATCGGTGGCAGGTCGCGTTTGCTCGAGACCTTCTTTGGCACCTTCACCTCGTGCAAGGCCTCGAGCGCCGCATCCACCGCGGCATGGTTCATCTTGACGATGGCCTGGCCCTTCTTGGCGTAGCTCTTCTCGATCGAGTCCTTGATGGCCTGGATCGCCTCCTTTTCGGGCAGAACCTTGGCGAGGTGAAAGAAGCAGGTCTGCAGGATCGTGTTGACCCGCTGCCCCAGGCCAAGGCGAATCGCCACTTCGGATGCATCGACGACGTAGAAGCGCAAGTTCTTGTCGATGATCTGCTTTTGCACCGGCCGCGGCAGCTCGTTCCAGACCTCGTCGGGCCCGAAAGGGCTGTTGAGGAGGAACGTGCCATTGGGCAGGGCGGCGCCCAACACATCGAGCTTCTCCAGAAAACTGAACTTGTGGCAGGCGACGAAGTTCGCATGGCGCACCAGGTAGGGCGCCTGAATCGGCGACTTGCCGAAGCGGAGATGCGAAATGGTCTCGCCGCCGGACTTGTGCGAGTCGTACTCGAAGTAGCCGTTGGCGTAGCGGTCCGGTTTCTCGCTGAGGATCTTGACGCTGTTCTTGTTGGCACCGACGGTGCCGTCGGCGCCGATCCCGAAGAAGACGGCGCGAACGACATCCTCCCCTTCGATATCGAGCGTGTGATCATAGTCGAGGCTGGTGTGCGAGACATCGTCGACGATGCCGACCGTGAAGCCGGTCTTCGGCTGCGGCTTCGTCAGCTCGTCGAACACGGCTTTGGCCATGCCCGGTGTGAAATCCTTCGAGGACAAGCCATAGCGGCCGCCGACGACGCGCGGCATCCGCTCGAGCCGGCCGGTGGCCACCGCCTCCGCGAGGACTCCGACGATATCCGCATGAAGCGGCTCCATCGCCGCGCCCGGCTCCTTCGTGCGATCGAGCACGGCAATGCTCTTCACACCGGACGGTAAAGCCTCGAGGAAGTGCTGGGCCGAGAAGGGGCGGTATAGCAGCACTTGGAGCGCGCCGACCTTCTCGCCCTGACCCTGGAGCCAAGCCGCGGTTTGGCGCACGACTTCCGCCCCGGATCCCATGCTGACCACGACCCGCTCGGCGTCGCTCGGTCCGTCGTATCGGAACAGCGTGTATTGCCGGCCGCAGAGCTTGGCGAGTGCGTCCATCTTCGCTTGGACGACGTCCGCAACTTCGGCGTAGAAGGGATTCACGCGTTCGCGAGACTGGAAGTAGGTGTCGGGGTTCTGCCAGGTGCCGCGCGTCACCGGCCTCTCTGGGCTGAGGGCGCGCCCGCGATGCTGTGCCACGCGATTCTCGTCGATCATCGCCTTGATCTGCTCATCCGAGAGCAGCGTGAGCTTGTTGTACTCGTGTGAGGTTCGGAAGCCGTCGGTGTAGTGTATGAAGGGGATGCGAGATTCGAGCGTCGCCGCTTGCGCTACGATGGCAAGATCGTGCCCTTCTTGGACCGAGCAGGCCCCCAGGATCGCGAAGCCTGTCCCGCGGGCTGCCATGATGTCCTGATGGTCGCCGAAGATCGAAGAGGCGCCGGCGGCCAGCGCGCGCGCCGAGACGTAGAACACGGTCGGCGTCAGCTCGCCGGCGATCTTGTACATGTTCGGCAGCATCAGCATCAGGCCCTGGGACGCCGTGAAGGTCGTCGTCAGGGCGCCGCATTGCAGTGCTCCGTGCACGCAGCCGGCGGCGCCGCCCTCGGCTTGCATTTCCTGCACCTCCGGCACGTTGCCCCAGATGTTCTTCAAACCTTGCGCGGACCAGGTGTCCGCCAGCTCCGCCATGCTCGAAGACGGGGTGATCGGGAAGATCGCGCAGACTTCGTTCACACGATAGGCGATATGAGCGATCGCCGTGTTGCCGTCCATCGTCTGGGTCTGACCGGACATCTTGCCTCTCCTCAGGGGCGCGCTTTGAAGCGACTGGGTGAGATCGGCGTTCCGAGGCTGCCCACCGGCATCGGCTGACCCTCGGGCTCCGACATCATCTGGATCGCGTTGCAGGGGCACTGATCGAAGCAGACAGCACAGCCCGTGCAGAGATCCA
>JAAUXY010200601.1_pt1 | contig 10232 bp, 11 predicted proteins | sample 7278121 | NCBI WGS metagenome assembly JAAUXY01 (sample SAMN14350117, study PRJNA611818) | marine sediment metagenome | isolation source: surface marine sediment (1.8m) | place: French Polynesia: Moorea | collected 2018-08
CCCTGGAGGTGCCACTTCGGTCGGGGCCAGCGTGGTCAAGCCCGGCGCGGACGTGGCCCTGGCCGGAACCGTGGCCGGCGGCGCGCTCGGCACCAGCCGGACCGGGCCGCCGCTCTGGTCTTGCGCCCAGGCCGGCGGGAGCTCGGCCACGCCCAGAGCGGCCGTGATCGCCATGACCGCCGCGAAGCGGCTAGCGCGGGAATCGTTCATTTGGGATGGTCTTTTCGACCGTCTGGGTCGGCGGCGGGAACTCGCGCACGCCCAGCACGGCAAAACCAGTGACCGCCGCCACGATGAGCAGGAACAGGAATACTGTCACAAGGCGGGTCAGTATGCGTCTGGATTTCCCACGGTTCCGCCGCATCCGGAGTTCCTAACAACCAGAAATGAAGAACTTGAGCATCGACGGATGGTTAACGGGGACACTACCCCACAAAACCTTTCGCCGCAGTTACTTTGAGCCGGGAAGGCGAAAAATGTCGATCTGTTGTGTTAAACTTGCACTATGGCGATATTACGGCGATCCGGCGGCCAATCCTCTCAGGCCTGAGAAAATACACCTTTCACCTCACCCAGAAGGAGTTCTTGTCGAAGATGACCGGGCGGCGGCGCAAGCCCGCTCTCGACGTGCCCAGAACCATCGTATTCGTTGGCCTCATGGGCGCTGGCAAGAGCCATATCGGGCGACGGCTGGCGGCGCGGCTGGGGCTGCCTTTCATCGACGCGGACGCGGAGATCGAGGCGGCCGCCGGCTGCTCCATCGAGGAGATCTTCGCGCGCCACGGCGAAGACGCCTTTCGCGACGGCGAACGGCGCGTCATTGCCCGGCTGTTGAGCGGCCCGGTTCATGTTATGGCCGCCGGCGGCGGCGCCTTCATGAACGCGGAGACCCGGCGCCGGATCCGGGATTGCGCCATATCGATTTGGCTCCGGGCAGAGGTCGATGTGCTGCTCGAGCGGGTGGCGCGCCGCAGCAACCGGCCGCTGCTCAAGCAGGGGGACCCCCGCCAAGTGCTGGAACAGCTGATCGCCGAGCGCTATCCGGTTTACGGCGAAGCCGATATCACCGTCGACACGAACCATGGTCCTCCCGGCCCGATCGCCGACAAGGTGTACACGGCCCTCAAGGAGCATATATCGCGCATGCAGGCCGAGGCCAAGCTAACGCAGGACACGAACGAATGAGCGACGCCGGACACAGCAGCGGCGGTGAACCTGTCGTGCAGGTGCCGATCGAGCTTGGCCCGCGAAGCTATGAGATCGTCATCGGCGACGGTCTGCTGGCACGGGCGGGGGAGTTCGCGGCGCCGGTCCTGAGGCAGCCGCGCGCCTTCGTAGTCAGCGACGCGCGCGTCGCGGAGCTGTATCTGGAGGATACGGTCGAGTCCCTGACCGGCGCCGGCGTCACCTGTGACAGCTGCGTCGTGCCGGGCGGCGAGGCGAGCAAGTCGTTCCAGCAGCTCGAGACCCTCGTCGACCGGATGCTTGCACAGCAGGTGGAGCGCGACACCACAGTCATCGCCCTCGGCGGCGGCGTGGTCGGTGACCTGGCCGGCTTTGCCGCGAGCATCGTGCTGCGCGGCCTCGATATGGTTCAGATCCCGACGACCCTGCTGGCCCAGGTGGACAGCTCGGTCGGCGGCAAGACGGGCATCAACACCGGGCACGGCAAGAACCTGGTCGGCAGCTTTCATCAGCCCAAGCTGGTCCTGGCCGACATCCGGGTCCTCGACACCCTGCCCCGCCGCGAACTCCTGGCCGGTTACGCGGAGGTGGTCAAATACGGTTTGATCGGCGATGCCGCGTTCTTCTCCTGGCTTGAAGCGAACGGCCAAGCCCTGCTCGGCGGCGACGGCGCTCTGCGTCAGCGTGCGATCGAGATCTGTTGCCGGGCGAAGGCGGCAATCGTGGCGGCGGACGAACGCGAGGGCGGACAGCGGGCCTTGCTGAACCTGGGCCATACCTTCGGCCATGCGCTTGAAGCGGAGGTCGGATACGAAGGCGGGGTCTTGCATGGCGAGGCTATCGCCGTCGGCATGGTCCTGGCCTTTGCGCTCTCGGCGCGGCTCGGCCTTGCGCCCGCCGAGGAGGCCGCGCGCGTTGAGGCCCATCTCTCCGCCGTCGGACTGCCCACGCGGATCGCCGATCTGGCACACACCTTCCGGACCGACGCGCTGTTGTCGCGCATGGGCCAGGACAAGAAGGTTCGCGACGGTCGCCTGACCTTCGTCTTGGCGCGCGGCATCGGCAGCGCCTTCCTAAGCGCCGAGGTGCCGGAGGACGCGTTGCGGCAGCTGCTGGCTCAAGAATGCGCGTAACGCGCCCGCGCTCCCCCCAACCCTTCTCAACGATCGGCCCTCATGGATAGTCTCATCGTCTTCGGCCCCATCTTCCTCCTGTTGCTGTTCTCGGCCTTCTTCTCCGGCTCGGAGACGGCGATTACGGCCGCCTCGCGGCCGCGCATGCACCAGCTCGAACAGCAGGGCAGTCACAGCGCGCGCATCGTAAACCGCCTGCGGGAGCGCAACGAGCGTCTGATCGGGGCGATCCTGCTGGGCAACAACCTGGTCAACATCATGGCGTCGGCGCTGGCGACCAGCCTGTTCATCGGCTGGTTCGGCCAGGACGGCGTCGCCTATGCAACGGTGGTGATGACGCTCTTGGTGCTGATCTTCGCCGAGGTTCTCCCGAAGACGTACGCCATTCTCCACGCCGATCGGCTTTCGCTCGCGGTAGCGCCGATCCTGCGGGTCGTGGTGTTCCTGTTCGCCCCGGTCACCCATGCCGTGCATGTGGTCGTGCGGGCGACCCTGAACCTGTTCGGTGTCCGCCTGGCACCCGATCTGGGCCCGCACAGCGAAGAAGAGCTAAGGGGGGCGATTGCGCTGCATGCGGGTCCGGACCCGGAGATCGAGCACGAGCGCCGCATGTTGCGGAGCATTCTGGACCTTGCCGATGTCGAGGTCGGCGAGATCATGACCCATCGCAGCGCCCTCGTGATGGTGGACGCCGATCAGTCCGCCGCGGATATCGTCGCCGAGGTGGTGGCAAGCCCCTACACGCGCATTCCCATGTTCAAGGAAGAGCCCGACAACATCGTCGGCATCTTGCATGCCAAGGCGCTGTTGCGCGCTGTGCAGGCGAAGGAGAGTCCGCTGAGCCGGGAGGACGTGGTGGCGCTGACCACGGAAGCCTGGTTCGTGCCCGAATCGACCAGCCTGCTGGACCAGCTACACGCCTTTCGCGAGCGCCACGAGCATTTCGCCCTGGTCGTCGACGAGTACGGGGCGCTGATGGGCGTGGTGACGCTGGAGGACATCCTGGAAGAGATCGTCGGAGACATCGCCGACGAGACGGACGTCCCGGTGCGTGGCGTGCGACCGCAGCCGGATGGCTCCTATATCGTGGACGGATGGGTCACCATCCGCGATCTGAACCGGCAGTACGATTGGAGCCTGCCGGACGAGGACGCGGTGACGGTGGCCGGTCTGGTAATGCATGAGGCTCGCACAATACCGGAAGTGGGCCAATCCTATGGCTTCCACGGCTTCCGCTTCGAGATCCTGCGCCGACACAAGAACCGGATCACCACGGTCCGAATTCGGCCGCTCGGCCACGATCGTGACCTCGAGGCGGCCGCGGAGGACTGACGCCCGATCGGGGACCGCGCCCAGCGCGGCTTGACCCGCGAGGAGCGCACCGTAGAGTGCATCCCGTCGACAGCGCCGGAATCCAATCTAGGGGACGTTCATGCCACTGTCCGAGCCAGTGCCGCGCAAGCGCATCCACACCCGGACCTTCGAATGTCACGGCTATCAACGCGAGGATGGCCTGTGGGACATCGAGGGCCGGCTGTTGGATAGCAAAACCTACAGTTTCGAGAACAGTTGGCGCGGCAAGGTAGACCCGGGTACGCCGGTGCACGAGATGTGGGTGCGCCTCACCATCGACGAGGAGATGCGCGTCCATGCCGCCGAAGCGGCGACGGACTATGCGCCCTTCCGGATCTGTCCCGAGGTGGCACCCGACTTCGCGGCTCTGGCCGGTACCCGCATCGACCTCGGTTGGACCGGTCAGGTCCGAAGACTGTTCGGCGGCACCAAGGGCTGCACCCATCATGTCGAGCTGATCGGCAGACTTGGGACCGTCGCCTATCAGACATTGGTCGGACAGCGGCGCAAGAAGCGGGAGAGCGAGGATGCCACGAAGCCGCGACCGCGGCCGCGCATCATCGACACCTGTTATGCCTTGGCCAGTGACAGCCCGGTCGTGCGGGAGGAGTTTCCGGACTTCTACACCGGGTCGTGATCGGCGTCTTGGCCTTCAAGCCGGCGGGCAAGTTGCCAGTAGTAGTCGAGAATGTAGACGCGGACGGACGAGGTCAGGCTGGATCCGGCCCGGTTCGCGTTCACCGTATTGCAGATCTCGTCGATCGTGATGCCCTCGCGTCGCGCGATCTCTTGGGCGGCGGCCCACATGACCGGTTCCAGTCGCATGCTCGTGCGCCGGCCGTTGACCGTGACGTTTCGACGCTGGAGGGAACTCACTTGGGCACCGCGCTGACAAGTATTCGTGGAATCTTGAGTACCCGCGTATGAGTTTGTTTCAACAAGGAAAATCAGAATATCCGATTCTTGCCCCCACGCAATCATTAAGCGCTATGCGTTTGGTCTATATAAGTCTGGTTGTAATTGGTTCCAGAAATCGGCCAAATGCGCGGCGCAATCCGCCAGCGGACCTAGGAGGGCGACCGGGTGGTCTCGTCTTCGTCCCGGGTGCGCGTGCTGAGCGCCAGCGCGTGAACATCGCTCGCCAACTCCTCGGCAAGCAGGTCGTAGACCAGCCGTTGCCGCTCGACCCTGGACTTTCCGGCGAAGGTGTCGGACACGATCGTCAGCCGGAAATGGCTCTCGCCCTCGGGCCGCGCACCGGCATGCCCGGCATGGAGATGGGACTCGTCGACAATCTCAAGGCGCTCGATCGGCAGAGCCGCCTCGAGCTTCGCCCGGATGCGGGCCGCCACGCTCATGGTTCGGTCTCCCGCTGGACCATTGCGCCGGCGCCAAAGCGGCGCGCGCGCGCGTTCATCTTTTAGCATCGCCGGTCCCATGGACCCAAATCAGAAGAGCCAATCCGCCACCAATTCCTCGCCCGCTTCGTGGCCAACAACCTCGACCGCGCGGGCCTATCCGGTATTGGTGATGCTGATCCTGGTTTGGGGCACCAACTGGCCGATCATGAAGATCGGGCTGCGCTATCTCACGCCGCTCCAGTTCACCGCGGCCCGGCTGGCCCTGGCCACGCTCTGCATGTTCGCCCTGGTGCTCGCCATGCGCCGGCTGCGGCTGCCGCGCAGGGTCGACATGCCCGTCGTGTTGAGCGTCGGTCTGGTGCAGATCGGCCTGTTCCTCACCTTGGTCAACATGGCCCTCGTTCATGTCGAGGCCGGCCGCTCGGCGATCCTTGCCTATACCATGCCGCTCTGGGTGGCGCCCATGTCGCTGATATTGCTGGGAGAGCGGCTGACACCATTGAAGCTCGCGGGACTGGTTTCAGGGCTCGCCGGCGTTGCCGTGTTGTTCAATCCGCTGGGCTTCGACTGGTCCGACCGGGATGCCCTCCTGGGCAACGGTCTCTTGATGTTGGGCGCGCTCGCTTGGGCCGGCGTCATCGTGCATCTGCGCGCTCACCCTTGGGAGTTTTCACCGCTCGAACTCGCACCCTGGCAGTTTCTTGTGGGGTTCCTGCCATTTCTGGTCGCCGCCCTATGGCTTGATCACGCCAGCCCGATTGCCTGGGGCCGACCCCTGCTGGCCGTCCTGATCTACAACGGGCCCCTGGCGACGGCGTTCGCGTTCTGGGCCGCGGTAACGGTCAACCGGGCCTTGCCGGCAATCACGACTTCGCTGGCATTTTTGGGCGTCCCGGTGGTCGGCATGATCGCCTCCGCCGTCGCCCTGGGCGAGCCATTCACGTCCACCAAGCTCGCCGGGATGGCGCTGATTCTGGCAGGCTTGGCGCTCGCCAGCCTGGCGGACTGGCAAGCCGCGTCCGGCACGAGCGTCAAGACGGCGGCCCCGCCCAAAGGCTGACACAGGATGCCCGGCAGCGCTTGAAACGGCGCCGGCAAGCCTTCATATTTTCGACATGAGCAGATCGGCCGCAGACCCTCGCGGTCCTGGGGCCGATGCCCCAGGGAAGGACTCGCGGCCCTGCGACAAACCCGGATGCGATGAACCGGGCGAGTTCAGGGCGCCGCGGTCGCGGCTGAACCTGAACGACTATTTCTGGTTCTGCCTCGACCACGTGCGCGAATACAACAGGGACTGGAACTATTTCGCCGGGTTGGGCGAGGCGGAAATTGAGGCCATCCGGCAAAGCGACACGATCTGGAACCGGCCCACCTGGCCCTTGGGCGGGGCCGTCCCAGGGAGTTCGCCGCATCTGTCCGAGGCGCAGGTTCGCGAGGCCTTTCGGGCGTTTGCCGCGCGCTTCCATGGCAGGGAAGCAGACGGCCCGCAGACGGCCGCCGCGACCGGTATCGACCAGTCGCAACGACGTGCGCTGCAGGTGTTCGACCTTGACTTGCCAGTGACCATGGATCGTATTAAGGCGCGCTACAAACAGCTCGTGAAACGGCATCACCCGGACGCCAATGGTGGCGATCGATCGGCCGAGGAACGGCTCAAGGAGATCAACGACGCGTACCGGACCCTGACCCAGTTTGTCCTTCAGTAATCACAGCCAGACATCAAGCGGACTCCGACACTTGCGATGACCACACTAGATTTCTCGCCTGACCAGGCTTGCCATCCGTTGAGTGAGCCGGACATCACTGTCTCCGTGCGCCAGACCTTCGGCATCGACAGCGACATGGAAGTGCCGGCCTTCAGCCAAAGCAGCGACTACGTGCCCGACATCGACGACGCGTATCGATTCGACCATACGACCACGTTGGCGATCCTGGCGGGCTTCGCCCATAACCGGCGGGTCATGATCCAGGGCTATCACGGCACTGGAAAGTCCACCCATATCGAGCAGGTCGCCGCGCGCCTGAACTGGCCTTGCGTCCGGGTCAATCTGGACAGCCACATCAGCCGCATCGACCTGATCGGCAAGGACGCCATCGTGCTGCGGGACGGCCAGCAGGTGACCGAATTCCGCGAAGGCCTGCTCCCCTGGGCGCTGCAGAACCCGACGGCCTTGGTGTTCGACGAATATGACGCGGGCCGTCCCGACGTCATGTTCGTGATCCAGCGAGTGCTTGAGGTCGAGGGTAAACTGACGCTCTTGGACCAGAACCGGGTGATGCGCCCGCATACGGCCTTCCGCCTGTTCGCCACCTCCAACACGGTCGGCCTGGGCGACACCACCGGCCTCTATCACGGCACCCAGCAGATCAACCAGGGCCAGATGGACCGCTGGAACATCGTCGCCACGCTGAACTATTTGCCGCATGACGAAGAGGTCGAAATCATCCTGGCCAAGGCGCCCCAGTACAACACGGACGAAGGCCGCAAGATGGTGAGCGCCATGGTCGCGGTCGCGGACCTGTCCCGCGCCGGCTTCATCAATGGCGATCTGTCCACCGTCATGTCGCCCCGCACGGTGATCACCTGGGCCGAGAACGCCGATATCTTCAGCGACGTCGCTTTCGCCTTCCGGGTCACGTTCCTCAACAAGTGCGACGAGGTCGAGCGGCGCACCGTCGCCGAGTACTACCAGCGCTGTTTCGGCACCGAGCTGGCCGAGACCGCGATTCAGCAGCCGAGCGCCTGAGCGGCGGTCCATGGCTCACAGGGACGGTCCAATCGACGAGTTCCGCCGGGCAACCGCGGCGGCCATGCGGGCGATCGCCCGTCGAGACGATGTCTCGGTGAGCTTCACCCCGGACTACGCGGCGCTCGCCGGCAGCGAGGCGCGGCTGCCCATGCCGTCGCGCGACCTCAACCCGGGCGAGGTGGCGGAAGTCCGCGGCGAAGCCGACTCGATGGCCTTGAGCCTGCGGCACCATGATGCCGCCATGCACGCACGCCAGTCTCCGGCGGGCGGCGTGGCGCTGGAGATCTTCAACGCGGTGGAGCGGGCCCGCTGCGAAGCGCTCGGGGCCCGCCGCATGGCCGGGGTGCGATCGAATCTCGGCGCCGCCCTGGAACGCCGCTGCCGCGAGCGCGGCTACGAGAACATCAGCAACCAGGAGGACGCGCCGCTCTCGGAGGTGGTCGGCCTGTTGACGCGCGAGATCCTGACCGGTGAAAGCCCGCCCGCGCATGCGCGCAACATCGTCGATCTCTGGCGGCCGACCATCGAAGGCCGCGCCGGCACCGATTTCGACGCCCTCGATCGCGCAATCGAGGACCAGGAGACCTTCTCGCGAATCGTCCGTCAGCTGATCCGCCACCTCAACATCGACGACGAGGAGGCCGCCGACGGCGAGCCGGAGGACGCGGAAGGGCAAGGCGAGGAGGACGACAGCGCCGGCGACGCCGAGGGCGCGGAAAGCAGTTCGGCGGGAACGCCCGCGAGCCTGAGCGCGGAAGCCCTGGACGGCGAGGGCGAGGAGGAAGGCGACGGCGCCACCGAGGACGCCGAGGCCGAACTCATGGCCGGCGGGGACGAGGAGCCGGCCGGGCCGGGCCATGCCATGCGTCCCGAGAGCTTCGGCCGCAACATGCCGGATCAGGAGCCGTATCAGGCGTACACGCCCGAATTCGACGAGGTAATCGGGGCGGAGGACCTATGCGATCCGGACGAGTTGGCCAGGCTGCGCCACAATCTCGACCAGCAGCTCTATCACCTGCAGGGCATCATCGCCCGGCTCGCCAACCGGCTGCAGCGCCGGCTGATGGCCAAGCAGACCCGATCCTGGGACTTCGACCTTGAGGAAGGCCTGTTGGACACCGGCCGACTGCATCGCGTGATCGTCAACCCGAGCTATCCCCTGTCCTACAAGCAGGAACGGGAGACCGAGTTCCGCGACACGGTGGTCTCGCTGTTGATCGACAACTCGGGCTCCATGCGCGGCCGGCCGATCTCGGTCGCGGCCATGAGCGCCGACATCCTGGCCCGCACGCTGGAGCGCTGCGGCGTCAAGGTGGAAATCCTGGGCTTCACCACGCGGGCCTGGAAGGGCGGCCAGTCGCGGGAACGCTGGCTGGCACAGGGCAAGCAGGCAAATCCGGGCCGGCTCAACGATCTGCGCCACATCATCTACAAATCGGCCGACGCGCCCTGGCGGCGGGCGCGCAAGAACCTGGGCCTGATGCTGCGCGAGGGCATCCTCAAGGAGAACATCGACGGCGAGGCCCTGCTCTGGGCCCACAACCGGCTGCTCGCGCGCGTCGAGCAGCGCCGCATCCTCATGGTCATCTCGGACGGCGCCCCGGTCGACGATTCCACCCTGTCGGTCAACCCGGGCAACTACCTCGAACGCCACCTGCGCCAGGTCATCGACTGGATCGAGACCTACTCGCCGGTTCAGCTCCTGGCCATCGGCATCGGGCACGACGTGACCCGCTACTACCGCCGGGCCGTGACCATCGTCGACGCGGAACAGCTCGGCAGCACCATGACCGAAAAGCTTGCCGAGCTGTTCGAGGAGGACGAGCACGCAGCCTGGGGACCCGCCCCGCGGCGGGCGCGGGGCTGAAGCCAAGCCGCTCCGCCTCGCCGCGCGGGGCCATCCTTCACGCCGCCGCCAGCAGGCGCCGGGCGGCCGCTTCGCTGGTTTTGTCCGCCGGATAGAAGCACTCGATCTTGAGCTCCTGCAGGGTCACGTCCTGCGGCGTGCCGAAGGTAGCGATGGTGCTGAAGAAGGCGAGCCGGCCGTCGGGCACGCGGAACACCACCGGCACCAGCGGGGCGCCCGCGGCATGCTCCCGGCTGCGCGCCACCACCCGGCGGTAGTCCGCGCCGGTTTCGATCTCGGCCAGGAACGCGTCGACATCCGGATGGGCCGAGCCGGCGTCCCGCTCCCGCCGCAGGCGCGCGACGCTCTCGGCCATGACCTCCTCCCAGTTCTCGACCACGCTGGCCAGCAGGCCGGGCGTCAGCATGAACTGCAGCATGTCCTGCGGCCCGTCTCCGGCCATCGCGCCGGGAGGCAGGATCAGCGCAAGCAGGCGGTCCGTAGCGGCGTTCCGCATGACCATGTGCCAGCGGCCGTCCAAGACCATCGCGGGCCAGGGCTCATGCTTGTCCAGCATGAAACGCAAGGCCCGGCGCGTCTGTTC
>JAAUXY010031081.1_pt1 | contig 10230 bp, 11 predicted proteins | sample 7278121 | NCBI WGS metagenome assembly JAAUXY01 (sample SAMN14350117, study PRJNA611818) | marine sediment metagenome | isolation source: surface marine sediment (1.8m) | place: French Polynesia: Moorea | collected 2018-08
CCTTTTCAATCCCTGCTGAAATGTAAAGCAAAATGATCGGCCCGTATCAATGAATTACGCTCGACTGAGGAAAATTTTCTTGTAGAATCAATAGACAAGTGAGAGCGCGCGTTAATTTGTGAATTATCCGGGCTAGGTTTCTGATATCAATGCCGCAGCATCTGCAGCGATTTCACGCGAGCCGTGTGAGCCCAATTAGAAGCAGTAAACCCAAAATAACAGCAATGATGTACAGGGTATTGGAGGCAATTTTATTAGTCGGTCTAACTATATAGCCTGCCAATGCAATAAGGAACACGATCGTAAATAGTAAGCCTATACCTCTCACGGAACCAAATGCCTTAGTGAAATTATGGATTAACAGTCATCAGCTCGGAGAATCAAATGCGTAAGGAAGCTTTTGTACTGTGATTTCAGAAGAATCGCCGGCGCCTCTCAAGCGAAGCCGATTGTTTTGCGCTTCGTTAATTTGGATTACAGCGAGGGCTTCGTTACCGCCCCGGGGGTGAGGTTGTGCATCCACGATCCTGCCTATTGGCTGAGTATTATGACCGTCTGATACAATGATATCATCGCCGGGTTGGGGGGTAGTTTCGTTGCTTATGTGTATACGATACATGCGCCGTTTGAGTTTGCCCAGATAACGCGTGCGAGCCACGACCTCCTGGCCGGGATAACAGCCTTTTTTAAAACTCACACCACCGATAATATCCAGATTTAGCATTTGTGGCACAAAGACTTCAGTGTTTTGGGACGACACCGTGGGTACTCCGGCCAGGATATCCAGCAATGACCACTGTGAAGCACCTGCCGGAGTGGCTTTTTTGGTTAAGCTTGACCATAGCTGTGTTGCTGCGCTCATCTCTCCATAGATTTCATATCTGGGATGAGTCCCGGCCACGCGAATAATTGTGACCCCAGATATCTGCACACACTCATTGAGAGTTTGAGGTATTCGTTTTGTAATTGCCTGGAGAGTGGCCTCTGCGTTTGGTCCGCAGTAGCCAATCCTGGTAACGGTAGAACTGGCATCAGTCAGTTTCACTTTAGCTCTGAGGACAAACATGCGCAGGCGCGTGAGGAAAAGCTCGAGCGCTGTCCGAGGAATTCTTAGAAAGTACGTCTCCCCTCGTTTAAAGATTCGAAAAACCACCAGCATCCGCCCCTTTGGATTGCAATAAGCACTCAGTTGACTATGGGAATCGGAAACTTGTGTGACGTCATTGGTGAGCTGCCCGTTCAGGAACTGCACGGTTTCTTCCCCACTGGCCGCAATTAGGCCAAGGTGAGAGAGGTCACAGAGAATATGCCCTTCGACCGTCGCCTGCTGCTCAGCGGCGGGATCGCCAAAATCTAAAACCCTATCATTGCGCAGGTTTGCGCCTGATTGTATCAGAAATTCTTGCCATTCAGATATCATGATGAGAGCAACCGTAAGAGATGCCACTGAAAATGATAGTTAAACCGCGCGGCTTTGTCAGCTAAATTGATTTGATTTTTAAACTTCGAGTAGTCATTAATTTGGAACTCGGTAACATGCTGTGAGGGTGAGGACACTGTGAACCACGTATAGGTGAGTTTAACAACAGTAATTAAAATTTTCGGTAAATGTAGTGAATTTGTGTTAAAATTTTGGCCGGATTTAGTTTGTTACTCGGCTGAATATGGAACGCAAAGCCCATCCGAGCGGATCGAGTTATGAGTTGGGCGGTGCTCAATATTCATCTGAAACAATTATAAAGCATTTTAGGAAACCAGAGATGAGCTTAGATACCCCTCCACTTTCTCCACACCTACAAATTTATCGCTTACCCATCACGGCCCTGCTTTCGATTTCACACCGTATTACGGGCGTCTTTCTTTCCATAGGGGTGCTGCTGTTGTTCTATGTGCTGGTGGCAGCCGCTGCTGGGCCAGAGGCTTATCAGGGGGCTCATGCATTCGTCGCGTCTTGGTTTGGGCAGTTGTTGTTGTTTTTATTTACGTTTGCATTATATTTCCATTTTTGCAATGGCATCCGACATTTAATTTGGGATGTGGGACACGGCTTTGAGCTGGAGACGATGGATAAAAGCGCCTATGCAGTGCTCGGCATCTCGATTGTCCTGACCCTAATAACTTGGGGAATTGCCATGGTGTCGAAGGGGGGAAGTGCATGAAATACCGTTCACACTTATCAAAAGTTCAGGGTTTAGGATCAGCTAATGAAGGCGTTGCTCACTGGTGGGCGCAACGTTTGACTGCGGTGGCTCTGATTCCATTGGTCCTATGGTTCACTTTGGCTGTTGCCATGCTCGGTGATATGGGCTATGCATCGCTGGCAGCATGGATCAAATTGCCGGTAGTCTCTGTACTGCTCATTCTATTCATTATTGCCAGCCTCTATCATATGCAATTGGGCTTGAAGGTTATCGTGGAAGACTACGTCCATGTGAAATGGCTCAATCTGACAACCATCATTTTGGTGGATTTTTTCAGCATTGTGCTGATGGTGGCTGGGATACTGTCCGTTTTAAAAATTACACTAGGAGCTACGTAAATGACCGGCGGCTATAAAATTATCGATCATAATTATGATGTCGTCGTTGTGGGAGCCGGAGGCGCGGGGCTGCGTGCCACGATGGGACTGGCTGAGCGAGGGCTGTCTACAGCTTGTATAACCAAGGTGTTTCCGACCCGCAGTCATACCGTCGCTGCTCAGGGCGGCATCAGTGCGGCTCTGGGGAACATGGGCGAAGACGATTGGCGATGGCACATGTACGACACCGTGAAAGGTTCCGATTGGCTGGGTGATCAGGACGCCATCGAGTATATGTGTCGGGAGGCAGCGCCTGCGATCATCGAGCTTGAGCATTTTGGTGTACCGTTTTCGCGGACTGAAGATGGTCGCATCTACCAACGCCCTTTCGGTGGCATGACCACCCATTTTGGCGAAGGGATTGCGCAGCGGACCTGTGCGGCGGCTGACCGCACAGGACATGCCATTTTGCATACACTCTATCAGCAGTCCCTAAAATACAAAGCGGAATTCTATCTGGAGCATTTTGCCATCGATCTGATTATGGATGACGAGGGTGTCTGCCGGGGCATTATGAGTTTAGATCTTGCAACCGGTGAGGTGCATTTTTTTAAGACCCATATGGTGATATTTGCGACGGGGGGCTATGGGCGAACTTATTTCTCCTGTACCTCTGCTCATACCTGTACCGGCGATGGAAATGCGATGGTGTTACGGGCAGGGCTGGGGTTGCAAGATATGGAATTCATCCAATTCCATCCTACGGGTATCTATGGTGTGGGTGTGTTAATCACTGAGGGAGCGCGCGGGGAAGGTGGATATTTAACTAATTCCGAGGGCGAGCGTTTTATGGAACGTTATGCTCCCAATGCAAAAGATTTAGCCTCGCGGGATGTCGTCAGTCGCGCCATGACTATCGAAATTAATCAGGGCCGGGGTGTTGGACCGGAGCGCGATCACATTCATCTGCATCTGGAACATTTGGATGCCAGTGTCACGAAAGAGCGATTACCGGGTATTTCCGAGTTGGCTAGAGTATTTGCCAGTGTGGACGTGACTAAAGAGCCGATCCCGGTACTGCCGACAGTCCATTACAATATGGGAGGAATACCGACCAATTATCATTCAGAGGTAGTAATGCTAAAGGATGGTGATCCCGATCATGTTGTACCTGGAATCATGGCGGTCGGGGAAGCTGCTTGCGTTTCGGTGCATGGGGCAAACCGTTTGGGGTCGAACTCATTGCTAGATCTTGTTGTGTTCGGCCGTGAGGCAGCCCGGCATTGTGCTGAGATTATCCGGCCAGGTATGGCTCATCGGCCTCTGCCGAAAGAAAGCACCGATAGGCTTCTTGCGCAGTTAGATAGCGTTCGTAATGCAAAGGGAGGCACAAAAACCTCAGAATTGAGGCTCGAGATGCAAAAGACCATGCAAACCAACGCTGCTGTGTTCCGCACCGAGGAATCGCTGAAGCAGGGCTGCGACAAGATAAAAGAGCTAAATGAGGGAGTGAACGATCTAGATGTGGGCGATCGTTCTCTGGTTTGGAACACCGATTTAGTGGAAACACTGGAATTGTTGAATATGTTACCTCAGGCATTAGTGGCGATTACTTCTGCTTTGAACCGAACAGAAAGTAGAGGCGCTCACGCACGCGAAGACTATCCGGACCGTGATGATGAAAACTGGTTTAAACACACGCTAACAACATTAAATGGAGATCATACAGTAGAGATTGATTATCGTCCCGTCCATATGAGGACCTTGACTGATGAAGTCGAAGTGATTGCACCGAAGGCGAGAGTTTATTAGTTTTTTTCTAAGCCGTCATTGTAACTACCCAGGTGGGTATGGCCAGATGCTTTACAAGACACGCTATATACACATTCATGTGCGCTCGACAGAGGCCGTCCTGGCCTCTGTCGGTCTTGTAGAGCATCTGCCATACCCGGCATTCTAGAGATAGCTGGGCAGTCACGATCCAGCTTCTAAATAGTAAATGTTCATGCATTTTAATGTATCTAAGTAACCCAGCACCCATCTGTGGGTGGGTGTGGATTAAGGCAGGAGTCTTTCATGGCAAAATTTACACTCCCATCTAACTCTGTGGTAGGGCGCGGCAAGACATTTGATGCACCGGCGGGCGCCACGAACACAAAGCGTTTTGTTATTTATCGTTACGATCCAGATAGCGGGCAGAATCCACGCACAGATACGTATGTTGTGGATGTGGATGCTTGCGGTCCCATGGTACTGGATGGGTTGATAAAGATAAAAAATGAAATCGATACCAGCCTTTCTTTCAGGCGATCGTGTCGAGAAGGCATCTGCGGCTCCTGTTCGATGAACGTCGATGGCCGTAATACTTTGGCATGCCTGAAGCGAATTGACGAGATGAAGGGCGACATCAAAGTCTATCCACTGCCTCATATGCCTGTGGTTAAAGATCTGGTGACCGATTTGAACAATTTCTATGCCCAATATGCCTCAATCAAGCCTTGGATGACTACTCAGACGCCAGCCCCTCCAGACCGTGAACGATTGCAATCGATTGAAGATCGCGAAAAATTGAAAGGCCTTGAAGAGTGTGTGCTCTGTGCATGCTGTTCGACCAGCTGCCCGAGTTACTGGTGGAACAGTGACCGATACTTGGGCCCCGCAGCACTGTTGCAGGCCTATCGCTGGATTGCCGACAGCCGAGATGAGGCTACGGGAGAGAGGCTTGATGAACTTGAAGATCCCTTTAAGTTATATCGGTGTCATACGATTATGAATTGCACTAATGCCTGCCCCAAGCAATTAAATCCGGGCAAGGCGATCGCGGAAATAAAGAAGCTTCTCGCCATGCGTCGACTGTAACAGTAGCTAGCTCTGTGTACCACCTTACAAGCTGTTTTAAAACCTCTCAGGGGAGTGCGAGACAAGGCATAAATCGAGAAGAAAGCGTAGCTTACATGAGATTAAATGAGCGTTTGAACCGATTTATAACGCCTTATGGTGCCAGCTGAGGGGTCTTAAAACGGCTTCTGAGGGATGCGGTCGAAATAAGTCGACTAAGCTGGCGCCATACGACCGTTCGTATTCAAGGCGCGACAACAAACGCATAGTTAGGCAAGGGCTATGTAACTGTTGTCGCAACGCCGAAGACGGGCGATAAGTTAAGCCAGAGGGAGAAGTTGTTTTGGCAGCATTCGGAAAACTGGTGTTATGGTCGTTTAAGATACCTATTTTATACGTGTTACTCGATGCGAACTGAAATTTCACTTAAGATCGATGCAGTAAACACCTAATTACGGAAAAAAATGAGCGATTTACACCAGCTTAAGTGGAAGTGCAGAAGAGGAACTCTGGAGCTGGACCTTTTGATGAGTCGTTTTCTAGAGAATATTTACCCAACGGCTCCGGCTCCCCAGCAACATGCATTTCAGCGGCTGTTAGAATATCCTAATGATAAGCTGTATGACCTTCTAACAGGCAAGGAGAGATCGCAAGATAAGGATATGGAAGATGTCGTCCAGCGGATTTGCAACCCTCCTAGTAATACAGCCTAAATTCTCCATACGTTTCTTAGTCATACTAACAGTTCAGCATCTGCTCGCACTGTGGGTTCTCCCATGGCTGGATCTACCCTGGCCAATCATAGCGCTATCGGCGGTATTTGTCTGTTTAAGCCTATACAGGACGACACGCCATCATGTCTTTCATCAGGGGCCGAGAGCTATCACGCAGTTGATCTGGGAACGGGGCGCGGTGATAAGAATTAGAGATGGTGAGAGACGTGAATCCGAAGCAACTCTGGGTCAGGGGTCGTTCGTTAATCTGAGACTTATTATTCTTAATCTCAAGTTGCAACAAAAGGGACGCTGCGTATTGATCTTATTTCCAGAAATGGCAGAGAGCGATGCGTATAGGCTATTGCGTGTGAGACTATTAATGACCCCCAACCTCTAATCTACTCAGGCGAAAGAATTCTCTGTACCCATTACAGGATGGGTTTTCAGGAATGCAGAGTGCGTTGAGTTTGTTATAGAGTAAGGTGCAATGCGTAAGTCATAGTTTTTACTATGGCTCTTGTGTTTCAGAAACTGTTTTAAATGATATTGAGGGTGGCACATTACGGCGTTAAATAAGCAAAATGCTCATTTAACGCCCATGTAAACTGCGCTTTCTCGCCCATTTTTACTTTGTCCTGCACTCACCTGAATAAGTTTAAAACAGCTTCTTAGAGCGTACTGTAGATGCAGGGTTTACCAAGCAAAATATAATTTTGAGGATAATGTAGAATATTAGAAAACTTCTTCAAGCCATTGTAAATATTATATAAATTTTCGAAGTTAACAAACTTTGTTAAGAGTTTCGCGTGGAACATCGAGGATCGATCAAATGTCGGATTACTGACTTTTCACGTGATTACTCAGTCATACCCGATTGAGTTGTTACCTTTTCACTATGCTTCCATGGTACTGAGAAGCTGTTTTAAAACCCCCTAAGAGAATACAAGACATCGATATAAGCCATTAATTTTTTCGTCTTGAGAAACGTTAGTGATCTGTGGAATTGAGTCTGACTGGATATAGGTATTTCACTCGTGATATGGCATAATTAATGGAAATAGAAATCATTATTATTTGAGGCGCTGTTAATGAACGGTCAATTGCATAATAAAAACTCTAATCTCACGCGGCTCAGTCAGTTAGATATTGGCCAGCGCGCTTTTATCGTCCGCATAGAGGGGGGGCGTCAACTGGTACGACGGTTAATGAGTCTGGGACTTCGGCAAGGGTCAGAAGTCAGTGTGCTCCAGCGCCGAGGGCGCAGCGTGGTGGTCGCTTGTGCAGCTACCCGAGTAGCTATTGGAAGCACGATCGCTGAAAAATTGTTAATGAAATCGGTTTCGTAACTACTCAGGTGGCTATGGCATTCTAGAGATAGCTGAGTAGTCACTCGGTTTAAAACGGTTTCGATCGAAGGTTGTAACTTGGGAAATTTTGGGTGAGCCATGGCCATCGAGAGCAAGGCGCGAAGGCTCGCAATAGCAAGGTCCTATTGCGAGCCTGAGCAACGCGGCGATCGATGTTCAGGGCCAACGAAAAATCGTAATTGACAACCGTTCGAAGTATAAAATGTCGGTAGCGATGACCGATGATAAGGTTCAGTGGCGGCGGAACAGTTGAAAAACCATTAATAATGTCAAAAAGCTGAATAAGATCAATGTTTGCTCGGGTATGGTCAAGCCTAGGAATTTCCACTGAACTTCTGCGCATTCTCCTGAACCACTTAGTAACATCGCAATAGCGTCCAGGAAGGGAAAAACCTCAAACATGTAACTAAGCGTTGGCCCGCATTCGGGAACCTTATCAGGTGGTAACTGCTGGAGCCAGATGTGGCGCAGGGTGAGGCCGATCCCACTCAAGCCCAGGGGTAAATTCAAGGCAGCGTAAACTTTCTGTCCCATTCGCGCGGGGTTATGCAGCCACGCAAGTGCGAAAACCAAGCCTATTAAGATAATTACAAACCGATCGACGGTACAAAGTGGACAGGGATCGAGTTCAAGAATGCCTTGAAGTACAATCAAAGAAAAACTAATGGCGGCAATGACAATCACTACGCCTGCGCCATTTAGTGTTCGGTAGTTGGCTATGTACATTTGTATAATAGGGGATCTGTTGCAATTAGAGGGCGTTCAAATCCGAATGTGAGTGAACGAAAGCAGGGCTCTTATACCACGTATGCTAGATTAAATGAGGAATGATAATCCCTGAATGAAAGCAAGATTAGAGACTACTCATCGAGCCCATCTTGTGCAATATTTTCTGCAACCTTGCGCCCTATTGTCGATGCTTCCAATCGATCAAAGGCTTGATCCTTCTGACAACGCGTTCTATAGTGATGCCAAATTAAATTATATCGAACGGCCATAAGATTCTATTTGTCGCTTTAAAACCGTTTGAAATCAAAATTTCACTAGTATTATTTTCCTTTAGAAACAGTATCCTCGGATGTCCGCTACGCCTGGTGACTCGTCGACTCAACCCTCTGTGTTAGAGCTTAAAGTCGACAACTTTTCATTGCTGACACTGCAACTCTTCGACCCAGATATGGATGCGGTAGCTGCACAGCTTGCTAACAAGGTAAATCAAGCACCAGACTTTTTTCAGAATGCCCCTGTGGTGATCGATCTTAATCGTCTGGCAAGCTCTCAAGCGCGCGTAGATTTTCCGCTCCTTGTCGGAATCATGCGCGGTTATAGAATGGTTCCTGTCGGGGTGCGCGGAGGCAACGCAGCTCAGCATGAAATGGCTGAAATGATGGATTTGGCGATTCTAAGCAATAGTCGTAGACAAATTCCCGCCCCTGAAGAGGATGCCCATACAGTGTCTTCGACCGATAGTGCGATGCCTAGGACTTCAAATCGTTTGATTGCTCGTCCGGTGCGTTCTGGACAACGGTTTTATGCCCAGGGAGGGGATTTAATCGTAGCGGGGTCGGTAAACTCTGGCGCTGAGGTGCTGGCTGATGGCAATATCCATGTATATGGGTTCTTGCGTGGTCGGGCACATGCTGGCGTTAAAGGAGACGTTAAAGCAAGAATTTTTTGCCAAAGCCTACAACCTGAATTGGTATCTATTGCGGGTCGCTATCGAGTCAACGTTAGTCTGGACCCTGATCTTAATGGCAAGCCTGTCACTGTGTACTTAAAAGAAAATAGTCTATTTATTCATAAGATATGAAAATTGACAGCGGCTTTGTTCGGTAAAAAACTATAATGGGACTGCATTTGGATTGCTTACGGCAAAAGCAATTCAAAACAATGCCCTCTGGGGTACCCTCACCAAACATACTAGTGTAGAGTGTAAATTGAACAGTTCGGTAAACTGTATCAAGAGTAAATATATGTCAATATCCAAAGGAAATCGAGTATAGCACAGGGAAAGAATTAAGAGATACTCAACTCTTTTGGCACAGTGGTGTTTTAAGATGAAACAGAGGTAAATAGGAAATGTCAGAACGTCAATTAGGTACGGTTAAATGGTTCAGTAATTCAAAGGGTTATGGATTTATCGAGCGCGAGGAAGGGGAAGATGTTTTCGTGCACTTTAGTGCAATCCGAAGCGAAGGTTACCGAACCCTCAAAGAAGGTCAACGCGTAGAATTTACCGTAGTTTCTGGCGACAAAGGACTTCAGGCAGAGGATGTTTTGCAAGTCTAGAGTGTATTATCCCAGTAGACTTTAGAGGTTTACTAAAAAATTGGTTTTGATGTTGATTGTGAAGTTATAAAATTAAATGGGGATGGAGACTATAATTTACCGCCGTAAAATAGTTTCAATCGTCTTAAGTCTTGAGACGAAGGCTGATTAAATTCTAATCATGAGATTTTGGCAGTGTAAAAAATCTGTGATGTCATTGGCCAATGGTTAAGTAAATGTATTCGTGTTGATAAATCTCCTGCATATGAAGAGGAATGTGAGAAAATCTCGTTATGTTGATCTATGCGTTTCACCCATGCATTAAGTCGCCTACCCCCAGAAGTTTTGCGGGTTTGATGGAATTGTACGAAGCGAACTATATGCAAGTGATGCGATTATGCTCAGGACTACATAATATTCCTCATAAAGCCATTTCGAGCATCGAGGGTGCCTTGGATTTGCATTTGCTTCTGTTGGAGCGCTGCAAGTATACGACTACTATCTTGCTGACTTATTACTTCCA
>JAAUXY010199590.1_pt1 | contig 10223 bp, 11 predicted proteins | sample 7278121 | NCBI WGS metagenome assembly JAAUXY01 (sample SAMN14350117, study PRJNA611818) | marine sediment metagenome | isolation source: surface marine sediment (1.8m) | place: French Polynesia: Moorea | collected 2018-08
ACCGCTTCGTCGGGCGTGTACCAGTCGAGGTCGAGCGCCTCCTGGGTCGGCTGGCACTCCCCCTCGACCGGGACGACGTAGGCCAGACTCACCGCGTGGTGCCGGGGATCGTAGAAGCCGGACCGCTCCGGGTTGGGGAAGTACTCCACGACCGTGAACGGGGTCGGGTTGGCGGGGACGCGGGGCAGCGCCAGCGGGCCGAGGTCCTTCTCGCAGTGGCGCATCAGCGCCTCGCGGACCCGTTCGCCGAACAGGACCCGGCCGGTCACGACCATCCGGCTGATCGACCCGTCGGCGGCGACGCGCAGCAACATCCCGACCTCGGTGACGTTGCCGAGCGAGTCGACCCGGACCGGCACCGCGTCGACGTAGACGATCGGCACGTGTGCACGGACCAACTCGAGATCCTCGGGCGACAGCCAACCCGTCGCCGTCTGGGTCCCCGAGCCGTCGTTCATCTCCGTCACGTCGAGCATGTTCCCACGCCTGCCGGCACGACCGGAGGATGTGCGCCCGGCGCGCCGCAGCGGGCTCAGCGATCGCCTGCGCAACGGATCGCGCGGCACGTCTGGGATGATGCTCCGATGGAATCGGACGGCACCCGCTGGGACGATCGCTACGCGGACCACCGTCCCGCTGCGCCGGCCCCGCCCGAGGTGCTGGAGGGCGACGACGGACTGACGGGCCGCCTCCCGTCCGACGGCCGCGCCCTGGACGTGGCGTGCGGGACCGGCGCTCAGTCCCTGTGGCTCGCCGGCCGCGACCTCGACGTCGTGGCGCTCGACGTCTCGACCCGGGCGGTCGAGCTGACCCGGACCGCCGCGGCAGCCGCCGGGCTCGCCGACCGGATCGAGGCGCGCGTGCACGACCTCGACGACGGCCTCCCGGACGATCTCGGCCGCTTCGACGTGGTCGTGTGCCAGCGCTTCCGCGACCCGCGGCTCTACGGCGCGATCGCCGACGCGCTGCAGCCGGGCGGCATCGCGATCGTCACGGTGCTGTCGGCGGTCGGCCTCGAGGGCGAGCCGGGGCCCTTCCACGCTCCGGCCGGGGAGCTGCGGGCGGCGTTCACCTCCCCCGCGCTCGAGATGCTGGTCGACCGGGAGGCGGCCGGCGTCGCCTCGGTCGTCGTGCAACGGTCGAGCGACCGCGAGTCGTAGTTGTGTCTGACACAACGACGACTCGGGGTCAGGCGCAGTTGCCGTAGCGCAGGATCTTGCTCAGCGGGTCCTTGGTCAGCGGGCCGGGCTCGGTCGCGGCCAGGAAGTCGAGCAGCGTGTCGGTGAACACCTCCGGCGCCTCGACGTGCGGGAAGTGGCCGACCCCCTCGAGGATCACCAGCTCGCCGGCGTCGATCTGGTCGTGGGCCTCGTAGCCGTGCTCGACCGGGATGATGCCGTCGCTGTCGCCCCACACGATCAGCGTGGGGACGCGCGCCGCGAGGTACAGGCGGTCACTGGCGTTGATCATCTGGCCGCCCGGCTCGATGACGTTGCGCATCGTGCGCACGAACGCGTGCCGGTTCTGCGCGCCGGCCAGGGAGCTGTAGGCCCGCCAGAACTCGCCGAGCGCCGGCCAGCGGATGTCGCGCCGACCCAGCGCCCGGCCGACGTCGGTCGCCGGCTTGACGACCGAATGCGGGAACACGAACGGCATGAGGTACTCGGCGCCGGGCAGCGTCAGGATGCGCAGGATCCAGCTCACCTCGCGGCCGAGGCCGCCGCTGGCGACGAGCACGAGGCGGTCGACGAGCTCGGGATGCTGGTACGCCAACTGCATCGCCACACCGCCGCCGAAGGAATGCCCGACGATCGTCACGCTCGAGACGCCGAGGACGGCGAGGAGATCGCGCAGCCCGCTGGCGAACGCACCGAGGGAGTAGTCGCCGATCGGCTTGGCGGACTCGCCGTGGCCGAGGAGGTCGGGGGCGATCACGTCGTAGTGCTCGGCGAGCACCGGTATCACGTCGTCCCAGGTCTTCGAGCTCCCGGCCAACCCGTGGATCAGCAAGATCCGCTCGGGGTTGCCCTCACCGGCGCGCCGGAAGCCCACGTCGTGGCCGTGGATCCGCACGTGCTGGAGGGGAGACCGCTTGCCCATGTTCCCAGTATGAACGGTCCGTGACGGCGCCGAGAATCCACCAAGGTCCCTAATCCGCTTGTGAACGATTTCACAAGCGAACGTGCGAGATGCGCCCTCGCTGCTGCGGGAACGAGCCGTCGGCTCGGCACAAGCGTCAGCGGCGGCGGAGGCGGCGCCAGCGGTCGACGATGTCGTCCGGATCGAACGGGTCGAGCCGGTCGGCATCGACCAGGTTGACGTTGGCTGCGTCGATCGCCCGGTTGGCGGCCTCGACGCGCAGGTGGACCTCGTCGACCGAGCGGGCGGTCCAGAACCCGACCCGGGCGCGGGCGGCCTCGGCCGCGGCCCGCACCCGCCGGTCGTGGCTCAGCTCCCGTCGCACGAACCGGTCCGCCCACCATCCCTGCTGACGCTGCCGGTCCAGGTCGGGCAACTTCGTGCCCGCCAGCGGGCCCGGATCGAGCTCGCCGTCGCGCACCGCCTGCGCCAGCCGCTCCTCCACGCTCCGCTCGATCCAACTCACGCAACCGCACGCTACCGACCGCCGCCGAGCACGCACCGGCCGTCGGCCCACCTGATTCGCGTGAGCAACTCGCGGACCGGTCGGCGCGAGATCGTCCCGCGAAGGGGCGTTGGGTCGTGCGCGGTACCGACGGAGATCCTTGTCCGATCCGGACCGCACCGATCGTCGTACCGGTGTTCGCGGAGAGGCCGCGACGGACAAAGGAGACATCGATGAGCAAGTTCGTGTTCGCCTACCACGGCGGTGGGATGCCCGAGGATCCCGCCGATCAGCAAGCCGTGATGCAGGCCTGGGAGGCATGGTTCGGAGCGATGGGGGCTGCGGTCGTCGACGGCGGCAACCCGACCGGAGAGGCTCGCACCATCGAGTCCGACGGCTCGGTCACGACCGGCGGCGGGGCCAATCCGATCACCGGCTACAGCCTGATCGAGGCGGCCGACCTCGACGCCGCTCTCGCCCACGCCAAGGGCTGCCCGATCCTCGACTCGGGCGGGACCGTCGAGGTCGCCGAGGCACTCGCCATGTGACCACCGTCCCGGGGCGCGGCCCGCGTCCATGTCGCGGGCTGCGCGCCCCGGGTTCGGCGCGCCCTCCGGTCGGCCGACGACGTCGGGCCGCCGAGCGGGGCGAAGCGCCCGGTGCGCTGGGCCGCCGTTCATCCAGTGTCGGCATCACACGCCGCGACGAACCGGGCGAACCGGCGGTGGGCGTAGGGGATGAACCGGATCCTCTGGATCGGCTCCAGCGCCAGCGGCAACGCCGCCATCGCGTACATGTAGTCCGACAGGACGATCGACCGCTTGGTCTCGGCGAGCAGAGCCAGCGCTTCGGCGTCGCGCTCACTGCCGTCGGTGAACGTCTCGTGATCGAGGTAGTACCCGATCAGCCGGGTGAGGTCGGCATCGGTGTACGCCGGCTCGGCGATGTCGAAGTGCGGCGGGTCGGCCAGTCCGTGGACCATCGCCGTCTCGGCGAACAGGTTGGCGAAGTCGAACGCGACGTGGCCGAGGCACGAGAACTCGAAGTCGAGCAGCTTGATCGTCCCGTCGTCGAGCTGCATCACGTTGCCGTGGTACGTGTCGTTGTGGCAGAAGACCAGCGGCCGGTCGGGCAGCAGGCGGCGCACCCTGGCCAGCGTCGCGTCGCCGTGGATCTCGGCCAGCTCGTCGCACATCGACCGCTCGTCGGCGGGCAACGACCTCCTCCCCTCGGCGAGCGCCGATCGGGCGAGCTCGCCCCACCGCTCGAACAGCAGCTCGAAGAAGTGTGCCTGCGGCAGGTGGGCCGGCCGGAGCCGATGGAAACGGTGCAGCTCGCCGGCGATCCCTCGCTGGATCGCCGGGTCGAGGACGTCGTCGGCGACGAGCGTCCGGCCCGAGTAGAACTCCTCGATGCGACACGTCTCGTCGTAGTGGTAGCACCGGGCGGCGATCCCCTCGTCGCCGAGCAGCAGGAACGCCGCCCGCTCGGCGTCGAAGTCGAGGATCGCGTTCTCCTTCCCGGCCAACTGGCGGTAGAGGACGGCGGCGGGCTCGACCTCGCGACGCGGTCGGACGCCCATCGTGAACGACGAGAAGCCCTTCGGGTCATCGAAGTCCACGTCGTCGACGGTCAGGTCGCGCCACCCGGGCAGCGCCGCCCGGCATCGTTGAAGCACCGTCTCGCGCACGGCGGCGATCCTGGCAGAATCAGTCGACGCCGGGCGCCACATCGGCAAGAGTGTTCGGTCGGAACGGCTCCGCACGGGGCCCTGAGGGAGGAGACCATGCGACGGATCGCGAGCTTGGCCGTGGTGGTGGCGATGGCTGCCGCTGCCTGCGGTGACGACACCGGTGGCGGGCAGGAACAGACCGAGGCGGGCGCGCAGGAAGCTGCCCAGAAGGCGGCCGAAGGTGCGCTGCGCGGCAACGCCGACGCCGTGTTGAACATCCTCAACGAAGAGTGCCGCGAGGCCGTCGACGACGACGACGTGCGGCTCGCCGTCGGCCTCATCCCGGCGTTCTTCGACGACCTGTTCGACGACTTCGAGCTGAGCGACATCGAGGTCCAGGCCGAGGTCGTGAGCTTCGAGGGCGACACCGCCGAGGTCGAGGTGACCTACATCGCCCCCGACGGCACCGACGTCGAGACGCTCGGGCTGTCGAGCGACGACTTCGACATGGTCTACGAGAACGGCAAGTGGGTCGACACGGACTGCGAGTTCGAGGACACCACCGAGCGCGACGCCGAGCTGCTGCAGGAGGGGCTCGAGGAGCTCGGATACGCCGGCACCCGCGAGGACCCGGTCCCGACGTCGGTCGGGGCACCGGTCGGCAACGGCTTCGTCGTCTCGGTCGATGCGCTGAACGACGACGCTGCGGCGGCGCTCGAGGCGACGGGTGGGTTCATCGCCGAGCCGGAGCCGGGCACCCAGTTCGTCCTGGTGTCGTTGACCGTTGGGTACGAGGGCACCGAGGAGCCGCGGTCGCTCTCCGAGCTCAGCGCGCAGATCATCGGCGGTTCCAGCAGCGTCGGCGTCGACGCGTTCGGCTGCGGGAGCTTCCCGACCCAGTTGGCCAACTTCCAAGTCGAGCTGTTCGGCGGCGGGGTGACCGCCGGCGACCTCTGCTTCCAGGTGCCGAGCGAGGACGTGCCGGGCATGCTGCTGAGCGTGCAGGGCGGGTTCATCCAGGACGAGGGGGTCGTGTTCGACCCGACCGTCGCCGCCGACACGCCCGTGCCGGTCGAAGGCAGCACCGGCCCATCAGCCGAGGGCAGCTTCACCGAGGCCCGCCAGGCACCGACGCCGCTCGGCGAGCCGGTCGACCTCGGCGAAGGGTGGACGATCACGGTGCTCGGGTTCCAGGACGACGCGACCGCCGAGCTGGTCGCAGCGAGCGACTTCAACGACCCACCGGAGGCAGGCTCGGTGTACTCGCTGCTCGAGTACGAGCTGACCTACGACGGGCCCGAAGACTCCAGCTCCCCGTTCGCCGTCGATGTCGGCCTGATCGGCGACTCCAACGTGAGCGCGGACGCCAACTGCGGGCTGAGCGAGATCCCCGGCGAGCTCGACCGGTTCGCCGACGTCTTCCAGGGCGGCACCGTCAGCGGCGCGCAGTGCTTCGTCGTCGCCAGCGGCGACCTCGACTCGATCGTCGTGTACGCCAGCGCCGACTTCTTCAGCGACGATGCGTTCGCCCTCGCCGTGCGGTGACATGCGAGCGATGAGTCTCGGCGCGACCCCTCCCCGTCCAGCCTCATCACTCGATCCGGACGATTCCGCATCGTGAAACTGTTCTGCATGCCGGAACAGCGGCAGCGACGCGCTAACGTCACGATCTCTGAGTGAAGGGGGTCCGGCAGTGGCGCTGGCGACACGACTCGAACATCTGGGGACCGAGACGGCCTTTGCGGTCTCGGGTGCGGCCGCCGACTGGGCGGCCCGGGGGAACCGGGTCTACCCGTTCCATCTCGGCGACATGAACCTGCCGACCCCGGGCAACATCGTCGACGCGATGAACAAGGCGATCGCCGACGGCAAGACGGGCTACTGCCCCGCGCCAGGGATCCCCGCATTGCGCGAGGCGCTGGCGGACGACATCGGGCGATCGAGAGGCATGGACCTCGACGCCGCCAACATCGTCGTGCAATCCGGCGGCAAGCCGGTGATCACCAAGTTCATCCAGACCCTGATGAACGCCGGCGACGGGGTGCTGTACCCGAACCCCGGCTACCCGATCTACGAGAGCCAGGTCGACTACTACGGCGGGCGGCCGCTGCCGTACCGCTACCACGAGACGGCCGATGGGTTCGGCATCGACCTCGACCAGGTGCGCGAGCTGGCCGCCTCCGGTGCGAGGGCGATCATCTACAACGACCTCCAGAACCCGCTCGGCTGCGAGAGTACGGCCGAGGAGCGGCGGGCGATCGCCGAGCTGGCGATCGAGCACGACCTGTGGGTGCTGTCCGACGAGGCCTACTTCGAGATGCGCTACTCGGGCGAGTCGACGTCGATCGCCTCGCTCCCGGGGATGGCCGAGCGCACGGTGATCCTCTACACCTTCTCCAAGAAGTTCGCGATGACCGGGTGGCGGCTGGGCTGCGCGGTCGCACCGACGCCGGTCGCGGAGATGATCGCCAAGCTCAACACCAACGACGAGTCCTGCACGACGCACTTCATCCAGGAGGCCGGCGTCGAGGCGCTGCGAGACCCGTCGGGAGCAGGGCCGCTGCTGACCGAGCTCGAGCGCCGGCGCAATGCGGCGATCACGGCGATCGGCAAGATCCCCGGGGTCACCTGCGCCAAGCCGGAGGCGACCTTCTACCTGTTCCCCAACGTGACGGAGGCGATGAGCATGACGGGCCACGACGACGTGGGCGACTTCGCGACCGCTGCCCTGCACCAGACGGGCGTGTCGTTCTGCACCCGACGCCATTTCGGGCGCGAGCAGCCCGGCGAGACCGAGCAGTACATCCGGTTCGCATACTCGGGAATCGACGTCGACGACATCTCCGAGGGCCTCGGGCGGCTCGGCGAGTGGATCGGAGCCGAGGCGTGAGCCCGCGGATCGTCGTCTGCGGCCGGATCCCCGACGCCGGACTGGAGCTGCTCGACGCGGCCGGCGACCTGTGGGCGTGGACGAGGGACGACCAGATCCCGATCGACGTGCGCGACGAGCAGCTCGCCACGGCCGACGCGGCGGTGACGCTGCTCAACGACCGCGTCGACGACACGTTCCTCGACGCAGGACCGAACCTGAAGATCGTCGCCAACGTCGCAGTCGGGTACAACAACATCGACGTGGCTGCCTGCACCGCCCGGGGCGTGACCGTCACGAACACGCCCGACGTCCTCACCGAGGCCACCGCCGACCTCACCTTCGCGCTGATCCTGATGTCGACCCGCCGCCTCGCCGAGGGCGAGCGGCTGATCCGTGCCGGGACACCGTGGCAGTGGGGGATGTTCATGATGCTCGGCACCGGGATCCAGGGCAAGCAGCTCGGGATCGTCGGGATGGGACGCATCGGCCGGGCGCTCGCGACTCGGGCGCAGGCCTTCGGGATGGACGTCGCCTACCACGACGAGTATCCGCTCGACGCGGCGACCGAGGCCGAGCTGGGCGTCCGCCGGATCGGGTTCGACGAGCTGCTCGAGACCAGCGACGTCGTGTCGGTGAACACGCCGTACATGCCGGCGACCCACCATCTGATCGACGCCGCCGCGCTCGACCGCATGAAGTCGAGTGCGTTCATCGTCAACTCGGCCCGCGGCCCGATCATCGAGGAGGAGGCGCTCGTGGCGGCCCTTCAGTCGGGGGCGATCGCCGGCGCCGGCCTCGACGTGTTCGAGAACGAACCGCAGGTCCACCCGGGCCTCGTCGCACTCGACAACGTCGTGCTCCTCCCCCACCTCGGCTCGGCGACGATCGAGACCCGCAGCGCGATGGCCGAGCTGGCGGCCCGCAACGTGGTCGAGGTGCTCGCCGGCCGCGAGCCGATCACCCAGGTCACCGCCTGAACCACCGAAGGCCGTCCCACCCGCCGAGCAGTTGAGTCCAACGGGGCCCGTCCCCGACGGACTCAACTCGACCAGAGGCCGATCATCTCCTGCTCAGTGGTGCCGACCGGACCGCTTGGCGTGCAACTCCGCCTCGCGTTCCTTCTCGCGTTGCGACCGCTCGTACCACTGGTAGAGCGCCGTGATGATCAGTGCCCCGATGAAGGTGCCGATCAGCCCGCTGACGGTCAGGTCGAGACCGTTGCCGGAGATCAGGCTGAACAGCAGACCACCGACGAGCGACCCGGCGACGCCGGCGATCAACGCCAGGGTCCAGTTCACGTGCCGGCCCTTCGTCCCGAGGAGCATCTGGGCGAGACCGCCGATCAACATGCCGGCGCCGATGATTGCGAGGATGAGCACGGCCGGAAGGATACGCGTCAGGACGGCCCACACCTCGCCCGGGAGCGGATGGGACCGTCGCGCCGACCCGACCGGGTGCACCGCTCGCACCCACCGGCGGCCGGCGATCGCTCACGCCACCGAGTGGTGCCGGGCCAGGGCGTGGCGCAGCGCATCGAACGCGAGGCGTGTATCGGCGTTTCCGCCGTGCGGCCGGCGGAACTCGGCGACGAAGCCGGCGATGTCGGCCAGATCCCACCGCAACCGGTAGCACTCGAGCGCCGGTTCGTCCAGGCGCCGCCCGGTCGCCGCCGCGTAGTCGGCAGCGATCGCCGGCTCCTCCTGGACGATCATCCACAGGTCACGTTCGGGCGGGGCCAATCGCGCGGTGTCCCAGTCGATCAGGCGGAGACCTGCGGGGGTGGCGATCGTGTTCCCGGGATGCGGTTCGCCGTGGGTCACCACGAACTCGTCGTCGCGTGCCAGCACGCCGTCCACCAGCTCGTCGAACCGCTCGATCAGCGCCGCCACGCCGGACCGGTGTTCGGCGAGCAGGACGCGACCGGCCTCGCCGAACGGCCCGTCGCCCCACTCCAGGTCGGGCGCCGCGAGCGCTTCGGCCAACTCGACCCGCCCCGGCACCGCCCGGTCGTCCAGGTGTGCACGACTGCGCGTCGATGCCGGTGCGCCGTGTATCTCGGCGAGCACGTCGACGATCGCCCGCCGATGAGCAGGCGAGGGCGACGGCCCGAACCTCCCGGGGACGCCCTCGACGGAGGGGTAGACCGCGAGTGCATGGTGCTGCCCGATCCGCTCGACGACCGCACCGGTCGAGGACGGCAGCGGCGCGACCACGAAGTGCAAGCCTGCATCGCTGAGGAGCCGCGCCGTCGAGAGCGCCGCGACGAGTCGGCCCATCGGCGCGCTCGACGTTTCGCCGGGCCGACGGAGCGCGGCGAGATCGTCGACCGTGACGAACCACCTCCGCCCGCCCGCCGCGAGCCACCAGTGATGGCTGCCGAACCCGAGCGGCGCATCGTCGATCGCATCGAGGGCGAGCCCCCACCCGGTGCGCACCGCGTCAGCGACCGCCGCGTCGGGCAGGTCGGGCGGCGGTGTCCGCATGGCGAGGGACGGTAGGCCACCAGCGAGGACCGGCGAACGTCGAATTCACGCGACGACCTTGCCAAGACGGCCGTTCATCGATTATCGTCGATGATCGATGAAGACGTCCGCCGAACACGTCGACCGGGCACAGGCCACCGAGTGGGCCGGTTGGTTCCGGGCCCTCGGCGACCCGACCCGCGTCCTGATCCTCAACCTGCTGTCTCGGGCCCGGCGGCCGATGACGGTCGGCGAGGTCACCGCCGCCCTCGACGTCGGCCAGTCGACGGTCTCGCATCACCTGGCCAAGCTGGCCGAGGTGCGGTTCGTGCTCGTCGACCACGTCGGCGCATCGAGTCTGTGGCGGGTCAACGACGCCTGCCTCGAGTGCTTCCCGTCCGCCGCCGAGATGGTGATGGGCCGGGTGCCGGACGCGTTCACCGCTGCCATGGAGGCCACCGCATGAACCACGAACAGCTTCACGACGACGTCCGCTCGTTCTACCGAGAGGCCGCTCGGACGCGGGGCACGTCCGCTACCGACGACGAGCGGTGGGGCGCCAGCCGGTACGACGCCGCCACGCTGGCCGACGGCACCGAGGCGGCCGCCGACCTGTCGATGGGTTGTGGCAAC
>JAAUXY010060003.1_pt1 | contig 10221 bp, 5 predicted proteins | sample 7278121 | NCBI WGS metagenome assembly JAAUXY01 (sample SAMN14350117, study PRJNA611818) | marine sediment metagenome | isolation source: surface marine sediment (1.8m) | place: French Polynesia: Moorea | collected 2018-08
AGGTTCCCAGCAATCGAGAAATCCAAGACATGGCAGAAGAGACAAACGACATGCCGATTAAGAAGGGCAGCGCGGCCCAGAGCACGTTCACCGGCGTGGCCCGCGCACGAACCACACGTCGCAGCGTGGTGATCGCCGACAAGCTGTCTCGTTTCCTGATCACGGTCGGCGGCATCGGAACGATCATCGCCGTCCTCGGCGTCGCGGTATTCCTGGTCTGGGTGGTTTTGCCGCTCTTCCTGCCGGCCAAGGTCGAGAGCGTCGAGGCCCTCGACCGCAAGAGCGCCGAAGAGCTGATGCACGTCGCGGTCGACGAGTATCAGGTCCTGGCCTGGTTGCTGCGACCGAGCGGCAAGATCGAGGTCTTTCGCCTCGACAACGGCGAGCCGCGTGACGAGCAGAAGATTTTCGACGACGGGCAGCTGGTCTCGGCGTCGTTCCTGACCCGTGGCGACCTGGCGGCATTCGGCCTGGCTGACGGTACCGTGCAACTCGCTGAGATCGGTTTCAATACCGAGATCCTCAATGCCGACAGGATGCCGCCGGAGGTCATCCAGGCACTCGAGGAGGATCCCGACACGCCGGTCAGCTACCAGCGGGGAGTGGTCGAGATCACTCCCACCGGGCAATACCGTGTGCAGCAGCTGAAGATCGAAATGGGGGATGTGACCCCGGTCTCCAGCGGCCCGGTTCACCTGATCGACCACGTGGTACGTTCCAGCGGTCCGCTGGTGGTGGCGGTCGCCGAAGGTGGGCTGCCTCGGGACGTCGAGGAGGCCGAAGGCGCCGATGAGGCGAGCGAAGAGCCGGGCGAGACGACAGAGGTCGCCAAACTCGACGCGGTCGCCGAGGAGGAGACGCAGAGCGCGGTGCCGGCGGGTGACGCCGATGGCCTGCGGCTGATCGCGATCTCCGGCTCCGAGAAGTCGAACTTCCTGACCGGCACGACGACCGTCGAGTTCAGGCCTCCGGCGGATCTGCCCTTCGACTCGCCGCCGCGCCCGGGGTTTCCCAGCCACCTGGCGCTCAGCGGTGCCGGCAGCGACGTCTTCGTCGCCTGGCAGGACGGCATGACGATGCGCGTTCGCCGATCCGATACCGCCGAGGCCTTCGTGGCCGAAGAAGGCATGCTGTTGCCCGAAGGCGGGACGCTGGAAAGCCTGGACTTCGTGCTCGGCAACACCACCCTCCTTTGGGGCGACTCGAACGGCCTCCTGCGCGGCGGTTTCACCATACCGAATAGGGGCTATGAGGCCGCGGGCCTCAAGCATGCGCGCCGCGAAGAGCGCACTCGCGATGTCTTGGCCAAGACCAAGGATCTTTCGGCGTCGGGCGCCCCGGCCCGGGCGCTGGTGGCCTCGGCGCGCAGCCGCCTGATATTGGCTGGCTTCGGGAACGGCGAGATCCGGCTGTACAACGTCACCAACGCCACCGAGCTGGGATCCTTCCGCCTGCCGGGCGAGCCCGAACCGGTGCTCAGGCTGGCCATGGCGCCGAAAGAAGACGGCCTGCTGGCGGTGACGCCGACTCGCTTCTACACGGCGGACTTCGACGTCCGCCACCCGGAGGCGTCGACCAAGGCGCTGTTTCGCCCGGTGTGGTACGAAGGCTACGGCAAGCCACAGCACACCTGGCAGTCGTCGAGCGGTACCGATGATTTCGAGATGAAGCTCGGTCTCTGGCCGCTGATCTTCGGCACCCTCAAGGCAACGCTGTACTCGATGCTCTTCGGCGCGCCCCTGGCGCTGCTGGCCGCGGTTTACACCAGCGAGTTCCTCAATCATCGCGTCAAGGCGGTGGTCAAACCGGGCATCGAGCTGATGGCGAGCTTGCCGTCGGTGGTGCTCGGGTTCCTGGCGGCGCTGGTCTTCGCCCCCTATATCGAGAAGGTGGTGCCGGCCAGCCTGGCGCTGTTCATCGGCATTCCCCTCGCCTTCCTCTTCGGCGCCTACTTATGGCAGCTGCTGCCGGTGCGCATCGCCATGGTCTACAACCAGTGGCGGTTCCCGCTGATGATCGCGGCGCTGGTCCCCGGCGCCTGGGCGGCCTTCAAGCTGGGACCGCTGGGCGAGAAGTGGCTGTTCGGCGGCGACATCAAAGGCTGGCTTTCCTGGGCACCCGGGGCCGATGGCGCCGAACGCTTCGCCAGCTCGGTCGGCGGCTGGATGCTGCTCGTCTTGCCCCTGTCCGGCATTCTTGTCCTGATGGCCAGCGGCCGCTTCATCGATCCGCTGATGCGCGATCGCGGCTCCCGCTGGGACCGGCGCACCTATGCCTTGATGGACCTGTTCAAGTTCCTGGCAGCGATCGGCGTGACCCTGCTGCTAGCGTTGGCCGTCTCATCGCTGCTCGACGGCCTGGGGATGGATCCGCGGGGCGGTTATGTCGACACCTACGTCCAGCGCAATGCCCTGATCGTCGGTTTCGTCATGGGCTTCGCCATCATCCCGATCATTTACACCATCTCCGAAGACGCGCTGTCGACGGTGCCTGAACACCTGCGCTCAGCCTCCCTCGGAGCCGGCGCGACCCAGTGGCAGACGGCCACCCGGATCATCATTCCGACCGCCATGAGCGGCTTGTTCTCGGCGATGATGGTCGGCCTCGGCCGTGCGGTGGGCGAGACCATGATCGTGCTCATGGCGGCGGGCAACACGCCGGTCCTCGAATGGAACATCTTCAACGGCTTCCGCACCCTGTCGGCCAACATCGCAGTCGAGCTTCCTGAGGCGGTTCAAGGCAGCACCCACTATCGGACGCTGTTCCTCGCCGCCCTGGTACTTTTCATCATGACTTTCGTCGTCAACACGGTGGCTGAAGTCATTCGTCTCCGGTTCCGCAAGAGGGCCTATCAGCTATGAGTCAGGGCGACTCCCATCACTCCTCCGAGGAGACTCCGACCCACGCGGCGCCAGCATCCGGCGACGATCAGGATGCCGGCCGTCTAGCGCTCAAACTGAAAGAACGCGGTGATCGCGACGCCAAGGCGGCGGAGAAGGCAAAAGCCAAGAAGGCCTGGAAACGCAGCCGGGCCCGCTCGAAATCATCGATCTTCGCCGCCGGCGAGCCGATGGTCTGGCTGACCGGCGGCTCGCTGGCGATCTGCGCGCTGATGGTGGCCGGCCTGCTGGCGCTGGTGTTCTGGAAAGGGGCGGTGACTTTCTGGCCGCAGCCGGTGGTCAAGGTCGAGACGCCGGACGGGCGAACCTACATGGGTGAGATCACGCGCTACGACCGCTATCGGCCCGAGTCCAATGTGCTTGAGGCGCTGAGCGGCGAGATCGCCGACCAGGCCGCGCTCGAGACTTCGACCTCGGACGGCTGGGCTGAACGCCGCCTGTTTCGAACCGGCAACTTTCGCCTGACCCAGAATCACTTCCGCTGGGTGAACGACTTCGAAGTTCGGGACGAGAGCGGGCCCGAGTGGGCGATGGTGGTCGAACGGCTGGAGTGGGGGCGCTTCTACGGTAAGCCGGAAGCTTTCCTCGAGCTGACCTTCGTTGAGGATTCCGAGGAAGCCCGGCGGGTGCTTTCCGGACTCGAAGCCGGGCCGGGCGAAGAAATCCAGCTGCTCGACCGGCGTTTTGAGGGCGGTCGCGAGCGTCATGTGCTGGTCGCTCCGGACGAGCTCGACAGCACGTCGAATCTGGAGGCGGTCGCCAAGGTGAGCCGTGGAGCCGAGGTCGCTTGGGACAAGTTTCAAGAGCACCACGGCACGGTGCGAGATCGCTGGCATGAGCGGCGTTCGCTCGAGAAGCACGATACCGGAAAGATCAACCACAAACAGGAGAGAGCTCGTCTGGCGGTTCGCGAGATGGAGCTCGAGCTGAGCAAGATCGCGGACAGCGCCGGAGAGGACTCGGAGGCCTGGCGCAAGACACAAGCTCGGCTGGAGGACGCTCAGGCTGAGTACGAAGAGATTCGGGCGTGGGCGGACGAAGAGTTCGCTCGCATCCGGGGCGACATCGACCGCATCAACGAGCAAAACGCGCGGTTCCAGCTGCTGATGAGGACTGCCGGAGAGGGCGACATCCCGGCCGAGGATACGCTGCTGAGACTCGACGATACGGTGCGCGCATATCCTGCCAATCGTCTGTCGTTTCCCGACAAGCTGGGCATCTACTTCTCGCGCTGGGGCGAGTACCTGAGTGACGAGCCACGGGAGGCCAACTCTGAAGGCGGTGTCTTCCCCGCGATCTTCGGTACCGTGGCCATGACCCTGATCATGTCGCTGGCGGTGGTGCCGTTCGGGGTTCTGGCGGCTCTCTACCTGCGGGAGTATGCCAAGGCCGGCCCGCTGGTCAGCTCGGTACGCATCGCGGTCAACAACCTGGCCGGGGTGCCGTCGATCGTCTTCGGCGTCTTCGGCCTGGGCTTCTTCTGCTATACGGTCGGCGCATCTCTCGATGAGTTGCTGTTCGCCGCCAATCTGCCCAACCCGACTTACGGCAAGGGCGGACTGCTGTGGGCGTCGTTCACCCTGGCGCTATTGACCCTGCCGGTGGTGATCGTGGCGACCGAGGAGTCGGTGTCGGCGGTGCCCAATTCGATGCGCGAGGGCTCCTACGCCTGCGGCGCCAGCAAATGGCAGACGATCCAGCGGATCGTGCTGCCGCGGGCGCTACCGGGAATCATCACCGGCATGATCTTGGCGATCGCTCGAGGGGCCGGCGAGGTCGCGCCGCTGATGCTGGTGGGCGCGGTCAAGCTCGCTCCGGAGCTGCCGATCGACGGTGTCTGGCCCTACGTCCATCCCGAGCGCAGCTTCATGCACCTCGGCTTCCACATCTACGATGTCGGATTCCAGAGCCAGAACTCTGAAGCCGCCAAACCGATGGTGTTCACCACCACCCTGCTTTTGATCTTCCTGGTCGCGAATCTCAACTTCGTCACCATCTGGATCCGCAACCGCCTGCGCAAGAAGTTTGCCGGCGACCAGTTCTGATCAGACCACTTGATAGTTTCACTGACGCTGAGAGGTAACCCATGGAAGAGCTCGCACAGAGCGCCGCCGATGGCGGCACCGCCGATCCTTTGAAGGCGATCGCCGCGGGAGAGACGCCACCGACCAACACCCACGACAGCGTCATGGCCGAGGACGCGGTGCTCGAGGTCAAGGATTTCAACCTCTGGTATGGTGCTGCCCAGGCGCTTTACAGCAATGAGATCAACGTGCCTCGAGGCAAGGTGACGGCTTTGATCGGCCCGTCGGGTTGCGGCAAGTCGACGCTGCTGCGTTCGGTCAATCGGCTCAACGACCTGATCGACATCGTCAGTATCAAGGGCGATATGGTTCTGAATGGTGATTCGATCTATGCCCGGGATGTCGACGTCATCGAGCTACGTAAACGCATGGGCATGGTGTTTCAGAAATCGAATCCCTTCCCGATGTCGATCTACGAGAACGTGGTCTATGCCCTGCGCATCGACGGCGAGAACCGCAAGAGCGTGCTCGACGAGGTCTGCGAGCGCAGTCTCAAGGGCGCGGCTCTGTGGGACGAGGTCAAGGACCGTCTCGACGATCTCGCCCTCGGCCTGTCCGGAGGCCAGCAGCAGCGGCTGTGTATCGCCCGGGCGATCGCCGCCGAGCCCGAGGTGCTGCTGATGGATGAGCCCTGCTCGGCGCTCGACCCGATCGCCACCGGCAAGATCGAAGACCTGATCGACGCCCTGCGCGGTGAGTACACGATCCTGATCGTGACCCACAACATGCAGCAGGCGGCGCGGACCTCGGACTATACGGCATTCATGTACCTGGGCCGGATCATCGAGTATGGCGGTACCACGGACCTGTTCACCAACCCCAACCTCAAGGCGACCGAGGACTACATTACCGGCCGATTCGGTTGATACTCCAAAAACCCCGACCTGGGGCTTGGCCTTTCATCTAGCTGAGGAAAAATCATGGCAAAACATCTGTTGCGCGATCTTGAGAACCTGAAAAAGCAGCTCCTGCTGCTTGGCTCGATGGTCGAGGATGCGGTTCGAAAAGCAGTGCTGTCTCTGCTCGATCGGCGCCCTAACCTCGCCCAGGAGGTGATCGACGGCGACAAGGAAATCGACGATAAGGAGATCCAGGTCGACGAGGATTGCCACAAGATCCTCGCGTTGCACCAGCCGGTGGCCAACGACCTGCGATTTGTGCTGGCGGCGATGAAGGTCAACAATGACCTGGAGAGGGTCGGCGATCTGGCCGATAATCTCGCCGCTCGTGCTTTGTTTCTGGCTGAGCACGAGCCGATCGATGTCCCGCCGGAGATCGAAAAGATGGCGGGTGACGTCAAATCGATGCTGCACGAGAGCCTCGACTGCTTCGTCCACGGGGATACCGATCTCGCGCGCAAGGTTTTGCGTGACGATGAGGCGGTCGACCAGCAGCACAAGGAGCTCTACCACCTGTTCGGCCGCAACATGAGCGATAACCCGGACCAGATCGATCTCCAGATGCAGCTGCTTTCCGTATCGCGCTATCTCGAGCGCATGGCCGATCTGGCCACTAACATCGCCGAAGACGTGGTTTTCATGGTCGACGGCGAAATCGTCCGGCACCGGCCATGGTGACCGTCAGCACCGACCAGGCTCAGAGCCGATACAATCCTACTGCCATGCCACAGCGCAAGATCGTCGTCATCGAGGACGAACCCGATATCCTGGAAGCTATCCAGTACAACTTAGAACGCGAGAATTTCAAAGTAATCGCCGCGACCAGTGGCGATCAGGGGCTCAAGACCGTCGTTCGCGAGGGGCCCGACCTGTTGCTGCTCGACCTGCTGTTGCCCGGTCTCGACGGCCTCGAGGTTTGCCGGCGATTGAAGATGGATCCGGTGACCCAGGGCATTCCGATCATCATGGTCAGCGCCAAGGGCGAGGAGAGCGATATCGTGCTCGGCCTCGGCGTCGGCGCGGATGACTACGTGACCAAGCCGTTCAAACCCAAGGAGCTGATCGCTCGGGTGCGAGCGGTGCTGCGTCGAGGGACTTACCGGGAGAATGACGCCGGCAGTGAGCGGGTGGTGCGTGGCCCTCTGGTGGTCGACGCGACCCGTCACGAAGTGCAGCTCGAGGGTCGTAGCGTGACCTTGACGCCGACCGAATTCAGACTCTTGCATCTCTTGGCATCCCATCCCGGCCGGGTCTTTACCCGTGATCTGCTGGTGACCCGAGTCATCGGCGACGGGGCGGCGGTGATCGATCGCAACATCGACGTGCACGTGCGCTCGATTCGCAAGAAGCTCGACAATCACCGCTATCTGATCGATACCATTCGAGGGGTCGGCTACCGATTCCAGGATGAGGACGAGTAGTAGAGGGTAGGGAGGGTATGTTCCGCTCTCGCTTCTTATGGAAGCTCTACGCCGGCTATGCGCTGCTGATTCTCCTGACCACCGGTATCGTCGGTGGGCTGGTCGGGCTGCAGATCGCGCGCCGCACGCTGGCTGAGACCGATCGGCGGCTGGAATCGGAAGCGGTTCTTCTACGCCATATCGCCACCGGTCGATTGGGCACGGATCGCGAGCACGAGCTCCAGACCCTGGTCCGAACCCTGGGGACCGAGATCGGCACCCGCCTGTCGATCATTCGGGCCGACGGCGTGGTGGTGGCCGATTCGGACCAGCGGCCGGAGCTGATGGACAACCATGGCGAACGGCCGGAAGTGCTGCTAGCCGACGAGCGCGGTCTCGGCACCGCCTCCCGTTACAGCAAGACATTGGACAAGCGCATGCGCTACCTGGCCCTGCCCCTCGAGGGCATGGGCGATCGGACCATCGGCTGGGTGAGGACCTCTCTGCCCCTGACCTCGATCGATCGTCAGTTGGATCAACTGACGGGAGTGGTGCTGCTCGGTGCCGCGGTGGCCACGGTAGCAGCGCTCGGACTGGGCTTCCTGCTCGCCCGGCGATTCACTCTGCCGGTGCTGTCGATGGCGACAGCCGCCGAGTCGATCGCCGCCGGCAACTACGAGAAACAGGTCGAGGTGTCCTCCCACGATGAGCTCGGCACCCTGGCCCAGGCGTTCAACGTCATGAGTCGCCATCTGCGCACCTCGACCAAGACGCTGAACGCCGATCGCCGAAAACTCTCGGCCATCCTTTCGAGCATGGTTGAAGGCGTGGTCGCCGCCGACCGCGACGAACGGGTGGTGCATATGAACCAGGCCTCGGGCCGGATGCTCGGGGTCGAGCCCGAGCGCGCGCTCAGCCAGCCGATCTGGGAGACGATCCGAGTTCGGGAAGTCACCGAGGTGATTTCCGAGGCATTGCGCCGCGAGCGGGTGGTCCACCGAGTGGTGCGCCTGTCGGGCTCGCCGGATCGCATCCTCGACTTGCATGCCTCACCCTTGCAGTCGGCGGGTGGTGGTCTGGCCGGAGCCGTCCTGGTACTCGACGACATTACCCAGCTGCGACGGCTGGAGAACGTTCGGCGCGACTTTTTGGGCAATGTTTCCCATGAGCTCAAGACCCCGGTGACGGCGATCCGTGCCCTGGTCGAGACGGTGCTCGATGATCCGGAAATGAAGCCCGACACCCGAAGCAACTTCCTGGTCAAGGTTCGCAACCAGGCGGAGCGGCTGTCCAGCCTGGTCTCAGATCTCTTGTCGCTGTCGCGCCTCGAGTCGGAGTCCGACGCCCTCGATGTCGAGCCGATCGATCTCCGGGAGCCGATCGATGCCTCGATCCAGTCGCTGCAGACCGCGAGCTGTGCCAAGGGCATCAGTATCGAGATCGAACAGCCGAGTCAGCCGGTGATCGTCAACGGTGATCCCGAGGCATTGCAGCAGGCGGTGACCAACCTGGTCGACAACGCCATCAAGTACTCCCAGGGTAAGACCGTGTTTGTGCGCTTGCTCGGCAACGCAAGTGAAGCTCTCCTCGAGGTCGAGGACGACGGCGTCGGCATCGACCCGCGTCACCAGGAACGGGTCTTCGAACGTTTCTATCGGGTCGATAAGGCGCGCTCGCGCGAGCTCGGGGGGACCGGCCTGGGACTCGCCATCGTCAAGCACATCGCGTTGGCGCACGATGGCCGGGTGTCGCTCAACTCGATCCCGGGTCGGGGCAGCGCCTTCCAGATCCGATTGCCGCTAGCTCACGAACTGACGGTCGAGCACCAGGCGTCGAGCCCGGAAAGCGCGGCAGCCCTGGTCTCGGATTGAAGCAGGGTCCGAAGCTCTGTCCGGGTTTCGAGGGACCTCGAATGGAGGGGCGACAGCCCCCTCTCACCCCCTCACCCTAACCCTCTCCCCCAAGGGGAGAGGAGCCCAGAGCCCAGAGCCCATTTGCTCGTCTAACGCGCCTGGCTTTCCACAGACCCAGCTCAGATAGCCTGCCAGATCAACGAGGCCCAATCCCCCTTGTGAAAAATTTCACAAAGTGCCACAATGCGTTCGGCGCGGGGTCTTTGCCCCCGATGGGGTCCTGTCCATCGCGGCCAACGTCTGCTAAAGTCGCCTCAATCCGCAAGACGAGCCGAGCCTCCCAAATCATCATTTGGCCTACCTGAGCGTCGCGTACCCAGCCGCAGCTGCCTGGCGGCGCGAGCTCTGAGCCTCCGGGGCCTTGAAGGCCCGCAAGACGACTCAAAGGATCCATTGCAAGATGGCTGTCCACAAAATCAAAAAAGGGCTGAGCCTGCCGATTACCGGTGAGCCGCAGCAGCAAATCGAAGACGCCGCCGCGCCTGGTTACGTCGCGGTGGTCGCCGCCGACTATCACGGCATGAAGCCGACCATGCAGGTCAAGGTTGGCGACGGCGTTCGTCGCGGCCAACTGCTGTTCGACGACAAGAAGACTCCGGGCGTGCGCTATACCGCCCTCGCCGGGGGCAAAGTGGTGGCGATCAACCGCGGCGCGCGTCGTGCGCTGCAGTCGGTGGTCATCGAGCCCGACGATGGCGAGCGCGCGGGCAAGGCCGACAGCGTGCGTTTCGCCTCGGATACTGGCAAGCATCCGGCCGAGCTTTCCGGCGATCAGGTCAAAGAGCTACTGCTCGAGTCCGGGCTGTGGACGGCGCTGCGAGCGCGCCCCTTCAGCCGGGTCGCCGATCCCGCCACCAAACCGCATTCGGTGTTCGTCACCGCGATCGACACGAGTCCCCTGGCGCCCGATCCGACCGTGGTTTTACAGGGTCGCGAGGATGACTTCGAGCGTGGCGTCGCGGCGCTCGCCAAGCTCACCCAAGGCAACGTCTATGTCTGCACCGCGCCCGGGTCATCTTGGCCGG
>JAAUXY010002277.1_pt1 | contig 10220 bp, 10 predicted proteins | sample 7278121 | NCBI WGS metagenome assembly JAAUXY01 (sample SAMN14350117, study PRJNA611818) | marine sediment metagenome | isolation source: surface marine sediment (1.8m) | place: French Polynesia: Moorea | collected 2018-08
CGCGCGGGAGTGATCCTAGAGGGAAGGGGGACCGAGCGTGATATTGCAGGCGCTCGCCTTTTACTTGTTCGCCGCGGTGTTGATCGCCTCGGGCTTCATGGTCATCGCGGCCCGCAATCCGGTTCACTCGGTGCTGTTCCTGATTCTCTCGTTCTTCAATGCGGCCGGCCTGTTCGTGCTGATGGGCGCCGAGTTTCTGGCGATGATCCTGGTCGTCGTCTACGTCGGCGCGGTGGCGGTGATGTTCCTGTTCGTCGTGATGATGCTGGACATCAAATTCGCCGAACTGCGCGATGGTGTCCTGCGCTATCTTCCGATTGGTCTGCTGATCGGAGTGATCATGCTGCTGGAGCTCGTTTTCGTGTTCGGGACCTGGGCGTTCGAGCCGATCGAGGGCGAACTGATCGCCAATCCGGTGCCGCCGGCGGACGAGGTGCACAACACCCAGGCTTTGGGCCAACTGCTCTATACGGACTATTTCTATCTGTTCCAGGCGGCCGGCATGATCCTGCTGATCGCCATGATCGGTGCGATCGTTTTGACCTTGCGCGCGCGCGAAGGGGTCCGGCGCCAGGTTATCGCAAAGCAGATCGGACGGCGGGCCGAAGACACCATCGAGGTGGTCGATGTGCCGAGCGGGCGCGGGATCTAGGCCATGCTGGAGATCGGTATTGCCCACTATCTGACGGTCGCAGCGATCCTGTTCACGCTGGGCATCTTCGGGATCTTCCTGAACCGCAAGAACGTCATCATCATCCTGATGTCGATCGAGTTGATCCTGCTGGCCGTGAATATCCAGCTGGTCGCCTTTTCGACCCACTTGCAGGATCTGGTCGGCCAGGTCTTCGCCATGTTCGTGCTGACGGTGGCCGCAGCGGAGGCTGCGATCGGCCTGGCGATTCTGGTGGTCTATTACCGCAACCGCGGCTCGATCCACGTCGAGGACATCAACATGATGAAAGGGTAAGCCGCGATGGCTGCCATCGCCGCCGTCTTCCTGCCGCTGATCGGTAGCATCGTCGCCGGATTCTTCGGCCGGCAGATCGGCGACCGCGGCGCACAGATCGCAACTTGCGTGCCCATGTTGCTGGCCATGGTGATCAGCTGGTGGCTGGTCTACGACGTGGCGATTGCGCACAACGCGCGTGACGTCGAGCTGTTCACCTGGATCGCGTCTGGCGAGCTGGAGCTGTCCTGGGCGCTGCGGCTCGACACCTTGACGGCGGTGATGATCTTCGTCGTCAACACGGTCTCGGCGATGGTGCACGTGTATTCGGTCGGCTACATGGAGCACGACCCGCACAAGCCGCGCTTCATGGCCTACCTCAGCATGTTCACCTTCATGATGCTGATGCTGGTGACGGCCAACAATCTGGTGCAGATGTTCTTCGGCTGGGAAGGGGTGGGCCTCGCCAGTTACTTGCTGATCGGCTTCTGGTATCACCGGCCAAGCGCCAATGCGGCGGCGATCAAGGCGTTCGTGGTGAACCGGGTCGGCGATTTCGGCTATCTGCTCGGCATCGTCGGCACCTTCTTCATGTTCGAGACCGTGATGCTCGACACCATCTTCGAGGCGGTGCCGAGCCGGGCCGAGGAACGCCTGCAGTTCCTGGGCTTCGACTTTCACGCCATGACGGTGCTGTGCGTGCTCTTCTTCATCGGGGCCATGGGCAAGTCGGCCCAGCTCGGTCTGCATACCTGGCTGCCGGACGCAATGGAGGGCCCGACGCCGGTCTCTGCGCTGATCCATGCGGCGACCATGGTGACCGCCGGCGTGTTCATGGTTGCGCGCTTGTCGCCGATGTTCGAATACGCGCCGGTCGCGTTGGCCGTGGTCACGGTGGTCGGCGCGTCGACCGCTTTCTTCGCCGCCACCATCGGACTGTGCCAGAACGACATCAAGCGGGTGATCGCCTATTCGACCTGCTCGCAGCTCGGCTACATGTTCTTTGCCGCCGGCGTGTCGGCCTATCCGGCGGCGATCTTCCACCTGATGACCCACGCCTTCTTCAAGGCCTTGCTGTTCCTGGGCTCGGGCTCGGTGATCCACGCCATGTCCGACGAGCAGGATATGCGCCGGATGGGCGGGATCGCGCGGATGGTGCCGCAGACCTACGTGCTGATGTGGATCGGGTCGTTGGCGCTGGCCGGGATCGGTATTCCGGGCGTGTTCGGGTTCGCCGGGTTCTATTCCAAGGACATCATCCTGGAGTCCGCATTCGCCGCGCATACCGGGCTCGGTAGCTACGCGTTCTGGCTCGGCATCCTGGCGGCCCTGATGACCGCGTTCTACTCCTGGCGGCTTTTGTTCATGACGTTCCACGGCGCGCCGCGGGCCGATGAAAAGACGATGGCGCACGTCCATGAATCGGGACCAATGATCCTGGTGCCGCTCTACGTGCTGGCAGCCGGCGCGGTGTTCGCCGGGCTCATCGGCTACGAGGCCTTCGTCGGACACCATGTCGACGAGTTCTGGGCCGGCAGCATCCTGATGCGCGGTGAGACCTCGATCCTGGAGGAGGCGCATCACGTGCCGACCTGGGTGAAATGGCTGCCGCTGGTGGTGGCGCTGACCGGCATCGGTGTCGCCTACATCATGTACATCGCGCGGCCCGAACTGCCGGGCTTGCTCGCCGCGCGGCTGCAGGGCCTCTATCAGTTCCTGCTGAACAAATGGTACTTCGACGAGCTCTACGACGCGCTGTTCGTCCGGCCCGCCTTTGCCCTGGGACGCCGGTTCTGGAAAACCGGGGACGGCACCATCATCGACGGCTATGGGCCGAACGGAATCGCCGCCACGGCACGCGAGTTCGGCCGCCAGGTTTCGAAACTGCAGACCGGCTACCTCTATCACTACGCGTTTGCCATGCTGATCGGCATCGTCGCCATCGTGACCTGGTACATCATCGCGGTGGGAGGCTGAGCGGTGGAGAACTTCCCTCTGCTGTCCACCATCACGTTCCTGCCGCTGGTCGGAGCCATCTTCATCCTGATCGTGCAGGACGACGATCCGAAGGTGGTGGCCCGCAATGCGCGCTGGATGGCGCTATGGGCGGCCGCGATCACCTTTGCGCTGTCCGTCTTCCTATGGCTGCTGTTCGATCCGAACGAGTCCGGGTTCCAGTTCCAGGAGCGCGCCGATTGGGTGCCGGCGCTGAACATCAGCTACCGGATGGGCGTCGACGGCATCTCCATGTTCTTCGTGGTGCTGACCGCATTTCTCACCCTGATTTGCGTGGTCGCGAGCTGGGAGTCGATCACCGAACGGGTCAAGGAGTACATGGTCGCGTTCCTGGTGCTCGAGACCATGATGATCGGCGTGTTCTGCGCGCTCGACTTCGTGTTGTTCTACCTGTTCTTCGAGGGCTCGCTGATCCCGATGTTCATCATCATCGGGGTGTGGGGTGGCGCCGGCCGGATCTACGCCGCGTTCAAGTTCTTTCTCTACACGCTCGCCGGCTCGGTGCTGATGATGCTGGCGCTGCTGGCCATCTACTTCCAGGTCGGCACCACCGACATCCCGACCATCCTGGCCGCGAAGCTGCCCGCCGACCTGCAGGTGTGGCTGTGGTTCGCCTTTTTCGCCTCGTTCGCGGTCAAGGTCCCGATGTGGCCGCTGCACACCTGGCTGCCCGATGCGCATGTCGAGGCGCCGACCGCCGGATCGGTGATCCTGGCCGGCATCCTGCTGAAGCTCGGTGGCTACGGCTTCGTGCGCTTTTCGCTCGGCATGTTGCCGGAGGCCTCGGCCGATTTCGCGCCGTTGATCTTCGCGCTCAGCGTGGTGGCGGTCATCTACACGTCGCTGGTCGCATTGGCCCAGGACGACATGAAGAAGCTGATCGCCTATTCGTCCGTCGCGCATATGGGGATCGTGACCATCGGGATCTTCGTCGCCACCACTCAGGGCCTGGAAGGCGCGATCTTCCAGATGCTCAGCCATGGCGTGGTCTCCGGCGCGCTGTTCTTGTGCGTCGGCGTGGTCTACGACCGCATGCACACACGCGAGATCGCCCGCTACGGCGGGCTGATTGACCGCATGCCGCGCTACGCACTGGTGTTCATGGTGTTCACCCTGGCCACGATAGGACTGCCGGGTACCAGCGGATTCGTCGGAGAGCTGCTGGTTCTGGTCGGCACCTTCCCGGTCAGCACCCTTGTCACCGCCCTGGCCGCGACCGGGATCATCTTGGGTGCGGTCTACATGCTCTATCTCTACAAGCGGGTGATCTTCGGCCAGCTGGTTCGTGACGACTTGAAGAACATCCTGGACCTCAGCTGGCGCGAGGTCGCCGTGTTCGCGCCGATGATCGCCGTTGTGATCTGGATGGGGATCTATCCGTCGACATTCCTGGGTCCGATGGCCGCCTCGGTCGACCGGCTGTTGACCAACTACAACGCGGCGCTCGCCAGCCGGGCGGCCTCGCAGGAGCGCGACGTCGCCGGCGCGCGGCAGCTCGGCCGGCTGAACGGGGCGGAGGATGCGCGATGACCGGCGAAGACGGACTGCTGGCCCTGCCGGAGATTTCGCTCGCCCTAGCCGCGATGGCGTTCCTGCTGTGGGGCGTGATGCGCGGCAATCGCTTCACCCGGAGCCTGGCCTGGTACACGGTCGCGGTGTTCGTGCTGGTCATCATGCTGGTCCTGTTCGGGGACACGGCACGGGTGCGGGGCTTCGGCGGTCTCTACGTCAGCGACAGCTTCAGCGTGTTCATGAAGGTGCTGATCCTGTCGGCCAGCGCGCTGTGCCTGATCCTGTCGCTCGATTATCTCGAGCGCGAGCGGATGAACCGGTTCGAGTATCCGATCCTGCTGCTGCTGGCCACTCTCGGCATGCTGATGATGGTGTCGGCCAACGACCTGATGTCGCTCTACATGGGGCTGGAGATGCAGAGCTTGTCGCTCTATGTCGTCGCCGCCTTCAAACGCGACACCCAGCGCTCGACCGAGGCTGGCCTGAAGTACTTCGTGCTGGGTGCGCTGTCGTCCGGCCTGCTGCTGTACGGTGCGTCGCTGGTCTACGGGTTTTCCGGCACCACGAGCTTCGAAGGGATCGCGCGGCTGCTGGCCGCGGAGGGACCGGCGCCGGTCGGTCTGGTCATCGGTCTGGTTTTCGTGGTGGCGGGCTTGGCCTTCAAGGTGTCCGCCGTCCCGTTCCACATGTGGACGCCGGACGTCTACGAGGGCGCGCCGACCCCGATCACCGCGTTCTTCGCCGCCGCGCCCAAGATTGCCGCGATGGCGCTGTTCCTGCGGGTGATGATCGGCCCGTTCGGCGGTCTGGTCGAGCAATGGCAGCAGGTGATCGTGTTCGTCTCGCTGGCTTCCATGGTGCTCGGCGCCCTGGCCGCACTGGTGCAGCGCAATATCAAGCGTCTGATGGCATACAGCTCGATCGGCCACATGGGCTATGCGCTGGTCGGCCTGGCCGCCGGAACCGAGACCGGCGTCACCGGCGTAATCCTCTACATGACGATCTACATGTTCATGAACGTCGGCACGTTCGCTTGCATTCTTTGCATGCGCCGGCAGGACCGGATGGTGGAGCAGATCGACGATCTGGCCGGGTTGGCCCAGACCCAGCCGCGGCTCGCCCTGGCGATGGCGATCTTCATGTTTTCGATGGCGGGAATCCCGCCGCTGGCCGGGTTCTTCGGCAAGTTCTTCGTGTTCCGCGCGGCGATCGACGCTGGCCTGGTGGGTTTGGCCGTGGTTGGTGTTCTGGCCAGCGTCGTGGGTGCGTTCTACTACCTGCGGATCGTCAAGCTGATGTACTTCGATCCGGCTGCCGACGTGTTCGATCGACCGATCGGACGTGAGATCACCGGCGTTCTGGTGCTGACGTCGGTCTTCAACGTCCTGTTCCTGGCGCCGCTGCCCTGGGTCATGTCGTTCGTGGTGACGGCCGGCCAGTCGCTCTATCTCGGATAGACAGCGCGATGAACATGGTCGCCCCTGAGGCCGGTTCGGATCGTCCCGACCTGCCGCCCGCCTATCGCCTGGTCGCGCTGGACAGCGTGGACAGCACCAATGAGCATGCAAAGGCTCTGGCCGAGGAGGGGGCCGAGGACGGTACCCTGATCTGGGCGCTCGAGCAGACCTCCGGGCGCGGCCGCATGGGCCGGGACTGGTCCTCGCCGCCGGGCAACCTGTACTGCTCACTGGTCTTGCGCCCGGACTGCGATCTGGCCACCGCGGCCGAACTCGGTTTCGTGGCAGCGCTGGGGGTCGGGGATGCGCTTGGCCAACTGGTGCCGCCGATGACCGAGCTGCATTTCAAATGGCCGAACGATGTGCTGCTGGAAGGGCGCAAGGCCTGCGGCATTCTGCTGGAGGCCAGCGCGTCGAGCGAGGGGGCGCTCGACTATGTGATCCTCGGAGTCGGGCTGAACATCGCCTCGCGCCCGCCAAGCGACCAGGTGCGCGCCGACCCGATCAGTCTGTACGAGGTCGGCTGCGGCCCGGATGTGACCCCGGTCTCGGTGCTGTCGTCGTTCTCGCGGCATTTCCTGGTCTGGGTGAACCGCTGGCTGGACGACGGCTTTGCCCCGGTGCGCTCGGCCTGGCTGAACCGGGCCAAGGGGGTGGGCGAAGAAATCTCGGTGACCTGTGGCACGGGCGGCGAGACCTTGCAGGGCGTGTTCTCGGACCTCGACCCGCATGGTGCTTTGGTGCTGGATGTACCTGGCCGTGGCTTCGTCACCGTCACCGCCGGCGAAGTCTATTTCCCCGCGCAGGCGGAGTAGGCGCGAGTGCTGCTGATCGTCGATTGCGGCAACACCAATACGGTGTTCGCGCTCTATGACGGCGAGCAGCGCCGGCGGGTCTGGCGTACCACTACGAATGAGGCGCGCACTGCGGATGAGTATGCGGTTTGGCTCACCCAGCTGATGTGGCTCGACGAAGTCTCAACCAAGGACGTCGAGGGCGCGATCATCGCCTGCGTGGTGCCGGCGGCAATGTTCGGGCTGAAACGCTTGTGCCTGCGCTATTTCGAGCTGGAGCCGCTGGTTGTCGGCGAACCGTCGGTGGATCTGCAGCTGTCGATCAAGATGGACCGGCCCGAGCAGGTGGGGGCCGACCGGCTGGTCAATGCGTTCGAGGCGCATCGACGCTATGGCGGGCCGCTGGTCGTCGTGGATTTCGGCACCGCGACCTCGTTCGACTATGTGGACGGCGACGGAAACTATGCCGGGGGCGTGCTTGCGCCCGGGGTGAACCTGTCCGTCGAAGCGCTCTACATGCATGCCGCCAAGCTGCCGCGCATCTCGGTGGAGCGGCCGGAAAGGGTGATCGGCAAGGCGACGGTCCCCGGCATGCAGTCCGGCATTTACTGGGGTTATGTGGCGATGACCGAAGGGGTGATCGCGCGCATGGAACAGGAGGTGGGACAGTCTTTGAAGGTGGTCGCCACCGGTGGTCTGGCCGAGCTGTTCGCCGATGCGACCGATGCCATCGATCACATCGACCGTGACTTGACGCTGCGCGGTCTGGCCCATCTCTACATGGCCAACCGGCCGGGCTCGGCGGGGACCTGATGCCGGCGCTGGCCCATGTCGAGGCGACGGACCTGCTTTTCGTTCCGCTCGGCGGCGCGGGCGAGATCGGCTTGAACGCCAATCTGTACGGCTATGGCGATCAATGGCTGATGATCGACCTTGGGGTCACCTTCGGCGACGACAACCATCCAGGCGTCGATGTGCTGGTGCCGGATCTCACGTTCGTGGAGGAACACTGCCAGCAGCTGCTGGGTGTGGTTCTGACCCATGCCCACGAGGACCACATCGGCGCAATTCAGTACCTGTGGCCGGACCTGCGCTGTCCGGTCTATGCGACCGCCTTCACCGCAGCGCTGTTGCGGCGCAAGCTGGAGGAGGAGGGGCTGGCCGATGAGGTGCCGATCCATATCGTGCGGACCGGCGAACGGCTCGCGCTTGGACCGTTCGAGGTTGAATTCATCCGTGTGACCCACTCGATTGCCGAGCCGAGCTCGCTGGCGCTGCGCACACCGGCCGGCACCATCCTGCACAGCGGCGACTGGAAGCTCGACCCGGAACCGCTGATCGGCGGGGCGACCGACGAGGAGGCGCTGCGGCGGCTCGGCGCCGAGGGCGTGCTGGCGGTGGTCGGGGACAGCACCAATGCGATGGTGCCCGGCCGCAGCGGCTCGGAGGCGGAGGTCCGACGGGCGCTGATCGAGCGGGTGAGTGAGTTCGACCAACGTGTTGTGATTGCGACCTTTGCCTCGAACGTCGCGCGGCTGGAAACCATCGCGCACGTGGCCATGGAGACGGGGCGGCAGGCGGCCCTGGTCGGCCGCTCCTACTGGCGGATCTATGAGAGCGCCAAGGAGGCCGGGTTCCTGCTCGACCTACCGCCGTTTCTGACCGATCGCGAGGCCGCAGAACTGCCGCGCCGCCGGGTGCTGCTGGCTTGTACCGGCAGCCAGGCCGAACCGCGTGCGGCGCTGACCCGGATCGCGGCCGGCACGCACCCGGTGATCACGCTCGACCCGGGCGATGCGGTGTTCTTCTCGTCGCGGGTGATTCCCGGCAACGAGGCGGCGATTTACCGTCTGCAGAACGAGCTGACCCGGCACGGGGCGGAGGTGATCGTCGACCGCGGCGACGGGATCCATGTTTCCGGTCATCCGGCGCAAGAGGAGCTGGAGTGCCTATATCAGTGGGTAAGACCGAAGATCTGTCTGCCGGTGCACGGCGAGCCGCGGCACCAGCACGCGCACGCGAATATCGCCAAGTCATGCCAGGTGCCGATCGCCATCGAGCCGCTCGACGGCCAGGTGATCCGGTTGGCGCCCGGCACGCCGGGCCTGGTCGGCGAGGTGCCGGTCGGCAAGCTCGCGCTCGACGGCGGCGACCTGCTGCCGCTGGACAGCATCGTCCTGCGCGAGCGCCAGCGGGTGCTGTTCAACGGGGCGGCGACCGTGACGGTGGTGCTCGATCCGGCGGACCGGTTGCTCGGCCGGCCGCGACTGAGCCTGCTCGGACTGGTCGATCCGGAGGAAGATGCGGACCTGATCGAGCTGTTTGTCGCGGCGGTGGAGTCCGCGGTCGACAGTCTGCCCGGCGATGCGCGCGGCGACGATGCGACCGTCGCCGAGACCGCTCGACGCGCGCTGCGGCGCACCGTAAACCGGGAGCGCGGCAAGAAACCGGTGACCCAGGTTCAAGTCGTGAGGCTCTAATCAGATGCAGCAATACGAAAGGGAGCGGTGATGATAGGCCGTTTGAATCATGTGGCGATCGCGGTGCCCGACCTGCAGGCGGCCAGCGCGGTTTATCGCAACACTCTCGGGGCTGAGGTTTCAGATGCGGTGGATCAGCCCGAGCACGGTGTGACGACCGTGTTCATCACCTTGCCGAATACGAAGATTGAACTGCTGGGCGCGCTCGGGGAGGGATCGCCGATCGCGGGCTTCCTGGAGCGCAATCCGAGCGGGGGTATCCACCATCTTTGCTACGAGGTTGTTGACATTGTGGCCGCGCGCGATCGGCTGGTGTCCGACGGGGCCCGCGTGTTGGGCGATGGCGAACCCAAGATCGGCGCCCATGGCAAGCCGGTTCTGTTTCTGCATCCCAAAGACTTCTGTGGCACGCTGGTCGAGCTGGAGCAGGCGTGAGCCTGGGGGACGTAAAAGTAGTTAAACATGACGGTGTTCACCGGCCTCGTGACCTTCGCCATTATTTGGTGGATGGTATTTTTTTGTGCACTGCCGTTCGGCGTGCAGCGCAATCCGGATCCGGAACTTGGTGAGGACCCGGGAGCGCCGGCAAATCCACGACTTTTGCTGAAGGCTGGTGTGACGACGGCGATTGCTGCAGCGCTCACCGTGGCGGCCTATTTTGCGGTCGAGTCGGGCCTGATCTCATTTGTGCCAAGCAAATGACCGGCAAATCTGGGGAAGATTCGGTCAGATCACCGCCCAAAAAGTAAACAATCGACTAACAACCCGGCACATTAATGTCACTATGCAAAAAAAAGTGGCTAAGGACTGCCTACTGTCCTTGCCACCTCTCAGGATTATCCCTATCTTGAATCACGGATGCACCGTGATCCGTGTATCCATTCGCCGTTCGGCGATTTCCTCCCTAAACTCGGGCCGCGCGCTCTTCCTGAGTGCGCGGTTTCTTTTATAAACAAGACCCTATCCGATCAACCGCGCCGCGTCACCACGAAAAACGTTAGTGTCCACAGAAATC
>JAAUXY010021173.1_pt1 | contig 10218 bp, 10 predicted proteins | sample 7278121 | NCBI WGS metagenome assembly JAAUXY01 (sample SAMN14350117, study PRJNA611818) | marine sediment metagenome | isolation source: surface marine sediment (1.8m) | place: French Polynesia: Moorea | collected 2018-08
CATCGAGTTCGCGGTCCTGGGCTTGGAGCGCGAGCCTTGGACCGTGGCCGACGTGCTGACCTTCGGCCGCCTCGCCGGCGCCGACGTCAACTGGCTCGTCTGGTTCAACATCCTGAAGCTGCGCGCGCGCGAGGACTGGCCGCAGATCTGGGACAGGCTGGTCGAGAACGGCAGCGAGTCGACGCCGAGCTTCGAGGTGGCCCGCGAGCAGGCCCTGTTGGGCGAGCTCCTGGCCGGGCTCAGCCGCTCGGGCAGCAACAGCTTCGCCGTCGCGCCGGGCAAGACCAAGAGCGGCGGCGCCATCCTCGCCAACGATCCGCACCTCGGCATCTTCGCGCCAAACGTCTGGCTGCTCATCGGGATCAAGTCGCCGTCCTATCACGCGGTCGGCTTGATGGCGCCCGGCCTGCCGATCTTCGCCATCGGCCGCAACCCCTGGATCGCCTGGGGCGGCACCAACATGCGCGCCGCCTCGAGCGAGCTCTACGACGTCTCCGGCCTGGCGCCGGATCAGATCCGCGAACGCGAGGAGAGCATCGCGATCCGTTGGTGGTTCGACCGCAAGGTCACCGTCAGGGAGACGCCCTGGGGGCCGATCCTGTCCGATGCGCCGCAGCTCGCCGAGCTGACGGGCCCGGACTTCGCCCTGAGATGGAGCGGCCATCTCGCCAGCGACGAGATCACGGCCGTCCTGAAGGCCAGCCGCGCACGCGATTTCCAAGAGTTCCGCGCCGCCTTCACGGGCTTCGCCACACCCGGCCAGAACATGCTCTACGCCGACGCGCGCGGCAACATCGGCCAGGTCATGGCGGTGCGCCTACCGAACCGCAATGGCCTGCCGCCCGAAGACGTCATCCTCTCGCCGAAGTCGCGCGAGGCGGCATGGCAGGATCTTGTCGGCGTCCTCGATCTGCCGTTCAGCCTCAATCCCGCCAAGGGCTACCTCGCCTCGGCGAACAACCGCCCGACCCAAGGCGAAACGCAGATCGGCTACTTTTTTTCGCCGAACGACCGGGTCGATCGCTTGAGTCAGCTGCTGGAAGGGCGAAGCGACCTGGACCTCGACGCGGTGCGGACGATTCAGCGCGACGTCTACATGGAGTCCTCGGTGGCGCTGCGCAACGTCCTGCTGGAGAAGATCGCGGCGCTCGACCTTGCCGCGCAACTCTCCGAGCGAGAACGGGCCGTGGTCCATCTGCTGCGCGACTGGGACGGCCACTACCGGGCCACTTCGCGCGGCGCGCTCGCCTTCGAGCTGGTGCGCGACGCCTTCACCCGGCAGTTCTACGAGATCAGCTTCGGCGAGCAGGATTGGGCCGCCTTCGCCAACGTCGGGCGGATCAAGTCGCTGCTGCGCGAGGACGTGGAGCGCGCAGATCCCGGCGCGCTGTCGCGGGCCCTGATCGCGGCGCTTCAGGCCGCGGCCGAGCGGATCGACGACTTCGAGACCTGGGGCGACATGCACCGCCTCGAGCTCTCCCATCCCCTGGCTTTCCTGCCGCTGGTCGGAAACAGGTATCGCTTCGCCGATCTCGCTATCGGCGGCAGCTCGGACACCCTCATGAAGACGGCCCACGGCACGACCAGCGCGCGTCACGCGACCCGCTACGGCTCCAACGCGCGTCACGTCTCCGACCTGTCGGACATGGACCTCAACTATTTCGTCCTGCTGGGCGGCCAGGACGGCTGGTTGAACAGCTCGACATTTCTCGATCAACTGCGGCTCTGGACGCAGGGGGACTACATCCAAATGCCGCTGCGCTTGGAAAAGGTCCGCCAACGATCGCCTTACAAGACGGAACTGAGGCCCTGACCGCTGCCGGGCCGCCGTCGGGCGACAGCCCAACAAGACCGCGATGCTCGACGTCACGCCGATCCTGAAACTCTACGCCTGGCGGAGATCGCGTCAGCTCGCCCGCCTGGATCCCGTGGCGGCACAGGAGCGTGAGCTCCTGCAGCTGATCGCCGCGGCGCGCGACACGCGGTTCGGCAAGGATCACGATTTCCGCGCAATCGGGTCGGCGCGGGAGTTCCAGGCGCGTGTCCCGCTCCGGAACTACGAGGCCTTCTGGCAAGACTATTGGCAGCCTTCCTTTCCGCGCCTGGTCGACTGTACCTGGCCCGGCACGATCCCCTTCTTCGCGCTCACGTCGGGAACCACGAGCGCCGTCACCAAGTCGATTCCCTGCTCGCACCAGATGAACAAGGCGAACGAGCGCGCCGCGCTCGACCTGCTGGTTCATCACCTGACGAACCGGCCGCGCAGCCGCCTGCTGGGCGGCCGAAACTTCATGCTCGGCGGCAGCACCGCTCTCACCGAGCTGGCGCCGGGCATCTACAGCGGGGACTTGAGTAGCATCGCCGCCAAGGTCATCCCCTGGTGGGCGCGCCTGCGCTACCTGCAGCCGCGCGAACTCGAGACCAGCGCGGACTGGGAGACCAAGATCGGCAAGCTGGCGGCGGCGTCGCTCGCGGCCGATATCCGCTCGATCAGCGGCACGCCGAGCTGGCTGCTGGTCTTCTTCGACAAGCTGATGCAGCTTTCCGGCGCCGCCGAGCGCAGGCTCGCCAACTTCTACCCAAATCTCGAGCTGCTGGTGCACGGCGCGGTGAACTTCGCACCCTACCGCAAGACCTTCGAGGCGCTCCTGGAGGGATCACACGCCGAGACCCGCGAGGTCTACGCCGCAAGCGAAGGCTTTGTCGCCATCGCCGACCGCGGCGACGGCGAGGGCATGCGCCTGGTCGCCGACAACGGTCTGTTCTTCGAGTTCGTGCCGCTCGAGGAGTTGGACGCGCCCAGGCCGACGCGCCACTGGCTGAAGGACGCGCAGCCCGGCGTCAACTACGCCCTCGTGGTCAGCTCTTGCGCCGGCCTCTGGGCCTATGTGCTCGGCGACACCGTGCGATTCGTCGATTTGGCGCCGCCCCGGATCCTGATCACCGGGCGGACGTCTTACATGCTCTCGGCCTTCGGCGAGCATTTGATCGCCGAGGAGATCGAACAGAGCGTGGCCGGCGCCGCCGAGGCGATCGGCGCGAACGTCGTCGATTACTCCGTGGGCGCGCTCATACCCGAGCGGTCCGGCGATCTCGGGCAGCATCTTTACATCATCGAGTTCGCGGGCGCCGTACCGGCGGTGGCACAGATCCAGGAATTCGTGCGCGCGCTCGACGAGCGACTGGCGGCGACGAACCAGGACTATGGGACTTACCGGGCCGGCGGGCACCGACTGAACGCGCCGCGGGTGCACGCGGTGCCACCGGGGACGTTTGCGGCCTGGATGAAACAACGCGGGCAGCTCGGCGGGCAACACAAGGTGCCGAGAATCATCAACGACCCGGCGTTGTTCGAGGCGTTGCGCAGGTTTGCCGGATGCCCATGATCCGGCCCGGCCCCAGCGATTCAGCGGCGGCGGTCGCGCGCCAGGCCCATCACGCCGCAGCCCATGGCGACCGAGCCGAAGGTGACGGCGAGGCCGAAGAACAGCAGGACCAGGAACAGCCAGCCGTCCGCGTCGGCCGCCGCCATGCTGCGGATCCCGGCCAGGTCGAACCACAGCACCAGGCCGCCGAACAGGCAGGCCGCCAGCAGGCCGACCAGCAGATGCTGCAGCAGGAAACGGATCAACTGACTTTCCGCGGCCGTCATGCCGGAGTCTGCGAATATGAGTTCATATAAATCATATGTTTCTGTGGCGTATTTAAGATCATATCTGAGCGAAGTCCGGGCTTAACGCTTCCTCGAAAACTTGCTGCGAAGCTAGCCGCGCGCAAGTGGGTGCCGCTCCTTTCCGTCCATCCCATGTCACGCCCCCCATGATCATAAACCTGTCCCCGCGGATTTGCCGAAGGTTCCTACTGGCCAACGCCTTCGTCCTGGCGCTATTCGGGCTCGGACTGGAACTGCTGCAGGACGCGGTGGGCGATCATTGGCTGCTCGGCCTCTATCCCGTCGTCAGCCTGCAGTACGACCACAACCTGCCGACCTGGGTTTTGACAGGACTCTTCGCCTTGGCCGCGCTGCTCTGCGGCTTGAACGGCGAGGGCGCGTCAAGTTTCGCCCGCTACGCCTGGCGCTCGCTGGCCCTGGCGTTCGTGATCCTGTCGCTCGATGCGGCCGCCGGTCTTGGCGGTCTCGTGGCCGGCCTGGCCGTGGGGCTGCCCGCCCCACGGGCCTTCGCCGGGCAGAACCTGGCGCTTTTCGTGCTGGCCGGTCTGCTCATCGCCGCCTGTCTCACGGCCTTGGTGCTGGCGGTGTCGGCGTTCCTCTTCTTCAAGTCGCTGCCGCGTGGTCTTTTGATCGCGGCGGCGCTGGCCGTGCTCGTCTTCGCCGCGGCCCACCTGGGGCGCGAGGCCCAGCTGCCGTTCACGCTTTGGTACGGCTTCGGCGGCGCGGAGCAGGACCAGGCGCTGCTCGAAAGTTTGTGGCGCGTCCTGATGAGCTCGCTGAAGATCGCCGGCGCCTCGCTGCTCTGCGCCGGGCTGATCGCCAACCTGGCGGGCGGCGCGGGCCGGGTTCGTCTGAAGGTCGTGCCCGGGCGCGCGGTGCCGGCGCAGCGGTCTGCCATGGCTCAGGTGGCCCGATGACCCCCGCCCCCGAGTTGCGCCTGACGCTTTCCTGGACCGGGATCAACCGGATCCTGGGCAGCCTCTTCGCGCTGCTGACCGCGGCCGGGCTGCTGTCCGAGGCCGCGCGCGCCAACAGCGGCGGCCTGCCGGAGCTCGCCGCCTTCGCGAACTTGAGCGTGGAGGGCAACCTGCCGACTTGGTACGCCTCGATGCTGCTGCTGGCCTGTTCGGGCCTACTGTTCGCAATCGCCCGGGCCGAGCGGCGCGACCGCGGCTATTGGCTCGGCCTCGCCGTGGCGTTCCTCTACATCTCGGTCGACGAGCTCGCGGTGATCCACGAGACGCTGAACGAGCCCCTGCGCCAGGCCTTCGGCCTCGGCGGGGTGCTCTACTTCGGCTGGATCCTGCCGTTCGGCGCCGTGGTGCTGGCGCTCGGTCTCTTGTATGTCCGTTTTCTGGGGCGCCTGCCGGCCACGGTGCGCCTGCTGTTCGTCACCGCCGGCCTGGTCTACGTCGCCGGTGCCGCCGGCACCGAGCTGCCGGTCGGCGCCTGGTACGCGCGCCACGGCGGCGACAACCTGGTCTATGGGTTGCTCAACCTCTGGCAGGAGGCGCTCGAGATCCTCGGCCTGTCGATCTTCTGCTCGGGCCTGTTCGCCCACATCGGCCTGCGGCCGAGTGCCGGTTCGGACGAAATTCTTCAGTCGAATTAACACTTTGACAGGAGCTTGCGACCAGACTGCGGCCTCCACAACCCGGATTGGTCCATGGACCGCAAGCTCGACAGCTGGGTCGCGGCCCGCAACCTGATCGACAAGTACGGCGAGGCCGCCGCCTATCACCACGCTCACGAGCGGGTGCAGATGCTCGAGGGCAGCGGCAAAACCGACGCCGCGGCGATCTGGCGCCTGGTCGAGCGGGCGATCCTCGATCTCAGCGGCAGCGCGGCCAAGGCGCCGCCGCGCGACGCCTGACCGGGGTGGCCGCAACCGTAAGCCGCTTGCGCCAGGCCGCGCGCGAAACTAGCCTGCGCCAAAGATCGCGTGGCCCTGGGCAACGGGGGCAAAACAGGGGGAAAGACCGTCAATGGCCATTCTGAAGAAGCTCGTCCTGCCCTGCCTGGGCCTCAGTCTGATCGGCGGCTGCGCTTGGATCGAGATTGCCGACGTCGAGCGGCAGTCGAACGAGGGCACGGCCTACGACCGGGGCCTTTATGACGGCTACCTCGAGCTCTCGCGCAAGGAATACGCGAACTGGGATTTTAGTGATCAGCACCGCTTCGCCAACCGGGCGCGCGAGGCCGCCGCCGGCAACCGCTTCGAGCCCGAGGAGATTTCCTTCCGCAGGCTTTCCGACGCCCATGCCGCCGAGCTCGGCCCGGCGCGCGACCGCCTGATGGCGGCCCTGGCCAACGGCGCTGCGGAGACCAATCCCAAGGAAACCGCCCGCGCGCAGGTCAACTTCGACTGCTGGATGGAAGAGGCCGAGGAAAACGACGAAGAGGGCATCGCGCAATGCCGCGGCGGATTCATGGAAGCGGTCCAGCTCGCCGAGGCAGCGCCGCCGCAAGCCCAGATGGCCAAGGCCGAAGAGGAGATGCCGGAGCTACCGGGGCCTTACTATGTGATGTTCGGCTTCGACAGCGCCCAGATCGACGACAAGGCGGACGCGCTGCTCGACAAGGTGGTCGAGCTCTGGGACCGCGCCAAGGCCAAGCGCATCGTGCTCACCGGGCACACCGACCTCTCCGGCTCCCGGGACTACAACCTGGCGCTTTCCGAAAGGCGCGCCGAGATCGTCGCGATGACCCTGATCGACCGGGGCTTCCCGGCCCGCGACATCGCGATCCGGGCGAGGGGCCAGGAAGAGCCCGTGGTGCAGACCGCCGACGGCGAGCGCTCCGAGCTCAACCGGCGGGTCGAGATCTCCTTCGAACGGTGACGTGACGCCGGCCGAAGGCCGCGAAACCTGCGGGATCTTCGCCCCGGATTGCGCGCCTGGTCCAAGCTGTGGCAGAAGGGTCAGGAGCCCGAACCGCCGATTCGCCGGATCCGTCGGGGACCATGACCATGTCGCGAGGCCTTTGCCGGCCGCTCCGGGTCGCGTTCAGCGTCGTCCTGATCCTTGTCCTGACCGCCGCGGCCCTGCCGGCCCGGGCGCAGCAGAGCCAGGATTTCGGCGCCTGGCTCGCAGCCGTGAAGCTCGAGGCCGCGTCACGCGGGATCTCGCAGCCGACCATCGCCGCCGCCTTCCGGGATTTGGAGCCGCTGGCCCGGGTGATCGAGCTCGACCGCCGGCAGCCCGAGTTCACCACCACCTTCTGGGGCTACGTCTCGCGCGCCGTGTCGGAGAACCGGATCGCGCGCGGCAAGGAGCTGCTGGCCAAGCACGGCCGGTTGCTGCGGGAGCTGCGCCAGCGCTACGGCGTGCCGCCACGCGTGTTGGTCGCGTTCTGGGGCCTGGAAACGAACTACGGTTCGAACATGGGCGGCTTTCCGGTGATCGGCGCCCTGGCCACGCTGGCCTACGACAACCGGCGCGCCGACTTCTTCCGCTCGGAGCTGTTCGATGCCCTGCGCATCGTCGACCGGGGCCACATCTCGGCCGGCCGCATGGTCGGTTCCTGGGCCGGCGCCATGGGTCACGTTCAGTTCCTGCCTTCGACCTACCTGCGCCATGCCGTCGATCACAACGGCGACGGGCGTCGCGACATCTGGAACAGCGTGCCGGACGCCCTCGCCTCGGCAGCGAACTACCTGCGCGCCATCGCCTGGAACGCGGGCGAGCTCTGGGGCCGCGAGGTCCGGCTGCCGCCGGACTTCGATATCGGCCAGGCGAACCTGAAGACCCGCAAGTCGGTCCGGGAATGGCGGCAACTCGGCGTGCGCAAGGCCAATGGCTCGAACCTGCCCAACGCCGACGTGATGGGCGCGATCATGCTGCCCGGCGGCCACAAGGGACCCGCCTTCCTGGTCTATCGGAACTTCGACGTGATCATGGAGTGGAACCGCTCGCTGCTCTACGCGCTGGCCGTGGGCATTCTGTCCGACCGCATCGGGGACCGACCGCCGCTGGTCGCGACCGCGCCGCCGGACGAACGGCCCATGAGCCGCCGGGAGGTCGAGGAGATCCAGCAACTGCTCGTTTCCCTGGGCTACGAGGTCGGCGAGGTGGACGGAGTCGTGGGCGCCCAGACCCGGGCGGCCCTGCGCAGCTTCCAGCAGAGCGCCAAGCTGCCGCCCGACGGCTATCCGACGCCACTGCTGCTCGAGCGCCTGCGCCGGGCGAAACGGCCATGATGCGGGCGCCGCGCGTACTGTCGCGCTTGGGCCTCGCTTTGGTCGCGGTGTGCCTGATCGCCGCCTGCACGTCGGACGACGGCCGCCGGGCTAGGGTACAGGAGCCGCAGCCCAAGCCGATCGGCCGCCAGGTCGGGGACTACAAGGTCGGCAAGCCCTATCAGATCGCCGGCGTCTGGTACTACCCAAAGGTCGATTACGAGTACCGAGCGACCGGCATCGCCTCCTGGTACGGCCCGGGCTTCCACGGCCGACGCACCGCCAACGGCGAGACCTATGACCAGTTCGCGATGACCGCCGCGCATCCAACCCTGCCGATGCCGAGCGTCGTACGCGTCACCAACCTGGAGAACGGCCGCGCAGTTTCCGTGCGGATCAACGACCGCGGGCCTTTCAAGAACGGTCGGATCATCGACCTGTCGCGCCGCGCTGCCCAGCTGCTCGGCTTCGAGCGCAAGGGCACGGCCAAGGTCCGGGTCGAGATCCTCGAGGAGGAAAGCCGGCAGCACGCCGTCCTGGCCCAGAACAAGCAGCTCGCCCAGAGCAGCGGCGGCGAGGCGGCGCCAGAGGCCGCGCCGGTGACCTCGGTGACGGCCGCGCCTCTGCCGGCCCCGGGCGGCGGCGGCAACCAGGTGGCGGCGGCCCCAGCCGGCGCGTCAGGCGGCGGCACGGCCAGGGTATCGATGGACGTCGATGCCGTGCCCTGGCCGGACGGCCGCGTCAAGCGCACCTCGGTCCGGGCAAGCCGGATTTACATCCAGGCGGGCGCCTTTCTGCGGCGCGACAACGCGACGCGGCTGAGCGTCCGCCTGTCCGGCTTGGGTAAGACTCGGGTGGTGCCGGCGCGGGTCGGCACGCAACGCTTCTATCGCGTCCAGCTCGGGCCGCTGAGCTCCGTCAACGATGCCGACCGTCGGCTCAAGGCGCTGATCGCCTCGGGCTACACCGGCGCCCGGCTGGTTGTCGAATGAGCCCGGCCGGTCGTTTCGAATTGCCCATCGCATGTCCTGCAGCTTCAGAGCGTGAGTGGACCATGAACCAGCGACAATTTCTCCCCAAGGTGGCCGTCTTCCTGTCTCTCCTCGTCGCCCTTTCCACCGGCGGGGCGCAGGCCCTCGAGACCAAGGCGCGCGAGGCTTTCCTGATCGACGCGGACACCGGCACCGTCTTGCTGGAAAAGGACTCCGAGGCCGCCATGCCGCCCGCCTCGATGAGCAAGATCATGACGGCCTACATGGTGTTCGACGCCTTGAAGGAGGGCCGCATCTCACTGGAGGACAAGTTTCCGGTCTCGGAAAAGGCGTGGCGCAAAGGCGGCTCGAAGATGTTCGTCGAGGTGAATTCCGAGATTTCCGTCGAGGACCTGCTGCGCGGGGTCATCGTCCAGTCCGGCAACGACGCCTGCATCGTCTTGGCCGAGGGACTGGCCGGCAGCGAGGAGGCCTTCGCCGAGGAGATGACCCGCATGGGACGGGAGATCGGCCTGACCGGCAGCACTTCGCTAACTCGACCGGCTGGACGGATCCCAACCATCGGGTGACCGCGCGCGATATGGCGACCCTGGCCAAGCGCACGATCGAGGACTTCCCCGAGTATTACGGCTTCTACAGCGAGACCGAATACACCTACAACAACATCCGGCAGGGCAACCGCAACCCGCTGCTCTACAAGAACCTGGGTGCCGACGGACTGAAAACCGGCCACACGGAGGAGGCGGGCTATGGCCTCACCGCCTCGGCCGAGCGCGACGGCCGCCGCCTGATCCTGGTGATCAACGGCCTCGGCAGCGTCAAGGAACGCTCCGAAGAAGCCACGCGCCTGATCGGCTGGGGCTTCCGGGAGTTCGACAACTACGAACTCTTCAAGCCAGCAGACGTGGTCGAGCAGGCCCCGGTCTGGCAGGGCTCCAGCGATCTCGTGCCCCTGGTGTTCCCGGACGGCCTGAAGATCACGCTGTCGCGCAAGGCGCGGCGCAACATGAAAGTGACGGTCAACTACACTTCGCCGATCCCGGCGCCGATCGAAGAGGGGCAAGAAGTCGCGAGCCTCGTGGTCGAGACCGGCGACGGCGCCGAGCCCTTCAGCTATCCCCTCAAGGCCGGCGCCGCTGTTGAGCGCCTGGGACCCGTCGGCCGCATCGTCTCCAGCGTCAAGTTTCTGCTGCTGGGGGCCCAGAGCCAGTCGGCGCAGTAGAGGCTTTCACCTAGGCCGTTGGGCGTCGCTGCCCGCCCGAATCGAGTGGGAGGTCCGTGATCCTGCGATTCCCGGTCCTGGTCCTAGGCGTCGCTGTCGCCGTCGCTTGGGTGGCCGGTGCCCGCGCGGATGACCCTCTACCGTCGTGGCACGA
>JAAUXY010112138.1_pt1 | contig 10218 bp, 6 predicted proteins | sample 7278121 | NCBI WGS metagenome assembly JAAUXY01 (sample SAMN14350117, study PRJNA611818) | marine sediment metagenome | isolation source: surface marine sediment (1.8m) | place: French Polynesia: Moorea | collected 2018-08
CGACAAGATCAAGTACCAGCACTACGGCGGTCTCGAGGTTCTGCAAATGCGCATCGACGCTCGCCTCGAGCCTATACCGGCCGAACGGTACTTCTCCGACGAAAAACGCGTCAGGAAAGCAGCGCAGGTTGCCGTGTCACCAATCTAGCCCCGGCAACGCAGCGCATCGTCGAGCTGCTCCAGCAGAAAATCGACGTTTTCCCTCGACACTACCATCGGCGGACGCAGCTTCAGTATGTTGCGGTGCGGGCCAATTGAGCCCGTCAGTACGCCCCTGTCTCGCAGGCCATTGACGATGTCGTCGGTGAGCGCCGCCGCGGGTTCGCGCGTATCCTGGTCTTCCACGAGCTCGACCGCGATGAACAAACCCGTGCCGCGCACGTCACCAATGGCTTCGTGCGCTTCGGCCAGCCCCCGGAGACCGTCGACAAGGTAGGCGCCAACCTCGCGTGCATTGTCCTGCAGGCATTCCTCTTCCAGCGCGTCGAGCACCGCGAGCGCGGCTGCACAGGAAACCGGGTTGCCGCCGAACGTATTGAAGTAGTGCTTGCGTTCGGCAAATCGCTCGACGAGGCTTCGTGACGTGACGACCGCCGAAACGGGGTGACCGTTCCCCATGGGCTTGCCCATCGTCGCGATATCCGGTACGACATCGTCAGCCTCGAATCCCCAGAACTGTTGACCGGTGCGCCCGAAACCAGCCTGAACCTCATCAGCAACAAATATCCCGCCGGCATCGCGAACCACTGCAGCAGCCTCGCGCAAGTAGCCCGCGGGTGGGCGCACAACTCCACCGCTGGAGACGATAGTGTCGACAATGAATGCAGCCGGTTTCAGTCCGCGGGCGTGCAATGTCCCGATCGCGTCCGCCAGGTGCGCGGCGTATTTCGGTCCGGCGTCGCAATCGTCGCGGAACTCGCCGCGATAGGTATCCGGTGAGGGAACGGTAACGACATGATCCGGCATTTCGTCCGCCGGTATATCCTCGGTCGAGATTTCGAACGTGGCTTTCGTCGTGCCGTGATAGGCGCTGTCCGTAACGATGAGCCCGGTGGCGCCGGTCACCTCGCTGGCGATACGCAGCGCAAGTTCGTTTGCCTCGCTACCCGAGCAGGCGAACATCACAACATCAAGTTCACCGGGGAACGTGCCGAGCAGTCGTTCGCTGTATGCAAGGATGTTCCCGTGCAGGTAGCGCGTGTGCGTATTGAGCGTCGCAGCCTGATTGCTGATTGCCTCGACCACGCGGGGATGGCAGTGACCAACGTGCGCCACGTTGTTGTACATATCGAGAAAGCGATTACCCTCGCTGTCGTAGAGCCAGACGCCCTCGCCTCTGACGAGATGCAAAGGATCGCGGTAGAAGAGCCGGTACGCCGGTCCCAGCAGGCGTCGGCGACGTTCGAGCAGCTCATTTTGCATCGGCAATGTCCGGCACCTTGCGCCTCAGGTCCCAGTACACGAACGCATAGACAAGGCTCGTGCAGACGGCTGCGGTCGCACACAGGTTCATCACCGCCCCGTAGCCGAAACCGAGGCCGACGAAGTATCCCGCCAGCGACGGCCCCAGGGTCTGACCGAGACCCTGTGCCGCTGGAACGAGTGCGATGTAGCGGCCGCTGTGATCGATGTTGGAAATCGTTCCCAGCTGAAAGATGTCGACGCCGTTCCAGAGAAGCTGGTAGGCCAGCAGCACGGTAACAAACGTAAAGGCAACTGTATGCATGCCAAGCCACACGAGCAGGGCCGCGATGCCGATCGGTGCTGCGAGCAAAGGCTTCGACTGCCCCTGCCGTTTACTGATGCCGTATGCGATGTAACACCCGAGCACGCTCAACAGCGTCGTGATGGACAGTGCGGCGGCCACGAAGTTGTCGTCGAACCCCGCCGCCACACCCATACGCTCGATGTAGGCCCAGAAACCGCCGATCATGACGTAGAAGCAGGCAATTGCGGCCAGGCACAGCGTGCCGAGCAGCGGCAGATTGAAATCGTGGGTCAGCGGAAGCTCCTCGTCCGCCATGTGGCCAGTTGCTACGGCAAACTCCGCCTCGCTGCGCGTGTGAACATGCTGATCGCCCCGTTTGCCCCGTGGCAGGAACGGCCAGACCGTCAATATCACCAGGTTAATGATGATGAACGTCGTGAAGATACCTGCAACACCCCAACGATCGCTGATGATCTCGAGCGAATACAGCTCGAAGAAATTCACGGCTACGAGAGCAAATACGAGGTACGAAAAATTTCGCGCCGTGTTGGTCGTGGCAGCAAGGTTTGCCAGGGCAATGCTGTAGCAGAACCCGGCGCCGATGCCGGCGATGACGCGGATACCCAACATCGACCAGAAGTCGTGTGAGTAGATGGCCGCGACGTTGGCACCGATCGCGACGAAGATCCCGACAGTTACCCAGAACCGACGATCCATGCGTGATACGAACAGCGAAACGAGGATCGACGATACGAACATGCCGCCGAGATCGGCCGAGGCCAGGTAGCCGACTTCGGCTTCGCTGAAGCCCCGAAAGTCGACGAGTGCACCGACGAGTATCGGCAGACCCATGAACACGGCCCAGCCGACGATCGCCACCGCGATACTGCCCGCGATCGCCGTGGGCCGGTCGAATCGATTCTCGCTGGTCACCGGCGGGAGTATAGCGTGCTACTCGCTTTTGACAGGCAAGGTCGTTTTCTGCTCTACGAGTTGCTCGTATGCGGCTTTGATTACCTCGGGACCGTACTGCCGCTCGAGTCTGCGAATCGCAAAGTGGGCGCGTGCCGTATCCTGAAAATGTGAGATAAACATCGTATTGATGAGACCGCCACCAACCGCGCCGATTACCGGCAATGTCTGTGCCATCGCTTTCTGCGTCACGACGATACCGAATCGCTTTGCGATGGTTGAGACGAAGCGAATCAGAACCGGCGCGCTGACGTCGCCAAGACCATGCTTTGCGAGGTACTGCAGCGCATCGGTCACCGATTTGCTGAGCGCGAGGCGCGCACCGTAGTACGAGGTTTCCGCCGCATCGTCCTTGTCAGTCATTCCGCTGCCGAGCGCGAATACCTGCATGGCGTTGATGATCGTTTCGTCATCCCTGGGCGATTCGCCCTCGGCCCTCGCGATGTCGACAATCGATCGAAACATGATTGCCGTCGTGACCGGCAATTCCACAGCCAGCGCCTTGATGCCGACGAATCCCGCAATCGCGCCGGTGGTTGCGGCGGCGGCGGTATGCATCTTCGGACTGGCCGGTACAGGCTCTTCACCGCGCAGCGTTTCAGCCGTTTTCAGCATAACGGTCTCGATCGCCTTGCGCGTCGAGGTTCCGACGACGTCCACTACAGCCGATGGCGCTTTGGCGCTTATCTGTTTTGCCACGGCTTCGACCGGCATCCCGACGGCGGAGCTGAGACGAATGGCAAGCGAGGGGTTTTCAAGCGTGGACCACGCTTCTTTCAAGGCATCGATGTCTTCGCGGGCGAGTTCCATTTTTCAGCTCAATCCAGCGAGAATCCGGATATGGGTCTCGACACAGCGCGCCAGGCTCTTCAGCTCGTACCCTCCTTCGAGCGAGGAAATAATCCGCCCCCCGGCAGAGCCCGCCGCCGCGTCGACGATCTGCTCGCTGACCCAGCGGTAGTCGGCGTCGGTCAGGCTGAGATGTGACATCTCGTCATCGACATGCGCATCGAAGCCTGCCGAAACGAATACCAGCTGAGGTTCGAACGTGACGAGTGCCGGGAGCCAGTGATCCGTCACCGCCTGGCGGAACGCATCGCTTTTCGCAGTAGCATCAAGCGGCACGTTGACCCGGTTCCCGTTGTTTGGCGGCACTGGCGTGAATGGGTAGAACGGATGCTGGAACGTGGAGCAGAATAGCACGCGCGAGTCATCAGCGAAGATTTCCTCGGTGCCGTTGCCCTGGTGGACGTCGAAGTCGAGGATCGCCACCTTTTCGATTTGATGCGCTTCCATCGCATGAGCAGCACCGACGGCGATGTTGTTGAACAGGCAAAAGCCCATGGCGCGATTGCGCTCCGCGTGATGCCCGGGCGGTCGAACGCTACAAAACGCGGTGTCGACGTCGCCAGCCATGACAAGATCGACTGCGGCGACGACGGCGCCGGCAGCCCGGTACGCCGCCACGAGGGAGTCGGGGCTGACGATCGTATCGGGATCGAGGCGTGCATAGCCGTCAACGGGGATCATCCCGGCCACGGTCTCTACGTGCTCCAGCGTATGCGCCCTCAGCAGCTGCTCCGCGGTGACCTCCGGCGCGTCCACGTTGCGGAGCACGTCCCGCAATCCGGAAGCGATCAGCCGGTCCTCGATCGCGAACAGCCGGCTCGCGGACTCGGGGTGCACAGGGCCAGTGTCATGTTTCTGGCATGCAGGGTGCGTAATATAAGCAGTTCGCACGATACACATCTCGTCTTGTCGCAGACACCATTATCCCGATTCAGCAATCACGACACCATCCGGTGATCGAGGCCCCTCCCGAATGAATACGCATTATCTGACTTCGTTGTTCACGCCTGAGAGCGTCGCCCTGTTCGGTGCCAGCGACCGGATCGATTCAGTCGGCGGCGTTGTCTTCAAAAACCTGCTGGGCTCAGGCTTCAAGGGCCGAATCTACGGCATCAACCCGAAGCGCGAAACGGTTCAGGGGCAGAAGGCATACGCCTCGCTCGACGACATCGATGAGACCGTTGACCTCGCCGTCGTTGCGACGCCGGCGAAGAGTATTCCCGCCATTTGCGAAACCTGTGGGGAGCGCGGTATCCGTATGATGCTCATCCTGTCAGCCGGTTTTCGCGAGATCGGGCCGGAAGGACGCCGACTCGAGGACCGCGTCACCGACCTGGTACGGCGCTACGGCATCCGGCTCATGGGGCCGAACTGCCTGGGACTGATTCGTCCGGACATCGGCCTCAACATCACCTTCGGCAATAACACGGCCCAGCCCGGCTCGCTCGCGCTGGTATCGCAGTCGGGCGCAATCTGCACGGCGATTCTCGACTGGGCCGAAAGCAACGAAATAGGTTTTTCCGCGGTGGTCTCGACAGGCATCGGGGCAGACCTCGGTTTCGGTGACTACCTCGACTACCTCGCAGCCGATCCGCGAACAAAAGCGATTCTGCTCTATATCGAAGGCATCAATGATGCGCGCCGCTTCATGAGCAGCGTGCGCGCCGCAGCCCGCGCCAAACCCGTTATCGCGCTCAAAGTCGGCCGTCATGCGGCCGGAGCAGAAGCATCGATGTCGCACACGGGCGCACTCGTCGGCAGCGACCGGACTTTTTCTGCGGCACTGTCGCGATCCGGTGTATTGCGCGTCGAAACCGTGAGCCAGCTGTTCGCCGCGGCCAAAGCGCTGTCCACGCCGCGCTACCGGAGTGCGTCGGAGCGGCTCGTCATCATCACCAACGGTGGCGGTCCCGGCGTCATGGCAGCAGATCGAGCGACCGACCGCGGCATCGAACTGAGCACGCTCAGCCCTGAGACGATCAGCGCACTCGACGAGGTACTGCCATCGGTCTGGTCGCGGAATAACCCGGTGGACATCATCGGGGACGCGCCGCCGGACCGATACCAGAAAACCCTCGACATATGCCTCGCCGATCCCGGCGTGGATGGCGCAATCGTGATCCTGACGCCGCAAGCGATGACACGACCTACGGAGGTCGCCGAAGCTGTCGTCGCAGCGGCGAAAGACAGCAAGAAACCCGTGATGACCAGCTGGATGGGCGGCGGCCAGGTTGCGGCTGCCCGCGAGATTTTCAACAACGCGCACGTACCCGACTTTGGCACGCTGGAGAACGCCGTCGACGCGTTCTCCTATCTCGCACGCTACAACAAAAACCAGCGCCTGCTGTTGCAGACGCCCGCGCAACTCACGAGCGGGCAGAAAGAGCCCGACCGGGAAGGCGCCCGGCTCATCATCGAGTCCGTGCTGACCTCATCGCGCAAAGTCCTGACCGAACCGGAATCGATGGCCGTGCTCAATGCGTTCGGCGTACGAACGGTGCAGAATTCGGTGGCGCGTTCGCCCAACGAAGCCCTTGTGATCGCGGAGTCGATTGGTTTCCCGATCGCGATGAAAGTTCTCTCCACGGATATCTCTCACAAATCCGACGCTGGCGGCGTGCGTCTCAACATCGATTCCGCGCATGAAGTGCGCGGCGCGTACAAGCAACTCGTTGACGACGTCAGAAAGAAAATGCCCGAGGCCGAGTTGTCCGGAGTGACGGTCGAACGCATGCACCGCAGCCCGAACGGCAGGGAGCTGATGATCGGTATCATCCGGGACCCTGTGTTCGGACCCGTGATCAGCTTCGGTAGCGGCGGCACTGCCGTCGAGGTCATGGGCGATTCGGCAATTTCCTTGCCGCCGCTGAACCGTCGTCTCGCGAACGACCTGATTCAGCGCACGAAGGTTTCAAAGATGCTCGGCAAGTTCAGGCAGATGCCGGCCGTCGACATGGACCACCTCGTCGACACCTTGCTGGCAGTGTCCAGCATGGCCTGCGAACTACCCTGGATACAGGAGATGGACATCAACCCGTTGATCGTCGATGAACAAGCTGTCGTTGCGGTGGACGCCCGCATCGTCGTCGATTATCCGAAACCGTCTACCGATCGGTACAACCACCTGGCGATCCACCCGTACCCGACGCACCTCGTCAAGCAGCTGCAACTGAACGATGGAACCGATATCGTCATCAGGCCCATCCGACCTGAAGACGCCGAGATCGAAGCGAAATTCGTCCGGGAGTTATCAGCAGAGTCGCGCTACTTTCGCTTCATGAACCAGTTGCAGGAGCTGAGCCAGGAAATGCTCGTGCGATTCACGCAGATCGACTATCACCACGAGATGGCGTTAATTGCTGTAACGGCGATTGACGGGAAAGACGAGCAGATCGGCGTCGCCCGTTACACGACGAACCTGGACAAGACGAGCTGCGAATTTGCCTTGACCGTATCGGATGACTGGCAACATCAGGGCATCGGTCACCTGCTCATGAGGGACCTCATGGACGTTGCGCGTGATCGCGACCTTTCCGAGATGGAGGGTCAGGTCCTGAGCAACAACACAAAAATGCTGGAGCTCGTGCAGACCCTCGGGTTCAAAGTGAGCAACGACCCGGACGATCAATCAATCAAACACGTTGTCGCCCGGCTATAGTCGACGTCTTCAGGATCTGAATCCCGGCAGCAGGCCGCTGATGCCGGAGCCCACCACGACAAACGCAAAAGACATCTTGTCCATATGCTCGAAGGGGCCGCCACCGTAGCCATGCATTGCGAGTAATGCGACACCGAGACAAAGCATGATGGCGCCAGCGACCTGTCGGGAGGCAAACGGCGCAGCTTTGCCGGTCTTTCGACCGCCGCGTTCGAAGCGCGACAGCAGCAACGCCGTCGGCAATAGCAGGATGAACAACACGATGACCCAGACCGGGCGCGTGGACCACCAGGCCGACGTTCCCGGTTCGATCGTGAGCCCGAATCCGTCAAACAGGAAAAGGACTCCGATGAGGATGACCATTACCGTGATGTGCCAGAGATACACGGTCATGATCATGCTGCTGATCAATACCGTCGATGTCCACAGCCACAGCCGGTTCAAAAGGTGCCGCATCGGTTTCTCGATGGCCAGCAGGAACCCGAACTGGAACAGGCCGAGTGCTATCAGCATGACCTTGGGCGGCAGCGTATTGCTCAGACCCTCGTCCGGGGAACCGACCATTGCCAGTGGATAGGGGCCTTTGAAATAACCGAGCGTAAGGCCCGCCAGCCCCACTGCTGATACCAGCAGCATCTGCACGGGCGTACCGGTTCGACCATCGCGCCACGCGTAACCCAGGTGATGGACGGCAAGCCAGACGAAGAAATAGTTGCTCCAGCCGAGCCAGCGCATGTCGGCCGCAAAGAACGCAACATCGACCGCGACGGCCGCAGCGACGAACACCCAGAATGACAAGAATCCGTGTCGCTTCCAGAACGCATACGTCAGCGGTGCGAGTATCACGACCATGATGTATATCGCCAAGAACCAGGTCGGGATCAGCGACGCCTGCGAAGCCCACTGGATTACCGGACCGGTCACGCCCATATAATCCATGATCAATGCGAGCGCCGCCCAGCCGATCAGCAATGCGAGCAATGGCGCAACGAGGCGATTGAGTCGGGCAGCGAGCCATTCGCCGTAAGCGAGGTTCTTCTTTTCGGCGCTTTCCAGCGACACTGCATTGGAGTAACCACCGACGAAGAAGAAGATCGGCATTACCTGGAACAACCAGGTCACCCACTGGATGTGTATCTCCTGTTTGAGAAGATGCCCGCTGATCATCTGGCCATCGATGTAGTACGCCGTAGCCATCAGCCAGTGGCCGATGATTACAACCATGATGGATGCGGCGCGCAGGAAATCTACGTAACGATTTCGTTCAGGCGGCGTCAGTGACGCCATTTCGCTTGCCTGAGACCAGATACCCATAGCGATGCTCTCAAGTGCCAGTGCCGACAAGACTATGTCACATTGATGAGTTTTTCAGAACTCAATTCACAAAAAGCGTTGACATTTTGTTTTCGAAGCGTATAGTGCGCGCCCCTATGAAAAAACGACTCGACAATTTGTTCGTGTTTCACACCGGTAGCGAGCCGCGCATGACGACATGTGCGATTCAATCCCGAGGGACAGGTACGACTTAGCCTTTCTGCATACATCGCTGGAAGGCTCAAATGTTTTTGAACCTTCCAGGCAAGGAGCCCTGGTTGGTGTTACCGATCAGGGCTTTTTTGTTGCCCGATCGTTGTTCTTTAACAGTTCGGATCAACATCGCTGATGTAGCTCAATTGGCAGAGCAGCTGTCCTGTAAACAGCAGGTTGTGAGGTCGAGACTCACCATCAGCACCAGATTTCTTTTGTTGGACTGGTAGCTCAGGCAAGTAGAGCGGTCGGTTGAAGCCCGGCGCGTCGGTGGTGCAAATCCACCCCGGTCCACCAATGGCATGTAGTTCAAGGCAGAACGTCCGCCTGTTAAGCGGGAAGATGCAGGTTCAAGTCCTGCCGTGCCAGCCAATTCAAGAAAGGGACGCTAGCTTAATCGGCAAAACGCTGGACTGTCGATCCAGTCGATGAGGGTTCAATTCCCTTGCGTCCCGCCAAATATCAATCCGGTGGGCAAATGACGAAGCCGCCGGGCCCTGAACCCGGAGATTGCAGGTTCGATTCCTGCCCGGATTACCAAAGACCAGTAGCTCAGTTGGCAGAGCGCACGTCTGATACGCGTGAGGTCGAGTGTTCGATTCACTCCTGGTCGACCAGACATACTCGGCGTAGCTCAGTCTGATCAGAGCGCCCGGTTTGGAACCGGGAGGACGTTGGTTTGACTCCAACCGCCGTGACCAATTGATGGTGAGCATAGCTTAATGACAAAGCCCCATGCTGTGACCGTGGACGATGTCGGTTAGACCCCGACTGCTCGCCCCAATCAACGAATCGGTAGCTCAAACGGCAGAGCACCCGGCTCTTACCCGGGAGGTTGCGAGGTCGATACTCGCTCGATTCACCAGCTGAAATCCCGGTAGCTCAAACAGCGGAGCGCCGCTCTTACAAAGCGGAGGATGGCGGTGCAACTCCGCCCCGGGTGACCACCGAGGTCTTTTCACAGGATCGTCGTTTAGCGGACCGGGTTCTCTGAATTCCCGGCTGGCGCACCGAAGCTGACCATCGCAAGGTGTGTACCCGACGTGTTCGTGTGACAGACAGCCACTCGCGAAATTAGCTCAGAGGATAGAGCATACGACTGAGAATCGTACGGTCGCAGGTTCGATTCCTGCATTTCGACCCAATGGCCTTCAACGCCACTAGGGTAAAGAACGAGAGTTCTGCGGTTCAAATCCGCTCCTGGCAGGGATACTGCCTACCCGCGACGGCTTCCCGCAGACGCCCGACACCGAAGCTTGCTTCACCGTCTCGTGTTTGCAGCAGTTCGTTTGCCGGTCGGCGTGTTGTGCATCGCGCCCGAATATCAATCCAGCTTCTTCCCGGGCACTTTCGATTCGTCGTTTGAGTCCCGGATGACGCCGCAGTGCCATTCCGGTCGATGCGCACCGTCTTCCCGCATTCGTGCTGTGGAAGCCTGTCGCACTAAATTCACTGTAGGAGCGCCGCTCGAGGCGCGACGGGCACTGTCGCGCCTCGAGCGGCG
>JAAUXY010139031.1_pt1 | contig 10214 bp, 11 predicted proteins | sample 7278121 | NCBI WGS metagenome assembly JAAUXY01 (sample SAMN14350117, study PRJNA611818) | marine sediment metagenome | isolation source: surface marine sediment (1.8m) | place: French Polynesia: Moorea | collected 2018-08
GACGAAAAGACGGTCCCGCCGAGGACCGAGACGACAGACAAGCGTCCCGGCATTTTCCGAACGGCTGTCTCGATCGCGTCGATCGCCTTGAAGGCAACACCGGTGTGAAACAGGATCTCGCCCAACAGCAGGAAGAGCGGTATCGGCGCCAGCGTGAAGGTGGTGAGTGACGCCATCGCGTTGCGCACCAGCTGGGTCAGCCCGGCTTCCCCACCAAGAAAGACGAACGCACCGATCACATTAACTCCGAGAAAGGCAAACGCCACCGGGAGGCCGAGGGCCATCAGTACCAATAGCGTTCCCAACTGCAGGAAAAGCGCCGCGCCCCACGCCACTGTTAGAAACCTGCGTCGATGGTAGGTGCGTCGGCCGCGGTGCCCCGCCGACTGAGGCGAAGGCAAAACTCCACGGTTAGTAGTGCCGCGGAGAACGGAATGACGGTCAGCAACCACCACTCTGGGACGATCAGCTCCTTGAAGATCAACGCACCGATCCGATGGGCGTCGATGGCCGCTGTGGCGCCGAAATACAGGAGCACAAGTGAAACCAGGAGACCGACGAGATCAACGGCGACATCGGCCCAGTGCGCCGCAGACGCGGGTACCTGGCTGACAAAGACATCGACGCGGACGTGCGCGTTCCGGGCCAGCACCCACGGTGCCCCTAGGAATGTCGAGACATAGAGGATGTACTCCGCGACCTCGAGCGCCCATGGGAGCCCGCCCGCGCCAAGATTCCGGATGACGACATCGGCCGACACCATCAGCGCCAGCGCGCCAATCATGACGCCGGCAATCAGCCCGCAAAGGTCGAGCAGCTGACGATACAGTCCTAGTGCAAGGGCCACCGCCATTCCCCCTCAGGCCGTGCAGAAATCGGAGTGACCGGCACATCAGGCCGGTCACTCCACATTCGTTATTGCGACAATAGCTCGCGCAATCTCGGTCCGTGTTCCGGACTCGTTTCTTCAATCGTCGCCCAAGCGGACTCGGTCGCCTGATTCAGATAGGCGGCCTCGTCGAGGCTGATGACTTGGATGCCGAAGTCGACCTGACGTTGGGCTTCGCTCTCATTCAATGCAGCGTCTTCGGCGCCGCCGGTTTCCTCCAGCCACGCCGCGGCCTCGTTGAGCACTTCCTTTTGTGTGTCGGTCAGTCCGTTCCAGGTGTCGAGATTAACGAGCACTTCGACGGCCGCGTTGTAGAAACCCGGATCGACGCGGTATTTCGTTACCTCGTGCCAGCCAAGGTCAAAGATGCCCTGGATCGGCCAGCCATAGCCGTCGACCACGCCACGCTCTAATGCAGCGAACACTTCGCCCGGCGCGGTACGCACGGCTGTTGCGCCCATCGATTCGAAGAAAGATCGATAGATTGGCGTCACGCGGATCTTCAAGTCGCTGAGATCCATGCCGTCGATCTCTTTGTTCAGGTACAGGTGAAACGGCACCCGGTCCTTCTGCCGGGCGAGGAAGTAGGCGTTAACCTTCTCGTTGTGGAGATCGTTGAAATAAGCCCAGGCGCCGTTCTCGCGCAGTTCGGCCATCGGCGCTGTTGTCATCTTGAGCGCGTCGGCCTCGGGCAGCAGGTTGGTATAGAACGCCCCAGGCAGATTACCGATGTCGACGACGCCCGAGCGTACGGCGTTGCCGAGCTCGAACGGATTCATCACTTTGCCGCCGCCCCCGAGATAGTCGATTTGGATGACGCCCTTCCCATTTTCGTTGACCCGCTCGATGAAGGCCTCAAAATTCTTCGAGAAATTCGTGCCTTCGGCGAACGCGCTGACGCCTTTGATGGTGACTTCCTGAGCAGCCGCCGTACCAACACATAGGCCGGCGATTAGGCTCCCTATGATTGTTAGACCCGATTGTTTGATGAACATGGATTTCCTACTCCTCCCACTGCAATTTTCGGCAGTATACAGCCCATGATGCCGCGCCGAAAATCGGTGTCAGCCGGACCGACATCCGGTCGAACGAGGCCTTGATGATCGCTATCGCAACAGAACGTCTGTGCGGCGCACCGTTGTGTCGCGACAATCTTGCGGACTTGTGCCGAATGCATAAGAACCCGCGGGTCATGGCGACCATGGGCGGGGTTAGGACCGACGATAGAACGGCCAGCCAGATCGAACGTATCGAGCAGTTGTGGCGGGAGCACGGCTACGGCCTGTGGTTCCTGAGGGAAAAGGCCACCGGGGCGTTCGCTGGTCGAGGTGGCTTTCAGCGCACCCATATTGGTGGCGCGGAGGAGATAGAACTTGGCTACTGTTTCATGCCTGAATATTGGGGCCGTGGCCTCGCGACCGAGTTTGCGACTGAGGCCGTCCGGTTGGCTTTCGACGTGCTCGACCTGAACGACATCGTCTGTTTCACTTGGACGAAAAACGTGGCGTCGCAGCGCGTTATGGAGAAGGCGGGCTTTCGGTTCGAATGCCGCGTCCTCCATGAAGGCGTACCACACATCTTTTGCCGCCAGCGGCGGTCGACTGAGAGCTGACGATGGATTTTGACCAGTTCGACGCCCGCAACTATCGCACGGTCGACGTGCGCGATGGCTATGCCGGATGGGTCCGGACCTATGACGCCGACATGGACGATCGCATGGACGGCGAGATGGACCTGCGCCTGCTCGAACGGCTCGAGACCGTCCACTGGACGGACATAGAAACCGCGGCTGATTTGGCTTGCGGCACTGGCCGGATCGGCCGTTGGCTAATGAAAAGCGGCGTTGGAGAAGTGGACGGTGTGGATCTAACGCCGGAGATGGTTGCCGGGGCCGCAAGGGCAGGCGGCTATCGGTCTCTCGCGATCGCCGATATTCAAGCGACCCCCCTCCCCTCGCAAGCCTACGATCTGGTGACGGAGGTGTTGGCATGTGAACACCTGGCCACGCTTGGGCCGCTGTACGCGGAGGCGAGCCGACTGCTGAGGTCAGGCGGAGCTTTTGTGAATGTCGGCTATCACCCCCACTTCATGCTGAACGGTATCCCGACCCACTTCGATGACGCCCACGGCGAACCCGTTGCCATCCGCACGCACGTCCACATATTGAGCGACCATTTCAAGGCGGCGCGGGCGGCTGGCTTGTCGCTGGCGGAAATGGACGAGCGGATCGTTGACGACGCCTGGATCTCCCGCAAGCCACGCTGGCGCAAGTATCGCAACCGCCCAGTGAGCTTTTGCATGGCGTGGCGAAGGGGTATTTGAACCAGAGGGTTCGCGAACGTGCCTTAGCTCAGGCAGCCTCATTCATCTTGCGCGGCCAACAGCGGTAGAACGAGATCGCGTCGTCAAAGCCCTTTAGCCGCGCCTGCTCCATGCCGACGCGATAGGAGCTGAGGAGGGACATGGCATCGTTGTCAGCAGCCGTGGTCTCCGAAAGGACGATATCTCCGCCTTGGCTCTGCCCTTGAAGGCGCGCCGCTAGATTGACGGTCGAGCCGAAGTAGTCGAGCCGATCGTTCAGATTAACTGAGATGCTCGGTCCAGTGTGAAGCCCAATCTTGAGCACAACTTCCTCTTCGAGCTCGCCAAAAGCCCGCCGCCCCTCCTGAACCGCAAGCGCAGCATGCACGGCGTCGGCCGGCGTCGCGAAACAGGCCATGACCGCGTCACCGATCGTCTTCACGATCGCACCATTGTTCGTGCGGACCGCGCGAGTCAACTCGCTGAAGTGATCCCGCACGATCTCATAGGCGCGCCCGTCTCCAACCCGTTCATACAATGCTGTCGAGCCTTTAATGTCCGTAAACATGAAGGAGACGCTTTCGACGGCCATGTCGTCGCCCCGTTCCAGAACCTGATTAGGGAACAAGTCGCGAAATGCCTGGAATGTGGTCGCCGCGTGGCCGGTCAGTGCATCCTCTGCCCAGAGGCGACTCTCAATCACGACGGTACGATCGCGTGAGCCTCTGTTCTCCATACTGACCACGCCGACCGCGTTGGCCGAACCGAGGTCAACCCCATCACCGGTAAGCCGGATATGAGGAAACCCGTCTTCCATCAACTCGACGTCGACTGATGGGCCGGGTTCTATCGTCCGCACACGGTATTGCCCGGCTGGAAACGCGGCAGCCTCCTCGCGCGCCTCGCCGGCCCTCACGAAGAGCTGCGCGACCACGTGCGGCGTTGTCATTGGACCACTGAGGCAATAGGCTCCTCCCTGAAGGCGACGAACGGCTGCGTTGGGCCGGAACGTAACCTCGACGTTGCGGGAGAACTCGGCGCCGTATTCGATGTTGCAAGACGGACAATGCACTTTTTGCTGAAGCGCGCCGAGGGTCTCGCTCGACGCTTTTGCACCACGGCAGCGGGGACAGAGAATGTCCCAGCCCATGTCGAGAAGCCCTGCGTGCACGGCCGCTAGGCAAAGCTCCACTGTCTCTCGTTCGGTCACGTTCCATTTCCGCGCCAACGTGATCGGCCGAATGGGGTCGATGTCGACCTCCATCCCAGTGCGGATGAGCATCGCCAAACGTTGCGATAATCCATGGGCAAATTCGCTTGACGCTAGGATGTCCGTCAGCCGCTCGAGCCGGACCCGGTCGACGTCCGGCGGCGGCAACGCGTCCGGTAGCGCGCCTACTTCCCCTGACCCCGGTGCGGAAGCCTGTTTTGCGAATGCCGCAACTTTGTTGACCGATTTGCGGAGAAAGCCGGAAAGCTGCATGAGAAAACCAGCGGGCCCAGCGAACACGCCAGAAAGAGCATATTCGACCTGCGTGCGCGCCCCCTCCGGTCGCAACGTCGTTTCGGCCCGCATCGCCTTAAACGGGCCGCGCCGAAAGATTTGTATGTCGTGCCGGAACCAGCGTCCGGCGATCCACTCATACGGCCGCTCGACCCATTCCATCTGTACCGGGCCGGCTTTCATCCGTGCCACCCGCTCGACCTCACCATCGGGCAGCGGCGTCTCAACCATTTCGTGGCGGGGAAGGCCAACCGCCTCGTTAAAGCGGGCCGTATCCGCCATCAACCGCCAGACTTGTTCTACTGGCCGGTCAATCTGCCATGCCGTCGAGTAGTTGGACCGCCAAGCCATTCGAGCAACGCACCCACACTCATTGCGTTCGATTGGTATACGCACCAAAACGGTGGTTTGGATTAGCCAGCGGTGTCAATGGCACCCGCCGCCAAGGGCCTGCTGGTGTGCCTCCGCAAAGTCAGCTAAGTTCTTGTAAACCATAGACGGTTCGGCATTCACCCAAGGTGTGGCACCTGCCTTTTCGGGTCGCCGACGATCGATCCAGCAGGATTTGATGCCAAGTTCACGGCACGGTGCGTGATCGTGATAGAGGCTCTCTGCCACGTGGAGGATTTCGCCTTTCCTAACCCCCATCTCGCCCATTCGCCCAAGCAAGTGCTCAAAATTCCGCAGATCCGGCTTGTAGGACCCGATCTCTTCAGCGGTCAGAACCAGATCGAATTCGACCCCGAGTTTCGCATTGGTCGCGGCGAATGACTTCCGATCGATATTGGACAGAATAACCAGTCGGAAATGTCGCTTGAGGTACTGCAAAGCACCGACTGTGTCATCGAACGGCGGCCAATCCGGAACGGAACCCGCAAACCGGCTCGCTTCCGCCTCGTTGATCGCTCGTCCCATGTCCTCGGCCACGCGGCGATAGACCTCGGCGAGGATCTCCGGATACAGCCAGGTCGGATGCTCGGATTGGACCCGGGTCTCGTTACGAGAAAAATGGCCGATCCACGCGTCGGCGTCGATCTGCGGATCGATCGCCTCTAAACACCGCTCAATCCCAGTTTCCCAGTCAATGAGCGTGCCGTAACAGTCGAAGGAAAGCGTCGTGAAACCGGCGAATGACATTGTGCCTCCGTTCGTCGCCCAGATTAAACGCCGCGACGACGTGGCTGTCATTCATTCCGACCGTCAGCTCAATTCAAATATGTGATTTGTCCAGACGCCGGCGCGGAACTAACCTGGCTTCGAAGCATTGATGACCATCTGCGGCCTCTCCCGGCGGGGAGAGGTCGCAGCCTTGTCCGGCTCCGTGCCGAGTCCCTGCGCTCTTTTTACGACCAGGCCGCGCCCGGTGTGCCGGCGCGGCGTGCTTCAGCTGCTAAACGGACAGTCGTTCCCGAAGTGCGACAGGCTCGCGACGAAGCCGTTTCGGATAATGAAGCTCGTCGAGCAAAACGGCGCAGCTTGGGCCGTATCGTCCAAGGGACCGCTAGCTGGCAGGGCCGCATACTGGCGCTCAATCCGATAGGTCAACACGCGAGTCCCGTCCGGCACATAGACAACGGCTGTTGGGGGACCGAGTGAATCCCGTAGCGTTTGTTCGCTATGGCCAACGAAGACGTCCATGCTCTGACCGTCGCAGGCAGCCAGAACCAGAAGAGCTGCAAACAAGAGCTTACGCATTCTCATCGCTCGTAGCAGTTGATCGGAGCCCGAGCGATAAGCCTGTATGGTTGATCTTTGGTTAATTGCCTCGCCTGACTAAGCGCCGAAGCCAGACTTGCCCTCGCAACGAGACGAACGGCACCATATTCGATACAGTCCGGGCAGAAGGGCTCAGGAGACAAGTATGTATCCGGATCCGGCTGGCCCGCTGGTTGGCGACCCGATCCTCAACTTTCTGCTGCCAGATCGGAACGGCGACATGTACGCCGCTCGCAGCCCGGGAATTGCCGGTGAACTGGCCGCCATAGTCCTCCTCGGAGCGCCGGGCGATCCCCATACGGATGCCGAGCTGAAGGCCTGCCGAGACTTCGCGGATCGGCTCAAACAGCAGGGCTGCAAACTGGTCGCGATCTGCCAGACGGAACCCGCCCAGCTACCGTCGGACGCCCCCCATATGCTCCTCGCCGATCAGAAGGCCGAAATCGCGCCGGGTTTCGGCGTGGGCGGGCCGGCCAATCGGCCGCTACCAGTAGCATTTCTGGTCGATCCGGCCTCCCGGGTGCTTAGTATAATCCAAGCTCATCCAGGGCAGCCGCTCGCTGCTCAAGCGCTATCCGCGGTAGCGGAGTATCAGCCCGAGCGCGCCGACCGAATCATCGGTCAGGTCGCTCCAGTCCTCATGCTCCCACGCGTGTTCGAAGACAGCTTCTGCGACCAACTGGTCGAGCTATGGAACACCCGCAAACAGCAACGAACCGGCGTTGCCCGGCCAGGTGAAACCTGGAGCCGAACCGATCTCGGAGCCCAATATAAGCTGCGGGTCGATCACCAGATTGATGACCCCAGGTGGATAGAACAGATCCAGCGGCGCCTGACGCTCCGCATCGTGCCGGAGATTGAGAAGATCCACTTCTTCAATGCAACCCGGTTAGATTTCTTGCGCATTGGCTGTTACGACAGCGCCACCGGCGGCCATTTTGCGGCCCATCGCGACAACACCACCCAGGCAGGCCTGCATCGCCGCTTCGCTCTAACACTCGCGCTCAACGACGAATATGAAGGCGGCTGCCTGAGCTTTCCGGAATACGGCTCCCACCTCTATCGTCCGGGTAAGGGCGAAGCCATCGTCTTCTCCTGCAGCCTGTTACACCAGGTCACTCCTGTCACAGCGGGCCGGCGCTTCGTTCTCATCACCTTCTTCTTCGGCGAAGCCGAGTACAGGGCCCGCCAAGCAGCCCGTCAGCAAGCGGCTGCGGCCAGCACTTGACCGTGCCCAATCAGGGCGAAAGCAACACACCTTGATAGAGTACCGGTCCAGTCGGTGTACCGGTCGGCGATCCGCCCTCCGGCTCCAGACTCACGGCTAAAGCCGGCATCCTTGCCAGCATCTCCACAGCGTCGCTATCTAACGCAAAGACGGATAGCGCCGCCGCGTCCAGCAAACCGAGGGAGCGTGGCGCACCGTCGGCCGGAACAAGCCATAGCTCGAGCGTTCGTCCTGGTGCCACCGTGATCCCTGCGGCGGGTCGGGCCTCTAAGCGGCGCTCGTCAGCGTCAAGGGTAACCAACCAGCTCGGCGCTTGCCCGGTCGCCGACAGCGCTGCGACCCGCGGCACCGCCGTTGTTGTCGGTGGCGACGAGATACCGACAGCCAACAGGATCAATGCCAAACCGGCCGTACACGCGGCACCCACCGTGGTCCAGCGCCAAAACGCGAGGCGCTCCCAGACACGTGCGGCTACGACCGACCTCGGCGCCTCGGAAGCAGCGGGACCGATGGCAGCCTCGATCCGCCGCCATACGATTGGCGGTGGCGCGATGGGTCTCACGAACTCGATCATCGGGGCAAGTCGATGGCTCCAAGCATCGACATACGTCGCCATCTCAGCATCCTGCTGCACGTCGATTTCCACCTGGCGACGCTCGGGCTCATCCAACGTGCCAAGGACGAACTCGGCGGCGCGAAGCTCTTTGCCACTGGGAGTCATTGATCCAGACAGAGCTTGAGCTGGCCGAGGCTACGGCGAATCCAGCTCTTAATCGTGCCAAGCGGCCGTTCCAGTCGAGCGGCGAGTTCCTGATGGGTGTAACCCTCGACGAAAGCCATCACGACACAGCTTTGTTGGGGTTCACCCAGAGCCTCCAGGCAAGCCTGCAGCTGCCTGGCGTCGTCACTGAGCAGCTCCCGATCAGGAACTGCTTCGGCTTGATCCTGGTCAAATTCGACCTCAGTCCGCTCACGCCGCTTACGATCTATCGCCTTGTTACGAACGATTGTGCAAAGCCAAGCTAGGGGCGACCCGCGTGCTGCGCGGTATTCACGGGCGCAGTGCCAAATCCGCACAAACGCCTCCTGCAGCACATCCTCAGCATGATCCGGCCGTCCCACAATCCGCAAAGCGACGCCGTAGAGCCGGGTCGCGGTCTCAGCGTACAGATCGGCAAATGCCGTGCGATCGCCGCGCCCCACCGCTTGCATTAGCGTCTCAAGGCGCTGATCTCGAGCTCGCGCGGGATTAGGCAACTCAACGGCGACGGCCACAGACGTTAACCCTCCTCAGGTGCAGATACGGGCAGTGGCGGCCATTTGGATGCACCTAGTCGGATCTGAGATCCATCGCAGGCAGCCCAGCGTAGAGGGGCGGTGAGACAACGTATGCCTACCGTCCAGACCTTAGTGTTAGCCCTTTCTGTGATGTCTGCGCCCATCGCCGCGCCAACCGCGTGGGCCTGCCAGGCCCCAGACGAGCTGGTTTTTGAGGTATTGCGCGGCGAGAGGCCGATTGGCTTTCACGCCATTCGCTTCACCCCGAGGGACCAAGAAACCCAAGTGGATATCGAGATCGATCTACGCGTCGGGTTCGGGCCCATCACAATGTTTCGCTATGAACACCGCAACCGCGAGATCTGGCGCGACGGTCGACTGGTCAGCCTGGAAACAGAGACGGACGACAACGGAGAACAATTCCAGGTCAGCGCTCAAGCGACCCCCGCAGGTCTGGAAGTCACCGGCAGCAGTGGCTCCTTCATAGCACCCGCTGATACGCTGCCAACCAGCTATTGGAACATCGATACGCTTGAGCAAACACAGCTACTCGACACCCAGCGAGGTAGGCTTGTATGGGTCGATATCGCGCCGGGCACACGTCAAGTAATCAGCCTCGGCAACGCCAGTGCAATTGCCCAACGCAACGACATTAGCGGCGACCTGAATCTCAGTGTCTGGTACACCGAAGAGGGCCGGCTCGGCCGTATTGCCTTTGCCGCTCGCGGCGCGGAGGTCGACTACCGCCCCATATGCTCGGACACCCTGAACAAGAACTTGTAGTGGGAAGCGAGACGGCGCCGCATAAGGCGCGACATGCCTGGATCACCGGCGCCAGCACAGGCATCGGCCGGGCGCTAGCCGAACGTCTGGCCCGCGCGGGTTGGCAGGTATCCGCGTCGGCACGCGGTGTTAAAGAGCTAGAAAGTCTGGCTCAAGCCTCTAGGGACTTGCCTGGCCAAATCACGGCTCTCCCGCTCGACGTGACGGATCGTGCAGCCGTCCGCGAGGCAATCGCCGACCTATCAGCACAAACACCAATTGACCTCGCCGTGTTGAACGCCGGCACCCATGGCGAAGTCCACGCCACAACCCTTTCGGCCGAGACATTTCGCACGCTGATCGAGCTCAACCTGATGGGCACAGTGAACTGCTTGGAGGCCGTTCTTACCGGCATGATGCAACGTGGCACCGGCCACATCGCGATCGTTGCTTCTCTCGCCGGCTACCGTGGCTTACCAACAGCCGCCGCTTACGGCATGACAAAAGCCGGTCTGATCAACATGGCCGAGGCACTC
>JAAUXY010000082.1_pt1 | contig 10213 bp, 11 predicted proteins | sample 7278121 | NCBI WGS metagenome assembly JAAUXY01 (sample SAMN14350117, study PRJNA611818) | marine sediment metagenome | isolation source: surface marine sediment (1.8m) | place: French Polynesia: Moorea | collected 2018-08
ATCCGCTCACTGGGCATCCTGCTGCGTGCGATGAGAGGGCCGGCCCACGTCGCGGGATACAAGGCGCTGCACGATTTTCTCGAGTCGGGGTACCGGACGTTTCGCGGCATCCCCGACGTGGACTTCTTCCTCGATGAAATCGAGCGCCGCATGAGCGCGCTGTTCGAGCAAATGCACGGCGGCTGATCGCGGTCTTACGACCGCTCCTACAAGGACGCACCGGTAGGAGCGGTCGTAAGACCGCGATCAGTAGCTGAATCTGAGACGAAGATAGACGTTTGTCGCATCTTCGAGCTGGCCGAAAAACGTATGCGCGTCGCTGCCCCCGAACAGGTTGCCGCCGAAGACGAACGACCATTCGTCGCTGTATCGATACGTGAAGCTCGGCCTCATGTAGACATCGGCGTCGCTCGGCGACCAGAACGTGAACAGCGACCACGTAGTCTTGTCCATGCCGCTGCGGTAGGTCAGCCGGTTCGTCAACAGGTGCCGGTGCTCGTCGGGCTCATACTGCGGAAACGGCGAATTCGCGATGAGTTCGTCGTGATCGAGCGTCCATTCGAGATAGTACTGCAGCCCAACCGTGAAACGGGGCTTCGCTTCCCACTCGTATCCCGCCAGCAGTCGCACTTGATCGTTCGGGACAAGCGGATCCGTGCCGCGGCTATCGTCGCGCGAATCGTAGTACGAAAACTCTGCGTTTATGAGTCCCGGGCCGAGCGGCTGCCGCAGGCTCGCTCCAAGGGCACTCATCGGCGCAAAGTCGGGTTGCAGGTTTTCGTCGAGCGCGTTCGGGTCCTTGAAAAAGCCGCGATAGGCGTAGATCGCATACTCGCGCCCTTTCACGGTGCTGAATAGCCGCAGCGCGAATTCGCCGTTGCCGAAGTCCTTGTCGGGGCGGCCGGCCGACAGTGGCGGATCCGGAGCGACGTTGTCGCCCGCCAACGGCGAGAAGAAGGAGAACCGCTCGCCCGTCAGGTAGATGTTGGGCTCGAATACCGGCGTCCAGACGAAGTCGACGTTGAGCGTATCGCCGTAGCGCGTGAAGCGGAATGCGTCGCCCGGTGCTTTGAGATACTCGTCGTCGCGACCGGCGAAAAACGACTGGAAGTCCTTGGGAAAGAGATCGTTGAGGAAGACGAGGTCGCCGGTGCCCCAGGTCTGCACCTGGCGCCCGACCCTGGCATCGATGCTGTCGCCGATATTGAAGGCCAGGGACAGGTCGCGGAAGTCTGCAATCCAGTCGTCCTCGATGCCGTCGTAACCGAGATCGGCCTTCAAATGCACGGCGGGCCCGCCCGGCTGCCACTCGGTCTCGATGCGGCCCCTGAGCTCCCGCAGTGTGCCGCGCGTGGAAAGCAGCGGATCTTCCCTGAGTCGGGAGCCGGCGCCTGCTTCGATGAAGCCCGACCAGACCTGCCGACTCTCTTCATCGCCCCAGTCGTCGTCATCCCACATATCATCCTGCGCGATTACGAGACCGGGCAACAACAACACTGCCAGCCAGCGGATCATCGAGTATGCCTAGTCTTTGGGCCGCTGCAGCCAGTCTCTCGGTGGGTTGCGCAGCGAGCGCTCGGTGAAGACCTGCTCCGGCACATCGACGTCGTAGCGAATGAAGCGGAACTGCATGTCGGTCTTGCCCCCGCCGAGCAGGTCGCTGACGCGGCTCGCGGTAACCGTCGGGTGGCCGTCGAATTCTTCCACCTTGAAAACCTCGACGCGGCGGTAGGTTTTGCCCGCCGGGTTGGTGTACTCGATCTTCATCGGCAGCATCGTCCTCCGATCGATCCAGGTGGTGTAAGTGGCGAACTCGACGCTGCTCGGATCGACGGGCTGGTGGCGCAGCACGTAGTACTCGTCCGTCGTATCGACGAGCTCGTGCGTATCCTCGGACGGAGGCCGCCCGGAGACGTCCTCGTAGAAGTAGTGTGCGCCGACGAAGCTCGTGCGTTTATCGCCGGCCGAAATACGCTTGACGAGGTCGAGCCCCGGCAAATAGAGCCAGCGGTCATCGTCGCGATCGACATGCTTGTCGACGAGGAACACGGTGTTGCGAACGTCGGAAGGCTGGCTGAATACGACGAGGAACTGCTGGTCCCCTCCCTCCTCGACATCGCGCCGCAGCACCGTGAACTGGCGCCGCTGCTGGCGGCCTTGGCCGTCCTCGATGATCATGCGCACCTCGGAACGACCGTCGTTGCCGGCGTAGTAGGCGGCAGCGTTGGCTTTTGCCACGATTTCGTCGGCGTCGGTCAGCGGCTCCGCCGTCGCACTGAGCGTGAGGGCCATGAGCCCGATCAAAAACAGCTTGTTCATAGCCTTGTCTCCTTGCTCACGCTGCCGCGGGTTGCGCCGCGAATGCGCCTTCCTTTCTTTGCTTGACGAATAGCCACGGCCCGGCCCAAGACATGATTGCAGGCAGGATTACGAGCGTCGTGACACCCGAGAGCGCCATGATCGCCGCCATGAACGCACCAACGGTGATGTACGGAACCAGCGGTGCGAAGAAAAGCGGCGTGAACCCGATCGCAATGACGATACCGTTGCGAGCAATCGCCCTGGCCGGTTCCTCGAAAACCTGCACCATGGCAACATCGAAGGAGCCGTTGCTTCGGATCAGTGCGCGCGTTCGCTCGATGAAGTGGATCGCGAAGTCGACCGACAGACCGAGCGTCAACGAGGACAGCACCGCGATCGGCATGTCGTAGTCCTTGCCGATCCAGCCGATGATCCCGTAGACCCCGAGGATGGTCACGGACAGCGGCACCATTGCAAGGAGCCCGATTCGCGCGCTTCGGAACAGCAACGCCATCATGAAGAACACGACGACGAAAGCACCGAGCAGGCTGTTGAGCATGCCCCTCACCATCTCGTCCTGCCAGACGACGTTGATGAACGTCTTGCCGGCCCATCGCGCCGAGATCTCGGCAGGCAGCGGATTCTCGGCCACGTATTCATCGAATGCCTGCATGACTTTCGTCATGTCCTGGTTATCACCGCTGCGCAGCTGTAGCCAGATAGCCGTCGACGAGAAATCGGGAGTGACGATGTGCCAGAGATCGTGCGGACGATGCGACGACTGGAACTGCATCAGCGTCTGCGCGATACCAGGCACCGAGTCGGGGATCGTGTAGTCCACGTCCTCGCCACTCCTGAGTTCGCGATTCACCACGCGCACGACATCGGGCAGCGCGTTTGTTTTACCGATGTACGGCGAGCTGTCGAGCGCCGCTTGCATGTCCGCGATCATTTGCAGCATCTCGGGACGCTGGAAGACCTTGGACTTCACTTGCGCCTCCTCGGCACGCAGCATGAGCTCGTCGAGCACGTCGAGATCCGCCGACGATTCCGCCTCGAACATCGCATCGTCGATTGCGACGACGAGGTTGCCGAAGTAGGCACTCGCATCGCCGGGATCCGCTTCGAGCGCCTGGCGTATGGGCGCACGGATCGTCGCATCGAGACCTTCGAGCATCGCGCCTGATTCGTCGATGAATGCCGGTACGGCTGCCGTGTTGTCAGCTTCGAACACGATAAACGCATCGTAGGTCCCGGCGAAGTGCTCATTGAGCACCCGGTCGGCGACACGAATCGGGTGATTCGCCTTGAACCAGCGTACCGGGTTGTCGTTGATCTCGATGCGGACGATACCCGCGACGCTGAACGCGATGAATACGGCCGTAGCGGCCGTAATCATTTTGCCGTGGCGAACCGAGAATCGTCCGGCCGACCGCAGCAACCGCGCCAGCGGCGTATCGATGTGCGGCGTGTCCGATTGCAGCGCCATTTTCTCGATCGACGCCGGCTTCATGCGTACGACGTAAGCGGGAATCAGCACAATCGTCAGCAGGAACGCGAGCAATATCCCGAAGGCGACAAAAGCGCCGAACACCTGTACCGGGGGTATCGGTGTCAGCAACAGCGACAGGAAGCCAGTTGCTGACGTCAGCGACGTATACAACATCGGTGTAAACAGGTGTCCGACGACATCCTTGATGACCTTTTTGCGATCCATGCCGGCGCGGTAGTTGTCCGCGAACTCCGACATGATGTGCACGGAATCGACGACGGCGATGGGCATGAGGAAGATCGGAATCATCGAACTCATGATGTGCACGGTGAAGCCGGAGGCGATCAACAGCCCCATGCTGATGATGACGGTAGCCATCGCGACGAGCATCGGTGCGATAACGAGCTTTGGACTGCGGAAGAAATACAGCATCAGCAGGAAAATCATGAGCCCGGCGAGCGGCGCCGAGATTCCCATTTGCACGAACATGTCGTGTCCGAACGTATCCTCGGCGACCGGCAGACCCGTGATGTGGTAGTCGTCGTCCGAGTCCAGTTCTGCCGTCAGCGCAGCAATCTCCCGCGACAGGCGATAGCTCTGGTCTTTGCTCTCGATCGGCACGTAGATCGTTGCCGCTTTTCCGTCGCCGGCCACCAATGAGTTCATGAGTAGCGGCAGGCGTTCGATCTTCTCACGGATTTCCAGCGCCTCGGCCTCGCTCACGGGCGGGTCTTTCATCATCCACTCGAAGCGGATCGTGCCCTCGCCTTCCTGGGTCAGGTTGTCGGCCTGGGCGATCGACATCAGATCGATCTCGACAACACCATCCAGTTTGAGAATGGCGTTGCTGAGCTCGTGCAATGCCGTTAGCGACCGCACGTTGTAGATGCCGTCCGGATGATCTTCGTTGACTACGCCCACGACGATCGCATCGCTGATCGCGAATCGTTCCTCAATCGCGTTGTGATACACGCGATCCGTCTGCGTCTCGGGCAGCATGCTCTCGGGGTCGGTATCGATACGTATGCCGCTGATCATCGCACCGAGCGTGATCGTCAGGACGAGCACGATCGCGTAGACGGCGCGCGGCCTTTCCGTTGCGAAGTTCGCAAGCGCTTTTTTCATCAGGTGGTTTCCTTGAGGCGCACTGCGCCGGCCATCTTCAGCACCATCTTTTCGTAGTAGGGCTCGGTCTTGGCGGCACGTACCTTGTGCAGGAAGTACTTTTCAAACGCGATCTTGGCCACGTGCACCCATTTGCCTTTTGACGCCCAGTTGGTGTTGCGCGGTGGAATTTGAGGCAACGCGACGAACGCAACGCCGCCGTCGCCGAAGTCGGCCAGGCAAACGGCGTTCCAGCTCGCCTGTGTCGATGGCTCCTTGCCTTGGATCGCAGCCGCAATGTTGTGCGTCGTCGCCGTCACCATCGACTCGATCATGTAGCCGGTCTTCGGTGCACCGGTCGCGACCGGCGTCGCACTCACAGGCGGAATCGCGACGCAGACGCCGACCGAGTAGATGTTGGGGTACGTCGGATTGCGCTGGTAGTCGTCGATCAGGATGAAATCGCGCGGGTTCGTGAGACCCTCGATACCCGCGATGGCGTCGACGCCCTTGAACGCCGGCAGGATCATGGCATGCACGAACTCCTGCTCGTGTTGCTTCTTGTCGTTGCCGTCCTCGTCGACTTCGGTGAAATGGATCTTGCCCTCTTCGACGCCGGTGATCTTTGCATTGGTCACCCAGTGGATGTGGCGGTCGCGGAACTCGGACTCGAGCATGCTCTTGGTGTCACCCACGCCGTCGAGACCCAGGTGCCCGATGTACGGCTCGGGGGTCACGAAGTACATGGGTACCTTGTCCCGCATCTTGCGCTTTTTGAGCTCGGTATCGAGGATCAGCGCGTATTCGTAAGCGGGGCCAAAGCACGAAGCAAACGGCGCCGCGCCGACGACCACGGGGCCGGGGTTGGCGACGAGTTTTTCGAAATCGAGATAGGTGTCTGCGGCGTGGCCCGTTTTGCAGATGGACTTGGTATAGCCGCCGTGCGGCCCAAGACCTTCCACCTCCTCGAAGGCGAGCTTCGGTCCGGTCGCGATGACGAGGTAGTCATAGGCAATCACGGTACCGTCGTTCATCTCGAGCGTCTGGTGGTCCGGATGCAATCGCTTGACGCCCTGACCGTCGAAACGAATGCCGTGTTTCTTCATGAGGTCCGGCAAATCGACGACGATCTGGTCCTCGGTACGGGTACCGACGGCCACCCACGGATTCGACGGTGTGAATTCGAAACGGTCGGAGTCGTTGACCAGGACAATGTCGTGATCCTTGCCGAGCTCTTTTTTGAGTTCGTAGGCCTGTGAAATGCCGCCGATGCCTGCTCCCATAACTGCGATTGTTGCCATGTTCTTCTCCTGTCAGTTGCGCCACCCCCATGGCGGATTGCCAATATATTATAATTTTCTAATGTAGTCTAGTCTAAATTATAGACTTCTAAATTAGAATGCTCTATATTGAGCGCATCGGTAAACGCGACGCGTGGGAACATCATGGCCAGGAACGACACGTCAGCCCTGCAGAGCATGCGACCGCATGCCAAGGACGCGGCGGGACTGATGAAAGCGCTCGGTAACGAGACGCGTCTCGTCATCCTCTGCACGCTCGCCGAAGGCGAGCACTCGGTCGGAGAACTCAACGAGTTGATTCCGTTGAGCCAGTCGGCATTGTCGCAGCAGTTGGCGCGGCTGCGCCGCGAGGGTCTCGTCAAGACACGGCGCGAATCACAGACGATCTATTATTCGCTGAGCCCCGGCCCGGCCGACCGGGTCATCAACACCCTGCACGACATCTATTGTTCCACCGACGAGGCGTAAGCCCGGCACGACCGTCAGTCGAACCTCACGCAGACGAGGCAACGCGCACGACGAGCGTGCCCCAGATTGCGAGCAGGACGATCCAGCTGACACCGAATGCGGCCATGCGCGGTGGAATCCTGTTGGAGCCGAGGTGCACGAGCGCATGAGCCACCCGGCAGATCACGTAGGCCCAGGCGAGCCAGACCAACGCGCCGCTCCCTTGCCCGACGACCATCGCTGTGATGCATCCTGCGTAAAACAACACCGGACTTTCGAACAGGTTGACGAAATGGCGTGAACGCTGGGCCGCCTTGCGTGGCTCACCTTCGTCACCCTGGAAGGTCTTGTAGAAGCGCGCGTCGACCTCGCCGCGCCTGACGGCGGCAATGCGACCGAGCACCATGCGAATCATGACCAGCACCGTCAGCAACACCATGGCTGCCATCGGGTAGACAAGCGCGAATTCCGTGCCGTTGCTCACGCGATGCCGTGGGCCTCAGGAATGGTTGCAGGCGGCATTACCCGCCGCATCGTGCAAGCAGCATCAGAACGATCACGCCGACAATCGAGCCGATGTAGACGCGCATCGAAACGGTCTTGCCCTCGGTGCTTTTCCACGCATCGCCCGTGGCCTTCTTGACACCGGACAATGGGTCGGGCGACGCCGTAAACGCCGGCCCGCTCTGATTCGGCTTTGGCTCCTCCGCGGGACTCTCGTCCGCCGTGCTGGGTTCAGTTTTGTCGTCGCTCTTGTCTTTGTCGTCGCTCTTGTCTTCGCTCACGATTGATCCTTGTTTGAGGCCCGCTTCGTCTGACCGCGAATGGTCAGAGACGCTCATTCTAGCGCCATTCTCCGCCCTTTACCGTGCCTGACGGAGCGCAGGGACTGCCGGACGGGCAGCCCACTGTGTCAATCTCGTAAGAAATCGGTCCGTTACCCGGTCCTAGAGGACAGGAGTGAAGCCCATGAGAAGAGACATCAAAGAACAGGTAAGGCGCAATGCGGTCGCTCTGATCAGCCTCGTCGTCGCGATCACCAGCCTCGGCTACAACACGTGGCGCAACGAGCACAGCGAGTTCAATCGGAACCAGCGACTGGCATCGTTCCAGATCCTGCTGACGCTCGGCGAACTGCAGGAGCTCGTGTTCCACAACATCTACGACCCGGAATTCATCAATGCCGGCAATGCCAGGACCGGCTGGGCGCTGGTGTTGACGCTGCGCGACCTCTCGCAGGTGATCGATGGTGACGTAGCCGGACGCGGGGTCGACTTGCACGGCACCTGGGGCGATTGCTGGCAAGGTATCGAAGACCAGGACAGAGACAGCGAGAAAGCGGTCAACGAGGCGATCACCGCGTTGCGCGATGCCACACTCGCGAGGCTCGCAGAACTCGACTGAATGTATCGGTTTCCACGGACTCGATTTTTATATTAGGTCCCCCTAATATTCCCGAAGTTCTGAGGAAACGAGACCGATGCAGAAACCAGACGTAACCGCTTTCTTCGATCCGGCAACGTATACCGTGACATACGTCGTGGCGGACCCCGACACGCGGCGAGCAGCCATTGTCGACCCGGTGCTCGACTACCAGCCGTCGTCGGGACGCACCTCGACGGCGTCGGCCGACAAGGTTATCGCGTTCGTTCGTGAACAGGGCCTCGAGACCGGCTGGATCCTGGAGACGCACGTACACGCCGACCACCTCTCTGGCGCGCCCCATATCAAGGCGGAGCTGGGCGGTGAGACGGGTATTGGCGAGCACGTCACCGCGGTACAGGACGTTTTCAAGGACGTATTCAACCTCGGTGACCTGGCCACCGACGGCAGCCAGTTCGACCGGCTGTTCAAGGACGACGATACGTTCACCGTCGGCAACCTCGAATGTCGTGTGATGCACACGCCGGGACACACACCCGCGTGTATCACGTACGTCATCGGCGACGCGGCGTTTGTCGGCGACACCCTGTTCATGCCCGATTTCGGCTCGGCACGAACCGATTTTCCCGGCGGCAACGCCGGCCAGCTGTACGACTCGATCCAGAAAATCTATGCGCTGCCGCCCGAGACACGGATGTTCATGTGTCACGACTACAAGGCGCCGGGGCGCAACGAATTCGCCTGGGAAACCTCGGTTGCCGAACAGCGCAAGAGCAACGTCCATGTCAACGAATCCGTGTCGCGCGATGAATTCATCGAACTCCGCGAGGGGCGCGACAGCATGCTCGGCATGCCGGCGCTGATACTGCCGTCGATACAGGTCAATGTGCGCGCCGGCAATCTGCCACCGCCCGAAAACAACGACGTTCGCTACCTGAAGATTCCGCTCGACGCGCTGTAGCCGATGGCCGCATCGCTCATGGCGTGGCCGGGACGGTTGCCGGAAGCCGGCTTGCCAGGCGCATGGACCAGCAGCGTCTCAAACTATGGTTCGGGTACTTCCTGATCGTCATGGGAATCTATATCCTTGCCCGCTCGTTGCCCGCGGTTTTGCAACCAGGTCAGATCACATGAAGTACCAGCAGCTTTCCTCCGACTTTGCCGTAGCATCGCAGATATCGGTCGCAGACGTTGCGAAGATTGCGGCAGAAGGATACCGATGCATCATCTGCAATCGTCCGGACCACGAGGATGCCGGCCAGCCTACGGTTGCCGAGATCCGCGACGCGTGCGATGCAGTCGGTCTGGAATTGCACCACGTACCCATCGCCGGCGACGCGCTCAACCACGAGGCGGTCCTCGAACAGATGAACATCATGACCAACGCAGAGGGGCCGTACCTCGCTTATTGCCGCAGCGGCAACCGCTCAACCGTAATCTGGAACGTCATACAGAGGATGAAAAAACATGTTTGATCAGGGACAAACGGTTCCGGTCTCCGAATTGCCCGGCATGGTCGGCACGCAGCTCGAACCGTCCGAATGGTTTAAGGTTTCGCAGGCACGCGTGAACGAGTTTGCTGACGCGACGAACGACCACCAGTTCATTCACGTCGATCCGGAGCGCGCGAAGCAAACGCCGTTCGGCGGCCCGGTCGCTCATGGATACCTGACCCTGTCGCTGCTCTCCTTCCTGAATGCGCAGACATCGATCGTCCCGGAAGGCATGAAGATGGTCGTCAACTACGGTTCGGACAAGGTGCGTTATCTTGCGCCAGTGCCTGTCGGTGCACGCATACGCACGCAGCAGAAGGTCGCGGAAGTGACCGAGAAAAAACCGGGGCAGTGGCTCGTGAAAAACGAAGTTGTCGTAGAGATCGAGGGCTCGGAGACGCCTGCATTGATCGCCGAGATTCTCTTTATGTACTTCGTTTAGCAGCCCGCTAGTCTGCGCTGTAGACGATATCGCCATCCATCATCGTCATGACGACCTGTACGTCGTGAATCGAATATAGATCGACGTCGAACAGGTTCTGGTCCAGGACCACGAGGTCGGCTTTTTTTCCGACCTCGATCGAGCCAATGCGCTCTTCGAGATTCAGCTGGTAGGCAGCGTCGATCGTAAAGCCCCTGATGAGGCTTTCGACACTGAGTTTTTCGCTCGCACGATGCTGCACTGGGGCGTC
>JAAUXY010106636.1_pt1 | contig 10213 bp, 10 predicted proteins | sample 7278121 | NCBI WGS metagenome assembly JAAUXY01 (sample SAMN14350117, study PRJNA611818) | marine sediment metagenome | isolation source: surface marine sediment (1.8m) | place: French Polynesia: Moorea | collected 2018-08
CCTTTGGCGCGGGGGCTCCTCTTCTCGCGCTTCTTTTTCTCTCGCTTTTTCGGCGGCGGTGGCGCCTTGCCCTCGAACAGCCAGTGCTCCATGGGCTTCTGGACGAATTTCGGAAACAGGACGAAAGCGGCTATCAGCAGAGCGAGACCATAGGGCGACTGCCACTGGATAACCCAAACCGGCCAGATGAACGCCAGCCCCATGTTGATAAACGTGTCGATAATGAATTCGATAATGAAGCCGACCAGGTCGGCGCTCATGACGTTTATCTGTGTCAGCTGCGGAATGTCGTCGAACAGGATGTCATTGATTTCGAAATACAGGAACGCAACGGCGAAGCCGACCGCGTACAGGCCGCCACCGCGTGACTCCCAGACTTTTCGGAACCAACCCCGAAACACGCCGTGTGCCTGGTCGGGAATGCCGCCCTTTCGGGTCAGCTCCTCACGTCCCCTGCGACTGACCGCCGCAACGCGCTCGCCCAATCGCGGCTTCGCCGGCGGTGTCTCAGGCGCCTCTTCGCTCATGGATCGGTATCAGTCTGCTTTGATCTTCGCGAACTTCGTGCCTTCCAGCGTCAGGTTGTACATCAGTCCCTTCGAACCGAAGATAAATCCGACCACGGGATCACGAACGTTGTTGGTGTCGATCGACCCGCCAGCGCCAATGTCAATCAGCGCGACGGAGCCGTCGACACCGACTTTCCAGCCGCTGCTGTTTTGAAACTTCCGCAGGGCGTCCTGCGTCATGAAGGCGATGATGATGGACTTCGCCTGCGCCCCTAACTGGAAACCGATAGAACCACTCGTCGTGCTGTAGTAGTCGACGGTCTTGCCGCCGACTCGCAACGCGCCTTCGCCGTATTCACCACCGACACCGACGCCGACTTTAACGACACGCGGAAAGATCAGGTAGCCGGCGGCCTGGGACAGGAACACCTCAGAACCGTCTATCTGTTCGTGAAAGGTCTTGATGGCTTCATTCGAACGCTCCTCAATCTTGGCGGCCGATGAGGCGAAGACATTGGCAGACAGCGCCAGCGCGATGCCGGCAAGCAGGAATTTGAGCTTCATTTCTGAACTCCAATAAAAATCGGCCCGAGTGGGCGAAATGGGTGAATGATAGCCGACAAGGCTAAGCGCTGCAGCTGAACGGCCCGTGAACAAAGTTGCAACACGGGTCCGCGCTTTACTCTGAATCATCCGCTCTCTATGCTGCTCGCCCCTGATCCCGCCCGCCGGCATTCCTGATGGCCCATTCCAAACGTTTCGTGCTGACGCTCGGTCTGCTGACCGGCATCGCCGCGTTGACGGTCGATTTGAGTCTGCCGGCCATCCCGGCGATGGCGGAGTCGCTGGCCACGAGCCTCAGCAAGGGCCAGCAGATTGTCGGCATCTTTATCGCGGGCATGGCCTGCGGGCAGATTCCGGCGGGACTGCTGAGCGACAGGCTCGGGCGCCTGCCCGTGCTCTACATCGGCATGTCAGTGTTCGCCGTCGGAGCGTTTGCTGGCGCTCTCGCGAACAGCATTGACGTGCTGCTGGCGGCGCGTTTCGTCCAGGGCATGGGCGCCGCGTCAGGGCTTGTTGTTGCGCGTGCAATCGTGCGTGACGTCGCGGACGGCAAGGACGCTGCTCGCCTGATGTCGTTGCTGACGATGATCTTCACCGCCGCCCCGGTCATCGCCCCGACGCTCGGCGCCGTGCTGGTCGCGGCATTCGGCTGGCGTGCGCCATTCTACGGCATCGCGTTGTGCAGCCTGCTGATCCTTGTGGCCATTCGATCGAATCTCCACGAGACGCACGTTCCGAACCCTGAGGGTCACCCGTTGCGGCAGCTGCAGCGCAGCACCGCTGAGTTTTTCAGTCATCGACAGAGCATCTTCGCCCTGCTGATCATCGTCGCCGCGCCGGCCGGGTTCATGTCTGTCATCACGATCGCCGCGGCGCTGACGACCGAAACCTATGGCTTCTCGCTCGAGGCTTTCGGCCTGATCTTCGCCATGCTCGGCGTGTCGATTTTGCTGGGCTCGTCGTTCAATCGCTTGCTGGTCAATCGATTCGAGCCCGCACAAATGCTGGGGCTGGCCGCCGCCCTCGTCGCCGTCACGGGGGTTCAGCTCGGTTACATGGCCTGGGCCAATGCCGCGGCGTTCTGGTGGCTCTGGCCGAATATCTGCCTGTTTATGTTCACCGTCGGAATCCTGCTGCCGAACGCCACCGTTCTGGCGCTTGACCCGATGTCAAAGATTGCAGGCGTCGCCTCCTCGATCATCGGTACCCTGAATAACGTCGCGGGCGCCAGTGGCGCTATCGTCGGCGCGATGCTGTACGACGGTTCTGTTCGAAACAGCGTGCTGATAATGGCGAGCGTTTGCGGAGCGATCGTTGCTGTTTACCTGGCCCGGCCGCTGATCTGCCCCAAGCCCTTCGTTCGCCACCCGGACGAACTCGCTCGAGACTAGCTCGAGACCCCGGTCAGCGAGTTACGGAAGCCGGATCATGACCTCGTCGAGGTCCTTGCGCTTCTGCGCGGGCGTCAGTTTGGGATAGCCGTACCAGACCAGTCCAACGACGAACTCCTCATCCGGGTCCACCCCGACGATGTCGAAGAATCTGACGTCTCGTGTGATCGGGCCGGTCGTCCACTTGGTTCCCACGCCGGCCCGCCACAGGTACAGCGCAAAGTTCTGCACGGCGGCGCAGCAGGCGCCGTAGTCTTCGCGCTGTCGCAACTCGTCCTCGGAACGCCGGCACGTGACCAGCAACCAGCCGGGCTTCTGCGACCAGGACTTCGCCTTAAAGTCCGCCGCCTTCTGGCCTTTGTTTTTCGCAACGATGGTTCGTGTCAGCTCGATGGTCCGGGCTACCGTCTCGGGACCGAGAAGATAGAAGCGCCAGGGTTCGGTGACGTGATGGTTGGGCGCCCACATCGCAATGTCGATCGCCTCCTGCACGAGCGCCTCGGGGACCTTCGTCTGCAGGTACTGGTCGATCGTGCGTCGACCGCGGATGACCTCCTCGAGCTCCCGCATGTCGGGCGTTTCAAAACTGGGTGCTGGCTTCTTCATGGTCTCTCGATGATGGCGGCGATGCCCTGCCCGACGCCGATGCACATCGTGCAGAGCGCGTATCGCCCCGAACACCTTTTTAATTGGTACGCCGCCGTCGTAATCAAGCGCGCACCGGACATGCCCAGCGGATGCCCCAGCGCGATAGCGCCGCCGTTCGGATTTACATGAGCGGCATCGTCGTCCACGCCCAGCATGCGCAGCGTCGCCAGCCCCTGCGCGGCGAACGCCTCGTTCAGTTCGATAACGTCCATCTGGTCGATGCCCAGGCCCGCAAGCTTGAGCACTTTCTCTGACGCCGGCGCCGGGCCAATGCCCATGATCCGCGGTTCGACACCGACAGCGGCCCAGGCGACGATCCGCGCGAGCGGGTCGCCCAGGGACGCGCCCGCGGACTCGGACGCGATGAGCAGCGCACAGGCGCCGTCGTTGATTCCCGACGCATTACCCGCGGTGATCGTTCCACCCGGCCGAACGATAGGCCGAAGTTTCTGAAGCCCCTCGATCGTTGCACCAGGGCGAGGATGTTCGTCGGTATCGACCAGCAGCGGATCTCCGCGCCGCTGCGGCACGCTGACCGGCACGATTTCATCGGCGAAGACGCCCGCCTTCATCGCCGCCTCGGCCTTGTGCTGGCTCGCCAATGCGAACGCGTCCTGGTCCTCGCGGCTGACGTCGAACTGCTCGGCGACGTTTTCCGCGGTCTCGGCCATCGAGTCGATACCGTACTGCGACTCCAGCGCTTTGTTGACGAAGCGCCAGCCGAGCGTCGTGTCATACATCTCCGTTTTGCGGCCGAATGCCGAGCTCTGCTTGGCGATAACGAACGGCGCGCGCGACATCGACTCGACGCCGGCTGCGATGCCCATTGAGATGCTGCCGGCGCGAATCCCGTCGGCGATGTTGCCGACCGCGTTCATGCCGGAACCGCACAGGCGGTTGATGGTCGCAGCCGGCACGCTCACCGCCAGACCGGCCAGCAGGCTAGCCATGCGACCGACGTTGCGGTTGTCTTCTCCCGCCTGGTTCGCGCAGCCCATGACCACATCGTCGATCGCCGCCGCGTCGAGCTGCGGATTGCGCGCAAGCAAAGCCTTTATCGGGATGCTGCCGAGATCGTCGGCGCGGACGGTCGACAAGCTGCCGCCATAGCGGCCGATCGGCGTGCGCACCGCGTCAAATACGTAGGCGTCGGTCACGTCGTCAACTCTTGCTGTTCAGCGCTTTCCTGCCCGTCATCCCGTCGACGATCGAACAGGCGTCCGAGTTTGACACCCACCAACGCCCAGAAGCCGGCAACGACGGCACCCACGACCGCGATGCCAGACAACGCCAGCCCGAACTTGGTCGTCAGCAGCGTGTAGAACCAGCCGGTCACGACGTCACCGCCGCGATAGACCACGGTGTCGATCACGGGCTTGGACTTCACTCGCGTCTCGGTGTCCACGACGGTGAACAACATCTCGCGGCCCGGCCGCGTGATGCCGTAGTTGCCCGCGCGACGAATGATCTGGGTTCCCACCACGGAGGCGAGGACCGGACTCATGGCAACCACGACCCAGCCGCCCAGCATGATCAGCGGCACCAGCGCCAGCGTGAACGAGACGCCGAGGCGCGTCGTGATGCGCCCGGTGGCGAACAGCGCGGTCAGCGCGGCCAGCGTGTTGACCGCGAGATCGATGTTGGCCCACGCGGCGTATCGCGCCGCGCGTTCCATGCCTGAGAACACCTTGCGAATTTCGTAGTACAGGAACGTGTTCATCGTGACGTACAGCAGGATGAACAGACCGATCCACAACAGGTACCGATTGCTGACAAAGCGCGTGAAGCCTGCGAACGGATTCACGCCGAGTTTCGAGCCGCGCAGCAGGTCTGCCTGCCCGTCGGCGTTACCGAGTGCGGTGTCGCGCAAGCGATCGAGGCGCGCCATGATCGGTATCGGCGCGAGAAGCATGACGGATGCAACCAGCAGGCCATTCAGGGAGCCGATCTTTTGACCGAAGGCGGATACGAAGCCCGAGCCGGCGACGGCGCCAAGGATGGTGCCGGTCGCTATCACGCTGAACAGTCGCTTGGACTGTTCTCGATTGTAGAGGCCGGACATAAATGTCCAGAAAACGGACAGGTGAAAGAGCGCGAAGACGCTGACCCACACGTAGAACGTACGGTTGACGAGGTCGTTGTCGCCGAGAAACGTACCGGACAGGTAAAACCCGATAAAGGTCGCGGCGAACAAGCCGTAGATCGTCGGAACGATGACGCGGAAGCGGATATTGGATACGACGAGCCCGTAAATGCTGACAGCGACCGCGCTGAAGACAAAGGTCGACGTCCATAGCCAGCTCAGCTGGGCGTCAGTCCAGTCGGACGAAAGCGCGTCGCGGCCCGCGCGGATGATGTAGTAGGCCGCCATGACCGTGAACACCCACGTGAATGACAACAGGGTCGCGTGGAATTCGTTCGGCCGGACCTTCGATACGGCATCCAGGATTCGCTGGATGGCATTCGGCTTAGTTGTCATTCGAGAAGCCCCGAACGGACCGGCGAGCCGCGAAGTCGGCGTCAGTCGAGACCAAGCTCAAACCCTGCCTCGAGTTCGCTCTTCGAATACGCGCGGAAGGCGATCATCGTCTCCGTCGCGACGATGCCCTCGAGATTGCGCATCTTGTCGCTAATGACGTCGGCCAGGTCTTCGTTACGCGCGACCTTGACGATCGCGACGAGATCGTGCCGTCCGGCAACCGAGAACAGCTCCTGCACGCCTTCCATGTTGACGATCTGATCGGCGAGTTCGGGAATGCGGCTCGTCTCGGCTTCGATCAGGACAATTGCGGTGACCATAGGCTGTGCCACTCCAGTAAACGGAGTTGAAGCGTAGCATAGTGGCCGGTCGTTTAGAGGTTAGCGGCCGCCTCGAGCAGCTCGTCGGCGGACAGTCGAACCCTGTGATCCGCATTCACATGCGTGTACGCAATCCGGCCTTTCGCATCGACGATAAAGACGGCGGGCACCGGCAGGATTCCGCGCGCTGCGAGCGAGGAGCCTTCGACGTCACGACCGCGGTCCTCGAGCCTTCCGGCCAGGGACGCATCCGACCGGAACGCGATTCCCAGCGCTTGTGCGGCCGACGCCGACGCGTCGGAATACAGCGTGTAACCGAGCTCATTCACATCGTCCTGCGTCTCCGGACGCAGGCCGGCGATAAGCTGATCGGGGCGATCGCCGCTTAAGAAATAGACGTCGATGTCGTGGTCGCCAAGCTCCGGAATCACATGACGCAGCTCAGACAGGTGCAGGTTGCAGAACGGGCACCAACCGCCTCGGAAGGTGATCAGGATCACCGGGCGAGCGAGGTTTTCGGGGTCGAACACGACGTTCTCGCCGTCCACGTCCTGAACGACGAATGTCGGGGCCGAATCGCCGACACCCAGCGGCTGGACCGACTCGGCGTCGGGCGCGATCGGCGTATCTGCATGCCCTTGCCGGATGCTAAGGCTGCAGGCAAGGCTGAGGGCGAGTGTGACGCTCAGAACCAGTGGCAGGGTATCGAAGGCACGTTTTGCGGCGGTCGCAGACATTGGCAGATTCTCGGTTTTCAACAATCGGGCTTACCAAGACCTGACGAGCCTTAAGATTATTACGAATCGCCTTCTGGTAGTTGAAAGCTGCGGAAGAACGCATTCAACCTATTGAATGACCTTCACCCTGGCGGGCGATTTCTGGAACCAAAAGTGTCGAAACTCGAATGGCAAATCTTCACAAAAGCAGCCGCTCGAATGTCTGGTTTGGGTAAATCGAGACCTTCTGCGTTCGGCCAAGAGCACGCGCTCACTCATGCGTGATCGGCAACCACGTTTAGCTCAATACCGTGTTCGACTAGTGCCTTTGCAGCAACAATCACCTGGTTGAAGCCGCGCGCAGAGTCGACGACCTGTGCGACGATTGATTCCTCATCGCCAGAGAAGCCAGTCTCCTCAATCGTCAGAACTGTGTCGCCATCGTCCTCTTCTTCGAATTCCCAAGCGACCTGCGTGTAATGGCCGTCTAGACCTTGCCAATCGATTACGATCCTTTTGGCCTCGCGGATCTCCTTTACTTGAATTTCAAACGAATACGCGTCCGGTCCAGCGCCTAGGTACCACATCAACGTCTCACCCTCCACCAGGCCGTCATCTCGGCGGCTAAACCAGAACTTGCTCATTTTCTCCGCATCGGCGAACGCGGCGAATACCTCTGGTGGTGAGCGTCGAATTCTGATTTTGGCTTTCGCCGAAAGGTTTCTAATACTCATCAGATTGGCCGTGGTCTGACGCTCTCGAGGCCAAGCAGGCCCTTTGTGCTTTTTCCTGACAGAGCGCTTCGAGCGAATGGTTGCTTTGGATTGTGGTTTCAACCGGTCGACGCGACACATTGCTCAAAGCGTTCGGCCGGCGTCGGCGAATAGCAGTCATGCGACTGCAAGACCCGAACGTCCGCTTCTCTTTGCTGCTCCGAGACGTCGATTGACACCTCTGCTGAGCGATTCGAAGGGCATCAGGTTTACGAGGCAGCTTAGAACTGCCAGCGCAGACCGATGGTTGTCAGGCCACCAGCCTCCTTGTCTGGACCATCGAGCCATCGCGCCTCGATGCGGACGGCCAGGTTATCGTTCAAATAGTAATCGCCGCCGATGCCGAAGTCCTTGGCACTGTCGCTGAACGGAAACACGGTACCGAACCCGGGCTCGATATCAACGTTATAGCTCGTTTCGCCGTAACGGGCATGCAGCGTGAATTCCGAAGTGACGGGCCAATAGCCGCGTAAGAAAACTCCCAAACCATCGACGCCAATCGTCGTCTCGGTACCGTTCACATCGTCGGTGTCCTCTCCCAACGAGGTCCAATTGGCGCCGATTGCAAGGTGCTTGATGAAGCGCCACTCGACATCCACGTTCCAGCCGAAATCGCTACCGTCAAACGTTTCGCCCGGCGAATCCTCGTCCTCAATGCTGCTTGACCCGATGCCAAGAGCGACACCGACGCCGGTCGAATTGCTTGTTTGGGCCAGCGCGTCGGGGGCAACGAGCATCGCGGCCAAGACAAGAGGCGCAAGCTGAGCGCCATTAATAAACATCGTGCTAATCTTGGAGAGCATCAACCTGATCCTTTTGTCAGAGCGGAAGTTCATCGTACACCGTCTGGGCGTCGACTTGCGGTCACTTAACGTCATTCTTTCTTGGTACGCCTGGAATGATGGGGTCAGCAGTCGAAAGCTGCCTATTCCCGAAGGTGTTGAAATACTGTGTACGCTGTCGAAAGGAATGACCAGATCAAAGCCGCAACGCCAGGCAAATGCACGGATATGAACTCATCGAAAACACCGACAAGCGTGTCAAAAAACATCATCAGGTCGATGGGGTGTCCGTTCGCTACGCTGTGCAGGAGCAATGCAACACTTCCCAGGACCGCTGTCACACCGCCGTACAAAAAGACAAAAACGAAACCAAGGATTGCGGCTGTCATAAAGACACTGGCGACGATCATAAACAGCCATCGGAATATGCCGAAATCACAGTTCGTACAATACTCTACGCCATCGACGACAACCGTATTCATTGAAGACTGAAAAATGGAATACAAAACGAAAGGAAAGGTGATCACGATAAACGCGATGGGTGCGTAATAGCGGACCGTCTCCCAACGACTAACGGGTTCATCCAGCACATGCCGTCGGAACGTCTTGTAGATGGGCACAAACACGCCAGCGGTCGCGATAGGACCTGTTATCCACCAGAGGTTGCTGCCAGGTCCGAGTTGGGCGAGCAGATCGGAAACAACAGCGTTGGAGAGCAACAGCATGATGCCTACTACACCAATCAACGTGACGTAGTAGCTAATGCTCGCCAGAAACGCGATGCCGAGCGCGATGACCACGGCGTAGAACAGTCCGGCGACAAGCAGTGCGGCAATGAGTATCAGCCATTGCGTGGCAACAGGTGGCGCATCGGCCGCGGCTAAAAGCGGCGAACCGAAAAAACCGAGAATCAGCAGCAGTACGAGTCGCAACCTGAGACTCCTTGCGTCAATTGTGCACGCCATCCAGGATGCCCGGCACACTGAGGTTGGCGCGTGCCCTTGAGCTGTTACACGGCAGCTATGGATAAAGGGTCGTCAGTATAACGGACATTCGACGAATGGCGGCTCACGGCCTATTCTGTTGAAAGGCTCGGTTCTGCTAGCGACGCCAAAATTCATGAAGAACTCCTTTCGATCCTGTGCGCACCTTTTTGCCTGGATTGGCCGCACTGAGCTGCGCCAGGAGGTGTTTCCACGTGAACTGCACCAGCACCTCGTATCTACGATACGAAATCGGCCGCAAATCGCGAATGAAGAATCAACGATTTTCGGAATGGAGTTCTTCAACAGAATAGGCCAGAAGCTGCCACTTGAGGTTATGACGATCCACCAATCTGTTGGATGTTCGAGCCCTTCTTCATCGGATCATCGGCACCAGAGCTTTCATCCCCTACGATTCCACAACTTCTCCGAACTCGTCCATTTCCATTGTCCCTGCTCGAACTCCGACCCGCTGGTACCATGCGGATGGGTAGATCAGTCCGTACTCGCCAACTTGATAGACACCTTCCTCCAAGCCGTCGCGCACGTCGAGAACGTGTTCAACGATACCTGGCGCTAGAAGACTTGCGAGGTGACCGTAGACTACAGTCAACAGCGCACCGCTTCTCTGCTCGCTTAAGTCCGCGACAATATAGTCACTCTGAAATCGGAACATGGGAAGGAGTCTGCTGACGTCTCTGATCATTTCCGGTTCGGCGAGCTCTCCTGCGAGCGTGTTCTCGAGAGCAATCGCCATATCCTCAGTGAGCAGGAAGTCAGATTGGTATCGGTATGCCCCGAAAAAGCTCATTGGAGCGCCGCGATCCTGGTAGAAGCCGACGACGTCTTGTTCACTAAGAGCGTCATAGCCCAGAAAGAGCTCATGGCCCATCACGTTGCTGTGCAACAGGACATTCAGCAACGCGTCGGGTATCGCGGGAAACAGGTTGCGGGTAAATTCGCGTAATTCACCGTTGTACTGGACATCCTGGTCGAGAATTTGCAAGACGGCGTTTAGCCGATCCACGGCATGCTGCACAGACATGCG
>JAAUXY010196213.1_pt1 | contig 10212 bp, 6 predicted proteins | sample 7278121 | NCBI WGS metagenome assembly JAAUXY01 (sample SAMN14350117, study PRJNA611818) | marine sediment metagenome | isolation source: surface marine sediment (1.8m) | place: French Polynesia: Moorea | collected 2018-08
GCAGGTCGCCCAGCAGCAGCGCGGTACCCATGAAGTTCGAGCACAGACCAATGAACAGGATCGCTGCCGTTGCCTGAAAGCTGTACATCTTTCTGATGTGGAACACGACCGGCGCCAGCATGAGGACGACGACGACATTGTCGATGAACATCGAAATGAAGCCCGACAAACCCCCGATCAGCGTCACGAACAGCGGTACGTTGCCTTTCGACGCTCTCAGGGTCAGCTCGCCGAGATACTCTGGGATCCCGGTCTTCCCGAAGTAGCCGGCGATCAGCCAGATGCTCACGAGTATCGCTATGACGTTCCAGTCGACGAACTGAAATGCTTGAACTTCCGTCATGCTGCCCAGCATGATCATGAACACGACCCCGACCATTGCCGCCACGACGCTGTCGATCCATCTCACGACCACGAGACCAATCGTCAGCAGAAAGAGAATCAAGGTAATCGTCTGGATGGAAGTCATTTGAGTGTGATCCTCGAGGTCCTATCCATTCGGTCGTGCAGCGCACGCACCTCTATCGCAAGCCAAGCCCGGAGCTCGCACCGGACGGGGCGAGTCTCGCCATCCGGTCGGTTCGACGAAGAACCTGGAATTCGCCCCCCCGGGCGAATCCTTCGACGGTATCAGTGCGAGCGCTCGCTCGTAGACGAGACGAACGGCAGGTTACGCGTGACTACTTCAGCGCTTCGACCTTGTCCGTCTTCTCCCACGGTGCCTTCAGATCCGTGCGTCCCATGTGTCCGTAGACGGCGAGGCGCCGGTAGAATCCCGCGTGGCCGTCGGCGGAGAGCTCGCGAAGCCCGAGGTCACGCACCACCGCGCCCACGCGGAAATCGAATACGTCCCGGACCCGCGACGTAATCTCTGCGTCGTCGATGTTCCCGGTGCCAAAGGCGCGCACACGTACGCTCACCGGTTCGGCGACGCCTACGGAGTAGCTGAGCACGACCTCGCACTCCGATGCCAGCTTTGCCGCCACGACGTTCTTGGCCGCGTAGCGGGCGGCGTACGCGCCGACGCGGTCGATGCGCATGGGATCCTTGCCGCTGAGTGCCGCACCGCTGTGCCTCGCGTACTCGCCATAGGTGTCGACCCCCGTCTTGCGTCCCGTGAGCCCCGAGTGGGCGGTAGGCCCACCGCCGATCAGGGGGCCCTCGGGATTGACGAAGATTCTGGTGTCCCGGTCCGGTTGTCGCTTTGCCTCCTCGCACACCGGCTCGATGACGTGCTCCAACAGGTCCTGTCGCAGCTTCGCCAGGTCGGCCGACTTCTCGTCGGTCTGGCTGGCGACCAGCGTGATGCCGTGCAGCCGGTACGCTTTGCCACCTCGGTACTCGATGCTGACCTGCGATTTGCCATCCGGTAGCAGGTACGGGAGCTTCTTCTGCACTCCGGGCGAGTCGAGCACGTCGGCGAGCCGGTGGGCGAGCCAGATCGGCAGCGGCATGAGGTTTGCCGTTTGCTTGCAAGCGTAGCCGAACGCGGTGACCGGATTCCTGGCCGTGATGTGGTCGAGGTCCGCGTCGTCCATGCTGTCCAGATCGAGCGCTCGATACGCAGTGGCGGTCTCGTCCACGAAGTTGGTCATGATGGTACAGGCGTCGGCGTCGAACACGAAACTCGGATAGCCGATTTCCCGGATGACCTGGCGCGCGACGTCCGGAATGTCGAGCTTGGCGGTCGACGCGTATCTCGCGGCGATGAACAGCACCCCGCTGGAGACCGCGCACTCGGCCACGATGCTGGAGTTACGGTCCTGATTGAGGAAGTGGTCGACGATGGCGTCGCTCACCTGATCGCACAGCTTGTCCGGATGACCGCGCGAGATGGATTCGGAGGTGAAGATGAAATCGTCGCTCACTCGGCAGCCTCCTCTGCACTGACCTGCACCATCGGCTCTTGCTCGGCGAACGGCTTCGTCTCCCGGCGCAGCCGCTCCGGGTCGGCCTGCATCGTCGATGCCTGCTCCCTCGAATGTTGATCCTCGGACGGGTGCGCGTCGGCGTCGGACTCCATCGCTTTCGGGAAGGGGCGCTTCGTCGCTTCGTTCACGATCAGCGGCAGCAACACGCCGGCGGCAACGACGAGGAAGTCCACCAAGCCGAGCGGCGAGGTCCCCAGCAACCGTCTCACTCCCGGCACCCAGGTCGCGAGCCCCTGCGCGGCCAGCATGCCCAGGACGGCCCGGTTCAGGTGGCGATTCGGCGGCATTGGACGCTTCGTCAACAAGGTCCGATAACGGGAGCGGGCGCTGTATGCGTGCGCCAGCTCGTTCAAGGTGAGCGTGGTGAAGGCCAGGGTGCTCGGCTGGAGACCGCCCCGTCCGTATCGCCGCAGGCCGTAGAGATAGGCTCCGAGGGTGCCCGCCCCGATGGTCCCGGACTCGAACAGCATGCGCCCGAGATCCTGTCGCCCGATGATGCGCTCCTTGGGGTCGCGCGGTGGGCGGTCCATGATGTCGGGCTCGGCCGGCTCCAGCGACAGGGCCAAGCCGGGGAAGATGTCGGTGACCAGGTTGATCCACAGAAGCTGCATCGGGTTCATCGGCTGGCCGAGACCGAACGCGATCCCTGCCAGCATGATCTCGATCTCGGTCAGGTTCGTCGAGACCATGAAATGGATGGTCTTTCGGATGTTGTTGTAGATCGTCCGCCCCTGGCGCACGGCCACGGCCATCGTGTGTAGATTGTCGTCCTCGAGAACCACGTCGGAGACCGCCCGGGCCACGTCGGTGCCCTCGCCTCCCATGGCCACCCCGATGTCGGCCGCCTTGAGCGCCGGGCCGTCGTTGATCCCGTCGCCGGTCATGGCGACGACGTTGCCCGCATCCTGCAGAGCCTGCACGATCTTCAGCTTGTGGGCCGGGCTCACGCGGGCGAAGACGTGTACGTCCTTGGCGAGGCCTGCCAGGAGCTTGGGGTCCATGGTGTCGAGAGCGGTGGACTCGAGAACCCGCAGCGGGCGGCCCTGGCTCAGCCCGAGCTGTCGTCCGATCGCCTGGGCGGTGGCGCTCTGGTCCCCGGTGATCATGACCGTCCTGATGCCCGCCTGGTGGTACTGCGCCATGAGCTCGTCCATGCCGGTGCGCATCGGGTCCGCCATGCCGGTCAAGCCGAGCCATACCAGATGGCCCGTCTTGGCCGGCATGCGGTTCGATTGGAGCTCGCGAAACGCCACCCCCAGGACGCGTAGGGCGTCGCCCGCCATGCGCTCGTTCTCGAGCAGAATGTGCTCGCGCGCCTCCTTGGTCAGCCGCACACGCTCACCACGAGTGATCTGGAAGTCACACAGCGCCAGCACCTGCTCCGGGCTGCCCTTGACCGCCAGCAAGTACTTCCCCTGCGCGTTGGTGTGCAGGGTGCTCATGTACGGGCGGCCCTCGGCCCGATAGCGGGTACGATGCTTCGGATACTGCTCGCGCAAGGCGCCGACGTCGATGCCCGCGCTGAGGCCGAGCTCTACCCGCGCGTTCTCGGTGGCCGAGCCTTCGAGCCTCAGATCGCTACCCGTACCCACCACGGCGGTCTCGCTGCAAAGCGCGACCACCTGCATGAGCCGCAACAGCTCGTCGCGGCCGTGAGGGTCGACGGATTCGGCGGCGCTCACGTTCATGAAGATGCGTTGAGCGATCGTGAATCGCTCGCCCCCCGCGTGCACCGACACCACCGCCATGCGGTTCATGGTGAGCGTGCCGGTCTTGTCCAGACAGAACACCTGCACGGATCCGAGGGACTCGACCGCGTCGAGATGCCTGACCGCGACGTTGCGCGCCCGCATGTCCTTGATTCCCATCGCGAGCGTGGTGGTCGCGACCGCGGGTAAGCCCTCGGGCACCGCCGCCACTGCCAACGAGACCGAGCCCTTCAGCATCTCCAGCCAGCCGAAGCCACGCAGCACGCCGATCCCGAACACGCCGGCGCACACCGCGCCGCTGAGCAACGCGAGCTGCGTGCCCATCTGGTCGAGCTGCTTCTGCATCGGCGTCTCGGGCGCTTGCGCTTCGCCGACCATGGTCTGAATCTGGCCGAGCTCGGTCGCCTTGGCGGTCGCGATGACGACGCCCCGGCCGTTGCCGCCGGTGACGTGCGTGCCCATGTAAGCCATGTTGATGCGGTCGCCGAGCGCGGTGTCGGGCTGCGCCACGTGGCCGTGGTCCTTGGCCACCGGCAAGCTCTCTCCCGTGAGCGCGGATTCGTCGATGCTGAGCCGGTGCGAGCTCAGCAGCCGCAGATCGGCCGGCACGTAGAGGCCAGGCGCGAGTACGAGCACGTCGCCGGGAACGATCTCTTCCACCGGGATCTCGCTGATCTGGCCATTGCGCATCACCTGCGCCACGCGGGCGTCGGTGTCGGCGAGCGAGCTGATCGTCTTCTCCGCCTGGCGCTCGGTGACGAATCCTATCCCGGCGTTGATCAGCACCACGCCGAGAATGACGGCCGCGTCCAGCGCCCCCCCGGTCACGATCGATATCACCGCGGACACACCCAGGAGGCCGACCGGCAGGCTGTTGAACTGCCCGATGAATATGGCCAGGTCGGACCGGCTCTGTGTGGCCTCGAGCACGTTGTATCCGTACCGGCCGAGGCGACCGGACGCCTCGTCCGAATTGAGGCCGAGCGTCTCGGAAGTCTCCAACCGGCGGACCACTTCCCGCGCGTCCAGAACGTGCCAGGGCTCCATCTGCTGCGATTGCACGTGCGCAGGTGTGCCCGACGGCCGCGTCGCGGTGGCCCCGAACGCGAGATCTCCAGGGCCCGCGGACCACAGGCCCCTCAGGAGCGAGGCGAGGCCGTTGAGTCGCCCGAGCAGCTTCGGACTCGGGCCCCCGCGCGATCTTCGCCCGCGGCGCTCCGACTCGTTGCTCGCAGCGCGCGGTTGAGAGACCAGCTCGACAATCAGCTCCAGGATCTCGTCGAACCCGATCGCCTTGGGGTCGTACAGCACGAGCATTCGGCCGGTCAGAACGTTCGCCTGGGCCCTCCTGACCCCGGCCACCGAGTGCAGGCCAGCTTCGACCTTGCGCTTGATCACCGGCGCCCGGTACAGCCCTGGCACCTCCAGGCGGGTTCGCCCACGGACACTGTGATGCACGGGTCTGAGCAGGCCGTTTCCCAATCCGTCTTTCACACCGAGCACCCCGTCGCCGCGCAGCGGCCTTCCTTCATCGCGCATCTCCGTTCTTCGTTCACGTCAAATGGAGCCGCACGCGGCCGAGCGCATGGCGGGTCGAGGCGAGTCGAAGGACCGGCGCACCCCCAGCCACCCCTTGAGCAGCGGCTTCAATACCGTTCTCACCACGCGTTCCGCGCCGCCCAATCTTCCCCGATCCCGTGCTCTTGTCCCGAGCGCCGTGCCGCGGTTCTCGCGGCGGCGCGCTCGAGCGTCGCTTCTCGCCGTCGCGGGGGCCCCGACTCCAGCGACCGGCGTCAATGGAATCACCCTTCGCGGCAGCCACGGCCAAACGTAGATGACGGCCGCCAGCGACGATGCGACGTAGGTCAACGAGCACGCGGCCAGCATCGTCCTCGCGTGACCGACTTGCTCGCCCGTGATGTGGCCGTCTCGCAACAGCGGCAACGCCCGGCCGAAGCTCGCATTCCACTCCGTCGGCAAGGTGATCAACTGGGCGGCCAGTCCGGTGCCGATGATCGCGACGGCGGTCGTGCCGATGATGAACGGCGGCATCGGGTTGCGGGTGATGAGGGCCGACGCGGGAACGGCCAGTAGCATGACCGTGCCCACCTCTCCCATGATCCGCGCTACCTTCGCCAGGCGAATTCGCCACCGGAACGGGGGGTAGCCCGACGCATCCTGAAGGGCGTGACCGACTTCGTGGGCTGCCGTCACCACGGCGGTCAGCGTCTTCCCGTCGAACTTGTCGCGCGTGAGTCGTACCGATTTCGCCTCCGGGTCGTAGTGGTCGCCGACGTCGGTCTTCTCCACCCTCACCCGCTGCAGCTGGTGGCCGTCGAGCAGCTCTCTCGCCAACGCCCCACCCGTGACCGAGATCGTGCCGTCCTCGCGGCTGTGCCGCTTCAACACGTGCCCGACGATCAGTCGAGGCCCCAGGATCAACGCGGCCGCGGGCAGAAGCACTACGAGCGGATGCATGCCGTCAGTGAGCTGATAGGGTCGCGTCTAGCGGGGGCGGGTTGCGATCGTTCAGCTACGCGTCTGCCTTTTTCTTTCTGGGCGCGGCCTTCTTCTTGGCCGCGGTCTTCTTCTTCGCTGCCACCTTCTTCTTGGCCGCCACCTTCTTCTTGACCGCGGTCTTCTTCTTGGCTGCCACCTTCTTCTTGACCGCGGTCTTCTTGCCCGGCTTCGCCTTCTGCTTCGCCGATGCCTTCTCGGATTTCTTCGCGTCTTTCTTCTCAGGCGGCGCGACTCGGCGACGCAAGGTGTCGAATCCGTCGCCAATCGCCCGCATGGAAGCCTCCCCCGCGTCCTTCACGTGGCCCATCACGCCGGAGAACAGCCGCGTTATCTCCGCGCTGACGTGTTTCTCGGCCGCGGTTGCAGTCGCCTGCGCCGCGGCGTGGGCCAGGCCGGAGACCTTCTCGGTCAAGCTCTCGAACTGCTCCCTCACCTCGCCCACCAGGGCCTCGCCCGTCTTCTCCGCTTCCTCGAGAAAGCCCTTGGCATGCTTGTCCTTCTTCCCAAGCTTGCCTTTCGCGCCCTCGCCCTTCTTGCTCGACGTGGACCCCTTTTTTTCTTTCGCCGCCATCACTTTCCCGCCTCCCGTACTAATCGTCTCCAGTTCGTTCTACGACCGCGTCGTATGCAGCGCGACCCGAGTTGGACTCGAGCAGTGTAGTGACGAGAGCGCCGCGCCGCTTGACCCAAGTCAATGCCGGCGATCGGGCTCGGCGACAACCTGCTCCACCGAGAACGACTCGTGAAGGGACGGCTAGTCTTTCGAAATCGAGAGGAATGTTCAAGGCATTCACAACGATGTAACGAAAATGTCACAATAGCGGTGTTACAATCGCCGTGAGCAGGTGCGTGCGGCATGGCAAAATTCCTGGTCACAAATCCGGAGCAGGATACGGAGATCCCGTTCCTGCGGGGGATTCTCATCCGATCGCTGCAAGATGCCGGTCTGCCCTTCGACGACGCCCACCGGCTCGCCTCCGAGATCAGAGAGGAGCTGAGCGCGGCGGGCAGCGTCAGCACTCGAAAGCTGCGGGCCACGGTCTTGCGCCACCTCCGCCAGTCGCCCCATCGGGGCGTCTTGGAGCGTTACCGTGCCGGTAGCTCCGGCGCGCTGGAGGTACTGGTCGAGTACGAGGACGGGCATCGGGCACCGTTCTCCCGCGGCTACCATCAGCGGCGTCTGGAATCTTGTGCCATCTCCCCGGACGAGGCGGCGGCGCTGACCCAGACGCTGTACAAGCACCTCGTGGACCGCACCGAGACGAGCATCCGCTCGGAGCATCTGGACGGCCTCACTCACCAGTGCCTCGAGCACGAGCTCGGCACGGCGGTCGCGGCACGCTACCTGGTGTGGACGGATTTCGTGCGCAGCGGCCGTCCGTTGGTGCTGCTCATCGGCGGGACCGCCGGGTGCGGCAAGAGCACTACCGCCACGAGCATTGCGAGCCGGCTGGACATCGTTCGAACCCAGTCCACCGACATGCTCAGAGAAGTGATGCGCTTGATGGTCCCGGAACGCCTTCTGCCGGTGCTGCACCGCTCGTCTTTCCAGGCGTGGCGGGCCGTTCCCGGCCTTCACGACACCGACCAGTGCACCGACGCGCAGCTGGCAGACGGGTACCGGGCCCAGGCGGAGCTGCTCTCCGTCGCCTGCGAGGGGGTGGTGCACCGGGCGCTCAGAGAGCGGGTCTCGGTGATCCTGGAAGGCGTTCACATCTATCCGTCTTTCCTGGACAAGATCCAGGTCGCGCCATCGGAGGATGCCCTCGTGGTGCCGGTGATGCTGGCGGTCCTCGACAAGGACGAGCTGCGAAAGCGAATCAGAGGGCGGGGCCGAGACACACCCCAGCGCCGGGCCGAGCGTTACCTCAAGCACTTCAAGGACATCTGGCAACTGCAATCGGTGCTCTTGTCCGATGCCGACCGGGTATCGGTGCCCATCATCGAGAACAGCGACAAGGAGAAGGTTTTCCGAGAGATCATGCGCCACGTCATCGGTATTCTCGACCGCGACTTCTCGCTGACGGCGGCGCAGGTCTTTCGCCGCCGGCATCTCGAGCGGCACAGGGGGCGAACGCGGCACGATGGCTGAACCACGCTCGCGACTCCATCGGCGCACAGTGGAGCCGGTGATTTTCAAGCGTCGCGGGCTGATGATGATCCTGGACGGCCTGGGTGACCGTCCCGTTGCCGCGCTCGGGGGGGCCACGCCGCTGGAGGCCGCCCATACGCCGAACATGGACGACCTGGCCGAGCGGGGCCAGTGTGGGCTCGTCGACCCGTGCACGCCCGGTATCCCGGCCCACACGCACAATGGGACCGGGGTGCTGCTGGGTGCGCCGTTGAAAGACATGCAGCGCCTGGCCCGCGGACCGGTCGAGGCGGCGGGCATCGGGCTCAGCCTACCGGTCACCGACGTGGCGGTTCGCTGCAATCTGGCGACCCTGGAGCAGTCAGACGACGGGCTGCGGGTTCTCGACCGCCGCGCGGGAAGAATTCACGCCGAGACCGAGACGCTCTGCGCCCTCCTGACCGACGTGCCCTTGGGGAACGAGATACGGGGCAGCCTCCACCCCGCGACCCAGCATCGGGTGGTGATGCAGCTTTCGGGGCCTCGTCTGTCGGGCGAGATCACCGACACCGACCCGGGGAGCCAGGTACCCCTGCCCGCTCCGGTGCTCTTGAGTCGGGCACTGAGTCCCGGCGACGAGGCGGCGACGCTGACCGCGAAGGCGGTGAATCGCTTCGCCGCCATCGCCTTCGACAAGCTCGTCAACCATCCCGTCAACCTGCGCCGCCAGCAGTCCGGGCAGCCTCCCGCAACCGGGATCATAAGCCGGGAGGCAGGTTGTCCAGTGCCGCTGCGAAGCGTGATCGATCGGCTGGACCTGCGCACCGCCGTCATCGCCGGTGAGTGCACCATAATCGGCATTGCCAATCTGCTCGGCTTCACCACCATCACCACACCGCAGTTCACCTCCACCCCGCAGACCGACCTCGCCGCCAAGGTCGCGACCGCTCGGTCCGCCCTCGAGCAGCACGACCTCGTCATACTGCACATCAAGGGCACGGACGTGTGTGCCCACGACCGTGACTGGGACGGGAAACGTCGTTTTCTGGAGCGTATCGACGCGTCAATCGAGCCGTTGCTGAGCGAGGACCTGGTCATCGGCATTTCCGCCGACCACTCCACCGACAGTACCACCGGCACTCACATTGGTGACCCCGTGCCCTCGCTCCTGTACGCCGAGCACGGCCGGCGAGATCGTTGCCGGCGATTCGGCGAAGGCGAATGCACGATGGGTGGGCTTGGCCGAATTACCGGAACCACCTACCTGTTCACGTTGCTCGATGCCATGGGATGCCTTCACGATCACGACCTGACCGGGGGAATTTGAGAAACTCGCGCTGGGCAACCGCCAACCGCAATCTCACCCGAGAAGCAACCGAATCGGCTCGTCGCGCTCCATCCGTTAGCGTGACTAGGCGGACTTCTGCAAAACCATCTCCGGAGTGACCGTCTTCGCCATTCGCTTGGAGAAATAGTAGACGCGCTTGAGCTTCTCGATGATGTCCATCTCGATGGTGTAGCTCGAGATGCGATTCGGCTCTTCCGCCACGAGCCGCTGCGCCTCGTGCAGGGCGGCGGAGTCGGTGAGCCGGTTGATCTCCTCCTTCATGTTGGTGACGAGCTGCGCAGCGATTTCGCTGCCCTGGGATACTGCCTGGATGGCCGCGTCCACAGACCGCGACACCGCGGCGTGTATTCCACGCAACACGTCCTGCGTCATGCTGCTGATGCTGACGTTCTCTTCGATGAGCTTGTTGCCCAATCCTACGAGATCGGTTTCGATTATGTCTCCGATGTTCTCGAGGCTGTTGACCGCCTCCATCAGCTTGATGAACTCCTTGGTCTGGACCTCGGTGAGCTGGGTCTTGCTGATCTTGCCGAGATACTCGATGGTGCTTCCGTGCAGCAGGTCGACCTGGTCGTCCATGTTTTGGATCTCGACCAGCGCGTCCGCGTCCCTATCCGCGATAGCGGGCATGAC
>JAAUXY010012999.1_pt1 | contig 10211 bp, 6 predicted proteins | sample 7278121 | NCBI WGS metagenome assembly JAAUXY01 (sample SAMN14350117, study PRJNA611818) | marine sediment metagenome | isolation source: surface marine sediment (1.8m) | place: French Polynesia: Moorea | collected 2018-08
ATCTGCAGGACCGCCGCGCTGTCCGGATCGCCCGCCTGGCGCAGATTGGCGATCATCGCCGGCGTCACGTCGAGCCCGCGCGCCTCTAGCACCAGCGGCACCACGGCGAGGCGGGCTGCGAAGTTCCCGGCCGTGGACGTGGCCGCCTCCCACAGCCCGTCATGTGCCGGCAGGTCGCCATAGGCGGCGCCCAGCGCCTCCAGGCGCTCAGCCAGCAGCAGGAAATGCTTGCCCTCCTCGTCGGCCACCCGGACCCAGTCGTCGTAGAAGCCGCGCGGCAGCTCCGGGCCGCCGAACCGGGCGATCATGTCCCAGGCAAGATCGATCGCGTTCAGCTCGATATGCGCCAGCGCGTGCAGCAGCGCCGCCCGCGCCGCCGGCGAGCCGCCGGCCCGCCGCTTCGGCATTTCGCGTGGTGGGAGCAGCTCCGGCCGGGCAGGCCGCGACGGGCGCTCCGGCGGATCTGCGGGCAGGGTGCCAAGCGCGAGCGCGCCATCGCGCCAGGCTGCCGCAGCGCTGCGGCTGGCCCGCGCCTTCTTCGCCGCATCGGCGGTGGTGAGCACGCCCAGGGCGGCGTCGGCGAGGCTTGGAAAAGTAGGCATGGGGGTGCGTACCGTGCAGACAAGCAGTACGCAAGAGGCCGGCCACCAGCACCACAAAGGGCGCGCCTGCGTTACGGCAAACGCGCCCCCGCGGCGACCGGGCCGGAAACCGTTACAGGCCCTGCGCGGACTTCAGCACGTCCTCGACATGGCCGGGCACCTTCACCTTGCGCCACAGGCCGGCGATCTTGCCGTTCTCGTCGATCAGGAAGGTGGAGCGGTCGATGCCCATGTACTTCTTGCCGTACATGCTCTTTTCCACCCAGCTGCCATAGCGCTCGGTGACGTCGCCCTCGGCGTCCGAGGCCAGGACGAACGGCAGCTCGTACTTGGCCTTGAACTTGTCGTGCTTGGCCACCGGGTCCTTGGACACCCCGATGATCTCGGCGTCGATCTTGGAGAAGTCGGGCAGCGCGTCGCGGAACCCGCACGCTTCCTTGGTGCAGCCCGGCGTGTCGTCCTTCGGATAGAAATACAGCACGATCTTCTTGCCCTTCAGGCCGGAAAGGCTAATCTGACCGCCGCCGTCGGTCGGCATGTCGAAATCCGGTGCCGGATCTCCAATCTCCAAGCTCATCGAAGTCGCTCCCTTTGGTCATGGATCGGCCGCGTCGGTGTGACGGGTCCACCCCTCTATACGTCATGCTATCCGCTTGGATTGCCGGCAATTATGTCAAAGGCGTTGTAATGGTTAATTCTTCCTTAAGCGGATCGGACATATCGTGAGTACCTGCTTCGATATGACGAAGGGTTCCCCGATGCGCTCCAACAGCCGACTCAACGCCATGGGACTGGCCGGCATGATCGTCCTGTGGTGTCTGCTTCTCATGACCGGCCCGGTCCGGGCCGAACAAACCTTCACCAAGAACGAGGTCCTCGGAGCCGCCGAAAATCTGTTTGGCGGCACGTCTGAGGGCCTGGCCACGGTGGTGGAGAAGGTGTTCGCCGATCTTGGCGAACCCAACGCGTACATCGCTGGCGAGGAATTCAGCGGCGCGATTGGCGTCGGTCTGCGCTACGGCCGCGGCGACCTCAATCGCAAGGGCGCGGACGACCGCAAGGTCTATTGGCAGGGCCCGTCGGTCGGCTTCGACCTCGGCGCGGACGCCTCCAAGGTGTTCGTGCTGGTCTACGATTTGGCCGAGACCGAGAACCTGTTCAAGCGCTACCCGGCGATCGACGGCAGCTTCTATTTCGTGGCCGGCGTCGGCGCCAACTACCATCGCAGCAACGGCGTGGTGCTCGCCCCGATCCGGACCGGCGTCGGCCTGCGCGCCGGCGTGAATGTCGGCTACCTGCACTACACCCGCGAGCACTCCTGGGTGCCGCTCTAGGCCGTTTCGGTAGGCGCTGCGGTCAGCCGGCAGCGCCCGATCTGACCGCTTCGTTGCCCGCCTTTGTCCAGGCCCGATTCCACGGCGCCCGGCTGAGCATCTTCGCCATGCCGCAATAGCCGCTGATCCCGGCGAACATCAGCCCGGCGCCCACGAACGCGCTGAGCCCGAGAAACCACGGGGTCAGCCACACTCCCAGCACGACCCCCAGCAGCACCAGGCCGCCCGCGGTGATCTGCACTTGGCGCATGATGTCGATCGGCGCCCGGCGGTCCTCTTCGATCGGCAGGCCGGCTTTCTTCCAGGCCTCGATGCCGCCGTCCATCGCATAGACGTCGCGAAATCCGGTCTTGGCCAGCAGGTCGGCGGCCTGCCGGGTGCGGTTGCCCGATCGGCAGTAGAACACCGCCACCTTGTCGCGCACGTCCGCAAAGTCAGCCTTGTCGAACTGGGACAGCGGCTCCAGGCGCGCGCCGCGGATGTGTTCGCGCGCGAACTCCATCGGCTCGCGGATATCGATCAGCAGTGCCTCATCGGCCGCCAGCCAATCCTTTGCGGCGTTCGGTCCGATATCTGTGATGCCTGTCATTGGGGTATCTCCTTGATCCGTCCACGATCTGTGCGACGATCATCGAAGTCGCCACGCGGGACTCGTCTGCATTGAGAATACAAATGCAAATTTATGAATATATATGGCCGTGTCAACGGAAATTGGGTGGACCTGCCGCGGCAACGGCGCGGCTGGCGCATGACAAGACCTGGGAGGGACCGATCCATGGCTGAGCCGGTGAAGCCGCATGTCGATTCTTTCTTTGACAAACAAACGTTTACGATCAGCCACGTGGTTTCGGCTCCGGGCGAGCGCGCATGTGCGGTGATCGACCCCGTCCTCGACTTTGACGCCAGCTCCGGCCGGACGTCGAACGAGTCCGCCGACCTCCTGATTGAACATATTCAGAAGAACGATCTTGTCCTGGAGTGGATCCTGGAGAGCCATGTGCACGCGGACCATCTGTCGGCCGCGGCGTACCTCAAGTCGAAGCTGGGCGGCCAGGTCGGCATCGGCGAGCACATCGATGAGGTTCAGCGCACCTTCAAAGAGATCTACAACGTGGACCGGACCTTTCCGACCGACGGCCGGCAGTTCGATCATCTGTTTGCCGACGGCGAGCGTTTCCAGGTCGGCCCCATGCCGGCGCGGGTGATCCACACGCCAGGCCACACGCCGGCCTGCGTCACCTATGTGATCGGCGACGTGGCCTTCGTTGGCGACACGCTGTTCATGCCGGATTTCGGCACCGCGCGCTGCGATTTTCCGGGCGGGGACGCGCGGGCGCTGTATCACTCGATTCAGAAGATCCTGGCGCTGCCGCCGGAGACCCGGTTGTTCATGTGCCATGACTACGGTCCGGGCGGGCGCGCTTATGCCTGGGAGACCACGGTGGCCGAGCAACGCGCCGCCAACGTCCATGTGCGCGAGGGCATCGATGAGGACGCATTCGTCCGCATGCGCGAGGAACGCGACGCGACGCTGGGCATGCCGGCGCTGATCATCCCGTCGGTGCAAGTCAACATGTGCGCGGGCGACCTGCCGGCGCCGGAAGAGAACGGCGTGCGCTACCTCAAGGTGCCGCTGAACGCGCTCTAGAGCTGGCCTCCAACCTCGACCAGGGTCTCAGCCGACTGGGTCTGGACGGCCGGGGACCGGGCCCAGGACGGTGTGAAACACCGCGGCCACCTTCGACGCCATCTCTTCGATCAGCCCCTCCAGTTCGCCGAAATCGCCCACGCCGGCGGCACGCGCCAGGATCGGGCGCAGTCCGGCGGGGATCTCGGAGGCCTGGGCGGGGTTGCCGACCGTGGTGCGCAGCAGCGCCTGCAAGGACTGCCAGAGTCGATTGGCGGCGATCAGCGTTTCGGTGTCGACGTCGCTCAGCACGCCGGCCGCACCCAGGCGTGCGAGCGCTGCGCCGGTGCTACCGACCAGCACCTCCGGACGGGCCTCGCAGTGCATCAAAGCCAGGCCTTGAGCGATGAAATCGACATCCAGCATGCCGCCGGCCCGCGACTTGACGTCCCACGGGCCGCGGGCCGGCTTGTCGCGGTCGAGCCGGGCGCGCATCTCCAGCACGTCGGCGCGGATCTTGTCCGGATCGGATCGCTGCCGCAGGGCCGCATGGATGGACTCGGTGATCCGCCGGGCGAGCCCGGGCGGTCCGGCCACCACCCGGGCCCGGGTCAGCGCCATCCGCTCCCAGGTCCAGGCATCCTTGCGCTGATAGTCACGAAATCCGTCCAATGTGACCGCCAGTGGCCCGGAATTCCCAGACGGGCGCAGCCGCATGTCGACCTCGAACAGCGGGCCTTCCCCGGTCAGGACGGTCAGAGCGCTGATCAGCCGCTGCCCCAAACGCGCGAAATAGACTGACGGCGCGAGCGGCTTGGCGCCGTTCGAAGCGGTCCGATCGCCGATGTCGTAAATGAACACGAGGTCCAGATCGGACCGCGCGGTGAGCTCGCGCGCGCCCAGCTTGCCGAGCGCGACCACGCACATCCCGGTCTCCGGCCCATCGAACGTGCCGTGCTGCGTGGCAAACACATCGGACACGCCGGACGACAGGGCCCCGATCACCCCATCGGCGATGTCGGACAGCACCCGGCCGCCCTGTTCGGCGGTGGCCAGGCCGCGCATCAACTGCACGCCTATCTGGAAGCGCCGGTCGTTGGTGAACCGGCGCGCGGCGTCCAGCATGTCCTCGAAGTCGCGCGCCTGAGCCAGAGTGGCGCCCAACTCGTCCAGAACCCGCTCGCGGCTCGGCAGCCCGCCGAAGAACCCGCCTTCCAGCACGCTATCGAGCAGGATTGGCTGTTGGCCCAGCCGGGCGCCGAGATCCGGCGCGCTGCCCATGATCTCGGCCAGGATCTCCAGCAGCTCCGGATTGGCCCGGATCATGCTGAACAGCTGCACGCCGGACGGCAGGTTGTCCAGGAACTTGGCGAAGTTGTTGAACGCCGCGTCGGGGTTGGCGGATTCCGACAGGTGCTGCAGCAAGGTCGGCATCAGGGCGGTCAGCAACTCCCGCGCCCGCTCGCTACGGGTGGCGCGGACCCGGCCGTGGTGCCAGCTGCGCACCACGTTGCACAGCGAGGCCGGATCGGAGAAGCCCATGGCCGCCAGCGTCTTCAGCGTCTCCGGATCGTCCGCGGTGCCGGTGAACACCAGGTTGCCGGCGGTCTCGCCCTCCGCCGACAGGCTGGGTGCATCGGCGAACAGCTGCGAATAGTGGGCCGAGACCGACTCCAGATGGCCGCGCAGCTTGGCCCGAAAGGCGGCCTCGTCCGGCTCGCCCATGAACGCGGCCAACTGCGCCACCCCGTCCGCCGTATCCGGCAGGCTGTGGGTCTGCTGGTCGTCGATCATCTGCAGCCGGTGCTCGACGCTGCGCAAGTAGTGATAGCTGTCGATCAGCGAATCAGTGGTGGCTTGGTCGATCAAGGCATGCCGGCTGAGCGCGCGCAGAGCATCACAGGTCGGACGCACGCGCAGCACCGGCATCCGCCCGCCCCAGATCAGTTGCAGGGTCTGCGCGAAGAACTCGATCTCGCGGATCCCGCCCGGCCCGAGCTTGACGTTCTGGCCCTCGATGCCGATCTCGCCGGTCCCGCGGTAGGCGTTGATCTGCCGCTTCATCGCATGGATGTCGCGGATGGCCGCGAAATCCAGGTGCTTGCGCCAGATAAATGGCCGGATCCGGTTGAGGAATTCGCGGCCGGCTCGCAGGTCTCCGGCCACTGGGCGCGCCTTGATCATCGCGGCGCGCTCCCAATTCTGGCCCATGCTGCCGTAGTAGGTTTCCGCCGCCTCGACGTGCATGGCCAGCGGGGTCGAACTCGGGTCCGGCCGCAATCGCAGATCGGTTCGGAACACGTAGCCGTCCGGCGTGCGCTCGGACAGCAGCGTGACCAGTTCGCGGGCCACGCGCGTAAATTCGGTTTGCACGTCGGAGGCGTCGCGGCCGCCCGGCCGGTCCAGGTGCGGCCGCGGATCGAACAGTACCACCAGGTCAATATCGCTGGAGAAATTCAGCTCACGCGCGCCGAGCTTGCCCATCCCGAGGATGATCAATCCGCTGTCGCGCTCCGGGTCGGCAGGATCCGAGATCGCCAGTTTTCCGCGCTCTGCCGAGCGCCGCAGCAGGAAGCAAGCCGCCAAGCTGAGCGCGGTTTCCGCCAGCTGGCTGAGCGCATCGGTCACGCGCTCCAGAGGCCAAGCGCCGGTCAAATCGGCCAACGCGATGGTTAACGCCGCGCGCCGCCGCGCGACCCGCAGCGCACGCATTACAGCCTCGCGTGCACTTTCCGGGCTTAGTTCTGTTCGTAAATCTGCTAGAATCAAAGAGAAGCTTGCGTCCGGGCCGTGCGTGAATAAGCTCCGCGCGAACCGGACGTCGTGCAATAACGCGTAGGTTAAGAAGCTACTATTGCCGAATACGGCTGAAAGGATGGCACGCCCATTGCGATCATTGGTCACCGCTTGGGCAAACTGGGCGATCGGCTCGGCGTCGGGAGCGTCGGCGGCGGATTTCGCCGCCGCGTCAAGCCATTGCTCGATGCGCTTGTCGGCGAGGTCCGGGTCACCCGGCCGCGGAGAGTAATCTGGGACAGCGAGTGCTAGCTCTACCATCGGCTGAAATAACCGGCTGTTTGGCCGCAACGACCGCATTGGCTGGCGCGCCGTGGCCGGCTAACCTATGCGCTGCCGAAGCTTACGGGACTTTGGTTCAAGCGCTTCGGTCGGTCAACGGGGCGAAGGCTCGGCGGCGGCTGGTCCGGCGGGCCGGCGGAGGTCGCCCATGAACACGCTGCGCGCGATGATGCGCCGTGGACTGGTGTTGCTGCTTGAGCTGGCCGCCGCCTTGGCTGCCGGTATCACCATAGTTTCATTGTTGTTCGTCCTGCTGCTGTCCAGCGGGCCGCTCGCGCTGAACTGGCTGACCCCGTATATCCAAAGCGCGCTGTCCCAGGGCGAGCAGGAGTTCAACGTCCAGATTGATGGGACCAGCCTGACTTGGGGCGGCTGGGACCGACTGGTCGAGGTTCAGGCCAAGGGTGTGCGGGTCGCGACCGCCGAGGGCGAGGTGGTGGCGACCCTGCCCAAGGTGGTGATTGGCCTCGCAGCACCTGCCTTGCTGCGCCAGATGGTAGCACCCGAGCGCATCGACATCATCGAGCCGGAGATCCGCTTAAAGCGCACGCCGGAGGGCAAGTTCGAGCTGGGCTTGGCTGGCGAAGGGCTGTTGGACGGCCGCGCCAGCAATGAGGCACTGCAGCGCCTCTTGACCAACCTGATCACGCCGGCCGACCACACCAGGCCGACCGGCTACCTGACCCAGGTGAGCATCCTGGGGGCGCGGATGCGGCTGGAGGACGATTTCGGCGGGGAGCGATTCGGCACGCCGGACGTGGATTTGATCATGAGCCGCGATGATGCCGGCGTGCGCGCCCGGTTCGCGGTTTCTCTCAACATGCCCGGCGAGGAGGGGCTGCTATCCGGCGATATGGTCTATCGGCTGGCCGAGCAGGTGGTCGAGGCCAAGGCCAATTTCGACAACATCAATCCCTCCGACTTTGCCAATGTGGTGCCGGCGCTCGAGCCATTGGGCCATTTCAGCTTGCCGATCAGCGGCAGCGTACGCTCGAGGATGGCGATGACCGGCGTATGGGTCGCCGGTGTGCTGGAGCAGATCGAATTCGATCTGGTCGGGGATGCCGGCCAGATCTCGATCCCGACTCTGTACAGCAAGCCGGTCGACATCAGCCAGTTGCACCTGCGCGGCACGCTGGAGCACGAGGGCAAGGTCCTGATGATCGAGGACCTGTTTGCCGACCTGAACGGCCCGTCGGTGCGTTCGACGGGAGTCGTCAATCTCGGTGATGACTCCGTGGGCTTCAAAATGAACTGGCTGCTGCGCAATGTGGATCTTCCGGACATTCCGCGGTTCTGGCCGGATGTGATCGATCGCGAACCGCTCGGTTGGATGCAGGAGAGCCTGATCGGCGGCCGCATTGTGGAGACCCGCATCTCGGTCGAGGGCGAAGCGCCGCGCGACGCGTTGGATCAGGTCCAAATCAGCAAGGTCAGCGCCGACGCGGAGTTCCATGATCTGACCGCCCGGCTGAGGGAGGGCATGCGGCCGGTCGAGCAGTTGAGCGGCCGTGCGCACCTGTCCGAAGGGCGCGTCGAGATCGATGTGAGCAGCGTCGATCTGACCTTTAATCAGGGCTGGCCTCGAATTGATGACCTGGTTGCGCGGCTCACGGTCGAGGACGAAACGATCTCGGGTATGTTCACCGATGGCCGGTTCTCGATGGACCCAGCGGGCATCCCGGCGACCGACATGAAGGGTCATCTCTCGGTCGATTCCAAACAAGCGAAGATCAAGCTCACCGGTGCGGTCTTGAATGAGCTTGTGCTGAGCGAAGGGGAGATCGACATCACGGGACTGGGCACCGAGACGGCGGAGCTCAAGGCCGAATTCGTGGCCAAGGGTGAACTGCCGAATATGTTGCAGGCGATCAACGCGCCGCCATTCCAGCGAACCCAGGCGATCAAGCTCGATCCCGAAAAAGCCGAAGGGCAGGTTTCGGCGCGCATGCGTCTGAGCTCGCCGATCGTCCGGGACCAAGACATGGATCTGACCAAGGTCAAGCGCGCGGCCACGGCGCGGTTGATCAACGTTTCCGTCATTGACACCCCGTTCGGCATGCCGGTGACCGAGGGGGATTTTGAGCTCGAGTACGACCCGGTCGAGATGCATGTGCGCGGCACTGCCGAGATCAATGGGGTGCCGGCCGATGTGACGTGGCATGAGGTGTTCTCGGGCGAGAGCGAGTATCGCTCGCGGTTCGTCATGCAGGGTGTGGTTGAGACCGAGGGGCGCGCCAGGCTGGGCTTCGACCTGGGCAAGAGCGTGACCGGGCCGACCCCATTGCACGTCGAGTTCACCGACTACGACCGCACCAGACAGGGCATGGAGATCGATCTCGAGCTGTCCGATGCGGTGATTGATGTGCCGCAGCTGTTCTGGACCAAGGCGGCCGGAATTCAAAGTCAGGCCAAGCTGGACATCTCGTTCAACGACAACGTGGCGCAAACGATTGATCGGTTCACCATCCGGGCCGCCGATCTGGCCGCTTCTGGAAAGGCGCGCTTGGCGGGTCCGCGGGGGGCTGCAGAGATCATCCAGGCCGAATTCGACAGCTTGGCTTGGGGCCCGGTCGGCCGCCGCAATCAGATCGAAGGCACACTGCGCCGCCGCGACGATGGGGGCTGGGATGTCTCGCTGTTCGGGCCAAGCTTCGACGCAGAGCCGTATCTGGACGAACAGCAGGAGAGCTTCGACCGCCCGATTTCGCTCAGCACCGGGTTCGACAAGATGTGGCTGGACGAGTCCCGGTTCCTGCTGGATGTGCAGAGCTCCGGCACGTTTGACGGCGAGAAGTGGTCGCTGATCGATCTGACCGCACGGCTGCCGCTCAGCGAGCAGCCAGGGGCCAAGCTTGAAGCGCAGCTCCGTCCGGAGGACCAGTACAGCCGCAGCATCAAGGTCACCTCGGACGAGGCGGGGGCCGCTCTGCGCCTGCTCAGCGATGCGCCGGTCTTCGGAGCGATCAAGGGCGGTGATCTGTATATCGAGGGAACGATCGACGATCTCGACCCGGACAAGAAGGTGCATGCGGCCATGCAGATCCAGGGTTTTCGCCTGGTCGCCCACGAATCGATCGAGGCATTGGTCGGTGCTCTGGAAGAGCTCAATCTGCACCATCAGTTCGTCGAGGGCGGTGTGCCCTTCGATCTGCTGCAAGCCCGGTTCGTGCGGACCAAGGAGGTGCTGGAGATTGAGCAGATGCGGGCCCGCGGCCAGTCGTTCGGCGTCGCTGCCGGTGGGGATGTCGACTATGGCGCCTCGCTGCTCGACATCCGCGGATTGCTTGCACCTTTTGCCTGGCAGGAGGAGATCTTCAAGCGCATGCCGCAATGGCCGATCCTGTGCGAGCGGACCGAAGAGGGGCATTGCCTGATTGCGCTCGGCTTCACCATGGATGGGACCATTCTCGATCCTCAGTTCCAGCCGATGCCGCTGACCGGGTTCGACTCCGACTGGCTGTACAGCATTTTCGGCATCCGGCCGGGTCAGGCTGGCCTCCCGGTTCTGGAGAGCGCGAAGCCCATGCCGCGCGCAGAGCAGCAGGAAAGCCGCTGACGTTTCGCCGC
>JAAUXY010054538.1_pt1 | contig 10210 bp, 9 predicted proteins | sample 7278121 | NCBI WGS metagenome assembly JAAUXY01 (sample SAMN14350117, study PRJNA611818) | marine sediment metagenome | isolation source: surface marine sediment (1.8m) | place: French Polynesia: Moorea | collected 2018-08
ATCGCGCTGCGCACCTTCGCCACCCCGGTACTCGGGCTCGAAGCGCTGCACCCGCTATTTGCCCGGATGGGATTTACCGTCGGTGACGAATACCGGTTTGCCGCCAAGAAGTTGAGGGCGCGCTACTATCGGCACCCGCAAGCGGGGATTCCCAAGATTTTCATCAGCGAACTGCTGCTGGATGAGTGCAGCGCACGGCTGCGCGACATTGTGCTCCGGTTATGTGAGCAGGTGCCTGCCGATGCCCCCGGCAACCCGGGATTCCTGGCCTCGGGTCGGCACTGGGTCCTGGACTTCGGCACCTACCGGGCGCTGCTGCAGGAAAGCGAGTATGCAGGATGGCTGGCCGCCCACGGCTTCAGGGCCAACCACTTCACTGTCGACGTCAATGCACTGAGAGGTTTTGGCTCGGTCGCTGCGGTCAACAGGGCGCTCAAGGCGGCAGGTTTCGTGTTGAATACCTCGGGTGGAGAAATCAAGGGATCGCCCTCCGTGCTGTTGGAGCAATCATCCACCCTGGCCGATCGGGTGAAGGTGGAATTCAGTGACGGTGCGCAGGTCATTCCCGGGTGTTTCTACGAGTTTGCCCGCCGCTATCCGCAGGCGGACGGCTCGCTCTACCAGGGTTTCGTGGAGGCCAACGCCGACCGGATCTTCGAGAGCACCAACGCCCTGGCCAGCTGAGTTAGCTGCCGGGCTGTGAGTCCTGCTCTTCCTCGGAGTTCTCGCGCACCCGCTGGTCTATATAGCCGCTGAGTGCGGCCGCCCCGGCCCCGCCGATAAAGCCCCCGAATACGCCGGCCAGGGTGGCGGTGGCGGCGTCTCTTGTGAAGATATAGATAATGAGACCGACCACGGCGCCCAGGAAAGTACCGGTCGTAAGCCAGGTCATGAGCATGGTTTTCATGGTACGACTATCTTAAACAGAAGCCGTCAGAAGCTGAAGTTTTCCCCGACCAGCTCCTCGGAGACGCGCCACAGACGCTCGGCGGCGTCTTCATCCAGCGCGTAGGCGCGCACGCCGTGGCTGGTGGATTCATTCTCGATCGGCGCCACCCCGCAATCCTCCAGGTAGACAGCGCCCTGTCCGTCCAGTTCTGGCGCGGTGGCAGCGTATACCGAGGTGGCGGCGCCGGCGGCGGTGGACTTCAGGGTCCAGTTGCCGATCTGCTCGGCGCGGGCGTTGATGAGGGCCCGATCCTCGTCGTCCATATGGCGGCTCAGCTCGGTCTCGATGACGCCGGGATGCACGGCATAGGCGCGTACGCCGCGGTTGCGCAGGCGCGCGTCCAGCGCCACGGCAAACAGGATATTGGCGGTCTTGGACTGGCCATAGGCAGCCCACTTGTTGTAGCCACGGCCCGAGAAGTCCAGGTCGTCGAAGTCGACCGGCGACATGTGATGGGCCCGGGAGCTTAGTGCTACCACCCGCGCGGGTGCCCCCTCGAGCAGCGCCGGCACCAGCCGGTTGGTCATCAGGAAGTGCCCCAGGTGGTTGGTGCCAAATTGCAGTTCGAAGCCTTCCTCGGTGGTGCCGTGGGGACAGGCCATGATGCCGGCGTTGTTGATCAGGATGTTGAGCGTGTCGTAGCGGGCCAGGTAGGCATCGGTAAAGGCGCGGATGCTGGCCAGCGAACCCAGCTCCAGTTCCATCACGTCGACTGCCTGGTTGCCGGTGGATTCACGAATGTCGGCGACGACTTCTTCGCCGCGGACCATGTTGCGCGCGGTCAGGGTCACGGCGGCGCCGTGTGCTGCCAGGGTGCGCGCTGTTTCAACTCCCAGCCCGGCGGTGCCGCCGGTCACCAGGGCGCGGGCTTCGGTAAGGTCGATGCCCTCCAGCACCTGGTCAGTGGTGGTGTCGTGTCCGAAATTGGCGCGATCGCTCATGGCAGCTTCCATTGGTTTATTGTTGTATCTGCGTATGGGTAGGGCCTGGAGTCTGCCCCGGCCGAGTCGGACCGGGGCCGTGTCGCTGGTTTACAGCAGTTCCATCATGGCTTCTGCGGAGCTGACCTCGATGCCTGCACCCGGCTCAACGTTCAGGTGGGTCACGGCGCCGTCTTCCACGACCATCGCGTAACGCTGGCTGCGGCTACCCATGCCGAAACCGCTACCGTCCAGCACCAGGCCCAGGGCCTCGGTGAGCTCGCCGTTGCCGTCGGCCAGCATCAGGATTTCCGCGGCATTCTGCGCTTCGCCCCAGGCGCCCATGACGAAAGCGTCGTTGACCGACAGGCAGGCGATGGTGTCCACGCCCTTGGCCTTGATCTTGTCGGCATGGACCACGAAGCCCGGCAGGTGCGTCATGGAGCAGCCCGGTGTGAAGGCGCCGGGTACCGCGAACATCACCACTTTCTTGCCCGAGAAGATCTCGTCTGTGGTGATGTCTTCCGGACCCTGGGGTCCCATTACTTTGAGAGTGACGCTGGGTACTTTGTCGCCAACTTGGATGGTCATGCTAATCTCCGTGCAGTGAGGCGCCCATTCGGGGCGGGGATGTCGGGCCGAGGCCCACTGCGAATGAGTATAGACCCTGAGGCGAGCCGTTGATGCATTGTCCTCTATGCGGCGCGTCTGGGGCGGAGTTTTTTCATCGCGACGGCCAGCGTGAGTATCTGCGCTGCGTCGACTGCCAGCTGGTTTACGTACCGCCACGCTATTTTCTCGACCTCGAGAGCGAGCGCGCCGAGTACAGCCTGCACGAGAACGACCCGGCCGATGAGGGCTACCGCGGCTTCCTGTCCCGTCTCGCCACGCCGCTGATGGAGCGCCTGCCGGGCAATGCCCGCGGCCTGGACTTCGGCTGTGGCCCGGGTCCGGCGCTGGTGGCCATGCTGCGTGAGGCGGGCCACGACGTGTCCCGCTACGACCCCTTCTTCTTTCCCGACCGCACGCCACTGTCGCGTCGCTACGACTTCATCACCGCCACCGAAGTGGTCGAACACCTGCACCGGCCCGGCGAAGAGCTGGAACGGCTGTGGGCCATGCTGCGGCCGGGCGGCTGGCTCGGCATCATGACCAAGCTGGTGATTGACGCGAACGCCTTTGCGGGCTGGCACTACAAGAATGACCTGACCCACGTGAGTTTTTTCTCCCGCGACACCTGGACCTGGTGGGGTGAATGCCGAGACGCCCGGCCGGTGTTTGTCGGCAATGACGTTATTTTGCTGCGGCGGGAGCGATGAGGGTGCGGTAGATGTTGCGCACCTGCTCGTAGAAGTCGCGCTGCTGCTCGCCCAGGTAGGGAGCGATCATGCTCATCAGCTGGTAAACACCCTGGTGAATGATCAGCGCCGGGGGGCGGTCCTGGTGCAGCAGGTGGTCGTAGTTGAGCCAGTAGGTCAGCAGTAACACCATGTTGTCGACCAGAGCCTCGGCTTCCTCGTCGCTGGTACTGACCACCGCGGCTTCGCTGAGGGTGCGCCATACTGCGGTAATCGCCGCGTGCTTGAGGTCGACAAGGCGCCGAAAACGCCGGCCCAGCTCGGGATAGCGCGCGAGCAGGTCGCTGAGGTTGCGGTAGAGAAAGCGGTATTTGTACATCTCCTCAAACACCACATACAGGTAGAACCAGTTGTCTTCCACACTGAGCGGGCGGTCGATGGGCGCCTTTAGAATTTCGGTGATGCCGTGCTCGTACTGGTCGAAGAGCTCGGCGATGATCACGTCCTTGCCCTTGAAGTGGTAGTAGAGATTACCCGGACTGATATCCAGCTCATTGGCGATATCAACCGTAGTGGTATTGGGCTCTCCCTCGTGGTTAAACAGCGCGAGACTGGAGTGGAGGATGCGATCCCGGGTTTTCATGGCGCGCAGGCAGTGGACTTAGCGGCGCTTGCGGGCGGGGGTGGTGCTTTTTCTGGCGGCAGCCTTTTTGCGCGCCGGTGCCTTCTTCCTGGCCGGGGTTGTCTTGCTGCCGGTGGCCTTTTTCTTTGCCGGCGGCTTTTTTGCAGCAGCCCGCTTGCGCGCGGGTTTCTTGGCAAGGCTCGCCACCAACGAATCCAGCTTGCTTTCCAGCGCGTCCAGCCGGGCGTTGATGGCCTCGATCTCGTCACTGCGCCCCAGGTTCAGGTGGAAGGTGTCGCGTACCCGGCCAATGCGCTCTTCCACGCTGAGGCTGCTGGTCCTGCGGATCGAAGACAGGGAGTCCCGCACTTCGTCCTCGAGCCGGCTGCCTTTCTCGACCAGCTCGCGAAACAGCCGCGGCGGTTCCTTGGCGGCTTCCTCGAGCTTGCCCTGGGCGTCGCGGATGGCCTTGCCATAGGCGCCAAGACCGGCCAGCCAGATATTGCGGGCGATGTCGGAGGGCTTGTCGGAGTTATCGTTGCTCATGATCGTCGCCTTGCGGGATGGGGCTTTCGATCATACAAAAAAAGGGGGTCACTAGGACCCCCAAAAAATGCGCTCTGGGCGCACTGTAGAACCTGGACTAAACGTCCGGGTATAAACTCAGGCTGCCTTCGAGGTGATGGTCTCGCGCAGTGATTCGAAGCTGTCGCGGGCCTTGTCGAGGCGGGCGCGGATTTCAGTGCGCAGCTCGTCCGTGTCAGCCAGCTTCAGTTCGGGAAGCTCGATGTCCTTGAGGCGCTTCTTGGCCTTGCTTTCGACCTTTTCGCCGTGCTTGACCAGGTCGTTGAACATGTTTTCCGCCTTCTTCTGGCGGGCCTTCATGCGCTTCTCAGCTTCTTCCAGCTGGCTTTGTGCTTCTTCAAAAGCCTTGCCGTAGAAACCCAGGCCGGCGAGGAATACATTGCGTGCGTTTTCCTGGGCCTTTTCAGCGAAAGTCGGCTGAACCGGCTTCTTCGCAGCGGTCTTTTTCGCGGTGGTCTTCTTGGCGGCGGCCTTCTTGGCAGCGGACTTGCGTGCCGGAGCCTTCTTGGCTTTTGCCTTGGCCTTGGCGGCGGTTGCTTGAGTTGCCATGTTTCATCTCCCTCGATGTTCTGTTGGTGAATGGCGCGCCGTTGTCAGCGCTATACTCACAAGCTACGGGGATTTATTAGAAACGGCATACTAATAATCAGACACTTACTGGTAATTTTTCTCACGTTGCTCGCCGCTGCCGGTGCCGCTCAGGCGCAGGACCTGGAGCCGCGCGCCTATGCCAATCTGCCGGTGGGGCAGCAGTTTTTTGCAGCCGGCTATGCCTACTCTGAAGGTGAACTGAACCCGGCACCGGGCGTGCCTATTACAGACGCCGAGATGGAGGTCGACACCTTCGTGGCCGCCTATCTGCGCACCCTGGACCTGTGGGGCAAGGCGGGGCGCGTAAGTGTGGTGGTCCCCCGCACCTGCTTCAAGGGTGATGCCTTTCTCAACGGCGAATTTGTCCAGGGCGATCGCTGCGGCGCCGCCGACCCCATCATCAACCTGATCTACCTGTTCTATGGTGCGCCGGCGCTGAGCCTCGAAGAGTTTCGCCGCACGCCGCAGCATCGGGTAATTGGCGCGGGGCTCAGGGTGCGCGCGCCGCTCGGCGACTACAACAACGAAAACCTGATCAATCACAGCGCCAATCGCTGGGAGTTTCGCCCTGAGCTGGGTATCTCCAATCGCTGGGGCCGCTGGGGTGCCGATGCGGCGGTGTCGGCGGCCTTATTTACCAAGAATGATCGCTTTGCCGGTCGCACCGAGCTTGAGCAGGACCCGCTCTACCAGGTGCAGGCGCACGTGATCTACTTCCTGAGCAGGGGGCGCTGGCTGTCGATCAACGGCAACTACTTCTGGGGCGGGCGCACCGAGCGCGACGGTGTGCGCCAGGACGATCGCCAGGACAACTCCCGGGTTGGAGTGACCCTGGGTTGGCCGATCAATCCCCACAACTCGCTGAAGTTCTATGCCAGCCGCGGCGTCAGCACCCGCATTGGCAACGATTTCGATACCCTGGGCTTCCTCTACCAATATCGCTGGTAGCCGCTGGCGGCTGCGTTAAGAAAAGCAAAGCAATAATCCCCGGTGGCTCTCGAGGCGTATACTTCTAAATCAATACGTTGCGCGAACGGCGGCACTGAATGCTCAAACACAGATACTTCCTGCCTGGCCTGGTCATGACAGTTGGCATCGCACTGTCAGTGGTGATCCTGACTGGCAAGCCTCGCCCTGAGGCGGTGGAGCAGGAGTTACCGCCGCCGCCGTTGGTGGAAGTCATCATGGCGCAACCCGGCGAAATGACGCTGACCGCCACCAGCCAGGGCACGGTGCGCCCCCGTCGTGAGATCAACATTGTCAGTCAGGTGGGCGGCATTGTGGTCGCTGCCGACCAGCACTTCGCTGACGGCGGATTTTTCGACGCCGGTACCGTGCTGGTACAGCTGGAGGAGGCTGATTATCGGCTCGAGTTAATCCGCGCCGAGGCGCAGGTGGCAGATGCCGCGCAGCTGGTGGCACAGGAGAAGGGCCGCAACCGCCAGGCGGCGCGCGAGTGGCGCGACCTCGGCAATGATGAGGCAAATCAGCTGTTCCTGCGCAAGCCCCAGCTCGCCGGCGCCGAAGCCGCACTGGAAGCGGCGAAAGCCAATGTCGAACAGGCCCGGCTCAACCTGGCGCGCACGTCGATCAGTGTGCCGTTCAACGGCCGCATCCGCGAGAAGATGGTGGACGTGGGCCAGTACATCACCCCCGGCACACCCGTGGCGAAGGTCTACGACACCGATGTCGTGGAGGTGCGTCTGCCGCTCACCGACCGCCAGGTGGCGCTGCTGGACCTGCCGCTCAATTTCCGCAGTGGCGACAGCATGCCGTCACAGGCAGCCGTGACCCTGACTGCGCGCTTCGCCGACCGTGAGTGGCAGTGGCCCGGGCGCGTGGTGCGAACCGAGGGCAGCATCGATGTCGACAGCCGCGTTATCTACGCCGTGGTGGAAGTGGAGAAACCCTTTGAGCCGACGGCTGGCAGCGAGCGGCCTCCGCTGTCCATCGGCCTGTTTGTTGAAGCCGAGATCCAGGGGCGCCAGCTCGACCAGGTGGTCACCCTGCCGCGTAACGCCCTGCGCAACGACGGCACGGTGCTGCTGGTGGATGCCGAGGAACGGCTGGCGACTCGCCCGGTAAGGGTTCTGAAGAGTGCGCGACGCCAGGTCTGGGTGCAGGGCCTCACCGATAGCGACCAGGTGGTCGTTTCCCAGCCGGCAGTGGCAGTGGAGGGCATGGCGGTGACTGTCCGCAACGTTGATGGCCTGTTGGGCAGCGTCGGCAACGGGGGTTAAGTCGTGATTGCCTGGTTCGTTCGCAACCCGATTGCCGCCAACTTGCTGATGGTGCTGATCATCGTCGGCGGTTTCACCGGGGTGCCGGCCCTGGAGAAGCAGTTCTTCCCCGAAATCGAATTGAACATGGTCAGTGTGTCCATGCCCTATCTGGGCGCCGGCCCCGGCGAGGTGGAAGAGCAGATTTGCGTGCGCATCGAGGAAGCCGTGCACGATCTCAATGGCGTCAAGGAAATCCGCTCTACCGCCCGGGAGGGCATGGGTACCGTGCTGGTCGAAGCTGAGCGCGGCTATGATATGCAACGGCTTACCGCAGAGGTTAAAACTCGCGTCGATGCCATCACGACCTTCCCGGCCGAGGCCGAGCGGCCGATCATTACCGAGCTTGCCCACCGGCGGCACATGGTTTCGGTCACCGTCGCAGGAGACATCGGAGAGGAGAATCTCAAGGCCCTTGCGGAGACCTTGCGTGACGACCTGGCAGCGCAACCTTATGTCTCCGTGGTGGAGGTCATTTCACCGCGCCCCTACGAAGTGTCGGTCGAAGTTTCCGAGTACACCCTGCGGCGCTACGGGCTGCGCTTCGACGATGTGGTGCGTGCCATCCAGACCTCGTCCCTCAACCTTCCTGCCGGCACCATCAAGGCGGAGACCGGTGATATCCGCCTCCAGACCCGCGGCCAGGCCTATGAGCGGGCGGACTTCGAGAACATTGTGCTGGTCAGCAAGCGCGACGGTACCCGGGTGTTGCTGGGGGATGTTGCCACCGTTATCGACGGGTTCGAAGACATGGACGTACGCAGCCGTCTCAACGACACGCCTTCCCATGAACTCCAGGTGTTCGTGACATCCCGGCCCAATGTGCTGCTGACCAGCGAGAGCGTCGCCCGCTGGGTGGAGGAGGCGACGCCGAGGCTACCGGAGGGCGTCAGCCTGACCATGTGGCGCGACCAGTCAGTGCCCTTCGCCAGCCGCGTGGAAACCCTGGTCAAGAACGGCGTGGGTGGACTGATCCTGGTGTTTGCAGTACTGGTGCTGTTCCTGCGGCCGATGCTGGCGATCTGGGTCTGCGTGGGTATTGCGGTGGCCTTCCTGGGCACCTTTTTCATCCTGCCGTATACCGGCGTGCGGCTGCACATGATCTCGCTGTTTGCATTCCTGTTGATACTGGGGATCGTGGTGGACGACGCCATTATTGTCGGCGAGTCGATACACTCCCGGCAAACCAGTGGCGACCTCGGGGACCATGGCGCCATCCTCGGCGCCCAGGGCGTGGTGAAACCGGTGATGTTCGCGGTAATTTCGACCATGATTTTCTTCGCGCCCATGTGGTTCATGCCTGGCGATATGGCGGACGTGGCCAAGTCTATCCCGACTGTAGTTACCCTCGCGCTGGCATTCTCGCTAGTGGAGTGCATGCTGATCCTGCCCGCCCACCTCGCACACATGCGACCCGTGAAGCCCGCGCGTAGTGGCTGGTTGGCGAGTCTCGAGCGGTCGCGGGAGCGCTGCGCGGATGCCATGGTCAGCTTTGCGGCCAACCGCTACCGGCCCTTCCTGGAGCGCAGTCTCAGTCGCAACCTGCTGACCCTGAGCCTGTTCTTTGTGTCGCTGCTGCTGACCCTGAGCATTTATGCCGGCGGTTGGATCAAGTCCGGTTTCTTCCCCTCGGTGACTTCCGACTGGGTGGTAGCCCAGGTGGAGTTAAAGGAAGGCATTGCCTTCCAGGACACCCTGGATCGCCTGCAACAGGTGGAAGCCGCGGCCATCCGTACCAAGCAGGCCTATAACAGCCGTGACGAGCTTAACCGTGAGGGCCCGGTCATTGGCCTGATCAACTCGAGGGGCAGGGACAACCAGATTGATGTCTGGATGGAACTGGAGAACAAGGATGTCAACATCGCCGAGGTCAGCGAGTACTGGCGCGAGCAGATCGACGATCTGGGAGAGGTGGAGGATTTCACCCTCGATTACACCATTCGAGATGATGACGAACCGATTCGCCTGGTACTGGCCTCGCCTTCGGTGGAAGACCTGCAGAGCGTGGCGGAGGAGTTGCGTGCCACCCTGCTCAGTTACCCGGGCGTCTACAACGTCAATGACAGCCTGCAGGCACCCAGGGAAGAGATCGAGCTGGACCTGAAGCCCGCTGCAGAGAACCTGGGTATCACCCTGGCCGACCTCGCCCAGCAGGTGCGGCGCGCTTTCTATGGTGCCGAGGCCCAGCGCATCCCGCGCACCCGTGAAGACGTCAAGGTGATGGTGCGCTACCCGGAACAAGAGCGGGTTTCCGTCGACAATCTCAACGAAATGCGTATTCGCACCCCCGACGGGCGCGAGGTGCCCTTCGAGACCGTCGCCGAAGTGCGTTATGTGAGCGGCTACCAGACCATCGAGCGTAAGGACCGCAAGCGCACCCTGGAAGTGACCGCCGAGGTGCAGGAAGGCAAGTCCAGCCCGCGCGCGGTGGTAGATGAGATCCTGCGCCGCGACCTGCCGCGCTGGCGGACCCTGTATCCTGGCCTCTCCATGGCCCTGGACGGTGAGTTGCAGGAGCAGCAGGAGTTCTCGGCGGCCCTGATCAAGTACATGGGCCTGTCGATGCTGATCATCTATGGGTTGATGGCGATTCCGTTCCGCTCCTACTGGCAGCCGGTGCTGATTCTCACCGCCATCCCGTTCGGCATCATGGGCGCCATCTGGGGCCATATCATCATGGGTCGCGAGATCAGCATGTTCTCGCTGATGGGTGTGCTGGCCTGCGCCGGGGTGGTGGTGAACGACAACCTGGTGTTGATCGACCGCATCAACCAGCTCAGGGCCCAGGGGCTGTCAGTGCTGGAGTCGCTGCTACAGGGCGGGCAGGACCGTTTCCGGCCGATTATCCTCACCTCCCTGACGACATTTATCGGCCTTCTGCCGATCATGTCGGAAACCAGCGTGCAGGCGCAGTTCCTGATTCCGATGGTGATTTCGCTGGCCTTCGGTGTGCTGTTTGCCACCGC
>JAAUXY010082956.1_pt1 | contig 10210 bp, 9 predicted proteins | sample 7278121 | NCBI WGS metagenome assembly JAAUXY01 (sample SAMN14350117, study PRJNA611818) | marine sediment metagenome | isolation source: surface marine sediment (1.8m) | place: French Polynesia: Moorea | collected 2018-08
CGTGAAGTCGGCGCCGCGCGCCTCGAGCGCCGCGGCGAGGTCGTCGTCGCCGGCCTTCTCGACGCCTTCGTGGATCCGCGCGAGCCGCTTGCGCGCCTCGTCGACGCGGCCGAGCGCCGTGCGCGCCTCCTCGAGGCCCTTCATCGTGAAGTTCAGCCCTTGGCGGTACTGCACGCGCATCAGCGCATAGCGCAGCTCGATGCCGGACCAGCCCTGATCGAGCAGGTCCTGCACGGTGTAGAAGTTGCCGAGGCTCTTCGACATCTTCTTGCCCTCGACCATCAGGTGCTTGACGTGCAGCCAGGTGCGCGCGAACTCCTTGCCGGTCAGCGCCTCGGACTGCGCGACCTCGCACTCGTGGTGCGGGAAGAGGTTGTCCTCGCCGCCCGTGTGGATGTCGAGCGTCTCGGTCTCGAGCAGCTTCATCGCCATCGCCGAGCACTCGATGTGCCAGCCGGGCCGTCCCCTGCCCCACGGCGAATCCCAACCCGGCAGTTCCGGCGTCGACGGTTTCCACAACACGAAGTCGTGCGGTGCTTTCTTGTACGGGGCAACCTCAACGCGGGACCCGGCGATCATCTCGCGCAGATTGCGCTTGGACAGCGAACCGTACGCCGGATCCGATTCGACGTCGAAGAGCACGTGACCGTCGCCTTCGTAAGCATGACCCTTCTCGATCAGCTTCTCGATCATCGCGATCATCTCGGCGATGTGGTCGGTCGCGCAGGGTTCGATGTCCGGCGGCAGAACGCCGAGCACGGCCATGTCGTCGTTGTAGGCTTTCTTGAAGCGCTCGGTGATTTCCGAGATCGGCTTGCCGGTCTCGAGCGACGCGGCGTTGATCTTGTCGTCGACGTCGGTGAAGTTGCGCGCAAAGCGAAGCTCGTAACTGCGCCTCAAGACCCGCGCGAGCAGATCGAACACGACGGCTGGCCGCGCGTTACCGATATGCGCGTAGTTGTACACGGTCGGCCCGCACAGGTACATCGTCACCTGCCCCTCTACGAGCGGTTCGAAATCGACCTTCTTGCCTCGCTTTGTGTCGTGCAGCTTCACTGCCTTACCTTGCTCATCAAGCTTCTAAGTGCCGGAGCGCCCGGCGGCTGTTCGAAAGGGCGGCAATGATAGCAATATTGCTGACCGGACCCGAGGCTTGTATGCTCCCCGGCCCTGTCAACGCCCACCCAGAATCCGAGACTTGTTATGTCCAGCGTCGAATTTCAATCCCGCACCTCCGTCGAACAGGTCGAAGAAGGCGACGATCTCGCGCCGAAGTTCGACGACCGCGGGCTCATCACGGTCGTCACCACCGACGCGACCAGCGGCGAGCTCCTGATGCAGGGCTACATGAACGCTGAGGCGCTGAAGCTCACGATCGAGACTGGTGAGGCGCACTACTTCAGCCGCAGCCGCCAGGTGCTGTGGCACAAAGGCGCGACCAGCGGTTTCGTGCAGAACGTCCGAGAACTGCTCGTCGATGACGATCAGGACTGCATCTGGTTGCGCGTCGACGTCGAGGGCGGCGCGAGCTGCCACGTCGGCTATCGGAGCTGCTTCTATCGCCGCGTGCCGACCGGCGACGAGTACCGGAAGCTGACCGCCGACGGCAAGATCGACCTCGTATGGACGGACACGGACAAAGTGTTCGACCCGACCGACGTCTACGGCGACGCGCCGAACCCGACCATTCTGTAGGGATTTGTAGAGCGCTCAGCCGCGCCGGCCGAGCTTCGTCTGCCGCCGGCGGACGGCAGCTGGCTGCGGATCCCGCATCGAGATCTCACGCGTCTGGTAGACGTACTCGATCGCGCCGACGAGCCACAGGAAGTAGCCGATCAGCTCGGTGAACTCCTCCACCGCGAGCTTCGCGACGCGCCGGTAGTCGTCGCCGAGGATCGACTGCCAGAGGGGCTCGTGGCCAATGAAGCTGACGAAACCGAAAAGGATCACGGCTCCGGCAAAGAACAGCGTCAGGCCGGCGGACGGCCAGATGCGTGCGAGCGAGATTCTCAGGCGCTTGCGTTGCCGGTACGTGTACGCAATCACCAGGGCACCGGCGATCGCGACGAGCACCGGCCAGAGATTGTCGAAAACGTAGCGATCGAGGAAGTAGTCGTTCTCGCGGATCAGGAACATCAGCGCGAGTCCGCCGAATGGAAATGCAATCGGCCGCTGCCATGCGTAGTGGTAGGCGACCCAGCCGATCAGCAGGCCGCAGACGATCAGGATCCAGGACTGCATCAACTCGACCGGCGAAAACTCGCTTGTGCCGAGGGTGTCGCCTGCATCGACAAACACGTGGAGGCGGAGACTCCCAGGGTAGGTGACCTCCAGCCACGTCAACAGCCCGGTCAGCAGGGTGATACCCAGGAAGTACAGCAGGTAGCGTATCCAGGCCATAGGGGACTATACACTGGGACCTTATGTCAAATTAAGTATCTGTTTTTGTTGGGCTTTTAGATGCTACGGAGGCGAAATACGGGTTGGCCCGACGCTTCGAGCAGGTTCGCCTCGACCAGCCAGCGCCGGGCGTCCTCGGCATCGTCGGCGAACCAGCGGGACGTACTGCCCAGACGAAAGCTGTATCCCCACGCGTCCATGTCCCGCATGATCCGGTCCCGGCCGACGCCATCCAGCTCGTCAGCGAGCAGAATCTGCAGGTAGCAGACCGCGGACTCTTCCAGATCGTCACCGCCGGCATCCCGGTCGAGATTCCGTCGGCGTTCGTCGTCCATGCAGATGATGTGGCAGGTTTCGTGCAGCAGGGAATGCACCGGCGTGTCGCCGCGAACGTAGACACGTGTCCCGATGACGCCGGCCTCCGGTTCGCCCCAGAAACTGCCGGGAATGTCTTCGCCGTCGCCGACTTTTTCGAGATCGAGACCGAATCGGATCAGAAGCGCTGCCGGCCCGTCGATGCCGACGTCCGCGACAGTCGTTACCCGGTCCATGGCCGCTACTTGGTGGAGATCTGCTTGAGCACGATGCGGACGAGGTCGCGGGCGATCGCCTCGCGGAGCTGCTCTTCCTCGCGTGCCTTGCCGAGCACGAGGGTCGCATCGTAGGTGTAGTCGCGCGTCAGCGTCAGGTCCTGGACCTCGAGCAGCGTCGCGTCGCCGCTCGTAACGCCGTATTCGATCGTGTAGTAGACCTCGTATTCGGTCGGCACGTTTCGCGCCGAGACCGACAACACGCGCTGGTCAGTGTCGTCGTAGTAGATCGTTATCGTCGCCGTCGCGTCCGATTCAAAGTCCGTCAGGACGACACCGGCAGCAAGCAGTTCGCGACGCAGTTCGCGATAGAACAGACTCTGCCGATCCGGTGCGGAGATGTACGTCCGGTCCATCTCCGGCGGGATGGTAACGGCGCCCTGCAGCTGGAAGCCGCAGCCCGCCAGCAGAACGAGCAGCAGCGCGCCCGGTAGCGCGAAGCGTCTAGACGACGACATTCACCAGCCGCCCGGGCACGACGATGACCTTGCGCACCTCGTTACCTTCCACGAAGCGCTGCACGTTCTCTTCGGCGAGCGCGGCCTCTGTGATCGCGTCCTTGTCCGCCTCGGCGGCAACGGAAATACGACCGCGCAGCTTGCCGTTGACCTGCACGACCAGTTCCACAAGATCCTGCTCGAGCGCCGACTCGTCGAAGTCCGGCCAGAGCTGATCCACCAGCGGATCGCTGTGACCGAGCGTGCTCCACAGCGTATTGCAGATGTGCGGCACGATCGGTGACAGCATCAGTACGACCGCCTCCAGCGCCTCGCGCACCACGGCGCGGCCCTGATCGGACTCGTCTTCGAAGCGGCCGATCGCATTCAGCAGCTCCATCGCCGCGGCGATCGCCGTGTTGAAGGACTGACGCCGGCCGAGATCGTCTGAGATCTTGGAGATCGTCTGATGGGTCTTTCGGCGCAGGTCCTTCTGCCCATCGTTCAGCGCATCGACGTCGAGTTCGGCCGACAGCTCGACCTCCGCATGATCCTGCACCGCGCTCCAGAAGCGCTTCAGGAATCGGAAGCTGCCCTGCACGCCTTCGTCCGACCACTCGAGCGCCTGCTCGACCGGTGCGGCGAACATCATGAACAGCCGAACCGTATCGGCGCCGTACTTCTCGATCAGCTCCTGCGGATCGACGGTATTGCCCTTGGCCTTCGACATCTTGGCCCCGTCTTTCAGGACCATGCCCTGCGTCAGCAGGTTCGTGAACGGCTCGGACTCCTCGGTGATGCCCTCGTCGCGCATCACGCGCTGGAAGAATCGCGAGTACAGCAGGTGCAGGATCGCGTGCTCGACGCCACCCGTGTACTGATCGACCGGCAGCCAGTAGCCGGCGCGGCCGTCCAGCATCGCGTCGGTGGCATCCGGACAGGCGTAACGGCCGAAGTACCACGACGACTCGACGAAAGTGTCGAAAGTATCGGTCTCGCGGCGCGCCTCTTTGCCGCATTTTGGACAGGTCGTACCGTAGAACTCCGGCATGTCCTTGAGCGGCGAGCCGACACCGGTGAATTCGACGTCTTCCGGCAGAACGACGGGCAGCTGATCTTCCGGCACGGGTACCGCGCCGCAGTCGTCGCAGTAGATGATCGGGATCGGTGCGCCCCAGTAGCGCTGCCGCGAGACGCCCCAGTCACGCAGCCGGTAATTGACGGCGCGGCGGCCGCGGCCAGTCTCCTCGAAACGATCGGCGATCGCATTGAACGCCGCCTCGTAGTCCAGGCCGTCGTATTCGCCTGAGTTGACCAGCACGCCGCGGTCGATGAAGACGGCTTCGTCGATGTCGATCTCGGTGCCGTCGGCCGGAGCGATGACCTGCTTGATCTCGAGGCCGTGCTTCTTCGCGAATTCCCAGTCGCGCTCGTCGTGGCCGGGCACTGCCATGACGGCACCGGTGCCGTAGCTCATCAGTACGAAGTTTGCGACCCACAGCGGTACTTCCTCGCCGGTCAGCGGATGGATCGCCGAGATGCCCAGCGGCATGCCCTTCTTCTCCATCGTCTCGAGCGTTGCTTCCGCAGCGTCGGTCTTGCGGCACTCCTCGATGAATGCCGTCAGTTCCGCATTGCCTTCGGCTGCCTTCGTCGCGAGCGGGTGCTCGGCCGCGACGGCCATGTAGGTCACGCCGAGCAGCGTATCCGGCCGCGTCGTGTACACGGTCAGCGGCTCGTCCTCGCCCTCGACGTCGAAGGACAGCTCGACGCCCTCCGAGCGGCCGATCCAGTTACGCTGCATCGTCTTGACCGAATCCGGCCAGCCGGGCATGCGGTCCAGTTCCTCCAGCAGTTCGTCGGCGTAGGCTGTGATCTTCATGAACCATTGCGGGATCTCGCGGCGTTCGACGATCGCATCGGAGCGCCAGCCGCGGCCGTCGATGACCTGTTCGTTGGCCAGCACCGTCTGGTCGACCGGATCCCAGTTGACGACCGAGTTCTTCCGGTAGACGAGGCCCTTCTCGAACATGCGCACGAACAGCCACTGCTCCCAGCGGTAGTACTCCGGACGGCAGGTCGTAACCTCACGCGTCCAGTCGTAGGCATAGCCCAGACGGCGCAGCTGATCGCGCATGTCGTCGATGTTGTCGTAGGTCCACTTCGCGGGCGGGACACCGCGCTTGATCGCCGCGTTCTCGGCAGGCATGCCGAAGGCATCCCAGCCCATCGGCTGCAGCACGTGTTTGCCCTGCATGCGGTGGTAACGCGCGATAACGTCGGAGATCGTGAATACCCGGACGTGGCCCATATGCAGCTTGCCGCTGGGGTACGGGAACATCGTCAGGCAGTAGAACTTCTCCTTGGATTCGTCTTCAGAGACTTCGAAGCAACGCGAATCGGCCCACTCCTGCTGGGCAGCCTTCTCGACGTCTTCGGGACGGTATGGCGCGGTCATGATCGGTGTTTCTTACAGGGCTTCAGACAAGTCGGGAAGCGTACCGCAACGCGCCTGAAATGGCAGCATTCGCAGTAGCGATCAGCGGCGTGCGCGGACCCAGCTGGCAGCCAGGATAAGAGCGCAGAAAATCAGTACCGGATAGTTGCCCAGACTGACGTACGGGGTCGCTCCCCGTCTCGGCGTTATGTCGGCGGTCAGCGACGTCTCCTCGAACTGCGGACCGGACTGCAGCAGCTCGCCGCGATGGTCGATGAATGCGCTGATGCCGGTATTCGTCGAGCGGACCGTCGGCCTGCCGGCCTCGAGCGACCGCATTCTTGCGATCTGCAGATGCTGGTGCGGCGCGATCGAATCCCCGAACCATGCGTCGTTGCTGACGTTGATCAGGATTCCCGCCTCCGGCAATGCATAGAGCTGCTCGGAGCCGTAGGCATCTTCGTAACAGATCTGCACGGCCAGTCGCGGTCCGCCGGCACTGCCGAGCAGCGGCTGAACGTCGTCGCCGGGCGAGAGGTCGTTGTGCGGCAGGCTGAGCATCCGCATCCATTCACGCACTGTGTCCGGAACCGGGAAGTACTCGCCGAAGGGCACGAGATGCCGTTTCCGATAGGTCTGCTGATTCTGCCCATCGACGAGAAACACGCTGTTGTAGATCCGGCGCTCGCCGCGGAACTGTTCGTCTTCGAGAATCCCGAAGAGTATGGTCTGACCGTTCTCGCGCGCATCGGATTGCAGCTGCGAGATAAACCCTCGCTCGCGGCTCGACAGAGACGGCACCGCCACCTCCGGCCAGACGACGATCTCGCTGTCCGTCGCGATCCGGGTGGAGTCGCGGTAGTAGTCGAGCGTGGGCTGCTTGTTCTCGGGCAGCCATTTCTCGTCCTGACCGATGCCGGCCTGCAGGATCGTCACGCGGACGGGCTCACCGTCTTCCTCGGTCCATGTTACGAGCCCCAGCGCACCGCCGAGGACCCAGGGCAGAAAGACCATCACCAGCGCCGCGATGCGCTGCGGCCCGCGGCACAGCGCGGTGCACAGGATGGCCGACGCGCTCAGCATCACGAAGAACGAGATGCCGTATATGCCGAGAACCGGCGCGAACCCGCCCATCGGCGAGTCGACATGCGCGTAGCCGAACGCCAGCCACGGGAATCCCGTCAGCACCCAGCCGCGCAGCCATTCGATGAGGACCCATGCGCAAGGTCCGACGAGCAGCAGGAGGATGGGCTCGCCGCGCGTAAGCCGGCTGATCAGCCAGCCCGCAGCGAACAACCACAGCGACATGGCGAACGCGAGACCCACCATGAGCAGCAGTGCGATCCAGACCGGCGCCTCGCCGAACACGACGACCGAGATGTAGATCCAGTAGGTTCCGGACAGGAACAGGCCCCAGCCGTACCAGAACGCATGACCGCCCGCGTCGCGCGGGGAGACGGTCAGGCAGACGTACAACAGGGGCAGAACCAGCAGTGCCGTCAGGAAGTAGAGCTGGAACGGCGCGAACGACAACGTCGTCAGCGCACCGAGTACGAAACAGATGAGTCGGCTGACTCGCGGCTTGTCGGCGGGCAGCGTTAGGAGTGCCGGTTCGTAGGCCATTGCAGGTCAGGCGTCGCCGCGTTGAACCTGCAATGCGTCGATGCGGCGCTTGTCCGCTTTCGTCACGGCGAATTCGAAGCCGCCGAACTCGACACGCTCGCCGCGCCGAGGCAGGCGGCCGAGCTCGTGCATGACGAGCCCGCCAATGGTGTCGTACTCCTCGTCGCTCAGTTCGCACTCGAAGTACTCGTTGAAGTCCTCGATGCGCGTCAGCGCGAGAACGGCGAATGTCGGCCGGCCGTTGCGGTCGCCATCCGCGCGGATGAACTCTTCTTCTTCCGGATCGTGCTCGTCGTCGATCTCGCCGACGATTTCCTCGAGCACGTCTTCGATGGTCAGCAGCCCCGCGACGCCGCCGTACTCGTCGACGACAATCGCCATGTGATTGTGGCTCGCACGGAATTCCTTGAGCAGCGCGTTGAGCCGCTTCGACTCGGGGATCACGGAAGCCGGGCGAAGCAGTTTGCGGATGGGGAGATCCTTCGCTTCGTCGCTACCGAAATAGCGCAGCAGGTCCTTCGCCAGCAGGATGCCGAGCACTTCGTCGCGATCCTCGCCGATAACGGGGAAACGCGAGTGACCGGAATCGACGATGAGTTCGAGCATCTCGTCGAAGGACTGCTCGACGTCGATGACGACCATCTGCGAGCGCGGCACCATGACGTCGCGCACTTGAGTCTCGGATACCTCGAGCACGCCGGAGAGCATGCTCTTCTCCTCGGCATCGAGATCGGAGTCGGATGTTTGGATGAGATCTTGTATTTCGTCGCGGCTCCAGGGCTCACCCTTGATGGCGCGGACGATGCGCGCGATCAAGCCGGTGTGTCCTGTGCCGCTGCTACTTGGCGGTTTGTCGTTCATCGAACCTGTGTTTGACGGCCTGCCGCACGATCGCGGCCGGTCTATAAATATAGCAAATCAGCGCGAAACGTACGGATTTCCAACACCGCCGTCCGCGAGGATGCGAATTTCCAACTGCTCCATTTCGGCAGCTTCCACATCGGTCATGTGATCGTAACCCAGCAAATGCAAGGTTCCGTGCACCAGCATGTGGGCCCAATGGTCGGTCAGCGCCTTCCCCTGCTCCCCGGCCTCCCGGCTCACGACGTCGGCACATATGACGATATCGCCCAGCGGACCGGATTCTTCAGGTGGCAATCCCTCGATCGGACCAGCCGGGAAGGACAGCACGTTGGTGGGCTTGTCCGCATCGCGATAGTCCCGGTTGAGCGCCTGTATCTCCGCCGGACCGACGATCCGGACCGTTACCGCCTCGTGATTGCCGGACAAGGCAGCCTGAACCCAGCCCGCGAGCCAGTCGGCATCGGGAACGTCAGCGGACTCGTCGGCGCTCAGCTCACCAACCTGGACATCTATCTGGGGTTCGTTAGTCACTTGCAGAGCGGTCAGTCGCTCTCGTCTGCCTCGTAGGCTTCGACGATCCGCTGCACGAGTTCATGACGAACGACGTCGCGCGGCGTGAAGTACGTGAACGCGACGCCCTTGACGTCCGCGAGCACGCGGGTGGCGTGCTTCAATCCTGACTGCTGTCCGGACGGCAGGTCGATCTGCGTCACGTCGCCCGTCACGACCGCCATCGAGCCGAAGCCGATGCGCGTCAGGAACATCTTCATCTGTTCGACGCTGGTGTTCTGCGCCTCATCGAGAATCACGAAGGCCTCGTTCAGCGAGCGGCCGCGCATGAACGCGAGCGGCGCTACCTCGATGACGTTGCGCTCGATCAGCCGCATGACAGACTCGACGCCGATCATGTCGTACAGAGCGTCGTACATCGGCCGAAGATAGGGATCGACCTTCTGCGACATGTCACCGGGCAGGAATCCCAGCCGCTCACCAGCCTCGACCGCAGGGCGGACGAGGACGATGCGGCGGATCTCCTCGTTGTCGAGTGCCTCGACCGCGGCGGCAACCGCGAGATAGGTCTTGCCGGTGCCCGCGGGACCGATCCCGAACGCGAGATCGTGCCGGCGGATGCTGTTCAGATAACTCTTCTGATTCTTGCCGCGCGGGCGGATGAGCTTGCGGCGCGTCTGGACGACAATGTCGTCCTGATCTTCACCGTCCGCCGGCTTTGGCTCGGATTCGTTCATCACGGATTCCTGCAGATGCATGTGGACCCGCTCGGGATCGAGACGCTCCTTCGCCGAAAGTTTGAACAGCGATTCGATGACGTCGCCACCGATTTCGGCAGCCCCGGGCGGGCCGGTCACGCGAAAACGATTGCCGCGGCTGGCGATCTCGACATTGAGTCGTTTCTCGATCTGGCGCAGGTGTTCGTCGAACTGACCGCAGAGATTCGCGAGGCGGTCGTTATCGGCGGGCTCTAAGACTATGTCCCGTGAAATCTGTAAGGCGTTCAAGGTAGGTAGAGAGTATCGCGTCCTGAGCGTTGTGAAAATATCGGGTGGGTCTGAACCGTGGACTACAAGCCCGCCGCCGTCCGTGCAGTCTCGTCTACGGTCGGTTCGGTCGGGACCATCCGACCGCGCAGGCTGTTCGGCAGTGCTTCGGTAATGACGACGTCGACGAACTGGCCGATCAAAGACTCATCGCCGTCGAAGTTCACCCAGCGCATGTTCTCGGTGCGGCCTGAGACTTGTGCGTCGCTCTTCTTTGACGTGCGTTCGACGAGAATGCGTTGGGTCGTGCCGACCATCTCTCGGCTGATCGCCATCGCCTGCTGGTTGATGCGTTGCTGCAGC
>JAAUXY010004261.1_pt1 | contig 10209 bp, 8 predicted proteins | sample 7278121 | NCBI WGS metagenome assembly JAAUXY01 (sample SAMN14350117, study PRJNA611818) | marine sediment metagenome | isolation source: surface marine sediment (1.8m) | place: French Polynesia: Moorea | collected 2018-08
CGGATCGACGAAAAGAAGCACCAGGAAACTGCGACCGGTCTTGACCACCGCAAGATCAACCACGGTGCCGCCCCAGTTCGCGAGAGGTTCGCGAATGGCCTCGCGCACAGTCGTGTAGTGCAGCGGTGCGGCCGCTGCCCCGCCCAGTTCGGCCAGTCCCGCCTTGAAGTCCGCGAAGTACCAGTATGCCGCCATCGTACAGAGCACCAGTACGATCAACGCGTCACCGATCGGCGCAATCGGCGCCAGGAACCCGTCTCCGAGGTATCGGATCAGGAACAGTCCGCCACCGGCAGCCACGGTCATTGCAGCGTCAAAAGCGACGGCGTTGGCTTCGAGCCTCAAGATATCGCTCGTTTTTCCGCTCTTGTGCCACGCACGCCGGTGAAACACCCACAGGACTGCGCAGGTTGCACCAACCACGACGAGATAGACCGTGACGGGCCCGTAGTCTATCGGCACCGGGTCATTCCCACGCAGGTAGGAGACGATATTCCAGGCAGCATCGCCAATGCCGAAAAGCACCAGGCCCAGCAGCGTAAGTGCCCGGAACGTAGTGAAGATGGACTCTTCCGCGCCGTATCCAAACGGGCGGATCGGGTCTGGCCGCCGCGCGACATCCCGGCTCACTTTGCTGGCGACTACCGCCGCGACAAATCCGATGAGCGAAAACAGGCCATCAACGAGTATCGCCTGGGAACCGGACAGGGCTGCAGCCCAGATCCCCGCGGCGGCCATCCACAGGTTGCCGTACATACTGACCCGAAGCGACCGCTGCTCCGTGTCGTTTGAGTCTGGAGGTGCATGATTGACGACTTGCATCATCTGAAGTAGCGACTCGATCTGCCTGGGTCAGCCTGGAGCGGGAGCCGGCACTAGTCGATCACCTCGACCAGCGGCGGAAACCAGTCACCGCTCTGAACAGCCGGCTTCGGCACGTAAACCCGAAACGTCAGCGAGAACGGTTGCCCCGCAGGAGACGGCAGCCAGTTCGAATCAGCCACAGACTCATCAAACTCCGATGCAACCAGGAGCTTCAGGGACCCGTCGGGCTCCCTGCTGACATTGGACCAGGTACTGAGGACGAAGCGATCGAGGGCATTCGGCACCGGTCGAAAATCGGGCAGACTGACCAGGTGCAGGGACCACAATGCATTTGTGACGTCCTGCGGCAGAGCGTCTGCGGGAAACCTTAGAACGTAGCGCTTGTTGCCATCCAGCGGCTCTCCATCCCCATCCCGCGTCGTCACGTGGTAGATGACCTCGTGCCGCGATTGCGCCCATATCCCGACCAGGTTCGCCGCGGTCCGAATCGCATAATCGTCGCCGTAGTTGCCGACAATCAGCGTGCCGAGCCAGTTGTTTTTCGACGTACCCGCCTCCGTAACGGCAAACCGCAGGAATTCCGGGATTACAGTCTCGCGCAGCAGTGCGTCCGTAGCCTCCCTTGCTCGTGGGTCTTCGATCGAAAGCGCAACGGCGCGAACCATGGCCTGCAACTGGGCGGCTTTGGGAGATACATCGATCGCGCTGGTCAGGATTGCGTCGGCATGGTCGAACAGCTCGACGCCGATCAACGATGCATTGTCGAAATCCGGCAGTTCGATGGCGGGCGGGAAATCGGGTTCACCTAACGCACTTGCGCGAATCTGTTGCTGTAAATCCACCGCGGCGTCCGGGCTTTGTTGCAGTTCCACGCGAGCCAGCATCTTCGCTTTGTAGGAGCGGAGCTCGATCCTGACAGCGCCTTCGGGCACCTCGCCGGTATATCCCGGCGCCACGAAGGCGAACTTGCCGTAGGGCTGCAGCGGAAAGTTGCGCTGGTTGATATTGGTAATGACCTCGCCCCATTCGTCGCAGATCTGCGCTGTGTAGTAGCGGCCCTCAACTTGCGGTATTTCGAGCACCACGGGCGTATCGTCGTCAACAGCAATCCATAACTGTGAGTTCGTCACGGACATGTTCGGGTTGACGAAATCCACGCTGGCCAGTGGATTGTGATGGACAGTGTTGTACTCGAGTCCTTTGTTGTCGATATCCAGGTTTTCCTGGCGGATGATCAAGGCCCGCCCGAGCAGGTACACGTACGCCTCTCGTATGATGTCCTCATCAATCGAGCTGATTTGCGCCTGCGTATCGACGCTGATCCCTAGAATGCCCGCTATGAGCGCGAGACGTATACCGTTGAGTGCTGTCATGCTTTCTCCTCTGAAACCCCGACACTATCAAGGCTCGGCGCGGGCTGTTTATCCGAGACTACGATATTCTAGGTCGACCTGTCTCGTATGATTGGTCGGTCGCTCGTCTGCCGACCACGTAGTGTCAGCGGAGCTCGACGATGCTGTGGCCGTTTCTCGCGTTTTTCGAAGTCCTGGGACTTGCGTCGGCAGTCCACGCCGTGATGAGTGTGCGTACGCCCCAGGGGACCGTCGCCTGGGTAGCGGCTCTTGTCGTATTCGCTCCCGTCGCAGTGCCGGCCTATTGGGTGTTCGGCCGAAGCCGCTTCCGCGGGTACGTGCGCGCGCATGAGCGGGATCTCAAGCGTCTGGACCGGTTAATCCGTGACGCGAACGCCGGGCTCACCGAGGACATTGTCACAACGCCCGCTGAGGCGAGCACGCTTGCGGGAGCAGAGCGCCTGGCGCGCATCCCGGTCACGAGTGGCAATCGAGTTGAATTGCTGATCGACGGCGACAGGACCTTCGACAGTATCTTCGAGGGTATCGACCAGGCGCGTAACTACGCGCTGGTGCAATTCTATATCGTCAAAGACGATGAGCTCGGCCGCGCACTGCAATCACACATGATCGAGAGATCTCAAGCTGGCGTTTCCGTGTACTTCCTGTACGACGAAATCGGCTGTCTAGGATTGCCCGAGCGATACATTGATGAACTGCGCAAGGCCGGTGTTCATGTTTCTCCGTTCCACAGCCGCAAGGGATTCGGCAACCGGTTTCAGCTCAACTTCCGCAATCATCGCAAGGTCGTGGTTGCGGACGGCGAGGTCTCGTGGATCGGCGGGCATAACGCGGGCGACGAGTATATGGGCCGCGATCCGGCGGTGGGCGGGTGGCGAGATACGCACGTTCGCATCGAGGGGCCCGCCACGCTCGGCGCACAACTCGCATTCGTAGAGGACTGGCGCTGGGCAACGGACCAAACACTGTCGGACCTTCAGTGGACGCCCGCGTCTGTTGATACGAGCGGCTCGAACGTACTTGTCATTGCCAGCGGGCCGGCGGACCAGGTCGAGACTGCGTCGCTAATGTTTGCGAAGCTCATTAACGGCGCTACCAGCAGGCTTTGGATTGCGAGCCCATACTTCGTCCCGGACGACGCTACGATCCAGGCGCTGCAGCTCGCTGCCTTTCGCGGTGTGGACGTTCGCGTACTAATCCCGGAAAAATCCGATAACCCCCTCGTTTCGCTCGCTGCGTATTCCTACTTCGAGGATGTCAAAGGCGTTGGCATCAAGATGTGCCGTTACCAGGCGGGATTCCTGCATGGCAAGTACATCCTGGTTGACCACGACGTATCTACGATTGGCACCGCTAACTTCGACAATCGGTCGTTCCGCCTGAACTTCGAGATTACCGCAGCAATTATCGATGTGGGATTCGCAGACGAGGTCCAACGGATGTTCGAGGCCGATTTCGCCAATGCCCGTGTCATGGAACCAGGCGAGTATTTCGAAAAGCCGATCTGGTTCAGGTTTGCATCGCGCCTCGCACGGCTTTTTGCACCCGTGTTGTGAGTAGCCTCCTCGAAGCTTGGCCTGCTGGAATCTTGTGTTCATAGTTGCAACGACCTACCTTAGAGATCAGACCCTCAAGGAACGGCCTATGACTCCTGGCGAAGTCCAGCCGGAATTAGTCGGAATTCTCGCTCTGAAGATCGGAGCCGCTATCCTGTGCGGCGCGATCATCGGGCTTGAGAGGCAATTTCTCAAGAAGTCCGCGGGTCTCAGGGTCTGTATCCTCGTAGTGTTCACAACGGCCTTCTTCACGACACTCGCAACCGATTACCTGACAGAAGAAAACGCCATTGCGCGCATCATCGCAGGGATCATCACCGGCGTCGGATTCCTCGGCGCCGGCGTGATATTCCGCGGGGGTGGCCATGTGTCCGGCATTACAACCGCGTCTTTGATCTGGGCGCTGGCTGCGATCGGCTGCACTATAGGCCTAGGGTATCCGGGCGTTGCGATCGCCGTGACGGTGGTGATCATGCTCGTCCTCGGCCTTGTCGATTTGGCGGAGTACATGTTTCCCGGTTTGCGGCGAAAGCGGGGTTCGTCTGACGACGAACCGCACAAGCCTGCGAGCTGATTGACACGCAGCAAGATATTCCTCGCCGCTTGTTTCTGCGGGCCATTTCACTGCTTTGGGAACGGCGTTGGTATGCAGCCAATCTCATGCTAACGTCTGATCAGCCGAGTTAAGAAGCCGGCCTGCAAAGGAGCATCCGTTGCAATATTTTGATATCCCTTCGATCTCGAGCATCAAGAGCCTCGCCAGGTTCCGTGGATCCGGTTGCGTCAGCATCGCGTTGAGGGCCACGCCCGTGACGCAGGACGTGCAGATGGCCCGAATCGCTTTTGGAAACCTCGCTTCAGACGCATTGGCACAAGTCGGCGACGACGGTCTATCGACGGCGGCAAAGAGAAACCTCGAATCAAACCTGGCCGATATTGCTGAGGATGACGACTTCTGGCAGTTCCAATCCGAGAGTCTCGTTGTGTTCGCGACCCCGGACAAGGTCAGGACGTCTCGGCTGCCGAACCACTTGACCGACGACGTGCAGGTTTCCGACCGGTTCCATTTGTCACCCTTGCTCAGGGCTGTGGCGTTTCCGCATGGCGCGATCATATTGGTACTGGCGCGGGGCTCTGTGCGCGTAGTGGAGATGATCGGCAACCTCCCGGCCGGTGAGGTCAGGATCCCCGGGATGCCAGACAGCGCAGCATCGGTTGCCGGCAAGGCAAGCATCAGCGGGCGGTCTCCAAAGGGCCGGCTTCAGGGCAGCGAAGGCCAGAAAGTGCACTTACTGGCTTATTCGCGAAGGATCGACGAAGCCATGCGACCCTACCTGGCGGGACGAGAGGAACCTGTCATCGTTGTCGCGAACGAACCGCTCAGGTCAATTTTCCTTTCCGTGTGCAGCATCGACAACATCATCGACGGGCAACCGACTGGTGTCCGCGAGGACAGTCCGAACCTCGAGATCGCGGCGGCTGCAAGAGAATTACTGGACAGCGCATACGCATCCGAGGTTCAAGCGTTTTTGGCAACGTACGCATCTGAGGCTGCCCGTCGCCGCGCCACAAGCAAGGTCTCTGACATTGCCAGGAGCAGCACCTTTGGCGGCGTTGATACGCTCCTGATCAACATGGACGCGAACCTGCCGGGCATCATCGACGAGGAAGATGGTGGGGTGCGCCACGAGGATGATGGCGCTGCCTCGTACGATATCCTGTCCGAGATAGCCTGCCGGACGCTCCTGACGGGCGGGAGCGTCTTCAGCGTCCGCCAGGACGACCTGCCCGGACCGGAACCTTTGGCCGCCATACTGCGCCATCCGGTCTGATTGTTCTTTTGCGGGGGCTCGTTGGCCCTAATCGCTTTGCATTCCACGGACATAGCGCAAGGAATCCGTGAGCGTCGCAGTCAAGAGGCCGAACATCAGGAATCCGTTGGCTCCTATCATTCCACCAAGTATGCGGAATTGCTCCGGGACAACCACGTCGCCGAGTCCCAGCGTCGTGTACGCGACCAGGGAAAAATAGACAGCCTCCTCCAGAGATGAGAATGCGGCTGATCGCTCCAGAACGAATGCCCAGAGCCACACTCCCAATGCCAGCATGGCCATAGCCGAAACGATGACCATCATGACCACCAGAACAGGCTTGATCAGATGAGGCGGCCGCCGCAGCCACGGCTCCATCCATTCAATGATTTCCTTCAGATACCACCACAGCACGGCGGCACCCATCAGGGACGCAAACGTCACACAGGCCCCTAGTAGCAGTTGATGAAACATTCTTCTTTTGCCCTTTTGAAGCCAGAGAACGACGCATGTTGAGGCCAACAAGATGACCGGATTCTGCACCTGCTTGAATAACGCCTTGTCCGACCATCAGTCTGCTGCATTTGCGACCAGTCTGGCGTTACGTTGGCTTACTTTGGCGCATAGGTTACGATAACGAGCGCTGGCCAGCTTTCAATTCCAAGAAAAAAAAGGACCGCAGCCATGACACTAGTTGAAACCATTAAGTCCAATGCCGGTTTTGCACGCGTAGTCGGCATCTTTCTCGTGATTGCTGGAATACTCGCCCTGCTGTCGCCGCTCGCGGCGGGCCTCTCGCTCACCGTTGTAGTCGGCGTCATGCTGCTCGCCGGCGGCGCGTCGCAACTCGTCCTCGTTTTCCGCGCCGGATCCATCGGCGAAGGTCTCATGATGGCACTGATCGGTGTCCTATGGCTCGTCGCAGGAGGGTATATTTTATCGCAGCCCGTCACTGCGTTAGCCGCAATGACGCTGTTCCTCGCCGCGTATTTCATGGCATCGGGTATTCTCGAGGCTATTGGCGCGTTCATGGCACGGCCGCAAGAAGGCTGGGGTTGGATCCTGTTCAGCGGCATTGTCTCCGCGGTGCTCGGGATCATGATATGGCGACAGTTCCCGCTCTCCGGCGAGTGGGCCGTCGGCATACTCGTTGGCGTGCGGATCTTCATGACCGGCTGGGCGTTGATTGCGATCGGGTCGGCAGCGAAAAAGGCGGCTTCCTCGGCAGAACCGCAGGCAGAATCCGAAGGCGGAACGGCGAGCTGATAGGACCGGCTGCTGCCGGTGGCCTTCGAACGCCGTGCCACGCCCGCAACAGAAGACCAAAGGATCGAAGCTACTTTCATAGCGCCAGTCAACCGAGGGCCTAGGTTGGAATGCAAGAAAGCGGATTGGACAGAATAGCGGTCCTGGGAGCCGGCGTTCTAGGTGGACAGATTGCCTGGCACAGCGCGTACAGGGGCAAGACAGTCTACGTCTACGATCCGTTCCCCGAGGCGCTGGAACGCGCCAGGGCGGCACACCAGGGTTACGCCGATATCTACAGCGACTCGTTCGGTGCCGACGACGCCGCAATCGAGGCCGCTCGAAACCGCCTCAGCTACCACTCCGAGCTAGAACCTGCCGTTGGTGACGTGGACTTCGTCATCGAGGTCGTGCCCGAGGTGCCGGAGATCAAGACCGGGCTCTATCAGCAGTTGGCTCCGTTCCTAGATGACAGGACTCTGATCGCCACGAACTCGTCGACATTTCTCCCGCGTGACTTCGCCGATGCGACGGGCCGCCCCTCGCAATACTGTGCGCTGCACTTCGCCAACATGATCTGGGCCCTCAATGTCGTGGAAATCATGGCTCACCCGGGCACGGCGCGCTCCACGCTCGAGGCAGCTACTCACTTCGCCATAGAGATCGGGATGGTGCCGGTACCCGTCCGAAAAGAGCAGCACGGCTACGTGATGAACTCATGGCAGGTACCGTTGATTACGTCGAGCCTGTCACTGGTGGCGACCGGCGTTGCTTCCATCGAGGATGTCGACCGCACGTTCATGATCGTCAATCGCGGCGCAAACATGGGGCCAGGCGGCCTCGTTGACATGGTCGGCTTCAAAACGGCCTACGACATCTCCTCGTATTGGGGTGAGGTCCGGAGCGACGACGAGATGCGCACCGTCGCCGCCTTCGTCAAAGAGCGCTTCCTCGATCAGGGACTGCAGGGACGGATGGGCGGTGAGGGATTCTATACTTATCCGAACCCGGCATACGAGGCGGCTGACTTCCTCGACGTGCCGGACGCCAGCGTGGTGTCGAAGATCGTCAACGCAACCCTGGTTTCGACATCCACCTAGTCGTAGCCGAACCGCATTTCGAGTTCCGCGCCTACGGCGAAGTTGCTTTCACGCGTCTCCTCGATCAGGAAACGTGGCCAGCTCACGCCGGTGGAAAGCTCGAGATACAGCCACTCGCGAAAAAGGCGGCGCCGAAAGCGCACCTCCAGGCCATAGTCTTCCACGTCGATGTCGCTGTCCGTTTGCCCGGTCACGAATACGTTGTACGAAAACGCACTGCGACCTTCGAGGCTCTGGTATGCCAGGAGCTTACTCGTCCAGCGTACGCCATCAGTATTCCGGTCGGTAACGAGGACGTTCCATGATCGGAGTAACCAGTCCCTGCTGACAAAGTAATCCAGAATGGTCGTAAGGGAGGCTCCGCGCCCACGGTCGTCGCGCCAGAAGAGGCGTGGCCGCATCCGCAGCAACCAATCCTCGCCGATTTCCCGGTTCCAGCGATAATTTGCCTGAACGTACGGTTGCAGAGTGCCGCCTGTGAAGGCTACACCAACGCCCGCGTCGAATCCGCTTGCCAGGCCGTAGCGCTGCCGGTATCCGAGGCCAACAAACCAGTCTTCCTCCTCGGTATCGTTGAATTCGTCCGGTATCGCTTTCAGCTCATTACTTTCGGACCCGTCGAGAAGGTCGTCGGTGTCCGTCCGTCCGACAATCATGCGAGCGCGCTGGCGAAGCGCCGGCAGTGGCACCCGAAGACGGAATCGAGCGCGGTTCTTGAGCCCGTCGCGCTCGTCCCAGCGACCACCGAGGGAAAGCCGGCCCCGCGGCTGTTCGGCAACCTCCTCGAGTTCCGCCACGGCAAACAAGCCGTCGAACCAGAACGCGGTATTGTTGACCACGGAGGATACGACATCACGGCTCTGGTCCAGCAGACCCGCTCGCAACGTCGGCGAGTATGCGTCCGAGTGCGATTGCGGGTAGCTTCCCTCGTCGGTCCCTGAAGTTGTGGGCTGACGGTTAGATGGTGCAGGTTCACCGGCCGATGGGTCCTCTGGCGCCAGTGATGCGTCGGTTGCAGCGCACCCCGGTCCAACAAGGATCAAAATCAGCATGGCTCTGCGGATCATACTAACGCCAGGCCCGTAGTCTGTGGAAGGAATGCTCGTCCAATCAATCGACAGCGCAGGAGAAACTACAAATGCTGCTCGAGCGGGAACAGGCCGAACACGCCGTTCTGGATGTTCCTCCAGAAACTCTGCGAGGGTTGGCTGCCGAGCGTACCGTCGGCTGATTCCCAGGCGAGTCTGCCCTCGTCGTCGATACCGAGCTTCCAGGCATTCTCGGGCGACTTCAGTCGATCCATCACCCGCGCGGTCTGCTCACCAAACTCTGGGCTGTGGACGAGGATGCCCATCTCGGTATTGAGATTGCGTGACCGCGGGCTGAAATTAAAAGAGCCAATGAAGACATGCTCGCGATCGATCACTGCCGCCTTCGCGTGCAGACCGACCCAGCTTGACTCGATCGGCGGCGTATCGAGTTCCGACTGAATTTCGGGGTGATATTTCATCTCGAACACGTCGACTCCAGCCTCGAGCATCGGCAGTCGTGCTCGCGAGTACGCATGGTGGACGATTGTCTGGTTCGTGGAGCCGAGTGAGTTTGTGATAATGGCCATGTCGACACCGCGCGCTTCCAGCTCGCGCGCCCCGTTAAAGAAGGGCTCTCCGGGCACCAGGTATGCATTCGCCGCCTGAACTTCGCTTTCCGCTCGGTCGAGGAAGCGCTTGAGCCCGTAAAGCGCGTGCTGGCTGGGCGCTCTCTCGCCCGGCTTGTCGTAGATGACTTCCGCGTCACCGGCAACCATTGTGGCGATCCCGTCCTCGAATCGCGAACTCCATTCGCCGTGTTCGACATCGACGACATCGCTCAGCGGAGAAGCGTTCAGACTGGCGTCGAGGTCCGCTTTGACGCGGGGAATCCACTCTGCGGTCGCACGGCTATAAAAGTTGAAGCTGGGCACCGCTTGCGGGCTGTTCCAGTACCGATCGAACATGGCCGATACGGGCGGAACCACAGGGCCGACAGCAAGCAGATCGAGGTCGAAAAAATTGTAGCTGCTAGAGAGCCCGAAGTAGGCGTCACCAATGTTGCGCCCCCCCGATATGAATGCGAGGTTGTCGACGATCATTACTTTGTTGTGCAGCCTGTGATTCAACTCACGCAAACGCGCCAGGTATTCGAGATTGCGACCAAGTTGCCGCTGGCTACCGGGGTTCCACAGCCGGATTTCGACGTTCGGAAGGTGGTCGAGCGTAGCGATGACGCGGTCAACGCGCCTCGTGAGAAAGTCGTCTAC
>JAAUXY010082743.1_pt1 | contig 10206 bp, 10 predicted proteins | sample 7278121 | NCBI WGS metagenome assembly JAAUXY01 (sample SAMN14350117, study PRJNA611818) | marine sediment metagenome | isolation source: surface marine sediment (1.8m) | place: French Polynesia: Moorea | collected 2018-08
ATGGTGACGGCTTGCGGTTGGACTCGCGATCGGCGAATCCACGCGGGCGAGGCAGATATGCCCGCCCGCGCACAATCGGAAGACTAGGCCGGGAAGAAGTCGATCGGCTTTGTGGTCGTGATGGCCTCGACGTCCTTGGACTCGAAGCGGAACAGCTTCACGCGCTGCACGAGCTTGCGCTCGAGTTCGGGGTCACCGAGCTCGCTCGACTCGATCTCACACATCGTGACCGTGCCGTCGGGCGAAATCGTCAGGCGCAGCACGAGCTTGCCCTCGAGCGTCGGGTCACGACGAAGCGCACGATTGTAAAGCGCGAAAATCGCACCCTTGTTCTTGTCGAATACGAGCTCGATTTCCTCGCGTGATCGCGAGCCCTTGCCGCTCGTACCTGTGCGGCGCGCGCCGCCGGCCGCCTGCGAAATATCGGCAACGTCGCTCGTAACCTTCGTCGTCTTGCGCGCTGCGATCGTTGTGCCGCCCGTGTTTCGACTCATGTTTGCCGTGTTGATACCGCCCGAGGCCCGGCCGGCTTTCGACGTGATCATCGAGCGTTCGTTACGTACGCCTTCGCCGACGGACGCGGTCAGCTGATCAGTCGCGACCGAATCCATGAGATCCTTGTCGACGAGATCACCGAGATCGGGGGCGAACTCCATCAGGGCTGCCTGTGCCTGCTCACGAGCAATCTCAGTCCTGTCGGGCTCGGGCTCAGGCTCTGGAATCGGCTCCGGCTCGGGCTCCGGTTCTTCCGCAACCTGTTCGGGCTCCGGATCTTCAGGCTCTGGCTCGGGCTCTTCTTCCTTGGGCGGAGGCGGCGGCGGAGGCAGCGGCTTCTCCTCGAGTAACAGCTGCGCGATCCGCGGCGGCAGGTCTTCCGTCGGGTCGTACTCGGGTTCGGGCGCCGGCAGGAACGGCCAGACAACGCCGAGTACGAACGCAACAAGGAATACGATTCCCAGCAGTCGCTGGAACTTCTTTTCCTGGCCCCTGCCGGTCGTCCATGGCAGGTCGTATTCTCTGTAAAACGGTAAGTCCAAAGCCGTTTCTCCTAATCCGTCATCGCGTCCTAGCGAGCTGCCTGCAGCTCATCGAGCTTTTCGGAGCTCTTCTGCAGCACTGCAAGCGATATCTGTCCGTAGTCCGACTCGGTGCACGTCGCCATGACTTTCTTCAGCAAGCGGTACGGAATGTCCTTGTCGCCCATAATCGTGACTTCGCGTCCCGCGATGTCATCCTTCGCCTCACGGCGAAGAACGCGATCGTTCTGCGACAACAGCGCTTCCTTGAGCTTCGGAATCGAGTTGCCCTTGGTTTCCATGACATCCTTGACCTTCGCGACCGGCGATCCCTGCACGATGATGTCTTCTTCGCCGATCAGGATAACCACGGTCTCCTTGGCTTTTTGCTCGGCGATCGACTCGGGCAGCTGCAGATCCTTGGCGTTCGGCAGCGTCTCTACGTCCGACGAATTCACGAGCAGGAAGAACACGAGAATCGTGAAAATATCCATCAGGGATACGAGGTTCAGTGCACCGGCGCCCTTGTGGCGCTTGTGGTGCTTTGCCATCCGTTTGGCGCGGCCCGACTTGACCATGCTTACGCACCTCCCTCGGTCACGGGCGCATCGCCGATCGATATGTCCGGGAAAAGGTCGGACTTGACGATGGCGTTTGCCTCGGTGTCCGTTTCCTCGGAAATGCGCACGCGATCCATCACCTGCACGAGCGTGTCGTACGGGATGTCCTGCTCGAGCAGGATAGACGCATCCGTCTTCGTTGGATAACGCTTCTTCAGCTCGGAAAGCTTGCCGCTCAGGGCCTCGTAGTCGTACATCCCGTCGTCCAGGTTGGGGTAGATACCCAGGAGACCCTGTTTGCGATCGCCGACTTCGATCTTGTCTTTACGAACGATGACTTCCAGCTGGAACGTCTGGTCCTGCGGATCCGCGGGCTCGGTTGAGGAGCCTGGCAGATTCAGTTCGAGAATCGCCAAACGCGAGAACACCGCGGTGATCAGCAGGAACGGAACCAGGATGACCATCAGGTTCATAAATGCCGTAATGTTGAGTTCGGCCGTCTCAATGTTGCCTCGACGACCGCCCTTGCGGCTGCGAATCATTTGTTACGCTCCGGCGGTCTTCAGCTGACGTTCGGTAACAGCATTCAGGAACTTGACGCTGGCCATCTCGAGGCTGTCCACGAGCTGGTTGGTCTTGGTCTGCAGCAGCGCGTGAATGAGCAGCAACGGAATGGCCGCCATCAGGCCAAACGCCGTCGTGTTCATCGCGGTCGAGATCGACGCCGACAGCATGTCGGCTTTCTCGGCCGGGTTCGCATTCGACACAGCCGTAAACGCGGAGATCAGGCCGATAATCGTCCCGAGCAGGCCGAGCAGTGTCGCAATGTTCGCGAGTGTCGCCAGGTAGTGCGTGCGCTTTTCGAGGCGCGGCAACACTTCCATAAGGCTCTCTTCCATCGCTTTCTCGATGTCGTCACGGCGGCGTGCCGACTTAACGCGGTACAGGCCATACGTCAGGATCGAGCCGATGGCAGCCTTGGATTTGGCCGTATGCGCGGCGGCCTCCTGGAAGTTGCCAGCCTTGAGAAAAGGAACGATCTTTTTCCACAGCGCGCGATTGCTCGCGCCCGAAAAAGTCAGGTAGGTCCAGCGCTCAATGGCAATAGCAACGCCGAACGCGAACACGAACAGGATGGGGTACATGAAAGGACCGCCTTCCTGGAAAAAACGCACGATTGTGCCCATTGGTTTGCTCCTCTTAATCGCGGTCTCACGCCCCCTTCGGGGATAGCAAAAAACCGCTCCTACAACATCGCGCCGCAAGCGGCGCTCCTACAATCGCCCGCAATGCGGGCTCCTACTCTTGTTCGTCTGCTCCGTACAGGTCGCCGTAATAGTCGACCTGCCGTACGAATTCTTCCCGATCGATCGGGGCAAGTACCTCGTCGAGCAGTGTGTTGACCGGACGACCCATCAGGTCACTCGGGGCCGACTTCTGCCAGGGAACGATGTACAGCACCTTGGGCAGCTCCTGGTTTCCCGTGATTTCAGTGCGCCCCAGGTCCATGCGGTCCATAACCTGGCTGCCTGATGTCGTACGCGTAACCTCTGCCGCGAGCACCGCGCTGGGCACGGCTGGCTCCGGTTCCTCCGGATCCGCGGGCTCCGCCTCGACGACGTCGACCGCCGAGGTATCCACCGCCGGCATCAGGTCGTCCTCGGTCTCCTGTGCAAAAACGGCAAACGCTGCCAACAGACACGTGGCCAGCATGATTCCGGATCCGAATAAACGATTCATGTCCATCATTCCGCCACGTTTGCCGTGCGCTGAGAGGCCGCCACGCGGCGCCTCAGGTCCGCAATCCACTTCTCAACCTGCTTGTCCCCGCCGACAAGCTCCTGGTACTTCTCGAAATGCTGCAGTGCCGCATCCAGGCGCTGCAGATACAGCTCGTTCAGTACACCCAGGTTGTAGTGTGCCAAGGCGTATTCGGGCGAAGCTGTGACGGCCTTCAAATAAGCGGCCTCTGCCTCGTGGAAATTGCCGTTTTTGCGAAGTAGGAGGCCCAATTGATTGAGGGCCGCCGGGTGATTGGGGTCCAGCGCGAGCGCAGCGTCGACCGCCGCACGCGCCGCGTCGTCCTTGCCGCTGTCGTTGTGAATGATCGCGAGATTGACGTGTGCGCCCGGGTAGGCGGGGTATTGCAGCAGAAACTCCTTGAAGCGGAGCTCCGCATCGACGAAATCGCCGGCGGCCATTGCCGCCGTGGCCTGCTCGAACATCGTCTGGGCCTGGGGCGGGACCTCGGGATGCAGGGCTTCCCCCTCGACACCGGCCTTCTCCGCCGCCGCCCGCGATTTATCGGGCTTCGGTCCGCCCGATCCCGCACATCCGGCCAGCGTCAACACGAGCGCCAGCGCCAGTAGTCTAGTAGAGGCTTGTGACAACATCCTCACTCCTCTCTGCTTTCGCATACCTGGCTGGCATCAGGCCGGCCAGTTTTTCAAAGCTCTTCTCTACCCACTCGTCGTATACGCCGTCAGGTGCCCGATCGGCATTCGCCTTGTACAGGTCGATCGCCTTTTCCTCGAACGGATAGGCCTGTTCTTCGAGCAGGAATTCGTATTGCTCGAGCGCAGCCTCGTCGAGCTCGGCCGGTCGTTCCGATTCCATGAGGTCGGCGCCGAACTTCTGGTAGATCTCGCCCAGTCGGAAGGTCGCGGCCGTCGTCACCTCCGCAACGCCGTAGTCGGCGGCGCCGGTATAGGCTGCGATGACGTCTTCCATTGCCGCGCGTTTGATCTTCATACTGTCACCGAGCGGTTGGTTCAGTTTCAGCACCTCGAACTTGCGACGCGCCGGCTCGGCGAGCTCGAGCGAGGCTTTCGCCGCAAGGAAACGGGTGCGATCGCTGCGCTGCGCGCCGGCCGTTCTGTCGACGTCGACAAGGTCCTGCAGGCGCGCCATCCGTTCCGCGTTATTGCCGCTCGCCTCAGCCATCTGCAGAAGCCGGTAGCGGGCCTCGATCGACTCCGAGAGCGGATTCGGGTAGCGCGCGATGATGTCTTCGAGCACGCGTTTCTCGCTGCCCGTCGTGCCGCTGTTCTCGTACAGATCCGCAGCCTTCCAGAGCGCTTCGCGCTTTACGTCTTCCGTCGAAGCATCCGCGTTCGCAATACGCTCGAATTCCTGCGCCGCCTCTGCGCCACGGCCCGACTCGAGGTAGGTAACCGCCAGTTTCTGCGTGATGTCGTCCGCGAACTCGCTGTCCGGGTAATCGCGCCGGTACTGCTCGAGCACCGTGGTTGCCCTTCCCCAGGCTGCCATATTGATAAGCGCAGCCGCCGCATCGTATTCGGCCGTCGCGCGAATATCCGAATCCGGAACGGCCTGGCCCAGGCGGGTGAAGTGTGTGACGGCAGTCTCAAGATCCCCGGCATCGCGGGCCTGCTCGCCCTGCTTGTAGATCGACGACGCTATGCGGTCCTTGATCTCCTGGTTCGCCTGCGCGTCGTCGAACGGCGTCACGGTCCGCAGGCTGTAATAAGCCTTCTCTGCCTCGACGAAATTCTCGAGGTCGAACTGCGAGTGCGCCACCACCGTCCAGGCGGTGCGCGCGAGTCCGGGTTCCACAGGCGGCTGCTTCGCGATAACCGTCTGGCCCACCGCGATGGCCAGGTCGAACTGGTTCTGCTTGAAGAGGTCCTCGGCAACGGACGTCAGCACGGCACCGGACTCCGGGTGCTCCGGATACGTGTCCGCGAAGCGCAAGCCGCTGTCGAGATAGGCCTGGTGCCACTCACGCTTCTCTGCGCCCTCGAGCGTCTGCTCGTGTTCGCGATAGGAAAGCAGCGCGGCATAACCGGCTTCGGCCGATTTCTCATGTATGGGGTACGCGTACGCTGTGCGCTCGTACTCGGTCTTCGCGTCCGCGTAGTCCTCGGACTCGAACAGGATCTCTGCGAGGAGGAAGTTCGTGTTCGCGCTGTCGGGATCTTCGGGGAAGAAGGTCAGGTACTTGCGGTACCAGCGCGCAGCCTCCTGGTAGTCGGTGCGCTTGCCTTCCTTTTGTGCCTCGGCATGGTAGTACTTGGCGAGGTCCGTCAGGTTCGACTTCAGATGTGCTTTTACGGCTTCGTGCTCATCGACCGAGTTGCGCACCCAGAACTCGCCGTCCATGCCGTAGCGCTCGACGAACCCCTTCTTGCCGTCGAGTACGAGGCTCGGGAAACCGCCCTGCTTGTAGGCCTCGATGACCTCTACCTGCAATAGCGGCGCTTTCGGGTGGAAAGGGTCGTGATTGACGAACGCCTCATACGTCTCGGCAGCGTCGACGAAGCGTTGCTTTTCGAGATACAGATCGCCCAGGTTCATATAGACGACGTAGGCGTAGGTAGGCGCTTCGCGCGAGTCGAGATACTCATCGATGCTCGCCGCGCCGTCCATGTAGGAAAAACTGATCGACAACACGCGGAACGTGTCCTCGACAAGCTCGCGCTCCGCGCGTGTCAGGTCTTCGAGGCGATCGTCTCCGTCCTTGAGTTCTATCCCGCCAATCTTGCGGTCCAGCAACTCGAAAAACGGCACGAAGCTGTCTTCGTGCCAGGCCAGCTTGAATTGTGACCAGCCCAGTTTGTAGAGGGACTGCTCGTAGAAACGCGATTCCGGACCGTAGCCAATGACTGCCTGGTAGGCCTGCTCCGCCTCGTTGTAGTTCTTGCGCAGGAACAGCATCTCGCCGCGGCGGAACTGCACCTCGTCAAGTAACTCAGTGTCCGGGTACTTGAGGACGAGCTCGTTGAGCACGTCGAGTGCATCGTCGGTGCGCCCGCCTGTTTCATAGGCGCGAGCGAGCTGATAGAGCACGCCGTCGTTGCGCATGTAGTCCGGATACGCCTCGAGAAGCTGCTGGTACAGCGATACAGCATTGTCATAGCTGTCGCGTTCCAGCGCCTCGATGTTGGCCGCAAGCTGCTCCGCCTCGGTCGCCTCGAGCTCCAGGTCGCCCAACCGACGCATCGCCTCGGCGCGAAGCATCGGGTCGTCGGAGACGAGATCGAGGAACGCGCGGTAGTTCTCGCGGGCCAGTTCCGAACTGTCGAGAATGACCGTACCTTTTCGAATCTCGACGCTCTTTTTTTCGAGACTCTCGATCGTATCCTTCTTCTTGGGCTTCTTTGCGTCGGCGACGGACGTCAGCAAGCAGGCTGTGACGCAGACGACGATCCCTGTCAGCTTGCGAAACGTCATTCGTTCACCTCGCCAACCGTCGCCTCGCCGACCGTCGCTGCGACGTCGTAGATCGCAGCAAGCGCGAAACGCGCCTGGACGGTGTAGATGTCGAGGCGCTGTTTCTGCGCCTGCAGTTCACCCACGGCAATCGACTTCAGGAAAGCGCGCTGGTCGCCCATGGCGTCACCCACGCGCATCTTCATTCCCTCGATGCGTGGCGCAAGACCGTAGACACGATCGCTCAGTTCCTCGAAGCGAAGCGGTTCCATGCGCATCGTCTCGTCGATCTGGCGCCGCGAGCGCTGCGTCTCGACCAGCGCTTCGCCGGTCTGGTTGAGGTTGCGACGCATGCGCCAGAGACGATCCTTGAAGTCGCGTTCGAGTTCCCACTGCAGAACGCCCTTGATCAGGTCGATCTTGTCGCGAACCTCGGCCGCTTCGGGTATGTCGGCGTTCAGGGCCGGGGTGCTTTCGATGCCGGTGATCTCGCCCCAGAGTTGCCACTCGTGCTTGGTTGCCAGTCCAAGCCAGTCATTGCTCTGCTCGATGTCGTTGAGGAGCGCGTCGTAGTCGAGCTTTTGTTCGACCATGCCGTCGAGATCGGCTCGCGCAAGCGCCTCCTCGACCTGCGGCAGCCTCTCGGCGTAAGCCTGTTTTCGGGTTTCGAGCATGTTGCCGTACACGGCAACGCTTTGCTGCCACTCATCGAGGTTCTTGTACAGGTAGGCAAGATCGCGGTAATTCTTCAGGCCTTCCTGGAATTCGTGCGACGCCAGCAGGTGAAAAAGGTAGCGACCCTCGGGTCCTGTCGGCAGCTCGTCCAGCTGCCAGAACCACCCCGTGCTATCGAGCGGATCCGAGGCGATAAAGTCATCGAAGAACGCGCCCGACTCGATGTGCCCGATCGTCCTGTCGATGCGGTTCGTCTCTTCGTAAAAGGCCTCGATCGCGTTCAGGTAGTGGTCCGCCGCCTGGCTGATTGAATCGAGCTTTGCCATTGCGTACGGAATAGCGAGCATTGCTTCCTGTACCGCTGGGTCGAGCAGGTCACGACTCCTCAACTCCATCCACGGCACCAGCGCACGACGGTAGTTCTCCTGTTCGGCGTCGGCCCAGCCGACGCCAAGCAGCGCCTTGTTCGAAAATGGCCCCTCGAGGCGAATTCGCTGCAGCAGAGGCTTGGCAACCGCCGGCTGACCGTCCTGCAGCAAGGCATAACCCATCGCGAGGTTGGCCTTGTCCCGCAGCGAATTCAGCTCTTCGTTAAACGGGTCCATGTCGCCGAGATCGGAAAGAATCTGCCTCGCGGCATCGACCTGGCCGCTGCGCACGAGCGCCACACCCAGGTTGAACTTCGCGTAACTGGCCCACTCGGTTTTGCCCTTCCAGTCCTGCAGCAATGCGATGGCCTGATTGAACTCGCCTTCGTCGATGAGCATTTGCGCCTGCAGCATCATCGCCTCGCGTTTCAGGTTCTTGGGCAACTCACCTTCGATATTGGCAAGCGCATCGCGGGATTTGTCGACATAACCTCGCTGGTACCAGACCTTCGACAGGAAGAACCAGGTGCGGTTGCGAATGTCGGTCGACACGCTGTCCGCCAGCAACCGCTCGAATATGTCGGCGGCCTCGAGGTGATGCCCGTAGGACAGGTACATGCCGCCGAGCAGCAGTTCTGCTTCGGCAACGTGGTCTTCGAACTGGCCCTGTTGCTGTGCCGCAAGCAGCCGAACGATCGCCGGGAAATAGTCTTCCTGGTAGAAGTAAAACAGGACTTCGCCATAATGTGGGTCCGCGACAACAATCGGTTCCGGCTCGTCTTTGGCGGCCAGCAACGACGAAACTGGCGCCGTCATCGTGACGAGCGCCAGTATCAAAGCAGCGATTGAGCGGTTTCGGCTCAAGGACTACTCCCACTCTTTAATTTCGAATTCCGGTTGCTGCTTCTTGACCCTGTCGGTGATTTCGAGCTCCAGGTATTTCGCGCCGATTCCTTTGTTGAAATTCAGCGTCGCACCACGTCGGTAATCGCGCGTGTGCGGGCCCTTGCCCGTGAACACCGCGACGAGCTCGTGATCTCCGGTTTTCAGGTTGGCCATGTGTACCCGGTGCACGCCACCGCGCAGCAGCGCACCGACTTCACGTTCCGTGTACAGATAGTTAGCCACTTCCTTGCCGTTGATCTTGAGATTCACCGAGTCGAGTTCGAAGTATTCGCCGACATCCATCGAGATGAAGAACGCGACTTGAGAATTCGCGGGAAACAACAATTCTTCTTCAAGCAGGAACAGGTCCCGATTGAGGTCGAGCACCTCTTTCTTCAGGTCCTGTACGTCCTTGTCGAGGCTGCGAAACTCGTTGCGGGACGCAGCCTCCGCCGCACCCTGCTCTTGCGCCGCCGCCATGACCGCCTCGGCATCGAGCGGCTCAGCGTCCTGAGCGATCGAGGCCGTTGCGAGAAACAGGCTGGCAGCGAGACCGATGAGTGTCTTGGTCACCTTTACTCTCCAGGTTATTCCCTCAGAAGCGAGCGAATTTCGTCGAGATACTTTTCTTCGTAGCCGGGCTTGTAGCCATGGTGTACGTGGCGCACATTGCCTTCGCGATCAACGAGCACCGTCACGGGCATCGCGTTTACCTCGTAGAGCTTGCTGACTTCCTTGCGCGCGTCGAACAGCACCGGAAAGCTCACGCCGAGTTCGTTGACCATTTGCATCGCACGACTGGAATCATCGTCGATGTTGACGCCGAGCAGGTTGAAGCCGACACGCTGATAGCGCGTATACAGCTCGTCCAGCAGCGGCATTTCCTGTCGGCAGGGTCCGCACCACGTGGCCCAGAAGTTGATCATTACGACATCACCGCGATACTCGGAGAGTCTCAGGTTTTCACCCGTGGAACTCTTGAGCGCAAAGTCAGGAGCCTGCTGACCTTCCAGGCCTGACGATGCCAGGCTGGTAGCGGCAACGACGCTGAGCGCGAAACCCATCAAAATGCTTTTTAACTTCATCATCCCGTTCCTTGTGTTAGTGATCCGATTCCATCCTGAACACAGACAGTGCATGGTGACAGCCGGGGACCGCGCGGGCCGTGATAATCGTCACAATTGGCCGAATGCCTGAACATAATCAACGGCCTGCGATCTGCCTTCCCGTTCCTCTCGTGCCGGGGCAGCCGATCCTCGCAATCGTGCTGGATTACGTTAAGTAATTGCGGCCCGCGGGGTTCGGGCGAAGCCCCGGCGTAAGGATTCTATGATAGGCGTATGAAGCTGAATTTAAAGTGAAAATACGTCGCCTTTCGGCGACAGAATGAGGTTTTTTTCAGGGGCTTTTCGGGGCCTGAAGACCGTCTGAATAGTAGATTTGTCCAGCACTATCAATGACTACGCTCTCATAGTCGGGCAGCGGTGCGATGAGACGCAGGCCTTCGTCGACACCGAGCACGAACACGGA
>JAAUXY010088317.1_pt1 | contig 10206 bp, 7 predicted proteins | sample 7278121 | NCBI WGS metagenome assembly JAAUXY01 (sample SAMN14350117, study PRJNA611818) | marine sediment metagenome | isolation source: surface marine sediment (1.8m) | place: French Polynesia: Moorea | collected 2018-08
AGCCGAGGCAATACCGTAAAATCGTTTGTCCACCGACCCCATAATAGCGTTCATGTTGGGCGATGAGAACAGAGCAAAGCCGATTCCAAGCATCAATAAACAGGCAATAACGTACATCAGCACCGTTTGATTATCCAGAAAAATTAAAAGCAACAGCCCCAGCGCCGTAAGTCCCATTCCCACCGAGGCAATCACCCGCGGTTCGATGCGGTCGGACAGCTTGCCTGCAAAAGGAGAAAAAACAGCCATCATGATGGGTGTAAACACCAGGACCGTTCCGGCACCCCGGGGTGTCAGACCCTTTATGTATTGTAAATACAGACTCAGCAAGAATGCCACCGCAAACGTTGCACTGTAATTGATTAAGGCCGCCAGACAGGAAAATGCAAACGTGCGGTTGTTGATAAACAGCTGGACCTCGAAAACCGGATTCGTCACAACGGTTTCCCATTTGATAAAGGCCACAAATCCAACAAGGCCGCTTAAAATCAAAATGATGCTCAATGGGGTCGGCAATATTGAAATACCGTACATAAACGCAAATACAGCAGTTCCGTAAATGATGGAGCCGGTCGAATCAAATTTTTCGCCCTCTGCTCCGGTCCATTCACCTTTGAGCTTAAAAAGAACCAGCAGGATAATCACCACGCCGAAAGGAATGTTGATTAAAAATATGCTGCGCCAGCTAAAATGTTGAATGATGAGTCCCCCAAAAAACGGTCCACAGGATAATCCGCTGTAAACCGCCGCTACTGCAATTCCTAAAACCTTGCCTCTCTCTTCGGGCGGATACACGGACGTTAATATGGCCATGCTGGTGGCAAAGCACATGGCGCTGCTGGCCCCTTGAAAAATTCGAAAGAAGATCAACATCGGCGCCGATAATGAAATGGCGGAAAGAAAAGACATGATCGTAAAAAAGCTCATTCCAGTCGCGAATATCTTTTTGCGGCCATAAATATCCGCCAGCCTTCCAAAAGGCACCAGGGCCACAGCAGCCGCCAGCAGGTAGGATGTGGCGACCCAGCTTAACAATACGGCATCGGTTTTAAATTCTTTTCCGATCACCGGCAGGGCAATATTGATCGAAGAAAGCATAAACGGCGTAATAAAAGAACTGATGGATGCAATCGTAAGGGCAGTTTTTTTGGTGGCAGGATCGGTCATTCGAAGGAACACCTGAAAATTTAGATTTGGCGCTAAATTTACATTTCACAAAACCTTACAACAGTCAATTGTGGATAACCGGGTTGACCTTAATGCCGCGACGTATTACCCATAAATTAACATGATCTAAATCTGACGCGTCGCAGAGACCATGCTCTCATTTCGACCGTTTGCTTCCTAAAATAGAAACCATATTGCCCGGATTGAACAGGAATGGAGGAATATCTGCAATGGAACACTTAAAAATAGACGATATCAAAGAATTTGCTTTAGAGAAACGGATTCGAAAAAGACTGTTGGGCTCTGAAAAACTCGTAGCTGAAATGGTATGCTATGAGCCCGGCCAGGCAACTCCGGAGCACGCTCACCCCAAACAGGATGAGATCTTCTATGTTGTCGAGGGCACCGGCACCATGATCGTAAACGGTAAAGAAATACCCTTGAAACCGACCAGCCTGATTATGGTTAATGCCCGTGAAAAACATGGTGTCCGCACGCTTCCCGACAGTCGTCTGGTTCTCATGTTCATCAAAGCACCCGCATCAACGAAATCAGTAATGTAGCAGAAGGTACAAAATCGATCTGAGATGCACACCGGAACTTCTTTACTCCTTGAATCCACTTTTCCGATGCTGAGTCTAGGTTAAAGTCATGAAATGGCTAAATATTACCTTGACCCTTTATGCCACTATGTGGTACCTAAAAATTGGCCTGTTCGATATTGAAATCTGCTCATTGTAAATCTTTTTCACTTCTCTGATATGCTGCGCCCGTTTCTACTTGATCTGTGCAGTTGACCTCAATCCTGTATTGCGCCAAGGGCCAACCCATTCATCATTGACCAATTTTTCCTCAAACAAAGATAGCACTATGATTACGCGAGATGTCAAACGCAAACTCACCGCCATTCTCAGCGCCGATGTGGAAGGCTACAGCCGCTTAATGACTGATGATGAGGTGGGCACCATCCGCACCCTGTCGGTGTACCGGGATGCCATGACCAGCCTTATCCTGCTGCACCGCGGCCGGGTGGTGGACGCACCCGGCGACAACTTGCTGGCCGAGTTTGTCAGTGTGGTGGATGCGGTGCAGTGTGCCGTGGAGATTCAGCGTGAGCTGGCCGAACGCAACCAGGAAATGCCTGAAAACAAAAGAATGCATTTTCGCATCGGTGTTAATTTAGGAGATGTGGTTGAAGAAAAAGATCGTATTTATGGGGATGGCGTCAATATTGCCGCCCGCCTGGAAAGCCTGTGCGAAGCCGGCGGCGTTTGTATCTCCGGAGCGGCTTTTGAGAACGTGGAAAACAAGCTGGATTTGGAGTTCGAGGATCTCGGGGAGCACGAAGTCAAAAATTTCAACAAACCGGTACGTATTTACCGGGTGCTTTCCTATCCGGGGGCAGCGGCTCACAGGGTCATCAAGGCCAAAAAAGCGGTGGGAAAGAAATGGCGCAATATCTCATTTGCAATAGCAGCATTTCTTGTCATCGTAGTTGCTGCCGGCATCATATGGAATTTCTATTTGCGCCCGCCGGCCCCACAAGTCGAAGCCGCTGCTGAAGAGAAGATGGCGTTTCCTCTTCCGGACAAACCTTCCATAGCTGTACTTCCTTTTGTCAATATGAGCGGTGATTCCGAGCAGGAATATTTCAGCGATGGGATCACAGAGGATATCATCACCGATCTGTCCAAGATCTCCGGTCTTTTGGTCATATCCCGCAGCTCGACATTCGCTTATAAAGGCAAACCGGTGAAAATCAAAAATGTAGCCGAAGAGTTTGGAGTACGCTACGTGCTCGAAGGCAGTGTTCGGAAGGGCAGTGAAAAAATTCGAATTAACGCACAGCTTATTGATGCCATCACCGGCCATCACCTGTGGGCCGAGCGCTATGACTGGGATTTGAAGGATATCTTTGCGCTGCAGGATGAGATCACGCAAAAAATTGTGACGACCTTGAGGATAGAGATGAACGAAGCAGAGCTGGACCGTATCAAGCGCATTCCCACAGAGAATCTAACGGCCTATGAATCCGTAATGCGTGGCGTGGGCTATTTACGAGGTTATAAGAAAGCTACGAATTCCCGCGCGCGGCTGATGTTTGAGAGGGCCATTGAATTGGACTCTGAGTATGCAAGGCCTTACGTGGGTTTGAGTTGGACCTATCTTCTCGAGTGGCTATGGGGTTGGACCGATGATCCCCGGGCCCCGGAGTTGGCTTTTGAGATAGTACAAAAAGCAATAAGCCTGGATGATTCTTATGCCAGTGCATACAGGGTATTGGCGATGGTCTATTTGTGGAAAGACAGGCAATATGAGCAGGCCATTGCCGCAGCAGAGAAGGCCGTCGCCCTGGATCCCAATCATCCGGGTAACTATTCAACCCTGGCGGAGATTTTAAAATTTGCGGGAAGGCCGGAAGAAGTCGTTGAATTGATGGAAAAAGCAATGCGCCTCAACCCCCGCTATCCGGGCTCCTATTTATTTCAATCAGGCAGCTCCTATTATTACATGGGGCGATACGATGAGGCTATTCCACTTCTGAAAAGTGCCGTCACCCACAGGCCCAATCACATGCCGACGCACTCTTACCTTGCTGCAATTTATACCGAATTGGGACAGGAGGCAGAGGCCCAAGCTGAGGTGGCGGAAATCTTTCGGATAACACCAAACTATTCTCTGGAACAGATGGAAAGGTACCCGTACAAAGATCCAGCACATAGGGAACGGGCCCGGAATCACCTCCGTAAAGCGGGCATTCCTGAAAAACCGCCCCTTTCCCTGCCCAACAAGCCCTCTATTGCCGTGCTTCCCTTTGACAACATGAGTGACGATCCCGAGCAGGAATATTTCAGCGACGGCATCACCGAGGACATCATCACGGCACTTTCCAAAGTGCCGGAGCTGTTTGTGATTGCCCGCAACTCGACTTTCACCTACAAAGGAAAATCGGTAAAAATCCAACAAGTCGGGCAGGAGCTGGGCGTGAAGTATGTTCTGGAAGGCAGCGTGCGCAAAGCGGGAAACCGGGTACGAATCACGGCCCAGCTCATTGATGCGGCCAACCGTAATCATCTGTGGGCCGATCGCTATGACCGGGAATTAAAAGATATATTTGTCCTGCAGGATGAGATTACGCTAAAGATTATCAAAGCCATGCAGGTGGAGTTGACCAAAGGCGAACAGAGGTTCTTTGAGACCAGAGGCACGGATAACCTTGAGGCCTATTTAAGTGTGTTGCAGGGACGGGAACATTTTGCTCGCCGTGATCGAAAGAGTGTTGCCCGGGCGAGAGAGATGTATGAGAAGGCCATCGAGTTAGACCCGGATTATGCAGTGGCGCATGCGGCTTTGAGTGGAACACTTTTTGTCGAGTGGAACAGGCAATGGAGCCAGGCTCCCAAGTCTCTGGACCGGCCTTTTCAACTGGTGCAAAGGGCTGTCGCCCTCGATGACACTTCAGCCTATGCCCACGGAATGTTGGGCGTTATCTATCTGTGGAAAAAGCAGCATGACAAGGCCATTGCCGCGGCAGAGCGAGCAATTTCCCTCGCCCCCAGCTATTCTTTTGGCCATGCGATGCTGGGGGAGATTTTAAGCTTTTCCGGTAAGCCGGAACAAGGCATCGGCTTTATTGAGAAGGCAATGCGCCTCGACCCGCATCATTCGGTTCTCTACTTGCTCTGGTTGGGCCACGCCTATGGTCTGGCGGGTCGTCATGAGGAAGCAATAGCAGTATATAAGCGAGCCATCGAGCGCCGGCCGGATTTTCTACCACTTCATCAGGGGCTTGCTGTTCTCTTTAGTGATCTGGGCCGGGAGAAAGAAGCCCGCGCCGAGGTGGCAGAAGTATTAAGGATAAGTCCCAATTTCTCTCTGGAGGGCGTCAGGCGTCGGATGCCCTACAAAGATCCGGCAGCATTAGAGCGCAATATAGCAGCTTTACGCAGGGCGGGACTGAAATAAGTTTGACCATCTCTGGTTTCAAAGTAAAAGATCATGAAAGGTCAGAATCGATTCGCCTTAACCAAAGAAATCATTTATTACATCCTGGGCACTCTTTTGATTCTCGCCTTTGTCTATCTTTATTGGAGTCACTTTAAGAACGCTCCAGGTCCGCCGGCCGCTATTCGATATATTATGAGCCATTGGGGAATGAGCGCTGCCATTCTCATCAATGCGGCTGTGTTTTTGCTTTTTATCTTATTTTTGCCCTTTCGCGACCGAATCGAGTGGCGCTCAAAAGGAATGCTTTCCGCTTTTATCCTGGCGCTTTTTGCAGAAATGTTCGGTGTGCCTTTGTTAATCTTCCTGCTGCAACCACTAGGTGCTGATAACCAGATATGGGACGCCATTGGATTGGGAGAGATTAAAAGATCCGTTTGGTATTGGTCCAGACATTGGCCCACCAGAGCTGTGGGCGTATGGATGACACTAACCGGGATGCTGCTGGTTTTCTTTGGGTGGATGAAAATCCACAAAACAAGCGGTCTGGTCACCGACGGGATTTACAGATACATGCGCCATCCCCAATACACCGGCATATTTCTGATTATCACCGGCTGGATGTTTCGCTGGTTAAACCCGACAATCTTGATAATGTATCCGATCCTACTTATTCTCTACTACAGACTTGCTAGAAGAGAAGAGCAGCAGGTCATGAGAGAATATGGGGCGGCATATTTAAAATATAAAGAAAAAACACCCATGTTTTTTCCGATTAGATTCAATCAAAAAGAGAAAAACGAATTTTAGAAAGGAGCAATCAATGAGCACTTCGCAAACGACTTCAAAGTTATCGGCAGAGGATCTGCGCGAGGAGGTCAGGAAAGAATATGCCGATGTGGCTCTGGATCCCGATAAAGGCTATCATTTTCATACCGGCCGGGCTGCCGCCGATCGTCTTGGCTATGATCCATCCATATATGCCCAGGTGCCTGAAGAAAATATGGCTTCTTTTGCCGGAACGGGCAATCCATTTATGCTCGGACCGATAAATCCCGGCGAAATCGTGGTGGATGTCGGATCAGGCTCGGGCTTCGACGCGCTGATTGCATCGACATTTGTCGGTTCGGAGGGTAAAGTGATCGGTGTGGATATGACCCAGGAGATGCTGGACAAGGCGCGGGCCGGAGCTCAAAAGATGGGCGCAACTCACGTGGAATTCCGTGAGGGAATCGCAGAAAATTTGCCTCTGCTGGATGAATATGCCGATGTCGTTATCAGCAATGGCGTACTCAACCTGACACTCGATAAAGCCAAAACACTGAATGAGTGGGCGCGCGTCCTGAAACCCGGCGGACGTCTTTACATCGGCGACATTTTAGTCGCAAAATCGATTCCACCGGAGGCGCTGAACGACATTTCACTGTGGACCGGCTGAATTGCCGGCGGTCTGCCGGAGGCAGACCTTCTAAATGCAGCGAAAGCTGCCGGTTTTGAAGACGCCGTGATCGTTGAAAAGCATGATATTTTCGCTGATGTTCCCAACCCGTCCAGCGCAATGGCGTTTGGCACCAAAGGCATCAGCCTGCGGGCACGCAAGCCGGTGTAGCCGCAAGCAACTCTTTCGCAAGAAAAAACAGAATGTTCAAATTACCTATATAAGAACCGCGAAAGATGCTAAGTTCTTTAAAGAATGAAGCACCAGGTTAACGCTTGTATATTCAACGTATGGTCAAACTGATTTTTATCGCCGAGTGAAAGGGGGCCATTATGCGTATCGCAGTTATGGGTACCGGCGGGACGGGCGGCTATTTTGGGGGGCTGCTGGCCCGGGCCGGTGAGGAGGTAACATTTGTCGCACGTGGGGCGCATCTGGAGGCTATTCGCCAAAACGGTCTATCCATCAAATCCGTTTTGGCCGGAGATTTTGCCTTCGCCGCCACAGCCACTGATAATCCCGGTGATATCGGTCCGGTCGACTGTGTATTATTCTGCGTCAAAGCTTACGATAATGCCGAGGCTGCCGAGCAGATCCGGCCTTTAATCGGGCCGGAAACCATGGTTCTTTCGGTGCAGAACGGCATCGACAACGAGGAGCAGCTTGGAAATATAATTGGAGCAGAGCACGTTGTGGGATGCGTCTCGTTGGTATCTTCGACCATCGAGTCCCCCGGGGTCATCGCTCAGACGGGTGGGCCCGGCAAAATTATCTTAGGAGAGATGCAAGGCGGCACCAGCCCTCGAACTGAGGCGCTCCAGCGCACATTGCAAAATTGCGGTATCACGGCCGAGCTTCATGAGGACATTCAGGTCGCCCTGTGGCAAAAATTTTTAGGGATCTGCGGCGTAAACGGCGTTACCGCCCTGACACGCCTGCCCATGGGAGACATCCTGGCCTGCGAGGAAACGCGCAATTTGATGAGAGGCACCATGCAAGAGGTCGAAGCGGTTGCGCGCGCAAAGGGTGCAAATTTGCCCGAGGAATGTGTTGATCAATCCATGGACTTTTTTAGCAGCCTGGAACCGTCGATTCGAGGCTCCATGTATTACGATCTGGCTGCCGGCCGGCGCCTGGAACTGGACATCTTAAATGGAACGGTCGTTCGTATGGGGGGCGAACATGGGATCTCGACTCCGAATAATTTTGCCATATATGCCGCTTTGAAGCCCTACTTGAACGGAGCGCCCTCTTCATCATGATGGATCGCAACTTCGTTGGAAATGCTGCCGCTTTTAGCGCAGCGGCTTTATTCGGCGCTTCTGTCGTCGCCACACGGGTGGCGGTCGGGACGATTCCCCCTTTGAGTCTTGCCTTTCTGCGATTTGGTCAGGGCGGGTTGATTTTACTTATTTTCCTGCTAACCCTCAAACCAGGTCTGCTGCGCATTCAATTAAGTGATTTGCCCTACCTAACCCTTCTCGGGGTGGTTTTGTTCACGATTTTTCCGATAACGTTTAACGTAGGCCTTAAGTACACCGAGGCTTCACGCGGTGCGCTCATGCTGGCCACACTGCCGCTCTGGAGTGCCTGGCTGGCGCGTATTGCAAAAAGTGAACACCTGACCCTGCGTCAGGTCGTGGGGATCATCCTCACCCTTAGCGGGGTTGGCTTTGTGCTGGCTGAACGGGGATTGACGTGGCAGGGGGGAAGTTGGACCTTACTGGGTGATTTACTGATGCTTTTGACCGCCATTTGCGGCGCCATTTACGGTGTCATGGCCCAGAAAATGTTAAAGAAATATAAAGCCATCACCGTAACCACATATGCGATGTTAACCGGCACATGCCTGCTGATGCCGGCCGTATGGGTAGAAGGATTTTCTCAGGCGCTCACAAAGATTGATTTGCAGGCTGCCGGCCTTATTCTGTTTTTGGGGATTTGCGGAGGCGCCCTGGGTTACTTTTTGTGGACATTCGCCCTGGCGCATCTAACGCCTACCCAGGTTGCGGTGTACATCAATCTAAACCCGATGGTGGCGGCCATCTTAGGAGCGGCCCTTTTGGCTGAAAAACTGACACTGGTTTTTATCGCAGGCTTCATAGCGGTTTTAATCGGGGTTTTAATGGTCAACTGGCCAACCAAGATGGTGACTGAGCCATTACCTGATGCACAAGGATGAGAAAAGATTAAACAAAAGGAGAATAGTGAATTTTACATGTATTGGACAAGACTTTTTGACCGAGCATCCTGCCCGGCCAAAAAGTTCTCATCAACCTGCGTGAACCTTAGTTAAATATTGCTTATCCGATCTTAATCACTACAAAACCCGCATTCGGTCTTTTCACCAGCAGTTGCACCTTATCGTCTTTTTCAACCTCTGAGCGCAGCTCCGGTACGCTGGTTACCGGTTTGCGGTTGACCTCTTTCACCAGATCCCCCTGGCGAACGCCGGCTTCAGCTGCTTTGCTGCCGGGCTCAACACCAACCACCAGAACGCCTTTTTCGGTTTCAGAATGACCGAATCGTTTTGCCATTTCCGGGGTTATTTCTGCAATCCGAATACCTAATTCTCCGTTGCTCTGGGGTTGGCGTTTTGCCATCAGTTCAGAATCATCCCGTTTGGCAATTTTCACATTCACTGTTTTTTCCTTACCATCGCGCAGGATAGTAATGGGTGCCTTTTTCCCCACCGGAATGGCGGCAATCGTTGCGGTCAGTTCACGGCTTGAATCGACGGGTTTGCCATCTACTTCAAGAATGATGTCATTGACTTTAATGCCGGCTTTGTCGGCAGGATCGCCTTCAAAAACCTGCGCCACCAGGACACCCTTTTTATCCTTGAGTCCATAATATTCGACTAATTCGGGAGTCAAATCCTGAATCCCGACACCCAGCCAACCACGGGTAACCGAACCATGAGCCTTTAGCTGGTCGATGATTCCCTGTGCCATGCTAACCGGTATGGCAAAACCGATTCCCTGGCCCCGGGCAACAATGGCGGTATTGATGCCGATGACTTCGCCCTTCATATTCAAAAGCGGGCCGCCACTGTTTCCGGGGTTAATCGAAGCATCGGTTTGAATAAAATCGTCGTAAGGGCCATTTCCAATTACGCGACCCTTGGCGCTGACAATACCAGCGGTAACCGTCTGCTCAAGACCGAAGGGGCTGCCGATAGCCACCACCCAGCTGCCAACCGGAAGGTTATCCGAATCACCCAGCTTCAACGGTGCGAGATCTGAAGAGCCCTTTATTTTAATCAATGCCAAATCGGTATTGGGATCTCGGCCGATAATTTTGGCGTCAAACTCCCTGTCGTCGGCTAACCGGACCTTGATCTCGTCAGCACCTTCAATCACATGATTGTTGGTAACGATGTAACCATCGCGATCAATAATAAATCCGGATCCCAGACTCCGTTGTTTAAAATCCGGTGTCCGCTCATTAGAAAAAGGCCCGAAATTATGGAAAGGCTCTTTTCCTCCAAAGGGATTGCCAAAAAAGTGGCGGAACACCCGACCACCGCCCTTAACTGTCTTGACCGTGCGGATGTTGACCACTCCGAATCGGGCGTCTCTGGCAAGTTCACTAAAATTGATCGGGACCATTAAGGCGCTGGATTCAACTTCGGGTGTTTTCTTGGCCGCTATTTC
>JAAUXY010198812.1_pt1 | contig 10205 bp, 8 predicted proteins | sample 7278121 | NCBI WGS metagenome assembly JAAUXY01 (sample SAMN14350117, study PRJNA611818) | marine sediment metagenome | isolation source: surface marine sediment (1.8m) | place: French Polynesia: Moorea | collected 2018-08
ATCCACGATCGGAAACGTTGTGAAGACCTGGTCAACTGTTTACATGCTCCCGAATGGCCACAACCACTCGAACGCAAAGATGCCACGCCACTCATCGATCTTCTGGCAGCAGCAACGGTGCTATCGAAGGACGAGCAAGCCGAGCCTCGCCAAACCCAAGCCCACCCCGAAGACGTTTCGCTAGAGATTCCGGCAGATGTCAACCGGGAACTCCTGGATAGTTTACTGCAGGAGCTTCCCGCTCATACCACAGGATTCTCCAAGGCGATTCAACGTGCCATAGAGGGTGAGTTTCTCAGTGACATCGATGTTGCCCAACGCATTGCACATACCCTCAAGGGTGCGGGGAATGTGGTCGGCGTGTGCGGAATCACCAATTTAACCCATCATCTAGAAGATATTCTCGGAGCACTTTCCAAGCATCACGTCGTGCCGCCCCCGGCCCTGGGGAAAATTCTAATAAATGCGGCCGATTGCCTCGAAGGCATGAGTGACGCCTTGCTCGGATTAGACAACCCTCCCGAGGATGCCTTAGAGGTACTGCAAGACGTCCTCGATTGGATCAACCGCATCGAGGAGGATGGTATTCCCGAGCACGGTGCCGAGAGCGATCCAGTGCTCCAGATTGAGCAGTCTGAGGCGCAAATCTCGTCGAGCGGTAGGTCTGCCGATACAAAACCAGATCAGCACAAGCCCGACCCATCAGAAACCATAAGCGCTTCAACAGAAGCTGTGCTGAGGATTCCGGCCGCGCTCGCCGAAGAATTGTTGCGTCTCGCCGGTGAGAGCATGATCTCAACCGCTCAGATTCAGGAACAAATGAAACGCGCCATCGAACAGGCGGAGTCCATGCGTGAGCAGAATCTACTGTTACAGCAACTGGGAATCGAGCTGGAACAATTGGTGGATATGCGCAATTTCTGGGCACCGCTGAGTGCTCGCTCAGCCGATGGTGATTTCGATTCACTCGAACTCAATCAATACAACGAGCTACACACGTTCACCCATCGCCTGCTAGAAGCGGTAACGGATTCGGTGGAGCTTACCCAATCGCTTACAGCACAGCTTATCGCACTCCACGGGCTTGCCATCGAACAGGAGCGCTTTAACAGTGAAAACCAGGAAGCAGTCATGCAGACCCGCATGGTGGCGGTAAACACCGTGGAACCACGACTACAACGCAGCCTACGTCAGGCCTGTCGCATGACCGGTAAGGATGCCGAATTGTCGGTCATGGGCACCGATACCCTAGTGGATACCAATGTCCTCAATGACTTAATGAATCCGCTGATGCATCTGCTTCGCAATGCCGTGGATCATGGCATAGAAACCTCCGAGCAGCGGTCGCTGGCAGGAAAACCCTCGCAGGGAAGCATCGAGCTGGAGTTCTCTCGCAAGGGTGATCATATCCTGGTGCGCTGCGAAGATGACGGGGGCGGACTCGATTATGAGACCATACGGCAAAAGGCCGAGAAACGCGGTCTGCTTGCTATGGGATCGACACCCAGTAAACAGGAATTGAATCACATCCTGCTCGCCTCGGGATTTTCGACACGCGACGATGTCAGTCAAGTATCCGGCCGCGGAATCGGTTTAGATGCGGTACATGACTGCATAAAAGGCATGAAGGGCACGCTGAGCATCCATTCCGAACTCGGTCGAGGCACCTCTATCGAACTGTCCATCCCCGTGACGCTGCTTGCTACGCACGCTATCTTCGTGCGCGTAGGTAAACAGATCGTAGCGGTTGCCAACCGCGGAGTGGACGAGATGCTTGCCTCCGAAGCCGGCACAGTAAAGGAAATGGGTTCCAAGCAAACGTATCAGTTCGGAGAGGTGATGTACGAGAGCGAATATCTCGATGCTCTCCTGGGTAAGCTCCCCGAAAGACGCACCAAGGCTCGTAATGCGCATTCGGTGCTGTTGGTAAGAAAGGACGACGGCTCGAAGCGGGCCGTATTGGTGCAAGAGATCCTCGATACCCGTAATGTGGTGGTCAAACCCCTGGGGCAATACGTACCCAAACCGCAGGGCGTGATAGGGGCCACCATCCTCGGTGACGGCGATGTGGCACCAGTACTCGATCTCACAGAATTGGTCGACGTCTCGACATCGGCCCAAGCGCAAGCCAACGCGCAATCCAGGATCAATGAGGCCCGGCAAAAACTGCCGTTTGCCCTAGTCGTCGACGATTCCCTGAGTGCACGTCGTTCACTGGCGCAATTCGTTCAGGATATTGGTTACCAAGTGCGCACGGCCAAGGATGGCATGGAGGCGATAGCCGTCATCGAGAACCAGCTTCCGGACATCATGCTGGTCGACCTGGAAATGCCACGCATGAATGGCCTCGAACTGACGTCTCATGTACGTACCAACGAGGCTACCCGTGCCATACCCGTGATCATGGTCACATCGCGCACGACCGAAAAACACCGACAACAAGCCAATAAGGCGGGCGTAAACATTTACCTGACCAAACCTTTTGCCGAGGACGAATTGGCCAGTCATATAGGCGCCTGTTTGGGCAATACATGATCATGCAGGAGCAAATACAATCGATCGAGGGACAATGTACCGGTGCCTTCGTCGCAGCGCTTTCGATTGACGGCCTAAGACTGTTGTTGCCCCATCAACAGATTCGCACCCTAGAACCCGTAGCCGATGTCGAAGCGATTAAAAAGCAAAACATTGAGATCGGATGGATTACGATCGCCGGCATAGAAAGCCCCGTCTACTGTTTTTCCCGAGATCTATCGCTACTGCATACAATCCCGGATGAAAGTCGTATCACCGTATTGCTTGGCGCCGGTAACGACACGATTGGCATACTATGTGACGAACTGAAGATCGTACCGAGCAAGGAACTCATTATGCATCCTTTGCCAGATTGCATGAAGGTACCTGGCTCTCCATTTACAGGGTTGGCCATATTAGACGACACTATATGCTGTCTGAGCTCGTCGCAACACATGCTGAACTACTTGACCGAGACACCTGAAGCACTAGACATAAAGGCTCAATCATGAGCGCTGATCCAGCACATTCACCGAGCACCCAAGCCTGGTTACTATCTTTCGATAGTAATCTACATGCAGCAGTAGGGGAGCGAGAAATCCAGCATGTACTTCATTCGCCCGATTCGTTCACCATTCCCCTCAGCCCATCTTATTGTGACCGGGTTACAATCTGGAAGGATCTGCTGCTGCCGATATTCGATTTGGCATCTTGGCTCACCGAGGGTCGGCAGGTCTGCCACAATCATTTGGTCGGCATCGTGGCATACCTACCGAATCAGCATAACACACCGCAATACGCAGGCCTCCGGCTCAACAGCCCACCCACACGTCTGCGGGTTTACGATAAGCAGGTTTGCGACTTGCCAGAGGATATTCCGGCTTGGCGCAAAATTGCGGTTTCATGTTTCACATATCGGGATGACATGCCAGTTCCCGTGCTGGATTTGCCAAGTATTTTCTCCGCTATTTCCCAGTCAAATACTTAGCCCGGATAATTCACAAATTGACGTGCGCCCTCGCTTGTCTATTGATTCCACCGAAAAATTATCTTTAGTCGGCCGTAATCACTGATACGCCAATGCCTCAGAAATATCCTTGTAAAACCAATATACTACGCGATCATCACACGAATTTGTGAAATATCCGGGTTAGTTCGAATTTCGCGCCAGAATTATTTCAGGTTGGTACGTTCGCCGTATCAGCCTTTGGCTGCTCGAAGATGAGTCAGGCGATTTTTTCGCCATACGCCCGTAGCGTAGACGATGAAACCGGTAGACCGAACCGTGCGTATATTAAGATAGGCATGAGTTAAAAAGTATCTTGAACATAAGTGTCTGATGAGAATGGTCTAGGTGAAATCTCGGTAAATCAAAGGGCTACCGGAGAAATGATATAGAACTATGCCCAATAAACTGACGCAGCGGGAAGAGCAAATTAACGGCAACGACGCATGGGTGCAAGCGAATGGGACAATGTCGGCTATAATATCCGATATGACAGAACATACCATTAGCCCGACCGATTTGGAAACAGGATCGGTAAGCGACCTTGCGACACTGATCGAATCAGTGAAGGCTGGAGACCGTAGGGCCTTTGAAGTGCTGTATGACGCTACGGTACGACGCATTTTCAGTCTCGCGCTGCGCATCACTCAGCAACAGGAGTTGGCGGAAGAGGTGGTCAGTGACGTGTATCTACAGGTCTGGCAACAGGCAGACAACTACTCTCCGGAACGCGGCAAGGTGATAGCATGGCTTTGCATTTTATGCCGCAGTCGGGCGCTAGATGCGCTTCGCCGGAATAGCACGCTAAACCGGCGGGCCACCGCCGATCTCGATCCGGTCACTGAGCAGAAAGAGCTACACCGACCGCCGGATCTCCTGTCAGCAATCGAACAGGGATCAGCCATTCATGCTGCACTTGGCAGGCTGAGCGAACAGCAACGGCAGCTCGTCGCACTGGCATACTTCCGTGGCTATACTCACAGCGAGATTGCCCGATTCATGGAAATACCGATCGGCACGGTGAAATCTAACTTGCACCGCGCTATGATTAAGTTAAAGGAATTGATGTCCAATGGTGAGTACGTAGTTGGTGGGTCAGATGAGTAAGACTATCATGACAAAATACGATGACGTGCTCGATGAGCAGACTCTGCAGCTATTGGCTGAGGCTCCGTCGTCACTGAATGTTTCGCAAGAGCGGATGCAGCGTCTGCGTCATCGCGTCATGGAAAGGGTCGATGATGCCATCGCCAAAGCGTCGCAATCCTTTCTCACGATCCGCGCCGATGATGGTCCCTGGATAGAGATTGCACCGAAGATCAAAAAAAAGGTCCTTTTTGCAAATCCGGAGACAGGCACCGAATCCTATCTCTTGAAGGCCGATCCAGGCGCCGAGGCGCCTCCCCATGCACACGATCATGATGAGCACTGCCTGGTGCTGGAGGGCGAAGTGACGTTTGGCGATGGCATTCATCTCAGGGCAGGAGACTATCACTTTGCACCCCGCGGCAGTGTGCACGGCATCGCGCACACTGATGTCGGTGTCGTGGTCTATATTCAGACCACTCAACAGGGTACACCGGCAGTATTCTAGCCTGGATTTATCACAAAAATATCTTGAGCTGTCACGCTACGAGTCCAGCATAGCCTAGCAAGACGTTCGAACTTTTACGCTAACGCCTCCTCGTTGCGAAAAACCCAGTCTTACCTCCATGGTAAGGCGGTCGAGGCTCCTTAACCCGCATATCTCACCAGATATGCGCGTCCCCAATTGATCCAGCCAAAAATTTTTTTCACAAATCATCACCGTAATTCTACTGCATCGGAAAATCCCTCGATCAATAAAATTCCTGCGCGATCATCGCAGGTACTGATGATAAATGAGGATTTAATGATTTTTTAGAAATTTTTGCGCTCGGGTTTGGAACCGGTTGGGTACCTTCGTACGTAGTACAAACAATCTCAATTGGAGGAAACCAGCATGAAACGAGAACTCACTGAAAGTCTGCTGATACAGGAAAACGAATGCTTTTCGAAGACTACCGGTGTCAGCGAGAACAATCGTTCACTGGATTTTCTGCCCGCTTTTCGGGATGACACTTCAGGAGACGTGTACCTGTCACGGTTCGCCGACGGACGGCGTGCGCCGATACACCTGTTGGAAGGATTGCCTGACGAAGTCGTGACACATCGCAGGAGCAACGGCGGCATTGTGTCAGTCAAGAGCTCAGTGATCTCGGGGTTTGTTCATGAAGGACGGTTTTACACACGTGAAGAGGCGGCACAGGCTGCAATCAGACCCCACTGATTCGTTCCCGATCTTATGGAAACCGGTTGGTCAATTACTGCGTATTAACAAAAAAGACGGAGAACATACCATGGTCAGACACCTATGCCATTCGGTTCAGAGCCTGCTTCTTGCGATACTGATTGCCGGCTGCGGTCAGGTCGAAATACCCGATGCCAGCAGCATGGATGTGCGCCAACCTGTCGGCAATGTTGCCTTACAAGCCGATGATCCCTGTGTCTTGGTGCTGATACCATCTTTAGTTTCTGCATTGGGTCCACTGGGCAGCATCGAAAAGACTATCTTACGCTCTCAGCGTGCGGTGCTGCATTCGACAAATCCGGTTCCACGACTCGAACGCCTCGGCTGGGCTTATGTTGCGAAGGCCAGGGAAACCCGCGATGCGGGTTTTTACAAACTGGCTCAGCAGACGGCTGCCTGCATTGATAGTAAAGCGCCTGATGCTCCCGAAGCGATGTTATTGCAAGGACACGTCCTGCATAACCTGCATCAATTCCGTGAAGCCGAATCATTAGCCCGCCGTCTCGTAGCGAAACGGGGTTTATGGTTTGACTTAGCGTTGTTGGGCGATGTGTTAATGGAGCGTGGTGTGTTGAACGAAGCCATCGACGCCTACCAGACGGTCCTCGATCAACGGCCAGGACCACAGTCATATGCGCGTGTCGCCCAATTGCGTTGGCTCAAGGGTGATCTGGACGGGGCACTCGAAATGATGGCAACCGCATTACGTGCGACCAGTCCACGGGTACCTGAGCTGGCGGCTTGGACGCGAGTGCGTCTGGCATTATTGCTGATGCAGACTAACGAGCTGAGCGCTGCCGATACAGTACTTGCCCAGGCACTGGTTCTGCAACCGGATTATCCACCGGCACTACATGCCCTTGGGCGTCTCCTGCTGGCACAGGATAAAGCGCTAGAAGCAATTGCCTCCCTAGAACGGGCTGTACAGAAAGATCCACTGCCCGAGTTTCGTTGGACGCTACATGAGGCCCTGCTAGAGGCAGGTCAGCGAGACCGTGCCAACGAACAAGAAGCCACTTTGCTCCAGCGCGGCGCCATGGAGGATCGCCGGACATTATCACTTTTTCTTGCCAATCATGGCGCAAAACCTAACACGGCCCTAAAGCTGGCATTACAAGAACTAAAGGTGCGTGAGGATGTGTTTACGCTGGATGCCGTTGCCTGGGCGCTTGCTGGTAGCGGGAGACATGAGGAAGCGGTCGAATTCAGTCGCAAGGCGCTGGCCGAAGGAACACAAGATGCACGGCTGTTTCTGCACGCGGGTGTGATTGCGGCACAAAGCGGCGACAGCAGTCGCGCCCTTAAGTTACTCACCGATGCTGTCCTTATTCAACATATGCTATTGCCGTCGGAACGGCAGCGGCTTGCCAATGAATTTGCGGCACTTCAGCCGCGAATATCCACCCTGGAAAATGACTAACTGCCATGCCAGGAACATCTTACTTTCCGATAGGAGAAACCTATGAAACCTAAAGCACTAAACTTGCGCGCCCCGGCAATAACGTTGGCTATGGCGCTGGTCAGTGGATCGGTGCTGGCGTCGAGCCATATGGACGCGCCCCTGATCACCCTTGACGATGCCGCAAACACGACTGATGTTTATGCATTCGTCACCGCCAAGGACAATATTGAGTATCTGACAACCGCAGTCGCCGTGTACCCGTTTGAGGAACCAGGGATTGGGCCGAACAAGTATAATTTCGATGATGATGTACGCTACGAGATCCATGTCGCGCTGGGTAGAAATGTCGAAAGAGGCCGCCCGACGGTCAGTTATCAGTTCGAGTTCAAGACCAACTTCAAGCAACGCAACACGATCCTGCAATCGTACCTCGGTGTCATCAATGAGGTTGACGATGCCTCCCAGAACCTCACACAGACCTATGAGGTCACCCGGATTGATCGCAGGCTTCAAGGCCAAGGGAGAAGAACTCGTCTACATTTCCCGGGCCAGGAACTGAAAGTACCCCCCAATAATCAGGGGATTGCCACACCCCGTTATAACGTTGACAACAGCGGAGAGAATCCCGCGCGTCCAGGTGTTGACGACGAGGCGGCGCTGGATGACTACACACGGACGACGATCTACGATCTGAAAGACGGCTACCGGGTATTCGCCGGACAGCGTGATGACGGATTCTATGCCGACATCCAGGGTGTTTTCGACTTGCTGCAGCTGGAAAGTCCCGTACTGGGTCTGGAAAGCCCCAATAAACCCTTCGATAGCCAAGGCGGTTTCAACGTACATACCATCGTGTTGCAGATCCCCATTGCCGAACTGGGTGGTTCGGAGCAGATCGTGGGTGTCTATGCCACCACCAGCCGACGTCAAACACGAGTGCTGAAAGACAATCGAGACAAAAACGAAGGTCGCTGGGTGCAGGTGGGACGCCAGGGAAATCCCCTTTTTAATGAAGGCTTTGTGGCTATTGCCGATAAGGATCGCTACAACAGAACCTCTCCCTCCAGGGATCGTAATCTATTCAGCCAATATGCGTTGGAACCAGAGCTGGCCGCATTGTTGAACACGATTCATGGCACTAGTGCATTGACCACCGATCGTACCGATATCGCGGGGATTTTCATTCCTGACCTGATCAAGGTGGATCTGTCCACCGGTCCGGCGAGGCTGACCGGTGATACCGATGATCCGGACTTCCATCGCCTGAGTGTGTTCGGCGGTGATGTGCTGACCAGCTCGGTACAGAACGGCTTAGGCGATGGCACCATTCCCGGAGGTTGGCCTAATGGACGGCGCTTCGGCGACGATGTGTTGGATATTGCAGTATGCGCCGCGCTTAGCGATTTACGCGATCCGGCGAATCTGTCCATTGCCTGCGATGGTACTGTCGATGTAGATGCAGTTACGAATAACGACATTACCTACAATAAGGTCATGCCTTACGCTGCCACCCCGCTGAACGGACGCAATCACCAACACAACTAGTCGAGGATGCTGCGGGGGCAATCGGTGTTGTCCCCGCGCCATTATCACGATGGGACAAACAAAGATGCACAAGCGTGTACTACTGATCGCTTTACTGTTTGCCACTGTGCCCTTGGCACATTCACATGATCCAGGATTGAGCCGGGCCAGCGTGCAACTGCGTGAAGCAGGTGTGGCAATACGTATGGTTTTCGCCTGGCAGGATCTCCAAGTACTGGTGCCAATGGATACAAACTATGATGGCACGCTGACTGCCGATGAGTTTTTCAGAGCACGGAGCGATCTGCATTCGAACATTAAAACTGCCATTGAGGTTCGGGGCGCAAGGGAAAACCTTCCCCCGAAGTCGGTCCACATCGAACCGGCGCTGAGCGACGCTGTGAGTGTCGATCTGTACTATGAACATACAGAGCCTTCGGCTATCCAAATACATCTTCCCTTGATCGCGCGACTGGCGCGTGGTCACCGCCAGTACCTGACCATACAGGACACAAACGGCAAGCTGATTGCACAATACATAGTGGATGCCGGCTCGTCATCAGTTTTTCTCCAAAAATCCGGAGCCGAGGTCTTCGATGTATTCAAACAGTACTTGTTAGAAGGGATATGGCATATCTGGATCGGCTTCGATCATATTCTATTCTTACTGACGTTACTTCTGCCTGCGGTACTGGTATATCGGAAATCGAGCTGGCTATCCCAAACCAACCTGCGTGCGGCCATTACGGATACTCAGAAAGTGGTGACGGCTTTCACTATCGCCCACTCCGTTACGCTAGCGCTTGCGGTACTAGACATTATTACTCCGCCACCGCGTTTAGTTGAAGCCGTTATCGCGTGCTCGGTGCTCATCACTGCAGTTAACAACCTGCGTCCGGTCTTTCCGGCCTCGCGCTGGTTACTCGCTTTTGCTTTTGGGTTAGTGCACGGTTTTGGTTTCGCTGGCGTCTTGATGGACCTCGACCTGCCCGCTAATGGACTAATCGTGTCACTGCTTGGGTTCAATCTGGGCGTGGAAGCCGGTCAGCTCGCGATTGTGGCAATTGTGTTTCCCATTGCCGCTTACCTACGTCATACACCACTTTACCGGACCTGGGTGTTCGGAGGGGGCTCGGCCACGGCAGCCCTCATCGCCATGGTATGGATGTTCGAGCGGATATTCGACTTTGAATTACTCGGAATTTAACTTGCTGTAGTATCAGTGCCGATGACGTCGCGCACCGGAGGACAAATCGATGTTTGCTCAATCGCTCAGGACCGTAATGTGGCTATGGAAATCATAGCCAACGTTACCGCATCAAAATGTTAGGAATGCGAAGGAAATAACTTCCCGAACTGGCGCCGCATGATCGTTCGTATTCAAGGCGCGACAATAGGCGCATAGCCGGGCTATGTAACTGTTGTCGCAA
>JAAUXY010011133.1_pt1 | contig 10203 bp, 7 predicted proteins | sample 7278121 | NCBI WGS metagenome assembly JAAUXY01 (sample SAMN14350117, study PRJNA611818) | marine sediment metagenome | isolation source: surface marine sediment (1.8m) | place: French Polynesia: Moorea | collected 2018-08
CCTGATGGCGGCGCTGACCGCGGGCCGGGCCGGGGCGCGGGTGATCCTGGCGGACGAGGACTTCCGACCGGGCGGCCGCCTGCTCGCCGAGACCCACGAGGTCGGCGGCCTCCCAGGGGCGGCCTGGGCCGACGCGGTCATGGACGAGCTGGCCGGCCTCGACAACGTCCGCTGCCTGCCGCGGACCACGGTCTACGGCGTCTACGACGGCGGCACCTACGGTGCGCTGGAGCGGGTCGCCGATCACCTGCCGGTTCCGCCGCCGGGCCAGCCCCGCCAGCGGCTGTGGAAGATCGTCGCCAAGCGGGCAGTCCTGGCCGCCGGCGCTATCGAGCGGCCGATCGCCTTCGGCAACAACGACCGGCCCGGAATTCTGCTGGCGGGCGCCCAGCGCAGCTATCACAACCGCTTCGGCGTCCTGGCCGGGTCGCGCACCGCCGTCTTCACCTGTAACGACGACGGCTGGCGCAGCGCCGCCGACCTGGTCCGGGCCGGGGCTACGGTCGCGGCGGTGATCGACAGCCGCCCCGAGGCCCGACGCCCGGATTGCCTCACCGGACTCGACGGCGTCGAGCTGATCGCCGGCGGCCGGGTCGTCGAGACCCGCGGGCGCTTCGGGCTCAAGTCCGTCGACTGCCTCGACCGCGACGGCCGGCGACGGTCGCTGACGGTGGACTGCCTGGCCGTCTCCGGCGGCTGGAACCCGGCGCTGCACCTGACCTGCCACCAGGGCGCCAGGCCGGTCTGGTGCGACGACCTCGCCGCCTTCGTGCCGTCGGACAACCTGCCGGCGGGCCTGGCGGTCGCCGGCGCCGCGGCCGGCAGCTTCTCGACACAGGCGGCCCTGCGGGAGGGCGCGGACTGCGGGGCCGCGGCGGCCGAGGCCGCGGGCTATGCGGCCCGGAAGCCCGACCTGCCCGAGGCCGAGGACGGCGCCGTCGCGCTCACCCCCTTCTGGCACGTGAAGGAGAGCAAGTCCCGCGCCTGGCTCGATTTCCAGAACGAAGTCACGGTGAAGGACGTCGCGCTCTCCTATCGCGAAGGCTTCCAGTCCGTCGAACATCTCAAGCGCTACACCACGCTCGGCATGGCAACCGACCAGGGCAAGACCGCCAACGTCCAGGCGCTCGCGATCATGGCCGACCTGACCGGCAAGTCGATTCCCGAAACCGGCACGACGGTCTTCCGGCCGCCCTACACGCCGGTGCCCATCGCCGCCTTCGCCGGGCGCAGCCGGGGCAAGGACTTCCGGCCGTTCCGCCTGACGCCCTCCCACGACTGGGCGGTCGAGCAGGGCGCCGTCTTCGTCGAGACCGGCGCCTGGCTGCGCGCCCAGTGGTTCCCGCGTCCAGGCGAGACCCACTGGCGCCAGAGCGTCGACCGCGAGGTGCTCGCGGTCCGCAACGCGGTCGGCGTCTGCGACGTCACCACGCTCGGGAAGATCGACATCCAGGGCGCGGACGCCGCCGAGTTCCTGAACCGGGTCTACGCCAACGGCTTCGCCAAGCTGCCGCTCGGCAAGGTGCGCTACGGCCTGATGCTGCGCGAGGACGGCTTCGTCATGGACGACGGCACGACCGCGCGCCTCGGCGAGACCCACTACGTCATGACCACGACCACGGCCAAGGCGGTTCCGGTCTTCCGGCACCTGGAGTTCTGCCGCCAGGTGCTCTGGCCCGAGCTCGACGTGCAGCTCATCTCGACCACCGAGCAGTGGGCACAGTTCGCCGTGGCCGGGCCGCGCTCCCGCGACCTGTTGCGCGAGGTGGTCGATGCCGCGCACGACATCTCCAACGCGGCCTTCCCCCACATGGCCTGCGGCGAGGTCACGGTCTGCGGCGGCACCCGCGCCCGGCTGTTCCGCATTTCCTTCTCCGGCGAGCTGGCCTACGAGATCGCGGTGCCCGCGCGCTACGGCGATGCCATGGTCCGCGCTCTGATGGCCGCGGGCGAGGCCTTCGGGGTCGTGCCCTACGGGACCGAGGCCCTGGGCGTCCTGCGCGTCGAGAAGGGCCACCCGGCCGGCAACGAGCTCAACGGCCAGACCACCGCGGCCAACCTCGGGATGGGCCGCATGGTCTCGAAGAAGAAGGACTGCATCGGCAAGGTCCTCTCGGAACGGCCCGGCCTCAACGCGCCGGACGACCTGCGCCTGGTCGGCTTCCTGCCGCTGGACCGCGGCGCGCAGCTGACCGCCGGCGCGCACTTCATCGCCCTCGGCGCGGCGACGGTCGCGGCCGAGGACCAGGGCTACATGACCTCGGTCGCCCACTCGCCGAACCTCGGCCACTCGATCGGCCTCGGGCTGATCAGGAACGGCGACCAGCGGCTCGGCGAGAAGGTGCGCGCTATCGACCTGGTCCGCGATGCCGACGTCGAGGTCGAAATCGTCAGCCCGCACTTCATCGATCCGGATGGGGAGCGTCTGCGTGCCTGACCTCGCCCTCACCGCGCGCTCCCCGCTCGCTGGCGCCCAGGCCGAGAGCTGGCCCGGCTTCGCCCTCGCGGAGGTCACGGACCTGGCCCTCGCCTCCTTCGCCACCCGCCGCGAGCAGGAGGCGGCGCTGCGGATCAGGGCCGAAGCCCGCTTCGGCTTCGAACCGCCCCCGTCGGGCCGGACCGCGAGCAGCGACGGCATGACTTTCCTCTGGACGGGTCACGAACAGTGGTTCGTCGAGGCGCCGGAGAGCGCCCGTGACAGCCTCGAGGTCCTGCTGCGCGAGACCTTCGCGGATACGGCCACGGTCACCGATCAATCCGACGCCTGGGCCAACCTGCGGCTCGAGGGCCCGGCGACCCGTGCCGTGCTGGAGAAGCTCTGCCCCCTCGACCTGCACCCTGGCGCCTTTCCGGCGGGGACGACCGCGCGCACGACCATGGAGCATGTCTCGGCGGTGATCACCCTGCGCGACGACCGCGGGCGCTTCACGATCCTGACGCCGCGCTCCTCCGCCGGCTCCTTCCTGCACCATCTCCGCCTGGCCGCCGACAGCGCCTGCGGTGTCCGCTAGGGCCGCGGCGGCGCCCTCCGGCCCGTGAATTCAAAGGACCGTGTACTGAGTTCGAAGCCGCTTTGGGGGAGCTGCGACTGTCGGTGCGACGCTGCGGACGCCCTGCCTCGCCAAAGACTCTTCGCGACGCGACCTGGCCGCCCCTAGGCCGGCGCCGCTCAAGCCAAGGTCGCGCGCCCGGGGCGTCGAGATCAGTTCCGAATGGCTGGCGAGGTCGCGCCACGCGCGGTCACCTTGATCAGGGCCAGAGCTTCTCCCGCTGGCCGAATTGCAGCAGCTCTTCGGCGGTCAGGTCGATCAGTTCGACCTCGAGAAAGGTGTCCAGCCAGCGCTGAAGGTCGGGCATGTCGGGACGGACCGCGATCGCGACCAGGTATGACCGCGCGCCGCCGATGCAGGAGCGGATCTGGATGCGGGCACTGGGTTGCTGATGCAGCAGATAACGGGACTGCGCCTCGGTGTGAACGCTGACCAGGACCTCGCCGGCCAGGATCGCTTCGAACTGTTCATGGGGATCGTCGAACAGCTTGGGCACCGCGTCCGGCACCAGCTGGCGCGCGACGGCTTCCGTCCGGCTCCCCTTCTGCAAGGCGACCTGGCCCGGCGTGGCCAAAACCTCGGAGATTTCGTCCACGGTCGGGCAGGTGCTGTGGAAGGGCATGGCGTCACGCCGGTGCAACAGCAGGCTCGGCGCCTCGCGGATGTAGGGGCGGCTGAAGCGAACCTGCAAGGCGCGACGTGCGGTGATGAGGATCCCGCCGAGCGCCAGATCGGCCTGTCCGCCGGCGACCATTTCGATCAGCTCGTCGGAGGACTTCGCGCTTCGGTCGAACCGCAGCTCGACCTCGAAGGCGGCGGCGATCTGGCGGGCGAGCCAGACATCGAAGCCCTGCGGCTCCTCTCCCTCGACGTCGACGACATAGGGCGGCCGCTGGCGCGCCGGCAAGGCGACGACGAGCCGACCCGCGGCAATGATCCGATCGATATCGGCGAAGCCGGTCTCCGCGGCGCAGACCCCGCGGCCCCAGGACGCAACCGCCAGAAGCGCGGCGATCAAGGCGAGAGCACGAGTCACGGCTTCCGCTTTCCTTCTCCGGCGGCGGTGAGCACCGCCAGCATGTTCGTCGCCTTGACCGTCAACATGGAGCCGAGCGGCGCGGTCAGGGGCTGCGTGGTGGCGAGCACGACGACGGCAAGCACCGGAGGGATGCCGGCGCCCAGCAGGACCGGCGCGACCACCGGCGCAAGGATGGCACCGCCGCCGACCGCCGCCGCGCCGCCGACGACGCAGCCGATCGTCAGAACCACCAACTCGCCCGGGCCGAGCTGAACATCGTAGAGCTGAGCGAGAAAGCCGACCAGAACCGCGAAGAGAAGGATCTGGCCATGCTGGTTGGCAACCACGCCGAAGGGCGCGACCGTGTCCGAGAGCTCGCGGCGGACGCCGAAGCGCTCGCGCAGGGCTTCGATGCTCGAGTAGAGCGCGACGAAGGGATTGTCGGTCGCGAGCGCAAGGATGAGCGGTTGCTTCTGGGCATCGAGCACGAAAAGCGGCGAGCAGCGCGCGGCGACGGCGGTTATGACCGCGTAGACCAGAATCAGTGCCAGCCCGGCGACCCAGAGGGTAAGCAGAAAGCGGGCGAAGGCGGCGAACATCTCGGTGTCGATCTCGACGACCGCGGCGGCAACGATGGCGAAGAGCCCGAGGGGCAGCGGAACCAGGACCCAGCCGAAGACCTTCGCGAAGATCTCGTAGAAGGTGTTGACCACCCGCAGGGTTTCGTCGGCACCGGTGCTGCGCACGACGCCGAGGGCGAGGCCGATGAGCACAGAAAAGAACACGATGCTGATGAACTGGCCGCTGCTGAGGGCCGAGAACACGTTGGACGGCACGACACCCTGCAGGAAACCGAGAACGCCGCCCGTCTCGACTTCTTCGTGATAGATCCAGCGGGTCAGCAGGCCGCTGCCGGAGGGCTCCGGAACGGCCGCCGCCCTGTGGCCCTCGACCCGCGCGCCCAGCGCGTTTGTGGCCTCTTCGCTCAGGCCGGCGCCCGGCTGGAGCAGGTAGACCGCCAGTAGTCCGACCACGCTGGGCAGCAGGAGACCGACCGCATAGTAGCCCGCAAGGCGGCCGAAGAGCGGCCGGGTCACGGGATTGCGAAGCATCTGACCGATGCCCCAGGTCAGGGCGGTCACCATGATCGGCAGCATGCACATCGAGAGCAGCGCTATGTAGATCGCCGCTAGGGGCCGCAGCTCGAAGGCGAGGTCCCTGGCGAAGAGGCCGCAAAGAACCCCGAGCAGCACGCCGGCGATGATCGTCTTCGGATCGCCCAGGAAGCCGAGCGCGCGGGACCAGGCACCCGAAAGCCTCCCGCCTTCCCCTGCGCCCTCGGACCTTCCGTCAGGCGATGCCAAGTCTTCCACCCGTCCCCCTTCGACCGCACCGCGGTCCGCTCATCGCGCCCCGAATCGCCCAAACGGAAGGTCCTGTCAAACGGACAGATTCCCCTTCACTTCGCTTAGGACTCCCTCATTCGCCGAAGGGCGTGATTTCGGCGCTACGAGCGCCCTTGACGCGGACCCGGTAGCTGCCGGTCTCGCAGTGGATGATCCAGGCCTTCCTGTCCGGCGAGCTATGCGCCGGGTCGGGCTGGACGCTCTTGGACTCTCGGCCTTCGTAGCCATTCCGACGCAAGGCCGTCGCCATGGTGCTTGGGGTCCTTTTCTGCTACCGCCACCCCCGACCATATCAGGATCAAGCATGGAAGCCATGCCAGCCGGGCGCCGATCCGCCCGGTTCCCGGTCATTCGAGCACCCGGTATCCCGATCCAAATCCATTGGCACAGGATTCCGATACCAAAACCAGCCAATCCGCGCCAGGAAGCGGCGAAGACCCTGCGCGGCCATGTCGATCATCGCCGCCACAAAGCCCAGAGCCGCCTGCGGTCATTCGAACGGAGATGAGCTGCTCATCTGTATGCGATAGATCAAACTGCGCTCAATTGAGTCCAATTGAGCGCAGTTTGATCTAGTCGCCGGATATCATCCGCCAGAGCACGCCCAGGTTATCGCGGGCTTGCTCGCGATGGGTCCGGTAGCCTGCGTGCGCCGTCGGCGGCGCACCGGGCGTGAGCTCGATCGACCAGAGCGCGCTCACGGTATTGGGCACGAAGGAGTACCTGACATCGATGATCCGATTTGGGCGGTCCGGATCCTGCGCCACAAAGCCGTCGCTGAAGCGCCGGAAGCGTGCGATGTCGCGGGCCTGCTGCGAGCTGGGATCGAGCCATGGCAGGTCGCGTTTCCGATCGAGCTTCGGGACCGACACGCCGGGAAACACCCGCGGCAGGACGCCGGCGCGCACTGCATCGACGAAAAAGCGATCCGGCGTCTCGTAAATCGTTTTCCAGACCAGGATGTTGGCGAAGCTCGGCTTCACCTCGAGACGGATCGGCCTATGCCCGCGGGAGGCGGCGACCTCCTCGGCCATGGCCCGAGCCGCCTGGTGCTGCAGAGCTCCGGCCGTCAGATAAAGGACCGCCCAGGCGAGGGCGAAGCGCGCCAGCGCGGGCTTTCGCCTGAGCCCGCACAGAACGACCAGGACCAAGACCGGCAGCGTGAAGAGCGGGTCGACGATGGAAACGATGCTCAGGGCAAACCTATCCTCGCTGAACGGCCAGAACAGCATCGTGCCGTAGGATGTGGCGGCGTCGAGCAAGGGATGCGTGGCATAGCCCAGTGTGCAGAAAAGAAAGGTCTGCCCATAGGTCAGCTGCCAGCGTCGTCCCAGCATCCAATGGAGCGCCAGCGTGCAGATCAGGCCGCCGAGCGGAACGAAGATCAGGGCGTGCGTGAACTGGCGGTGGTATTCAAGGAACTTGAGCGGATCGGCCTCGGAGCGGATCAGAACGTCCAGATCCGCCGTCATGCCGGCGAAGAACCCAAGGATGCCGGCGATGCCGATCTGGGTCTTGTTGCGCGTCGCTTGCGGCAGCGCGGCGCCCAGCGCGCCCTGTGTCAGCGGGTCCATGCTATCGGAGACTTCCGGCCGTTGCGCGATAGCGTGGCGCAGGATCGCCCGCGCCGGGCGCGGAGCACCTCACCCGGTCAGCACGGTGTCGATGCGCTCCAGCGCCCAATCGACCTGGTCGCGGGTGATGATCAGCGGCGGCGCGAAGCGGATCGTATTGACGTGGGTCTCCTTGCACAGCAGGCCGAGGTCCTTGAGCGACTCGCAGTAGCGCCGGGCGCCGCCGGCTTCGCGCTCGAACTCCACCGCCAGCATCAGGCCGCGGCCGCGCACCTCCCTGATGTTGTTGCTACGGATCGCCTTGAGACCCTCGAGGAAGTAGGCGCCCATCTCGGCGGCGTTTTCGATCATCCCTTCCTCGACCAGGACCCGCAGCGCCGCCCGCGCGATGGCGCAGGCCAGTGGATTGCCCCCGAAGGTACTGCCGTGCTCGCCGGGCCTGAGCACGCCCAGGACCTCTGAGTTGGAAAGCACCGCGGAGACCGGATAGAAACCGCCCGACAGAGCCTTGCCGACCAGGGTCAGGTCGGCTTCGATCCCCTCATGCTCCTCGGCCAGCAGCCGCCCGGTCCGGCCCAGCCCGGTCTGGATCTCGTCCAGGATCAGCATCACGTTGTGGCGGCTGCAGATCTCGCGGACCTGCTGCAGGTAGCCATCCGGCGGGATCATCACCCCGGCCTCGCCCTGGATCGGCTCGACCAGGAAGCCCGCGGTGTTGGGGGTGATTGCCGCCTCCAGGGCCTCGGCGTCACCGAAGGGGACCACCTTGAAACCGGGCGCGAAGGGGCCGAAGCCGCCGCGCGCCGTCGGGTCGGTGCTGAAGCCGACGATCATCAGGGTGCGGCCGTGGAAGTTGTTGCTACAGACGATGACCTCGGCCTGGTCGGCGGGAATACCCTTCACCTCGTAGCCCCATTTGCGGACCGCCTTGACCGCGCTTTCGACCGCCTCGGCGCCGCTGTTCATGGGCAGCACCTTGCTGGCGTTGGTCAGGTCGCAGATCTCCTGATAGAAGGGCGCCAGCTGGTCGTTGCGGAAGGCCCGAGATGTCAGGGTGAGCTTGCCGGCCTGCTCGATCATGGCCTCGCGGATCTTGGGGTGGCAGTGGCCCTGGTTGACCGCGGAATAGGCCGAGAGGCAGTCGAGGTAGCGCTTGCCGTCGATGTCCCAGACCCAGACCCCCTCGCCGCGCGAGAGCACGACGTCGATAGGCTTGTAGTTGTGCGCCCCCAGCTCGGCCTCGATCTCGAGGAAGGCCTGCCCGTCGTCCGGACCTGCGGTGGATAGCTCTTGCTTACTCATCTCAGGTTCCCAGTGTGAAATCGCTCGGTTCCCCACCCGGACCCGAACATAGCGAAGAACGCGGGAGGGAGCCATGCATTGTCGCAACCCCCGGTGCAGATGCCGGGCGCGGCGACCGACCTCCATCGGCAAGCTCCGTTTCGCCATATGGAACGAGAAGTTCGTGATTTCAAACAGTTGAGTGGAAAACTCCCCCGCTCGATCAAATGCCGAGGCGTTTCTTGACTTCGAAGTACGTTGGAAATAACGTTCCACCACTATGAAGCATCTGGCCGTCTACTCAGCAGAGTCTGTGCGGGACCGGAGCTCCTCTTCGAGCTCCGCGCAGAAAACCCGTGCGCCCGGACCGCTGATGTGAGCTAGCCGCTTCAGGCAGAGCTTCGCCGAAAGCCCCTTCCGGTCGCACCGGGAGGGGCTTTCGGCGTTTTGGGGCCCGCGATGGGCGCGGGTCCGGATTTGGAGGAAAGATCATGGTTAAGCAGCATGTGAACGTCGGCACCATCGGACACGTGGACCACGGCAAGACCACGCTGACCTCGGCGATCACCAAGATCATGGCAGCCCTCCACGGCGGAAACCCTGTCGACTTCGATCAGCTCGACAAGGCGCCGGCGGAGCGGGCTGGCGGGGTCACGATCAACGTGGCGCACGTGCTCTACGAGTCCGCGCGCCGCAGCTATGCCCACGTCGACTGTCCGGGCCACGCCGACTACATCAAGAACATGGTGGCGGGCGCGGCCCAGATGGACGGCGCGATCCTGCTCGTCGACGGGTCGCGCGGCCCGCAGGAGCAGACGCGCGAGCACGTCCTGCTCGCCCGTCAGCTCGGGCTCGGGCACCTGGTCGTCTTCGTCAACAAGGTCGACGTCGCCGACCCGGAGCTGCTCGAACTGGTCGAGCTCGAGGTCGTCGAGCTGCTGGCCACTTTCGGCTACCAGGATGTTCCCTTGGTCCGGGGCTCGGCTCTGCTGGCCCTGGAGGCGGCGGAGGCCGGCCGTTTCGACGATCCGGCCACGGCCTGCATCCGCGAGCTGGTCGACTGTCTCGACGCCCGGATTCCGGATCCCGCGCGGGATCTCGACGCGCCCTTCCTGATGCCGGTGGAGGACGTGATGACGATCTCCGGTCGGGGCACGGTCTGCACCGGGCGGGTCGAGCGCGGTCTGTTGCGGCCGCAGGAGCCGGTCGAGATCGTCGGCCTGACCGCGAACGACGGGGCGCCCCGACGCGTCGTCGTCACCGGCATCCAGGCCTTTCGGCGCGACCTGCCGCAGGCCGAGGCCGGCCAGAACGTGGGGCTTCTGCTTCGCGGCCTGAGCCGGGACGAGGTCGTCCGCGGCCAGGTCCTGGCGGCACCGGGCTCGGTCACGCCGCGCCTTGCCGGCGAGGCCGAGATCTACGTCCTGGCGGCCGAGGAAGGCGGCCGCCGCACCCCCTTCGGGTCCGGCTACATGCCGCAGTTCTTCTTCGGCCTGACGGCCGTGACCGGCGCCGTCGAGCTGCCCCTTCTCGAGGCGGCGGAGCAGTCGGAGGTCGTCTCGCCCGGCGAGCGCCGCAGCCTGCGCTTCCGGCTGGAGAAGCCCGTCGCCTTCGAGGCGGGCATGCGCTTCGCCCTGCGCGAAGGCGGCCGCACGGTCGGTGCGGGCAAGGTCACTCGGACCCACTGACCGGCCCGGGGGACGCTTCGGCGTCCCCCGCGTGCCGCTGGGCTCCCCGTCCTCAGACCGGGAAGCCGTCCCAGAGGTCATCGAAACGCTGGCGTTCCTCGATGCGGGAGTCGACCACCGCGCGCAGCAGGTCGCGCACCGAGACGATGCCGATCAGGTCCTCGCCCCGCCTGACCAGGAGGTGGC
>JAAUXY010129188.1_pt1 | contig 10201 bp, 7 predicted proteins | sample 7278121 | NCBI WGS metagenome assembly JAAUXY01 (sample SAMN14350117, study PRJNA611818) | marine sediment metagenome | isolation source: surface marine sediment (1.8m) | place: French Polynesia: Moorea | collected 2018-08
CAGTCTGGCAAGACGTCGACTTGCCGGACGACTACATACTGATTCCGGGCGTAATCGACACGACAACCAACTTTGTCGAACATCCGGAATTGGTCGCGGAACGCATCGTGCAATATGCGAACCTCGTCGGTCGAGAACGTGTGATCGCCGGCACGGATTGCGGTTTCGGGACTTTCGCTGGGTACGGCGCCGTCGATGGCGAGATCGCGTGGGCCAAACTGGAAGCCCTCGCGCAGGGCGCCGATATTGCAAGTCGGCGCCTCTGGTCGAAGGCGGCATAGCCGCAATCCGTCGTCTTGAAATCCCAGGTAGGCTATGCGGGGATGCAGCGCAGGCTGACCAGCTCATAGGGTCCCAGATCAAGAGCAACGCGGTTGTCGTTGATGACGAGTTCCTCTTGATCTTCTTCCAGTAGGTTGCAGAGACGTACCGCCGTGACATCGAAGCCAAATGTCAGCCGCGCAGGTCCACGCTTTCGTTCTGCCTCGTAGAGGCGGACGATCATGCCATTCCCATCTTCCGCCTGCTTGATCGTTTCGATGACCGCATTCGGTTTTTCGGTGGCGACGAAACGCAGGGCAGATGCATTTCCCTGGGCACCCCTCACAGGCTGGAGAATAACAGGATCGTTGAGACCATAGGCGGCGCTCGGCACCCCATTCCGCCAATCCCCGGTGTGTGGCAGCAGGCTATAAGTGAATCTGTGCATGCCCTGATCCGCGTTGGGATCGGGCATGGTTGCGCTCTTGATCAACGATAGGCGGATGACGTTATCCCGGATGTCGTATCCGTATTTGCAGTCATTTAGGATAGCCACCCCATAGTTACCCTCACTCAAATCGGCCCACTTCTGGGCTGGTACTTCGAACTTGGCGAAGTCCCACGACGTGTTCCGGTGGGTCGGCCGCTGGATATTGCCCCACTGGATATCGTACGTTGCCGTTGGGCTGTGAACAGAGACCGGGAAAGCAACCTTCAAGAGCGTATGCGTCTCATGCCAATCGACCTCGGTCACGAAATCGATGCGCTTTGTATTGTTGTATAAGCAGATCCGCTGTGTGTTGCGGCTGCTGCGGTAGGTGCTTTCGATCAACACCGATGCTCGAACCGGTCCTGACTCGACGACTTCCAGCCTCTCAGCGTTAGCAACCACGTCTTTCCGGTCTTCGAAAAAAGCGTCGATATCCCACGCATCCCAGTTCAGGGGGCGATCCTCGAATGCCTGGAGTTCGTTCCCGACGGTTCCGGACGCGATCACCTCGCGTTCGGCCTCCTTATCAAACACGCTGGCAACCTGACCAAACGGGTTGATGTGCACCCTAACGAGGTCATTCTCCAAAACGATCTGGCCCGCTACGTTCTCCGCCATCAACGTCGAACGATGGGTCGTCGCGACTACACCTTTGCCGATCGCGATGACCGAATAGGCGGTTTGCTCCGGTAGCTCGATCAGCGTCCCTTGTTCGACCGGCTGGATCATCAACGGTTCACCGGTCGTTAGATCCAGGAAACCAGGCACGTTTTCAGTTTCGAGTAGCCCGACTTGCATACCTGGAAAAGGAGATGGGTTGATTGCGATGATCGCCGTCTCCGGGCGCATTGTTTTTGCTATGGCTGCCATGGAGTCCTCAAGGACTCCCTTCGCGGCCGACTTGATCTTGGCGTGATCACGAAGCGTGTCCTCAAACACCTCCGGGAGCGAAGTGCCCGGCAATATGTCGTGAAACTGGTTCAGGCACAGCAGTTCCCACGCGCGTGCGAACACCTGCATCGGGTAGTCGTATTTCCCCTTCACGCTCGCCAACGCGGCCAGGAATTCGGCATCGTGCAGCAACGCTTCGCATTTTCGGTTGCTGCGCTTGATCCGAGCTTGGCTGGTCAGCACACCGCGATGACCCTCGGAATAGAGTTCGTCGGCCCAAACGGGCAGTTGCTCAGTTCCCGCCCGCTCGATCCCCTCGAAGAAACTGCGGACCGTACCCATGCGGACCCGCGGTGTTCCGGGCATTCGGCCGAGCGCGTTGGCGTTGGCAATTAGCTGTTCCGTCGGACCACCGCCACCATCGCCATAGCCATAGGCCATCAGCAGCTCGTTGTGCGTCTCTTTTTGACGGAAGTTACGCCAGCTGCCGAACACCTCGCCCGCAGTCATTTCCGCCTTGTATGTTGTAGGGAACGGCAGGTGCTGGACGACGCTGGGCGTGGTCAGAAAGTGAGCCAGTACGCGGGTGCCGTCTAACCCTTGCCACCACGTGATCTGCGCCGGCATCGGATTGTACTGGCTCCAGTTCACCTTGTTGGTCACGAACCATTTCAGGCCGGCCTGTTTCATGAGCTGTGGTAAGCTCCAGCAGAAGCCGAACGTATCGGGCAACCAGAGGACCGGCGTTTCAGCATCGCCGAACTTCTTCCGGAAATAGGACCGCCCCAACAACAACTGACGTACCAGAGCCTCCCCACCCGAGACGTTACAGTCCGCCTCGACCCACATGCCGCCCATTACTTCCCATTGGCCGTCGGCGACCCGGTCGCGTATCGCTTTGAAGATCTCGGGGTAGTCCTCTTCCGTGTATTTGTAGAGCTGTGGCTGATCTTGGGAGAACCGGTAGTCGGGAAAGGCCTCCATCAGGCGCAGCACATTGCTGTAGGTGCGGCCGCACTTACGCCGGGTCTGCGCGACTTGCCACAGATAGGCAATATCCATATGCGCATGCCCTACGGCCACGATGTCCACATCCATCGGCGGCCCAGCCTCCGCCAGCTGCGTGCGAAGTGTCGCGAGCGCCGCCGGGACGGTGGCGTAGAAAGCGTCCGTACCGAGCGGATCCCGCGTATCGATGCTCAAAAGCGCGGCATCGAGCGCATTGAGAATTCGATGCTTCTCCGGACGCTCGTTCGCCAGTTCATTCACGACATCGAGCGCTAGTTGGGCGAGCGTAACGAAAGCTTCCGTCGCGGTGTCGATCTGCACCACCGCGCACTCTTTCATGAAGAGCTTGGTTTGTGCTGTTGGGTCTGGTGGCCAACCGGATAAACCCGTCCAGCCCAGTAATCTCAGGGCATGCGGTCGCCCGTCACGGAGACTGTCAGGCAGGCGGATCACATGATGATAGCGGTCCGCCGACGCTAATGGGCGGCCATCAACATACAGCAACGCCTCAGGATGGTTGAAAATGTCTCCGGCCTCACCGAGCGGGAGAAACAGCGCTATCGTGCTGTCGTTCCAGTCTGACGGAACACGTAACGACGATTTCAGGACAAAATTGGTGTTCCACTTGCCCCAATACGTACCGGGCTCGACAATGGTGCATTCACAATCGTCGAAGTCAGAAAACAGATCTGCCTCTGCCGCCACCCTGTCCAAAGCCAGATAAAGAAACGGCGGGATCGGCTCGCGCCGCCGTTGGATCAGTGGCCTGATCAAGGCGATCCGCGACGCAACCTTCTCCGCGGTCCAAAACAGCCGGTGCTTCATCGATCGATGGCGGCTTCCTCGGCGACGTGCCTATCAGCTGGCTTGCGCCAGATCCGCCTCATGCAAAAAACACGAGGATCGGTGACCGCTATCTGCGACCAGGAATAGCGGCGGCAGTTCCCCGAGACAGCGATCCATGCGGTGGGGACACCGCGGGTAGAAGCGACATCCCTTCGCGGCGGCGGTCCGGAACTCCTCCTCGGCTGGCAGCTCGACCTCACCGCGCCAACGTGTATTCGGATCGGGCTTCGGTACCGAATCAACTAATAGCTGGACATAAGGGTGCCGTGGATCCGAGATGACATCGACCGCATTACCGGTCTCCGCGACCGTGCCTTGATAGAAGAGAATAATCTTGTCGCCGATCTGATAGGCGGTTGACAGATCATGCGTGATGTAAAGGAACGAGATGCCGCTCTCGTCCCGCAGCTTCATCATCACATCAAGAATAGAGGCGCGCAGCGATGCATCGACCATCGAGACAGGTTCGTCCGCGACGATCAGCTTCGGTTTGAGAAGGTAGGCCCGCGCCATCATGACGCGCTGCCGCTGGCCGCCGGAGAGCTGGTGCGGATACTTCCGCAGCACGTCGTCACCGGTCAGACCAACGGCGTTGAGCGCCTCTTCCATCATGTCGCGGGCCTGGGAGGAACTTGTCGTCAGTTTGAAATTCTTCACCACCATGTCGAAGACATGCTGGATGCGGTAGAAGGGGTTGTAGACGCCGAAAGGGTCTTGGAAAACCGCTTGCACTTGACGGTGGTAGTCTCGCATCTGCGCGCGGTCGGCTACGCCAACGTCCAAGCCGTCGAATTTGATCGTGCCCAGCGTTGGTCGCGTGAGCCCCAAGACAAGGCTTGCCAGAGTTGATTTGCCAGAACCGGACTCGCCTGCAATCGTAACGATCGATGCCGGCGCCTTTGGGAGTGTCAGGCTGAAGTTGTGCAGCGCCACCAAGCCGGTCTCGACCGGGCCATAGATCTTCGAAACGTGACTGAGTTCCAGCAGGTTATCTGACATCGGCAAAACTCCCGTCCGGCTGCCGTTGCCAGAGATGGCAGTACACTTCCTGCCCATCCCGCACTTCTTGCGCTATCGGCGGTTCTCTGCGGCAAATGTCCATCACGTGCGGACAACGAAGCTGGAAGATGCACCCTCGTGGCGGGTCGCGGGGGTCGTGCGTGATCCCGCCCATGATCTTCATCGGCTGCCGCTCAGTTAGCGACGGTACGGATTCAATCAGGATCTGGCTATACGGATGGGCCGGTTGCGCAAACATCTGCTGGGTCTGCGCAACCTCGACGATTTTCCCTGCGTACATCACCGCGATGCGATCAACCATCTGTGCCATCAGGCCCATGTCGTGACCGATCATGATCATCGAAACGCCGAGCGCCCCTTTGACCCGCAGCATCGTCTGGGCCACCACCCGTTGAACCACCACGTCAAGAGCCGAGGTTGCTTCGTCGGCAATGATGACCTTCGGGTCGAGGGCGATTCCCATTGCAATACAAACGCGCTGCTTCATCCCACCCGAAAGCTCGTGCGGGTACATGTCGTAAATCCGAGCTGGCAACCCGACCATCTGAAACAGGTCTAGAACCCGCTGACGCAGCGACTCGCGTGGTTGTCGACCCTTGTGGGTCTCGATCACGTCGGCGATTTGTGCGGAGATCCGCATCGTCGGATTCAGCGAATTCATCGCGCCCTGCGGGATCAGCGACAGGCTCTGCCAACGCTGTTGCCGCAACTCATCCTCCGACATGCGCAGCATGTCTTTGCCGTCGAGGATGATTTCACCGCCGGCGATCCGGCCGGGCGGGGAGATTAACTGCAGAACACCTGACGTAGCCGTCGACTTACCCGATCCGCTTTCGCCAACGAGGCCCAACGTCTCCCCCTCATAAAGGCGGAACGTGACCCCATCGCATGCTCTCACATCGCCCTGCGGGGTTGCGTAGTAGACCTTCAGGTCGTTGACCTCGAGCACCGTGTTGCGCGCCGCCATCGCTGCCCTCCCCTAGGCCTTGCGCAACCGCGGGTTGGAAATCTCATCCAACCCCAGGTTGATCAGCAGCAGCCCGACAAACATCAGCGCCAGCAGCACCGTCGGCAGTCCCCACCACCACCACAGGTTCTGGATCAGCGCTCCAGCGTTGATCGCTTCGTAGATCGTCCGCCCCAGTGTCGGAATCCGCTGCGGTCCGAGCCCCAGCACTTCCAGCCCGACGGCGGTGACAATCGACGTCGTCACATTGGCAATGAAGCTGCCAAACAAATACGGCACCAGGTTCGGCAGCATTTCCTTGAACATAATGTCGAACGTCGACGCGCCGGACAGGCGCGCCATCTGCACGTATCCCGCTTCGCGCATCGACAGCACCTGGGCCCGGATCAATCGCGTCGGCGATTGCCACACGAACCCCGCGATCAACAACGCCATCAATGTCAGCGATACGTCGCCAAACGCCGACTGGAACACCACCAAGATCAGCAGCGGCGGGATCGTGATCATTACGTCCGACAGCACCCGGATCACGTCGTCCGTGCGCCCTCCGACGAACCCGGCGGTGAAGCCTAGCACGATCCCCGCCGACATCCCGATAAGCGACGCCAACAAGCCCACGAACAGCGAGTTCGGCGCGCCGATAATGATCAGCGCCAACATATCGCGGCCGCCGCCGTCGGTACCCAGCGGGCTCGCCCACACCCCCGGTTGTTTACGCAGGTTCTCGAACCCCACCGGCGGCAGCTTCAGCGGCGTTGACCCGGTGAATACCAAGTCCAGGTTCCAAAACACCCGGCCCAGCACGCCGAGCAAAACGATGCCCAGCAGAAGCCCTACACCCCACATCAACTTAGGGTCCAACCACGGGTTGTCGAACCGCCGCATGCGCCGCGCCTTGCGCTTCAGCGCCCGCGCCTCCGCTGAGCTCAGGATCGCTTCGCTCATGCCCGCGCCCCTTCGTGCCGTATCCGCGGGTCAACGAATGGGTAAATCAAGTCGACCAGGAACACGCTCAGCGCCGTCATCAAAATGATGATGTAGCTCGCCCCCTGAATGACCGGGAAATCCTGATCCAGGATCGCGTCAAAAATCAGCTTTCCCATGCCGTTGTACGAGAAGATCCGCTCCACCAGGATCTGCCCCGCCACCAGCAGCCCGATCTTCAACGCAAACGCCGTGATCTGCGGCAGGATCGCGTTACGGATCATGTAGCGGTACAGGATGTAGCGCGGTCGCAGCCCCTTCGCCTTGGCCAACTGCACGTAATCCTCGCCCTGCACCGTGATCATCAGACCACGCATACCCAACGCCCAGAACCCGAAGGTCACGATCACGATCGACAACGCCGGCAGGAACCCGTGGTGCAGCACGCTTTGCGCGAAGTCCCACGTCCACCCAGGATCCGTCGTCAGCCCATAAGCACCGGTCAGCGGAAACCATCTGAGCTGCGCCGCCAGGATCCACATCAGCAACAGCCCCGAAAGGATCGGCGGGATCGACGTGAACACCATCGCCGCCGGGATTGCTAACTTGACCAGGTTTGGCGAGCGCTCCCACACCATCAACGCGCCCAGCAGATTGCCGATCACGAAGGTAATGATCAGCGACAGGATCATCAGCCCCAACGTCCACGGCAGCGCTTTCACGATCAGCGACGAAACCGTCGTCGGGAACGTCGCTGTCGACAGCCCGAAGTCGAACGTCACCACGTTGCCGATGTACTTCACATATTGCAGCCACAACGGGTCATCGAGACCGAAGTTGGCCCGCAGCTGCGCCAGAATTTCGTCCGCGCCCGCCACGGTGCCCGCGCCCGCCGCCATCCGACCGAGCATGATATCCGCCGGGTCCACCGGCGACAGCCGCGGGATAATCCAGATCAGCGTCGCCGCGATCCACACCGTCAACGCCAGCGTAACCAGGCGATTGATCAGATACGATCGCGGTATCCTTCGCATTGTCTCCAACCCCTGGTTGCCGGCCGGTATCCGGCCGCTCGTCTTTCGCTACACCGCCGCAACGTCACGCGTCATTTGATGATTCCAGCCGCGCAGCACCATGCCCTCATTGGGGTGCTGGTTGCCGTCTTCGACCCGGTCCCGCCCATTGTACATCTGGCACAGCACCGTCTTGCGCGTCCGCGCCGACCGGTTCGGCATCGAGCCGTGCAGCGTTAGGTAGTGAAACAGCACCACGTCCCCAGCCTCCGCCTCGATCACTGTGGCGCTGTCGATCGGATACCGGTCCAGCACCTCGTTCGGTTGCCTGCCATTTGCGCCGGCGATGCGGCCCAACCGGTGGCTCCCGGGGTACACCCGCAAACAACCCATATCGTCTGTTGCCGCGCTGACATGGATGATTGCCGCGACCATGCTGTCGTTGACCGTCGGAAAATACGGCCAGTCCTGATGCATCGGGAATGGCGACCCGGCGCTCTGCGGCTTCTGAAACAACTTCGAGTGGTGCAGGATGATGTCGTCGCCGATAATCGGCCCCACCACATCGAGAAACCGCTCGTTGAGGAACGCGTTGAGCCACGTGCGTGAATATTTTTGAACGTTGTGGGTATGGATGATGACGTCGTCTTGCGCCGCCAACCGCGCTGTCGCCGCCCCCTCCCACGTCGCATCAACGGGTTCGCCGCTCGCTGCTAACTGACCGACGATACGGTCGAAATCCCGCTCCAGCGCCGCCACCTCGCCCGACGTAAACACGCCTTTCGCGAGGTAGTAGCCCTGCTCCTCGAAAGTCGACCTAATCTTCGACATCGCTTGGCCTGCGGTGACGGTAGGTGGGCCGGATTCGAGACCCGGCCCGCCTCGCCTACCTTGCGGTCAGTTCGCTTTGGTCAGGTTATGGATGATCTGATGGGTATGGTTCCACCAGAAGAACGGGTGGTTGTAGTAGTTGTCCGCCGTCGGCCACCCCTGCCAATACGTCGTGTTCATCGGCAACAGCTTGGCCGACTGCACAAGCGGGATGAACGGAACCTCGGCATCCAGGTACTGGTACGCCTCCGCCACCATCCCCGGTACCGTCGGATCGCCAAGCGACATCGACTCCATCTGGTCGACAATCGCCGAATAGCTCTCCGCCGCCGCCGAGTCCCAACGTGCCGTGTTGTTGAATCCCGGGCTCCGTTCGCCGACCGGCACCACGCTCGCCGTTGTGTAGCGCCCCATCGACGCCCAGGGCTCGTTGACCGACCCGCACGACAACCACGAATAGCTCATCTCGTAGGCGCCGAACGGCAGCACTTCGCCCCAGAACACACCGTTTTCCACCGGCACCGCCTTTGCCGCGATGCCCGCTCGGTTGAACTGCTCGACAATGACGTCAATCGTCTTCGTGTACTCCGTCGACGCCGAGTTGACGTGGATGTCGACGGCCAGCTTCTCACCTTCTTTCTCGAAGATCCCGTCCGAGCCCAGGGTCCAGCCCTCGGCCTCGATCATCGCCTGCCCGGCCTCGCGGTCGCCTGTCGCCGGCAAGCCATATCCGGCCTCGATCACCGCGTTGATGAAGGGTTCCATTGAACCGAATTCGGCGAACATTGTACGCGACGGCACCGTCGCCCCCTCCGCCGCAACGTTGACGATCTGGTTGCGGTCGATGATGGTCGCCACCGCACGCCGCATGTTGGCGTTGTCCCACGGCGCGATCGTCGTGTTGATCTCAAGTTGCCGCGCGCACGGGTCTGCCGCGGCATAGGGGAAATCCTCATGCCACGCGATCACGTTCGGGTTCTGCGCCCGGATCGCTTCGAACGTGCCGACCGACACGTTCTGCGCCGCGTCCAGCTGGTTCGCCGCCATCAACTGCGCCCGGCTTTCTTCGCCGCCGGACTCCAGCCAGACTAATCGTTTCGGCTCCGGCAAGTCTTGAAAACCGGTCTTGGCGCCCCACCAATCGTCGTTGCGGTCCCAGATCGCCCGGTTAGTCGCCGCGCTGGTGAACGTGTACGGCCCAGTGCCGATCGGCGCGGCATTCGCGAACGTCGCGGGGTCTTCACCGGCCCAGATGTGCTCGGGCATGATTAGGAACGAGCCAAAGATCCGCACGCCAAAGTTCTCGACCGCGAACCGCGGGTTTGGCGACTTCAAGCTAAACACCACCGTCAAGTCATCGACCTTGTCGACGTTCGCTACCTGCGCCCGCACCGTTGCCGCTTCGCGCGACGAAATCTCCTCGTTGGTCAGCGCCATGTTCACCGTGAACACCACGTCATCGGCGTCAAACGCTTCGCCGTCAGACCACTCGACACCCTCGCGCAGCGTCAACGTCCAAACGTCGAGGGTGTCGTTTGGTTCAAAGCTTGTGCCCAGCCACGGATCCAGATTCCCGGTCGCGTAATTCAGGATGAAGAGCGGCTCCCACATCGCTTGATGCGCCCCGTGCATCCGCTTGGTGCCTGGTGTGAACCAGTTGAAATTCTCCGGATCCTTGATCGTCCGGTCCAGGTCGAAAATCACCGTATCCTCGCGCGCAACGTCCTGCGCGAGTGCGGCTGTGGCCAGCGAGACAACAGCGATTGCCGTTGTCGCAAACATGAGCCGCCTATTAATTCTGGGCATTCTCGGTTCCTCCCGTTGTTTGCAGGACATCGTCGCGGCTAAAGGCCCGCCGCGTTGGCTTCTTCAAGCGAAAAGTCCACGTGAATGTGGTTGCCGTCCGGGTCCGCGAAATTGACCTGGATAAGCCCGGCGTCCGGCACGCGC
>JAAUXY010011394.1_pt1 | contig 10200 bp, 10 predicted proteins | sample 7278121 | NCBI WGS metagenome assembly JAAUXY01 (sample SAMN14350117, study PRJNA611818) | marine sediment metagenome | isolation source: surface marine sediment (1.8m) | place: French Polynesia: Moorea | collected 2018-08
GGACCATTCAGATGATCCGAGGGTCGCCATATATTCCTGGGAAAAATTATGCCGGGGACTCACCGGCGATCCCCTTTGGGATGCCGCTCAGAAATCTTTGCTGGTCCATGGTGAGTTGCACAATAATGTGCGCATGACCTGGGGCAAAGCATTTTTAAATTGGGCCCGACACCCCCAAGCGGCCTTGGACCTGATGATCGATTTAAATCACCGGTATGCCTTGGACGGCAATGATGCCAATTCATACGGCGGATTACTCTGGTGTATGGGCCTGTTTGATCGGCCGTTTAAACCGGAACGACCCATTATCGGTTCGCTCCGGCCACGGTCCACTAAAGATCATGCCAAACGAATAGGTATGGCGAAGTATGCCGCTAAAGTGAAAGGGCCGGCAACCGGCAAGCCTTTGAAAGTAGCTATTGTTGGCGCCGGTATATCAGGTCTATTTGCGGCCAGAACATTAGCAGATCAAGGCCACCGGGTTCAGATGTTTGAACAAACTGACCGTCCAGGGGGTCGTATTGCAACTTATACAGTTTCGACTTATGCCTTTGACACCGGCGCCCAGTACCTAACGGTGCGTGATGATCGTCTGAAACGCTATGTCGCATCCTGGCGAATGGACGGTATCGTCCAACCCTGGAATGGCAGGGTGATGGTCATCAAAGACGATCGACTGTTAGATGAAAAAAGAGTAACAGAACGATGGGTGGGTACACCCACCATGGACGCCATTCCTGCACATCTGGCAGCCGGAATTGGCATCTATTATAATGTTACTGTAAAATCGGTCGACAAACCGCAAAACCGGTGGCAACTGATCGATCAACATCAACATGTTTACGAACCCTATGATGCTGTCATTATTGCCGCACCACCACCACAGGCGATCCACCTATTAAAATCAAGTCCGCAATTGTACAATCAGGTTTCCCAGGTGGCGATGCAACCCTGTCTGGCGGTCCTGGCTGCATTTGAAAAACCGCTGAATTTACCGTTCGATGCTGCCTTTGTGCATGACTCACACCTTAAATGGGTAGCCAGAAATAACAGTAAGCCCCGGCGCCCCGCGGCCGAATGTTGGGTATTTCATGCTGCTGCACAATACTCAAAGGCAAATGCCGGCACAGACGATGTTAGCATCGCGCAGTCGCTTATGGACGTATTTTTTAAAAGCATAAATCATGCCGTCATCGAGCCGACCTATCAATGCCTATGTCACTGGCCATCTGCCGCGGCAGTCAATCCACTCAACGTTGGCTGTCTCTGGGATAAAGAGCGAAAAATTGGATTGTGCGGTGATTGGTGCCAGATGTCCCGGTTTGAGGGAGCTGCGTTGAGCGGAATGGCCATCGCTGGAAGAATTTTAAGCGCGGTCGATGAAGTTTCAATTCACCAGAAGGAGATGATTGATTGAATCGAATTCCCAAAACATGCATGGTTTGCGGACGGCAGATCCAATGGCGTAAAAAGTGGCGTAACAGCTGGAAGCAGGTTAAATATTGCTCACGAGCCTGCCGCAGTGCTGGTTTAAGCGATATCGACCTGAAGCTTGAAAAAGTGATTGTAGATCTGTTGCGCTCACGCCCTGCAGATAACAGCATTTGTCCAAGTGAAGCAGCCAGAAAATTGGCAGCCAGTGACGATGAAGATCAATGGCGTCCGTTGTTGGAACGCACCCGGCGAGCAGCGCGACGGTTGGCACATCAAGGCAGAATCAATATCTTTCAAGGCGGACAAAAGGTAAATCCCGCTAAGTTGAGGGGCCCCATTCGATTTAAACTCAATAAATAAAGGGCAGATGATCATGAAATTAAATCATGTGGATCATCATTCAGCGAATGTGTGTAACTTATAGTCGACCCTGTCTTTCTACCGGAAGCGATTTGAGAATGATTGCGCCTGTGTTATGAAAATCGCTACTCTGAGAATAAGATATTTCAAAATCGATGGGGTACGGATAGCAGCGGATTGAGACGCATCTGCCCAAGAGCAATATGACAAAATATATTAGCGATAGATACTAGCGCGTGAAAGGTGTAAACATCTGCGTCTGCTCGCCTTTAACAGTTGCAACGAAATTAGATATCGCACGCAGATAGTAAGCGCCTCCGACTGCAGCGCTGTTGTTGTGTCCGCCACCGGGAATTAATTTTAGCTGTTTGGGATAAGGGGCATGCGCATAAAGCAGACGACTCATTTCGGGGGGGATCAAATGATCGTCGGTGCCATGAATAAGTAATACCGGCATGCGAATATCAACTATCTTGGTCAGCGAGTCAAAACGCTGATGGACAATAAGATCCAGCGGAAAGACCTTGAATTTATTATTTAAACGAGCCACATCGATAATGGATGTAAACGTGGCCTCCACAATCAATCCGGCTGCATTCGGACGGCGGCTGGCAAGGTCAATGGCGATTGCGCCTCCAATAGAATGACCGTATATAAAGATTTGATCCGGTTCGATTTCTTTTTGAGAGAGCAGATAACTCCATGCCGCTTCAGCGTCGGTATACATCTGATCTTCTGAAGGAAACTCACCATCACTTAATCCATATCCGCGATAAGAAACGATAAAGACATTAAAACCCAGGTTGTGAAAGCGTCGCACATGATCCACGTTGGCGCCGATATTAAGCGCACTGCCGTGCAAATAAAGTAGCGTTTTACCGGATGGAGAGTGGGCCGGAACCCACCAACCATGGATACGTTCTGCTCGCCCTTTCCGGGATGTGACAGAAATGTAGATGTCGTCGTATGATAATTGGTGAAATGCAGGTGTTTTTTTGATCTCCCGCCGGGGCGTAAAGATATAGTGCCCCTGTCTCGCCCATAAATAGGTGCAGGCGAGCGCGTAAACGAAAAACAAGCTCAGGATACAGAGTGCACCTCTTTTAACAGTACTTCTTGTGATCATTTTATTTTTACAGATCAGATGAATTTTAATTAAAGTAACTACCTCCCCTGTTAAAATCAAGCACCCCCTCCCCCACTTCTATACTGTAATTAAGCACGGCAGACACAACGATACCTGATGGCCAATAAATCAGGATTAATTGAATTTTTGACCGAATACCGGCCGGCAATATATGGACGGAGTTTTTATCATATTCTGTTGGCCCGAACGCATTATTGAAAGATGAAAAAATCTTAAGTCACCAACTTATATAGACAAAAATTATACATTATCTTGACAATTACAATTTAAAGACAATACTTATCTGGCAATGCAACTTACGCTATAAAATTTGACCTTGGCCCAATAGAATGAGGAATTGCGATGAACCTATTTACAAACATATTATTGATAACTGGTAATCCTCTCAGGGACAGTGTACTTGATCAAGTGTTGGCCCTCACCGACAAGGGCAATGCAGAACTCAAACTGATGGAGGTTCTGGAACCGCACTTAAGTGAGAAAAACAGTCCTTCAGAGTTTCAATACGCTCAGCATCTCGCAGATTCGGTCAGGCGAAGCTTGAAGCATAACTACAAAAAACAATCGCGACTGCATGGTTGGCCGGATTTGCGCGTCCGAACCAAGACCTTAATCGGAACCCCCCATCGTGAAATCCTTCGAGAAATCGAACGTTATCATCATGATTTGGTTGTCGTTGGTTTCGATCATAGAAACGTGTTCCTGAACAACAATTTGATAAATATCGCCATGCACTTGCTGCGTAATTGCCCGATTCCGGTTCTTATATCCAGACCGTCTAAGGCAATAAAATTTAATAAAATTATGGCTGCAGTCGATCCTTCAGACATCTCCGGCCCCTTTGAAGAGCCCGCCAACGCGCTCAATAAGAACATTATGTCTCTGGCGAACGAAGTTGGCCTCAATTCAAATCAGCCTGTTCACATTATAAATTGCTGGCGGCATCCGATGGAAGAGCGCCTGAAACAAACTGCTAATCTAACCAGAAGAGAAACCTTAAGAGTAATTAAGCGGGCGCGCGATCGACGGAAGGAAAGGCTCGCGACCTTCCTCCATCGAAACATATCAAAACACGTTAAATATCGGGTGCATCTACTCCAGGGTCAGGCTGAAGATTTGATACCCTCAGTTGCAAAGAAAAACCGGGTAGACCTTATTGTTTTGGGGACAGTAGGACGCTCAGGCATGGATGGTTTGATAATCGGCAATATGGCCGAAAAAATCCTGTGCCACTCAAATCTTTCTTTGTTGGCCCTCAAGCCCGATAGATACCGGCCGGTTTCAGTCAATTCCCTGACGTCTGCCGAGGCAGCCTGTGAGCTATAGCTGCCCGAGTTTTTTTATATCAGATGATTGCAAGGATAAAATTGCTCGTGCAATCATTGAGACCTTTCAAGTGTACGTTGAGAGGGTACCATTGGCGCTCTTCTTATTTGAATGGACTGTCAAGGAGTTCTTTTACAAGTCGACATCCCATATTCTCATCCATTTCAGAAATATGGATAGTAATCGGCAAGGTCTGCTCGATATCGATATATTTAAGGAATGGATTGACATCTGACTATTGACATAAAAAGGACAATGGTTAAGTTATAGACAAAAATTAGACAAAAATTAAATTTTTTGCTGCTAATACCAAATCTGACACGTTTGTAGCAACCATAAAGGAGACGAACAATGAGAAAATATGTATCAATTATTGCTGTAGCTTTTGTACTAATGATCGGATTGTTGCTAAATGTTCATGCGAATCATCATGGAGGCGCGATGTATGTGTCAAAATTAAGCGAAATGGATACCAATAAGGACAATACCGTTACGCTTGACGAGTATATAGCGCATCATGAAGCGCAATTACGCTGGAGTTTCAAGGCCATCGATACGGACAATGATGGACGCATCAGCGAAAGCGAATGGAATGAATTCTTAAAGATGCATGGCTTTGATCACGGTTATAAAATGAATCAAGAAGGATAGAAAACAGCCCAATCTGAATGGCCCTTTCACTTAGACCAATTGATCATCGCTTGCCCAACCCTAAACAGGATGACGCTAGCGAACCATGTCAGTGCTAAATACTGAGACCATCAATTTCAAAGAGAACGGGCCATTCAAACCAGCTAATTAGTGGACATTGAGAGAGGGGACAGCATGCATAAAACGAAAAATCCGGGTAAAGGTTCAACGACGACCAGCATGAATCGCAAAAAGGTTAGGCGTAAGAGGGATGGAAGGGCGCTTGATAATGCTGAGAACCACACAAGAATTCTGAGCCAGCCGTCTGAGAAATCAAATTATACGGATATTCTCCAGAGCTACCTTGCGGGGATAAGCAAATATAAACTCTTGACGCGCGATGAGGAGCGAGAGCTGGTTAGAAGGGTACGAAAGAACGGGGACAGCCGGGCAACGCAAACATTGGTTACTTCAAATCTGAGGCTCGTCGTGAAGATTGCCCTGGATTACAAAAGACTCTGGATGCAAAATCTGATGGACCTCATTCAGGAGGGCAACATTGGGCTGATAAGGGCTGTAGAAAAATTCAATCCAGACAAAAATGTAAAATTCTCGTATTACGCCTCATTCTGGATTAAAGCCTACATCATTAAACACCTAATGGATAACTGGCGCCTGGTAAAGATCGGGACCACCCAGGCGCAAAGAAAGCTATTCTTCAGACTTAAAAAGGAGAAACAGAATTTGCGCGATATGGGTTTCGAACCCAAACCGGAGCTCCTCTCGAAAAGACTGGGCGTATCTAAGAAGGAGGTTGTGGAGATGGACCAGCGCATCAACGCCTGGGATGTGTCGCTCGATGCGCCATTAACAGATGATACAGATACCGCCAGAATCGAATTTCTGAAAACGTCCGCAGAATCACTGGAGGAAAAAATATCCAAAAAGGAAATCGAGCTGATTCTTCATCAAAGAATCGCTGAATTTCGAAAGGAAATGAACCAGCGGGAGCTCGATATTTTTGATCAGCGTATTTTTGCTGAAAATCCCAAGACCTTAGCAGAAATCGGCAAAGAATATGGGATTTCAAGAGAACGCGTCCGTCAAATCCAAAAGAGCCTCATTGCAAAAATGAAGGACTCATTTAAGCACACATTACCCGATTATTCCGCACACGCTGAAAGTGTTTACGGAGATTCCTAGCGCAGTTGTTTCTGAGGGAAGGAGAAGCTATGAGATGGTCATTAAAATTTGGTAAACTAGCAGGCATCGATATTTTCATTCATTTTACGTTTTTCCTATTACTGGCGTGGGTGGCGTTTTTCCAATGGAAACAGGGTGAATCGGTAGGTGCCGCTGTTAGCGGTGTGGTTTTCATTCTCTCCATATTCGCCTGCGTCGTTGCACACGAGTTGGGTCATGCCTTAACGGCCCGGAAATACGGAATCAAAACGCGTGATATCATTTTGTTGCCGATCGGCGGCGTTGCCCGCCTGGAAAAAATGCCGGATAAACCGGTCCAGGAATTATGGGTGGCTCTGGCAGGACCGGCGGTCAATGTTGCGATTGCTGCCATTCTGGCGCTTTTTCTCTTAGCGTCGGGAAATTTCACACCTGTAAGCCAACTATCAAACACATCCGCATCATTTATTGAGCGCCTCATGGCTGTGAATATTTTTCTGGTACTCTTCAATTTGATTCCGGCATTTCCAATGGACGGCGGGCGGGTTTTACGGGCAATACTTGCCACGCAAATGGCGTACCCCAGGGCGACGCAGATCGCAGCCAATCTGGGTCAGGGGATCGCCGTGCTGTTCGGAATTGTTGGGTTTCTGTATAATCCATTGCTCCTACTGATTGCGATCTTTGTGTGGATTGGTGCAGGACAGGAAACCAGCATGACCCGGATGAAATCAGCCTTGAGTGGAATTCCGGTCAGCCAGGCAATGCTCACTGAATTTAAGACGATCGACAGTGGGGACACGCTACGCCGCGCGATGGAGATGACCTTATCCGGCGAACAAAAGGATTTTCCGGTGCTCAAGAACGGATCAATCGAAGGAATTCTAACTCAAACCGACCTATTGGCCGCATTATCAAGACATGGACAACATTTACCTGTTTCAGATGCGATGCAGCAAAACTATATCCCGGTCGACTCTCTGGATAGGCTGGAAGCCGCAGTCAAAAAACTGCAAGATTGCAAGTGTCAAACATTGCCAGTCATTCGGAATGAGCGCTTGGTAGGGTTGCTAACCAAGGACAATATTAACGAATTTATGCGTTTTCAGACAGCGTTGGGCACCCAGAATTAACATTAACAGTTCATTAAGCGACTTAAGCACTAAACATGAAATTGAAAATCTCTCAAATTAAAAATTCTATATTCAATTCAGGAAAAACAATGCTCAAGGAGGGGATGGGCCCCAAGAAGGTCAGTCTGTGCATTGCGCTGGGGGTGTCTTTGGGTATTTTTCCTGTTATGGGTATGACCACCCTGTTGTGCGCCATTGCAGCCATCGTCCTGCGTCTGAATATGCCAGCCATCCAGACGGTAAATTTTATTGTTTACCCTTTGCAGCTCATTCTGCTGGCACCGTTTTATGGAATCGGCAGCTGGTTGTTTAAACAGCCGGATTGGCAAATAATTAAAGGGAGTCTGATGGATTTGATTCGCAACGATTTTTGGGGCAGCATGGCCAACCTGTGGGATCTAACTCTGTATGCGATCCTTACATGGTTGGCCATCAGCCCATTGATAATTCTGGTTTTATACTTAATCTTGAAGCCGGTGATTGTCTCTTTGGATCGCTCCTATAAGAAGCTTCATCCACGCTAATGTATTAATCGGGCCAAAAGTTAGTTTCTTTTCCTCAGACGATAATGAGAGACCAGCCATTCCTGACCCTGACGATAACCCCAGAGTTCAGCACAGGCCATAAAAAAAATCCGCCAGCGCTGCAACCAGACGCTTGCATGAGCGTGCCCATAAGTGTCTGTAAATATTGATAGAACATCTTCCCGCCGTTCATCCAGATTGGTCAGCCAACGCTCAGCGGTTTTACTGTAGTGCGTACCGTTAACCCGCCAGTGAGCCTCTACGACCAGATTGTCCTGCAGGTACAATAGCAAATCATCGGAGGGAATCATCCCGCCGGTAAAAAAATGCTCACCCATCCAGTTATCGCCGTTTTCGTCGAATGTATAAGCATATTTGCGGTGTGTAAAAATGTGGATGAACAATTTACCCGACGGCCGCAACCATGTGTTAATCCGTGCAAGAAGCTGTGGCCAGTTGCGCATGTGTTCAAACATTTCGACCGAGACGACGCGATCAAATTTTAAATGGGTGCCGAAATCATTCATATCGGCGGTGATGACTTTCAGATTGGTCAAACCCCGTTCTTGACAGATGGTTTGGATGAATTTACGCTGCAGCTCAGAATTTGAAACAGCGATAATGCGGCTGGAGGGGTGTTTTTCAGCCATCCAAAGCGAAAGAGACCCCCAGCCGCACCCCAGCTCCAGGATATCCATGCCATCAGCTAATTGGGCGCGTTCAGCGGTTAACGCCAGCATTCGCGCCTCGGCCTCATCCAGAGTCTGTGTATCAGAATCCCAGAAACAACTGCTGTATTTGAGATGTTTGCCCAGCACCAGTTTGAAAAAGGCCGGCGGAACTTCATAGTGCTGTTCATTGGGCTTTTCGGTGCGGAGGGCAACGGGGCTTTGGTGCATATCGGCAATAAATCGCACCAGTGCAGCGCGCTGAGATTCGATGTCTCCCCTGTCTTCGATCTTCAGACGCTGTTTATCGAGCATTCGAATGCCCGAGCGAATAATGAAGTCCGGCAGCCACCCCCGGTCAGCAAAATCAATCAAAATTTTCATGTGTTTTCCTTTTTAGGGAACCAGGGAAAAAATGCGCGGGTGCGTTTGATATACTCGCGGTAACCCGGCCGGGTAGCAACAATGGTTTTTTCCGTCAGCGGGACGCCTGTCATCTTGAGTAAGACGGCGGTCATGATTAACGGACTCACAACGGCCCACACGCTCTTGGGCGTGGATAACACAATCAGAAAAATTCCCCACCATATTAAAAAATCACCGAAATAATTGGGATGGCGCGAATAGGCCCAAAGCCCGCGGTCCATCACTTTGCCAGTATTGGTAGGATCCGCCTTAAATTGCGCCAGCTGCCAGTCGCTGACGGATTCAAAAACAAAGCCAATCGTCCAAACGATAAACCCTAACAAATCAAGCCAGATGAAATGTGGGGGTGCAGCTGATACTTGAGCGTACTGAATGCCCAATGCGATCACCCACAAAAATAGGGCTTGAAGCAAAAAGATCTTAAACAAACTAATAATCCAGAAACGCTCACCGCTGGCCTTGCGCCAGCTGCCGTAGCGGGGATCTTCGCCTTTTCCCCAGTTGCGCCAGGTAAGATGCGCGCTTAGTCTCAGCCCCCACACGGTTGTGAGCAAGACGATCAAATATTTACGCCCCCAAAATCCATCAGCCATTCCGAAGGTCAGCCAGGCAATCAGAACAAATCCCAGCCCCCAGAGACTGTCGACGATGTTGACGTTTTTATGGATCAGACTAATCAACCAGCCACAGATCATCATGATTATCACGGCGGCCAGATTCCAGCTAAATATCGTCAATAAATTTTCCATGTGAATCACTCCGAAGCCTCTGCGTGTATTAGGCGATCATTTGATCGGGCTTTAACGGGTCAGCCACCGGACGGCCGGCCTTACGCTCAGCAATGGCTTCGCGAATTTGTTGATGAACACGACTGCTGATGGGATATGCCAAAACGACGATAAAAGCGATGATATTGCAAACTGACGGCACCAGAGCGTACATCGTTCGCAAGGTCAGCTGCACCTGTTCGGTTTGCGCAACGTTCGGCGTATAACCTGCTAATCCGAGGATGGACAATCCCGCGCCCACACCGATGGCAGCGGCGAATTTTTTGGCGATCGACCACAGACCGATATATTGCCCCTCCCGTCTTTGACCGGTGAGCAGCTCATCGTAATCAATTACATCCGCCTGGATGGCGGACGGCAATGCCAGTGTGGCGCCAAAACCGATGCCGGATATAAACACCAGCACACCGTAAATATATGCATCACCGGGGCCTAGAAAAAAGACTCCGATAAATGCACCGGTATTAATGGCCATGGATGTCAGCCAGGCGGCCTTTTTACCAATACGGCGTGAAAGCAGAATCCAGCCGGGCAAAAAAATGATTCCGGTAACAAAATAGAGCAGCAGAAAGGCATCGGCCA
>JAAUXY010053197.1_pt1 | contig 10198 bp, 5 predicted proteins | sample 7278121 | NCBI WGS metagenome assembly JAAUXY01 (sample SAMN14350117, study PRJNA611818) | marine sediment metagenome | isolation source: surface marine sediment (1.8m) | place: French Polynesia: Moorea | collected 2018-08
ATCCGACGCAGAGCCGCCTCAAGTCGGATTTTGTCCTGACCGAAACGGGAAAAAGGACACCGAGGCCGCGCACAGCGAGGCCGAAGGACTCTTTGACGAAGAACTAGAGCGGGCCGGTGCCGTCAAGAACGGAAATGATCTAGTTGAGAATCCGCTGGGCTCCCTCGCCGGGACGATAGGACGTGCCCACCTTGCGCAGCTCCCGGGCGAAGGGGATGTCGACCAGCTTGTAGAACTGAACTCTCTCGGGCTCGTACTCGGCCTCGTAGAGGCGCAGCCGGTCGTAGCTCCTGCCGTCCAGCGCTTTGCGGCCGACGAACTGGCCGTCCGTGACGTTCGTGAACACGCCGGTGCCGTCCGCCTCGTACGCCAGCGCACCGCCATACAGCCACTCGTAAAAGGCGCGGCGGCCGATCTCTGCCCGCAGCCGGTGCGGTCTCTTGTTCTTCAGCCCGTAGGCGATGAAGTAGGTCACGCCGACCACTTCAGGCTCGAAGTCGCCGTCGATGTCGAACACGTCGAACTGATGGGACTTGTTCAGGAAGGTGTCCACCTCGTACATGGCCGCCGTGTCCGCCGGCAGGATCTGGCGCAGCTCCGCGATATGGCCCGTCGTCACGTGGGTGCAGCCATGCGACATCGGCCCCCGGGACAGCAGCCAGAGATAGCGGTAGGGCTTGCCCGACCGGCTGCTTTCCGGCGCGGACCGCATCTCTTCCGGCAGGAAGGCTGTATTCCCGGGCTCCATCCGCCACCACAGGGTATGGAAGGAGTTGTGCAGCCGGCTGCCCACATGCATGTAGGGGATCCAGGGCGAATAGCTGTAGATCTGCTTGGTCGGGATGTGATCGACCGTCTTGGTGCGCTGATGGGTCTTGAGCGACCGGCGTCCCGGCGTCGGGTACATCGGAATGCGCTGACCCCGGTACTCGGTGTACTGGTTGAAGCTGCCGATCGGATAGATCGCCGTGAACTCGGTGAACGCGAGGTTGCCGTCCACCACCGGGTAGCGGCCGTGCGTGTACCGGTCCAGCAACTGCAGGAAAGCGGCGCGCATCGGCTCCAGCGTGCCCGGATCGCCGGCCGCCTCCGGCGCCGGCGCCAGCGCCACCAGCGCGGCGAGCGGCTCCGTGATGTCCGGATGCCAATCGGCAACGAACATCCGGGTCGGCAGCATGGCGTTCAGCACCTCCAGCTGCCGGCCGCGGATCATCCCTTTGCGGTCCTCGGGCGTCACCGTCATCACCCAGCGCCGCATGACCTCGTCCACCGGCATGCGGATGTGGAACACCCGGCCCGGATTGAGGCGCTCCAGAAGCGCCAGGTTGCGCGCCCGCAGCGCATCGTCCGCCAGCGCCTGTCCCTCCGACACCAGGCGGTCCAGCCCGACTTTGTTGAGCGTCTTTTCGAACTGCTCGAAGCCCGTGTTCTGCGTCAGCACCAGCTTGCCGTCCTCGATCAGCCGCCGATAGGTCTCCCGTCGGACCTGCAGGTCGCGGTCATAGGTTTGCAGGACCTTGTCCGACAGGACCACCGTCGCCCGCAGTTGGTTGCCGCGGCCGATATGCAAGTGGATCCGCTTGGGGTCCAGCGCCCGCGGCGCGAAGCCGGTGTAGAAGGTTGGCTCGTAGCGCTCGTAGTAGAGCCCCATGGGCGTCTGGTCGGCGGAGACGGCGGCCCGCTGCGCCGGGGCGGCCTCTTCGGCCGGCTTGGCCGGCTGGTCCGCCGCCCGTGCCGCGACCGGCGGCAACGCGAGGGCCAAGGCGAGAGACGCAAACAGGGCGGGCTGCCGCCCGAAGGCAAACCGGATCATGCTTTACCCTATCCTCATTCACCGCAGGCGACCCGCGGATGCGACCATCCGCGAGCCCATCTCCCTGGGCGAACGCTCGTGCGCCCAGGGGCTCGATCCCCGCCTCTCCTAATTGAGCAGCAGCTTGCTCCGGTCCAGATCGTACCCCGCGCCGACCTTGCGCAGCTCCCGGTTCAGCTCAAAGCCCTTTCGCGTCGTGAAGGGCGTCGAATTGATCTTGTAGAACTGGATCGATTCGCGCGCATAGGGCGCCTCATACATGGGTATGTCTTTGAGGACCTTTGCTTCTACTGCCTTTCTCTTGCCGACGAACCGGCAGACCGGCACCTCCTTGAGGGCCGCGCTGCCGTCTTCCTTATAGGCGATGTTGGAGCCGTAGAGCCATTTGTAAAATGGCTTCCGCTCGTTGGGGGCGTAGGCCGCGATCGGAATATGCTTTCGCCCCCAGAATGCTAGATAATACTTGATGCCCATGACCTCAAGGGTTCCGTCGCCGTTGATATCGAACAGGTCGAAGCACTGGGCCAGATTCCGGTAAAACGGCACCGATTCAAGGCCTTTGGAGGTCGACGGCAGGGCGTCCCGCATCTCCGACATATGCCCGGACGGCAGCCGCGTGCAGCCGTGCGAGGCCGGGCCCCGGCTGCCGATCCACAGGTTCTGATAGTTCTTCTTGGGGTTGCGCTCGCCGGCCACCGTGCGCCACTCCTTCGGCAAATACCGGGCGGAATTCAGCTGCGACCGCACGCCTGCGTTGTGGATCGCGTTATAGTAGATGCCGCCCGCGGGCTCGTAGGCCAGCATGCTGATATAGCCGTAGCCCGGGTTGTTCGACAGATAGTCCACCATACCGGTGATCCCGCGGCCTTGCTTGCGGGGCACCAGATGCCAGACGCCATGGACCCCGAAATTGGGCAGCTTCGTGCCCTTGTAGTTGGTCCAGGACTTGGCGGTTCCCGCCGGGTAGATCGCCGTGAATTCATGGGCTTCCACGAACTCGCCGCGCACCGGATAGCGCCCCTCGGTGGCCTGCTCCAGGAACGCGGCGGCCGTCTCGCGGAACGCCGGCGAATCAGCCTTTTCCGTCTGCGCCGCCTTGGCCGCATCGGCCAGCGCCGCCTCCAGCGCCGGGCTCAGCGCGTAGAGATTGACGCGTCCCGGCAGGATCGCGTTGGCCGCGTCCAGCTTGCCGTCGACGGTCTCCATCGCGTCCGCCGGCATGGCGGCAAGCACCCCGTGCCAGCTCTCTGCCACGCGCGCCATCGGCATCTTGATGTGAAAGATCCGGTCCGGGTTGAGCGCGCTCATGATCTCGAGGGACTTCTTCCGGTAGCCCTCCGCGCCCAGGCTGGCTTTCTGCGCGACCGTCTCGGCGACGCTCTTGTCCTTGAGGCTCTGGACGTAGCGCTCGAACTCCTTGTTCACCGTGAGGGTGATGACCTTGCTGTCGATCATCTCCTGAACGGTGTCCCGTCGCAGCAGCAGGGTCTCCAGGTAGGACTCCTGCTCCGCGTCTCCGAGCACCATCGTGAACCGGACCACGTTGCCGCGGCTAAGCTGCAGATGGGCCCGGCTGCCGTCCTGGGTTCTGGGCGCGAAGCCCGTATAGAACGACGGTTCGTACCAATAGAAGTACACGCCTTGGGCGGGCTTGGAGCCGTCCCAGACGATGCCCTTGTCCGAGGCCGCCGGCGCCGGGCCGGCGAGCAGCAGGGGGCAGATCATCGTGGCCAGGCACAACAGGGTCTTGCGTCTACCGATCATTGCACAGCCTCCTCGAGAGAGATCACCCGTGTCTCAGGGCTCTTCGGCGGGTCAAGCGAAGCGAGCGCCGGCACGTTCTTGAGCTGGTCGTTGCCGACGAACGGCCTCACCTGGAACAGCCACAGTTTCCCCTCTGCGAATCCGAACTCGATGTCCCACGGCCGCGGCTTGCCGGACGGGTCGCGCGCCGGTTCCAGCTTGGCGTTGATCGTCTTGGCGGCGGCGATGAGCGCTTCGATTTCCGTCTCGTCCAGCACATGCTCCTTGCCCGTCGACGGCACGATCTTGCTGCCCCCCTCGGGCTGCAGCAGGCGCCGTTGCGGCGACTTGAACAACGTCAACAGCTCGACGCCGTCGGCCGACCACAGCAGGGTTTCCGCCGGCGTCCCGTCCACCGCGCCGCCCACGCCCTCGGACGTCGCCACCAGCATCTTGTCCGGATTGCCGTGATCGATGTCGGCCGTCACCAGGACGCCGGATTTCTCGGACGGGACCGATTCCAGGATCACGATCGACGGCATCACCCATTCGGGCGCGTCGATCAGCGTCTGGCGCCACGAGAACGAGCGGTAGGTGAAGGGCGAGGCCCAGACCTGCTTGATGCCCGCATAGACGTCGTCCAGCGACTTGAGGTTGAACAGGGTCAGGTTCAGACCCGCGCCGTTGAAATTGTCCAGATCCTCGACGTTGGTGTCGCTGCGCACGAACACCCCGACCGTCCGGGTCTTGTCGTCCTTCAGCAAGAGGCCCTGCCCATCCAGCTCGTCGCGGATCGCCGTCTTGAGGTCGGGCGCGATCGGGCGCTGCTGGATCGAATGGCGCATGACGGCCAGCCGCGGCTGGATCCAGGCGGCCAGCTCCTTCTCGCTGGTCCCGGCCGCGATCATCTTTCCGAAGAACGTGTCGTAGGTCGCCTTGGCGAACTCCGGCAGCGGCGTGCCTGCCTTGGCGATCCCGCTGGTCTTCAGATTGTCCGGCAGGACCACCGTGGCCTTCTGGTAGTGCTCGTTATAGGCCCCGAACGGCACCACCACGCCCCGCGCCACGTTCTCCGGGAACATGAACTTGAGCTCCCCGAGGAAGGCGGCCTTGGGGCCCGAGCGGACGCCCGAGTCCACCCGGCGGGCCTTGGTCAGCGGCACCGGCATGTTGGCCTTCAGATCCAGCCGCTCGTGCTGGATGTCCAGCTTGGCGCTTTGCCCGCCCAGGGCCCCGTCCGACGTGCGGTCCGCGTTCCGGTTGAACTCCTCGAAGATGGTCTTGTCCTGCGCGGTCATCGCCGCCGTGTCCTTGATGTAGACGCGGCCGCCGGGCGTGACGATGTAGAATACCTTTTTGCCGTCGTGCGGCTTGACCTTTTCGAAGGCCTCCGGACCCATGACGATGTTCGGGATGCCCAGCGACCGGGCCAGCAGCTGCACATGCGAGACCACGTTGCCCTCGCCCTGGGTTAGGATCCCCGATGCCGGCTGCAGATCGGCGGGCGTCTCCGGCAGGGCGATGACGTTCTCTCGCGTGTAGCCGCCTTCCTTCGGGGCGACCCGCAGCGCGCCCATCGCCAGGCCGGGGTTCAGCGCGCGCACGTCCGTGCGGAATTCGGACCCGAACACTTCGTGGCGGATCGGATTCTTGCCGGCCACGTGATTGTCCAGCTTGGTCGCGACCTGGCCGTAGATCAGCAGCGGGGACCCGCGCAGGATGTCGTCGCCGATGTGGCTCACCTTGGGAATCAGGAAGACCCAGGCCGCCCACACCTCCGAGAAGGCTAAGAGGGCGCTGTTCTGGGCCCATTCCACGGTCCGCTCCGCCTGCTTGAGCTTCCGGGCGAACTCCGCTTCGGGCAGGGACGGCGCGTCCAGCAGCTGCTTCAGCGTGGCGGTCGCCGCCGCCCGCTCCCGTTCGGACAACAGGCCCGCGCCGTAGGACGCGTTGGTCAGCGCCCAGAGCAGCCTGACATTGTCCTCGACCGTCTCTGGCCCGCCCTCGTCCAGCAGCTTGCTGCCGTGGCTTTGGATGACCGCCGCCGCGGTCACGTTGATATCGATCAGCCGCCGGGCGTCGGCCGGCGCGATCTCGCGCGCCGCCACGGTCTGGCGCGCCTCGACCATGAGCGTGGCCAGCGCCACGATGTCCTCGACCGCGTCCAAGTCCTTCGCCGGCATCAATCCGGTCATCCGCGCGCGCAGGACCTTGTCCTCGATCTGGGCGAGCTGCGGCTTCAGCGCGGATTCGTCCAGCGTGGTCAGCTTCTCGATCTCGCGGATCAGCGCGTCAACCTGCTTCTTGATCGAGGCGTTCGGCTGTTGGTTCCGATAGGCGGCCAGCCGGGGGATCAGGGAGGCCGAGATCTTGTTGTGGGTGGCGTCCCTGAGCGGCTTGAACTTGGGGTCCCGGCCCTGGATGCGCGTCGCCATGGCGCGGGCGTCATGGATCTTGCCGGTCTCGCCGCTGGTGAAATTCCGCCTCTGCAGCTCGTAGATCAGCAGGAAGTGCCGGAAATCGTTGAAGCTCGGCAGTGCCAGATAGCGCTCGTAGAACTTGGGCATCGCCGGCAATTCGTACTCCGAGCCAGACAGGCCGCCATAGGAGCGCAGTTCGGCGATCTTGTGGCTGGGGTTCGTGTCGACGAAGAAGTCCTCGAGGATGTAGCCCCGCACCATGTTGTGATGGTCGGGGATCTTGTCCCAGTCGTAGAGGTCACGGGCAAAAATGTTTCCGATATACACGCCATGGTCGCGGAGTTTCAGGCCCCAGGGCGCCATATGCGCCGCACAGTAGACCGTGTTCGGGTTGCCGCAGATATTGCGGATCTGCCCGCTCTTCGACAGGACCGGCGCCGACCGACCGTCCTTGCAGACGCAGGTGTTGGGCCCATACTGGCCCTTCTTCTTGGCCATGATGGTGGCCCAGCTCTGGCGAAGCTCTTTCTTGGCCGCTTCGCTCAGCTCTTGCGCCTGAAACGCCTCGACCGGCGCTGCGACCAGCGCCAGACCGAGGGCGCAGACCAGCGCCATGAGTCCGGCCAATCCGCGGCGTCGTGCCGCCGCGATCCGGCTCTGCGGCCCCGCCGGGGCCGGCGCGGCCCGGTCGCGGACCGTTCTATGATGCTCCATCGCGCAGCGTACTCCCTCCTCTGATGTACCGCCTGGGATTGTCGCTTCAACCGGCCGGCACGCCTTTTCGTTACGCTAGAGCACTCTGCGCTCATATGGAACTGATTCTAGCCCGATTTCTGACTTGACGAGATCTGCCCCGGCCCACTCCCCCACCCGGCCACCCATGGCAGCATCCTTGGGGTGGCCCGGTGGGGGATTGCCGTGCCGAGCGCATCGGCGAAGCCGATGCTGGCTCGGTTGTCGAGCGCCTCGCGGGCGCGACAACCACGGCAATGGCCGGTGCCGCGCCCATCGACGTGACCAGAACGCGGCGGCCCGATGCCCCGTTCACCGCGTCCCTGTCGCTTTCAAGCCGCGATATTTCTTTTTCAGCTTGTCCGCGCGGGGCAGGCTGTAGTCGAAGTCGTAGAAGGTGGCTTCCCAGTGCCCGTACATCGGATTGGGAAGCATGATCCACTGTCTGCCCCACCGGTCCGCGTGGGCCCGCGCCAGAAGCCTCCGCTGGTCCGGTGCCGCCTTTGAGCCCGCCACGAAGTCCTCGAGGCTGTCGCCCACCAGCAGGACGACGCGGTAGCGCGCGGCGACGCGGCGGCGATGCCCGCTCTTCCCGTCCTTCGCGCGCAGCAGAACCTGATCGGATCCCTGGCGCAGGGGGAGGCCGAGCCGCTTGAGGTTCCGGAGCGTGCAGCTCCGCTCGGCCTCGGCCCGGGCGGAGACATAGAACACCGCGACGCCCTGGCGATCCGCATAGCGCAGGAATTCCTGCGCGCCCGGCGTGGCGGCCGCCTTCGCTTCCTCGCACCACTTCCGAAAGCCCTCCCGGGTGAACTCGCCTTCGACCCGGATGATGCGGTCCTCATAGGGCGTGTTGTCGAGGACGGTCTCGTCCAGATCCAGGATCAGTGCCGGCGGCAGGCCCGCGAACGCGCCGGTCTGCTCCAGCGCGGCGCTCCAGCTTGGGTCGGCCATCGCGCGGTCGAGGCTCATCCGCGCCATCCGGAAGGACTGTCGGACGACCGCCTCGTACTCGGCGGACGATGTCTGCCAAAGCACCGCATTCAGCATCTCATGCGTCTCGGCCGGCGTCCCGCTGGCGGCGCCGGACTCCGGCGGGGCCGTCCCGCCCGGCGTCTCGGCGCAGGCGCCAAGCGAAAGGGCGACCAGGGCAAGACCCCCGGCGAGTGAGGACAACCGTCCACAGCCGCGGCGCGCGAGCGGGGCCCGTGAGTGCTGCCGGATGTCGCCCATGTAACAAGCCTTCGGCGGTGTTGCCCAGAGGAAGGGCGTCTGGCGGCCGTCGCAGGCCGCGCGCGAATGCTCGCCAATGAAGGCGGACCGGGTCAACAAGGAATCTGCTGGCTGGCGCGCCGGTATCGCTCTATCGCATGGTGGCCAGCAACCGGTCCGACGGCTAAGATCGCCCCAGGCCGGCAACCAAGGCTGATGGCCATGCAATCCGATCCTGCAAGCTCCGCGGCCGCGCAAGCCGGTTTGGCCAAGCGGTCGGTCATCCTGTTCCTGAACTTCTTTCTGATCATCCTGGCCTATTACCAGGTGAAGTCGGCCAGCCGGTCTCTGCTGATCGAATATTGGGGCTCGGACAATTTTCCCTATGTCTGGATTTTTTCGGCTCTGGTCCTCGGCTCCCTGATCGGCTTCTACAATCGTATGGTCGAGCGCTACAGCCGGCTGAACGTGGTCCTGGGCTGTATCCTCTTGTTCATCGGCGTGCTGATCGTCTTTCGCTTGGCGCTGCAGACCGGCAGTGCCGCGGCCGCCGTGGCCTTCTACATCTTCATCGACGTCTTCAGCGTCATCCTGGTGGAGCAATTCTGGAGCCTCGCCAACACCGTCACCGAGGCCGAGGGCGGCAAGAAATCCTATTGGTTCGTGGGCACCGGCGGACTCCTCGGCGGCGCCCTCGGCGGCGGCCTGGCAGCGCTCTTGCTCGAGGTCACGCCCATGCGCACGCCGGATCTCTTGCTGTCCTGCGCCGCGCTCTTGGGCGTCACCTTGTTGCTGAACCTGGCCATGGGCCGCACCGGTTTTTTCGAAGAGGTCAAGACCAAGGGCAAGCCGGTCGTGGAAGAGGGCGGCTGGAAGATCCTCTTTCGCAACCGCTACATCCTGCTGATCGCGGCCTCGCTGCTGTGCGCCCAACTCGCCCAGCCGGTCGTCGAGTATCAGTTCATCAAGACCATAGAGGCGACCTACGAAGGCCTCGATGAGCGGACCCAGTTCATCTCGTCCTTCTTCGGCGTCCTCGGCATCGTCTCGATCGCGGTCAACCTTGTGGTGACGCCCATCGTGCACCGCTATCTCGGGATCTTCGCGGGCCTGGCCGTGCAGCCGTTCATCCTTTCGGTCGCGGCCTTCGGCTTCATGCTGCAGCCGACCTTGATGGTCGCCTCGGTGATGAAGATCGCCGACCGGGGCCTTTCCTATTCGATCGCCCGGGCGTCCAAGGAGCAGCTCTACATCCCGGTCGACCCGGTGCAGACCTATCAGGCCAAGGCCTGGATCGACATGCTGGGCTATCGCCTCTTCAAGGTGCTGGGGGCGGCTTTGATCCTGCTCTTGGTGCAGTGGCTGCCGGTCGGCCTGACCGCGCCGCAGATGAGCTGGCTGACGCTCGCGATCTGTGCCGCCTGGTTCCTGGTCATCGCCATGCTGTCCCGGGAATACAACGCTTTCGCACTCAAGCCGGCGATGGCCTGATCGGGCCTGAGGGCTCGAAGACCGGTCATCGGCCAAGCCTCGGCCGGCAAGACTCCGCACAACACCGCTGCTCAAGCCGCAGTCCGCTGCGTGGCCCTTACGGCTGCGCCGGCACGCGCATTCTCAAACAAGAGAGGATCACGTCAGAACCATGCCTCGTGCCAATCCCATGGTGCCGGCCTTCAACGCCGGTGAGTTCAGCCCGCGCATGGCCGCGCGGGTCGACTTTTCGAAATATCCCTTTGCCGGCGCCCGGGTCGAGAACCTGGTCCCGCTGCCCCAGGGCGGGCTCGCCCGCCGGCCGGGCACGCGCTTTATCTCGACCGTGAAGGATTCGAGCCTCAAGCACCGGCTGCTCTCCTTCGTGTTCTCGACCGAGCAGGCCTATGTCATCGAGGCGGGCGACCACTGCCTTCGGTTCTATCGCGACAAGGGCCGGATCTTCGTCGCCGACACCGACGCCGCGATCACGAACGGCACCTTCACCGGCAACATCACGGGCTGGACGGATCAGTCAGGGGCCGGGTCTTCGATCGGCCACGATGCGACCAACGACCGGCTGAACCTCGCCAGCAACGGCACCACGAACGCCCATGCCGAGCAGGCGGTGACGGTGGGCGCGTCTTTCCAGAGCGTCGAGCATGTGCTGCGCTTTCAGCTGTTTGGCGCGCCCGGCGATGAGTTCAAGTTAAGGATCGGCACCAGCAGCACGGGGACCGAAGTGGTCAATGATCTCGCGCTGACCGTGGGCTTCCATTCGATCGCATTCACGCCGGGCGCGACAACC
>JAAUXY010066789.1_pt1 | contig 10196 bp, 7 predicted proteins | sample 7278121 | NCBI WGS metagenome assembly JAAUXY01 (sample SAMN14350117, study PRJNA611818) | marine sediment metagenome | isolation source: surface marine sediment (1.8m) | place: French Polynesia: Moorea | collected 2018-08
AATGGCAACGACATCAGCAACCTGGACCTGACCGTCAGCAGCGGTCAGGCCGGCGGTGGCGTCGTATTCGTCAGATCGGTCGGCATCATTGCGACAGGTGGCGGGAGCGTTTCAGCCGACGGTGACTCGGGTGGGACCGCTGCTTCTGAGGGCGGTGGCGGCGGTGGTGCCGGCGGCACGATTCTGGTTCACACAGATAATTCGACTGTCGACGGCTTCGGTTTCTCTGCAATCGGCGGTAATGGCGGCTCGAGTCTGCAAACGCTGGACGGCGGCGGTGGCGGCGGCTCCGGCGGCATTATCTGGTTGTCCGAAACATCCGCGGGTGGCGCTTCTTTCTCGACGGCTGGTGGCGCCGCGGGCACCGGCGCGTCGGGCGGCGCCTACAACGGCACCGCCGGTGGTGCCGGCACGACGCAGTCGATCGCACCCATCGCACCATTTGACTGCAACTTCGTGACGCTTGGCATCGCGAAAGCGCTGACCGCGCAGATGCGTGTCGGCACGAGCGGCAATGTGTTCGACCTCGAGTTCACCCTGACGGTCGAAAACTTCAGCACCAACGGCGCGATAAACACGCAGGTGACCGACGACCTGTCCGCGGCGTTCCCCAACGCGGTCTCTATTACGATCCAAGGCGTCCCGGACCTCGACGGTTTTTCCGCGCCTGCCACGGCGTACGATGGTTCCACTCAGATCGACCTGCTGGCCGGCACCGATACGATGCCCGGCAATACCGTGCGCACGATCACTTACACGGTGCGCGTGGATTTCGGCAACGACACCGGTCCGTTTTCGACACAGGCTCGGGTAACGAGCTCGCAGATCGCCGGCGGCTTCGCGCAGGTTCTCGACTTGTCGGACGCCGGGCTGGATCCGGACGCCGACGGCGATGGCGATCCGTCCGAGACGATCGCCAACGGCGGTGATGCGGAAGAGAACGACGCGACACCGGTGGTGCTCGACTTGACCGTCGATCCGGCGGTATGCAGTTTCGATCCCAATCCGGCGTTCCCCAGCGACGCGGTCACGGCCAGCTGCACGGGCATCGAACCCGGTGGCTCCGTGACGATTCCCGGCATGAGCTGCGGCACCGAATCGGGTGGCGCCGCAAGCTGCATGGGCACGGCAAGCGACATCGGCAGCATCCCCGATATCACTACGGTGGATGCTGTGGGCAACACGACGACGGCCCCGGGCGATCTCGTAGTCCTTCCGGACGCCGATGCCGACGGTATCCCCGACATCATCGAAGGCGCCGGCGACAGCGATGGCGACGGCATACCGGATGCTCAGGATACCGACAGCGATAATGACGGTATTTCGGACGACGACGAAGAAAACTCGTTGCCACCATTGACCGGGATTGACAGCGACGGCGACGGTATCGATGACGCGATCGACGTCGACGAGACCGGCGGCACAGACAATGACGGCGACGGTATCGACGATACATTTGCACCCGACGATTTCGACGGCGACGGCTTGCCGGACTATCGCGACACTGACAGCGACAATGATCGGGTGCCCGATATTCTCGAGGGCAATAGTGACGAAGACGGCGATCTGTCGCCGAACTATCTTGATCTTGACAGCGACGGCGACAACGTTCCGGATTCCGTCGAAGCGGATAACGTTCCGGACTTGCTTGGTAGCGATGCCGATCTGGATGGTATCGACGATGCGCTGGATGTCGACGAAACCGGCGGTGCGGATCTCGACGATAACGGGGTTGACGACCTGTTGCAGCCCATAGACACGGATTCCGACGGAACCCCCGATTATCTGGATCTCGACAGCGATGCGGACGGCTTGCCCGACACGGTTGAGGGAGTTGTCGACACCGATGGCGACGGTACCGGCGACTGGCGAGATATCGACTCCGATAACGACGGCGCGCTGGACAGCGCCGAGGGTCCCGCGGGCAACGACACGGACGGTGATGGAACCCCGGACTACCATGACCTCGACAGTGATAACGACGGCATCAACGATGTCATCGAGTCCGGGCTCATCGACGCCGACCAGGATGGACTTGCGGATGCGGGGCAGGCGCCGCTCGACGGCGGTTCGTTGCCCGACGCTGATGGCGACGGTACGCCCGACCTGCAGGAAGTCGATTCCGACAACGACGGTACGTTCGACATCGCGGGCACGCCGGACGCGGGCCTTGACCAGAACAACGACGGTCGTGTCGACGATGCAAGCGACACCGATGGTGACGGCATTGCGGATGTCGTCGACGGATCGCCTTTCGACTTCGGCGACCGGGCAACCGGGTTGCCGACCGACATGGACGGCGACGGTATCGCCGATGCCATCGAGGGCACGGGTGATACCGATGGCGACGGCCTCGCCGATTTCGAAGATCCGGACAGCGACAACGACGCAATACCCGACGCAACCGAGGAAATGAACCAGCCTCCACTCACGGGTAGCGACAGTGACAGCGACGGCATCGACGACGCGGTGGACGTCGACAACACCGGCGGCACCGACGCGGACGGTGACAGCATCGACGACGCGTTCAATCCGCTCGACTCGGACGGTGACGGCCTACCGAATTACCGCGATCTCGACTCCGACGACGACGGCATACAGGACAGCTTCGAGAGCAACGTCGACACGGACGGCGATCAGGTCGCCGACTACATCGACACGGACAGCGACAACGACGGCATTGCGGACTTCGAAGAAGCGGACAATCTGCCGCCCGAGAGCGGCAACGACGCGGACGGCGACGGCATCGACGATGCCTTCGATGTCGATGTCAGCGGCGGCCAGGATCTCGACGCAAACGGCTTCGATGACGCGTTCGAGCCCGTCGACACCGACACCGATGGCCTGCCGGACTTCCGTGACATCGACAGCGACGGCGATGCGATCCCCGACGCCATAGAAGGCACAGTCGACACTGACGGTGACTCGGCACCGGACTGGCGCGATACGGACAGCGACGACGACGGTATTCTCGACGGCTCGGAGGGTCCGCTGGGTGCGGACGTCGATGCCGATGGCATCGACGATGCGTACGATGCCGACGTCACCGGTCTGCCGGACGTCGACGGCAACGGCGTCGTCGACGACGCAGCACTGCTCGACGTCGACACCGACGATGACGGCACGCCCGACTATCGCGACCTCGACTCCGACAATGACAGTATCAACGACGTCAATGAGGCCGGTCAGCCCGATCTCGACGGTGACGGCCTCGCGGACAGTGGCTCTTTGCCAATCGGCGGTGCCGCGCTACCTGACTCGGATAGCGACGGAACGCCCGACTTCCAGGACCTCGACTCAGACAATGACGGGACCTTCGACATCCAGTCAACGCCGGACGCCGCGTTCGATGCCGATGCAGACGGTCGTATCGACGACACGACCGATACCGACGGTGACGGCATAGCAGATGCTGTTGATGGCATGCCCGGCAACTTCGGCGATGCGGTCGATTCGGATAACGACGGCATCTCGGATATGGATGAGGGCTTGCTGACTAACGCCGACACGGACGGTGACGGCATTCCCGACTACCTCGACCTCGATTCGGACAATGACGGCATTCCAGACGCCCTGGAAACCAATGACGATGCCGACGGCGACGGTGTCGGGAACTGGCGAGACGCGGACAGCGATGGGGACGGCATCGACGATGCGACCGAGGCCGATCGGATTCCACCTTTGAGCGACAACGACACAGACGGCGACGGACTGCCCGATGAAGTGGATGTCGATAACACAGGCGGTGTCGACGTTGACGGAAACGGCGTCGATGACGCGCTGGAGCCGAACGATACGGATGCAGACGGTACGCCGGACTTCCTCGACACCGATGCGGATGGCGACAGCGTCGAAGACGTCACAGAGGGATCTGTGGACACGGATGGCGATGGCACCGGAGACTGGCGTGATACCGACTCTGACAACGACGGTATACCCGACATAGCGGACAGCGGCGACAAGGACAACGACGGCATACCGGATCGCGTGGATTCGGACGAGGGCCGGCTCGAGACAGCTGTTCGCGGCGCCGGCAGCACGAGTACAACCGGCATTGCTGCGCTGCTGGTCGTGTTGATTGCTTCAGTCGCAATGCGGCGGCGCGCGCCTGTCTTGCTACTCGGCGCCTGCTTTGTCGTCTCTTCGTTGCACGTCGATCCCGCCATGGCCGATTCTACGGTTTGCACTGATGCCGACGGTGCGTTCGACGGCTGCTGGTATGCGGGCGGCGGGCTTGGCCTCACTCACGTGGATCCCGAAGGGCAGGCAGGAGGCTGGTCAACGAACGATGACCGCGACAGCGGCTGGAAGCTCTACGGCGGCTATCAGTTCAGGCCTTTGTGGTCGATTGAGGTGTCCTATGTAGACGGCGGCGAAGCCGGCTTGGGCAACGTCGATCCGGCCCTCGAGGTGCTGATACCCAACGCAATCATCGACTACGCAACGCCGTCGCTGATGGCCGTTCGTTGGCTCAATGCGCCGCAGTCGACCTGGAACGCGTTCGCAAAGCTCGGCATTTCGGCGATCGACAACAGCGCCAGCGATCCGCGGATTCCGTTCGAGAAACAAACGGACGTCCAACTTGCAGCGGGCGTCGGCGCGAAGTTGCGCTTCGCCCAACGCTGGTTCGTGCGTGGCGATATCGACTTCTACGATCGCGATCACTACTACGCGGGGCTGTCCGTCGGCGGCTACTTTGGCGCGGCCCGTCGTACCGTGCCCGCGCCGGTCGCCGAGCCGACGCCCGCGGCTGCCGCCGTGGAATCGCGACCTGCGCCTGCTCCGCCGCCACCCGCGCCAGCACCGGAGCCCATCTGTGAAGACGTTGTAACCGTGCTGGAGGGCTTGACCTTTGAGAACGACTCCGACCAGCTGACACCAGCGTCCGTCGACATCCTCGAGCGAGTGGTGGGCAAGCTGTCCCAGTCACCGTCGGACACCGTGCACATTCTTGCTCACACGGACAGCAACGGGTCCGTGGCCTACAACCTGGGCTTGTCTGTCCGGCGTGCCCAATCAGTTGAGGATTACCTGGTCCGACGCGGTATCGCAGAAGGTCGCCTGAGTTCGGAAGGACTCGGGGAAGCGCGACCCGTCGCAGACAACGCGACGCCCGAAGGACGGGCGCGTAACCGACGCGTCGAGCTCGTATGGTCGTCGGAGGCTTGCAGGTAGACTGCGACACAGGCCCGGAACGTCGCGAGACACGGGTCAACGACAGCCGCCTGGCCGGGTGCTACGGTCTGCTCTCACTCGGGGAGATGCTGACTTATGGGCTTACTGGCGATACTGACCGGGCGATCCGGTACTCGCGATGAATCCACACAAGAGACTGCCAATGCGTCCCGCTATCGCGGCGTACAGGTGGTCGCAAATCCCGACAGCTGCTGCGCGGCTGTCACGGCCATCGCCGGAAAACGCTTCCTGGCCGACGAAGTCCCCAGATTACCGCTCGAGAACTGCGACTCGGCGAATTGCCGCTGCTCGTTCGAGCTATTCGACGATCGCCGCACCGATCTGCGACGCGCCTCGGACGTCGGCTACGACATCGCCAGCGAATTGCGGACGGGCGATAACCGGCGATCCGACGCTGTAGGCAGACGCCGGGGCGACTACTAGCGCCACCCCTTGTAACAATGCGTATCCGTTTCGTGCGGGAGCGAATCCGTCGATTAAGATGTTGGTCCTCCTTCTTCGGGGACTAGTGATGATAGAAACGTTGGTCATATACGCCGCCGTCGCAACGGCGCTCGTCGTGGGCGGAATGGCGCTCACACGTCGTGTACCCAAACGCATTCCTCTGCGCTTCAGCCTCCGCTCGCGTCCTACCTCGGACGACATGCAATAGCGGGATGCACACCAAGCCCAACCTCCCGAGCAAGGTCTGCGTGGTCTGCAAAAGGCCATTTACGTGGCGACGGAAATGGGCGCGCGTCTGGGCCGAGGTGAAGTACTGTTCGACACGTTGCCGGACACAGCGGTACCTGGCAAGAAGCGCTAATTCGTAGCGGCTACGACGTCTTCCATCGGCATCGGTTCGATCTCGCGTACCTCGACGCGAATCATCTTCTCGAAATCCGCCGCACTGATGATCGTCTCGGTTTGCACGTCGTGAGACGCGCATCCAGCCGTCATTGCGATAAAGCCTGCAAGCAACAAAATCCCTGTCAGTTTGCCTTTCATGTCGGACCTCCCTGGTCACGGTTTGGTGGGGACTGCTAGTTCAACGTTTCTTCTTATTCGTGGTTGACAGGCTCTTCCCGTATGACTCAGTCGGACGCGTCCCACTCGTAGACGCGGACATAATCGACGAGCATCTTCTGCGGGAAGATGCTGTCGTCGATGCCGCCTCCGGCGCGGCCCCACATCCCGCCCACGGCGATGTTCAGGATGACGTGGAACGGCTGGTCGTACGGCCAGCTTTCCCAGCCGTCGTTCTCGTTGACATATGTAAAGTACAGCGTGTCGTCGACGTAGGCGTCGATACGCTCGGGCGTCCAGTCCAGGGAGTAGACGTGGAATTTCTCGTCGACGCCATCGAGCAGGATGCGGCCTTTGCGCTGCTCCCACTTGGCCCAATAGTAGGCCTCGTTGTGCACCGTGCCGTGGACATGGTTCATCTCGTAGCCGACGTGTTCCATGATGTCGATCTCACCCGAATTCGGCCAGGCGTCGCAGTCGGGATTGCCCTGCCACTCGCCCTCGGTGCAGTTTGTCGCATAGCGGAACGGGTCGCTCGGCAGCATCCAGATTGCGGGCCAGGTGCCCATGCCGGACGGCAGCTTCGCACGGATCTCGAAACGCCCGTACAGAAAGTCGCCTGTACCAGCGGTGTGAATTCGCGCCGACGTGTACTCGGCGTTGTCGAACGTTTCCTTGTGTGCCTCGATGACCAGGTGACCGTCGGCGACGCGCAGGTTTTTCTCGCGATCCGTGTACGCCTGGTCCTCGTCGTTGACTTTGCGCGCCGGCCAGAGATTGATTCGCCACTTGTCCGTATCGGGCGCACCCTCGTAGTCGAACTCGTCACTCCAGACGAGCTTCCAGGAATCGGGCGGCGATTTCCTGGTCCGGACTGCCAGCGCACTCAGCACCGGCTCATTGACGGACGCATCGAACTCGATGTTGAGCTCGCCGTCCGACACTTCGACGTTCGGCACGGTGACGGTCAGGGCGGAAACGGTCTTGCCGTCGCGGGACGCCATGACGTCGAGGTCGTCGATGACGACTTTGCCCTCGATGATCGTGTCGAAGACGCGTTCGCCGCCGCCAATCTCGTCGGGCTCCGCGAAATGGAAGGTGACGTCGTAGCTGCCGTTGGCCAACTTGCGGCTGACGCTGATATCACCCTTTCGGTACTCATGATAGAGCGGCGCATCCTGCGACCCCTTGACCTTTTCCATTCGCGCCGTCGCCCCGCCCACGACGGAGGATTCGGCCTCGTAATTCGTACCGTCGACGCCGTCGTAAGCCGGGCCGCCGACGTTTGTCGCCCAGACGAGATCGGCCTGTTCGGCTTGGCAGCCAACGACTGACAGGCTCAGTGCAAAACAGAGAATCGAGGTTTTTGCAGCGTTCATGAGTTCGGCAACCCGCAATGTTTCTGGATGAAGTTTTCGTGAGACGGTAGCTGGCCCACCGTATTCGCGATTGAAGTCTGGATGTTCTTCATGAAGTCGTGCAGCTCCCTGCCAGTAGGCTTATCGACGAACGGATGATAGCCACCGGGTATGACACCCTGGCCCAGCATTACCGCTATCCAGGAAGTCTCCGAGAACAGCTCGCCGAATTCCCGGAATATGCGACCGCTGGTCCGGAACAATTCGATCCGGTCTGCGAGCCGCTTCGGTACCTCCATCGCCCGGCAGTCCTTCCAATACCGGGTGTCGGATCGCTGGGTGGCGTGGTAGTGCAGGATGATAAAGTCCCGTATGTACTCGACCTCGGATCTGGCATCGCGGTTGTACTGATCGATTTCCGCCTGCGTCAGCTCCTCGCCCGGGAACATCTTGATCAGGCGAATGATGTTGTTCTGGATCAGGTGAATGCTCGTTGATTCGAGCGGCTCCAGGAAACCGCTGGACAAGCCGAGTGCAACGCAGTTCTTATTCCACTGCTTGAGACGCCTGCCAGTCTTGAACTTGATGACCCTGGGCTCGATTATCGGTTTGCCGTCGAGATTGTCGAGCAGGAGCTTCTGCGCTTCGTCGTCGGACATATGAGCGCTGCTGAATACCAGGCCGTTGCCGACCCTGTTCTGCAGCGGGATCTTCCACTGCCAGCCGCAGCTTCGCGCTGTCGCCCGCGTATATGGAATCGGCGGGGCAACCGATTCCGTCTGCACGGCTACCGCGCTGTCGCTGCGCAGCCAGTGCGACCAATCCTCCCAGCCCGTATTCAGCGTCTGCTCGATCAGGAGACCGCGAAAACCCGTGCAGTCGATGAACAGGTCTCCGGCGATACGACTACCGTCGTCGAGGGTCACCGACTCGATGAAGCCGGATTCCGGGTCGGTGCCGACTTCGGCAACCTTCCCCTCGACTCGCTTGACACCCCAACCTTCGCTCAGCTTCCGCAACAAACGGGCGTACAACGCCGCGTCGAAGTGATACGCGTAGATCGGATCCCGGATCGGCGTTTCGTTCGTGAACTTCGCCGATTTCGCCATGCAGGTCTCGAGGCAGTACGAGCCGATATCGCCCGGATCGCCGTGCTGCCGTGCCCGCAACCAATAGTGGTGGAACTGCGCCATCCAAGCATCGGCACCGATGACGCCAAACGGATGAAAGTAACTCTCGCCGAGGCCGCCCCAGTTTTCGAACTCGATCCCAAGTTTGAACGTGCCATTGACCGCGCGCAAAAACTCCGCCTCGTCGAGATCCAGCAGCAGATGGAAATTCCTTATAGGCGGTATCGTGGCTTCACCAACGCCGACCGTGCCGATGACGTCGGACTCCACGAGCGTGATGTCGAGGTTCTCATCGAACGTCTTGGACAGTGCAGCCGCAGCCATCCAGCCCGCCGTGCCGCCGCCGACGATGACAACTCGTTTGAATCGGGTCATAACGTCAGGATCACCGATTCAGCTTGTTGCGCAGCGTTGCGCGAATGGTTTTTGCGGTGTTTGCATCGAGTTTGCCGACCACACCGCGCTTGTCCTCTGGGATATGTCGTACATTGTCTTCCTTGTTGTCGAAGACATAAAAATCGAACGCGTCGCGCCAGGCGTCCCGTTGCGACTTAGGCAGATCACGAATGTTCAGGATTGCATGCAGCAACGCATCGTAAGCTGCGCCCATGAACGCAGGACACTGCCGCCACCAGTGATTGATCAGTATGTTGAAATCGTCCAGTCCCTTGACGTGGTGCCACCACATACTCGGTACGTAGATCGCATCGCCGGGGTACAGTTCGGCGGACTGTGCGTGTTCGAGTGCAGTCGCGAATCGGGGAAACCGGTCGAGGTCGGGATCGTCGAGGTCGACGAGACTGACCGATTGCCCGGCAGGCGTGAAGTCGATCGGACCGACGTACAGGTTCTCGAGCTGGTCCGGCGGAAACAAGGTGAATCGACGTTTGCCGGCGCACACACACGCTATGTTATCCATCGCATCGTAATGCGCGGCAACCGTCGTCCTGTTGCCTATCCAGATTCGCACCGTCGCACCGATGCCGGCATGCGGCAAGCTGTTATCGGCGCTGAATCCGGGAAGGCAAAGATCGATGGGCGCAGATCCCATGTAAAGCGTGGTTGCCGAACCGGTATCCCGGTACTCCTGCAATCTATCGAGAACCCAGTCCATTTGCGTCGAGATTCTCTTGAAGTTGTGACTGGCCAGGTCGTCCGTGTAAAAAATCCGGCCGCCAATGTCGGAATCGCTGATAAACGCGTGAACGGTCGCGCCTTCGTAGAATTCCCACAAGTACCGATCGGCGTCCTGAGAGGATGCCCGGGCCTTTTCTACGAGCGGCCAGCGAGAGGCGATGCCGCGCAGCACCACCGGGTCAGGCTGCGACACGACCTGTTGGAAAACCTCGGCGACGTCGTAGTCGTCGATTTCTCGAATGCTGTTACTCAAGGTACCCCAGCGTGGCGTTTTTCTTTCTGATCAGGCGCGCCATGTTCGGCATCGACGCCAGCATCATGTAGACGGTCTGCAGGTGGCCCTTCTTGTGCAGCGCATCCAGTCCATCTG
>JAAUXY010009002.1_pt1 | contig 10193 bp, 7 predicted proteins | sample 7278121 | NCBI WGS metagenome assembly JAAUXY01 (sample SAMN14350117, study PRJNA611818) | marine sediment metagenome | isolation source: surface marine sediment (1.8m) | place: French Polynesia: Moorea | collected 2018-08
AAATTCGATCACCCCGTACATCTTCAGCCCTTTGCGAATCCCTTTGGTTTTGACCAAGAATTGTTGACCGCGCGGTGCCCAGGTCCTGCTCAGTGAACCCCACATCGCAAAGGAGACTTCATCACCAAATAAGATCACCGCTTTGTCCTGCTTGGCTTTCTCCAGAAGGCGAGGCCAGGTTTGTTCCAGCCATCTTTTGCGTTCCTGGCGGTAGTGCTCCTCGTCAACGCGATCGGTGATAAAGTCTGCCTTTTGGTAACTCAAACCCATCTTTTTCAGTACTGTGCTCAAGTAACGCGGATTATAGTGGACTCCGAATTTTCGAAAAATCAGCTCATTAATCATCGCCGTGTTCCACACACCACATTCAAAGCCGCTTTTCTCCGGACCTGACACAATCAGCTCGTACAACTCTTTTTTCTGGGTTTTGCTCAGCTTCGGTTTGCGACCCCGCCCCTGGTAACGAGCTTTCTGTAGCCAATCCATGCCACCGCTTAAAAACGCTTTCAACCAATTGTAGACCGTCCGTTGGCTGACATTGAGCAAGGGCGCTATTTCTCCAACACCGTGACCTTCGGCCAACCATAATAAACCCTGCACTATTCGATACAACCGCAAATCGTTGGCTTGATAGGCAACCCCCAAGAGGGTTCGTAGCTTTTCGGTGAGGCGTTTGGAAAAACACAGTGTTATCATCTTAGTCTTCTCCTGTGAGGTGAGAGGTTATTTGGACAGATACCCTTTTTAGCCTCATCAGGAGAATTTTTCACGCTTTTTATGTGAAATTTAATTTATGACTATCTATAGTCGTAGAAAATCTCGCTTACCCCCTAATTATAAGCGTTATAACATTTGTACTGGGCAAGTTGATTTTTAAAAAACTAAAACCAGCATTTGCAGATGTGTTATGAGATAGATACTGGTTACTAGAGATAGATAGTGGTTACTATACGTTGGACACTCGATACTGGATACCGAACAACATTATCATATTCGTGGGTATCTTAGTCTTATACTCAATTCTAAGGAATGCGGACGAAATAAGTTGACTAGCTGGCGCCGCATGATCGTTCATATTCAAGGCGCAACAACAGGCGCATAGCAGGGCTATGTAACTGTTGTCGCAACGCCGAAGAGGGACGATAAGGCAAGCCAGATGGGGAAGTTATTTCGGTAGCATTCCTAAGCTTTAGTCTTTTCGTATGAACGCCATTGAAGTAAATAAACTGAAACTGAGTAAGGTCTACCGAGTGTACAACTCGCCCAGGGATCGTCTGCGCGAGATCATTAGTCTGAGGAGAAAGAAATTGCATCTCGACTTTTATGCCCTCAGTGATGTTTCCTTTAAAATAGAAAAGGGACAAACTGTCGGTATTATCGGGCAGAATGGGAGTGGCAAGAGTACGCTGTTGAAGATTGTTTTCGGTGTGCTTCAGCCAACGAGTGGCAATGTTCGTGTCAATGGCCGCAACTCCGCCTTATTGGATCTTGGGGCGGTTTTAATCCCGAATTTACCGGTCGTGAGAATGTGTATATGAACGGCGCTTTGTTGGGATTCACTCAGAAGAGATGGACCGGCGTTACCCTGATATCGAGGCGTTAGCCGAGATCGGCGAGTTTATTGATCAACCAGTCAAGACATATGCAAGCGGCATGATTGTGAGATTGGCCTTTGCCGCGGCGGTAAATATTGATCCCGAGATCCTGGTAGTTGATGAATTTTTGTCCGTGGGTGATATCTTCTTTCAACACAAATGCCTCTCTAAAATGGAATCCTTCAGGGCGGAAGGAAAAACGATACTATGGGTTACTCATAATCCTAATTTCGTAAAGAGTTCTTGTAGCAAGGCATTTTTACTGAACGACGGGAAAATCCTTGCCGGTGGATGTCCTGAAGATGTCACCGAGCAATATTTAATGCTTATGAGATAAAAACAGACTGAGTATGCCGTCAGTGAATGTCGGGTAAGGCAAAAGACACAGACAAATCTTCCGGGTGCGAAAATTAGTTTTGGTTCTGAGGGCGGTCTAATCACAGACGTTAAAATTTTAGATAACGAATTCTGGGAGACTTCGGCATTTTTAGCTGGCGATCCGATTGTCATCCGGATTCGAGCAAGAATAGACCCGAAAATTAAGAATCCCAACATCGGGCTTATATTACAGCAGATTTCAGATTAGTTGACCTCCCTATGTCTTGGGTGTCTAAGTGATAAACCGCATATCAACCATCAATTATTCTGAAATCTGCAGTAAGGGATGAGCGAGGCTATAATATTTATGGTATAGACACAAAAGAACTGGGGCTAGAATTAAAATAAGATAGAAACCAAACATCTGTTTTTTTCCAGATGTCGCTAGTCCTGGCACCAGGCTCTTATTCAATTGCTGTACGTTTGAATTGTCCAATAGCTTTCAAATTAAATTTGTTGATTGATAAACAAGTAGGAGTGGGCGTATTTAAAGTTATTAAAAATAAATCTACGTTTGAAGGGATAGTGGACTTACAAGCTAAGGCATGCCAAAACCCTTCGCAAATGGAGAAGCATGTACGGGAGATATATTACCGACCACTTTGACTTTGGTCACATTGGCTTTTAGGTGAAATGATTCATGGGTTACCGGGCTATTGGGCATTAGGGAGAATGAGTCTAAATATCTCGAACTAATTCGGTAATTGACGTAAAATGCGTGCCTACCAAGGAGATTGGTCTTGAAAAGGGTGGCCGTTGGACCACGAGGGAGGTAGGCGTTTCGGGCGAAGGAAAGTTAAAAAAGGCCTCAGGAGATCATAGAATCTCTCCGCACAATGAGTACTAGAGCAACAACAATGGAGAGGTTCGATGACCCGCGGGATATTTATCGGCATGCCGCTCAATTTAGTCGCTCTTACGGTGTAAAAGTCTGGTGCAAGCACCGCCCCAAAAAGTTACATCTGCATGTCAAGTCACACAAGAATGCAGTAGAGTGTTCCCTTCAGTGCCGTCATCTTAAGGAATGCAGATGAAATAAGTTGACCAGCTGGCGCTGCATGATCGTTCGTCTTCAAGGCGCGACAACAGGCGCATAGCTGGGCTATGTAACTGTTGCCGCAACGCCGAAGAGGGGCGATCAGGCAAGCCAGATGGGGAAGTTATTTCGGTAGCATTCCTAAGGTAAGATTACGCGTACTTTGCACCGGCAGCGCAGCTAGTGCGATGTTGTGGTGATATGCGGGCGGGTAGTAATCTTTACATAACAAAATGCTTAATTGATCCTAACCTAATGAGCGGTGTGTAAAATCAACGTGGGATCTAACACATTAGTTATTTTGCATGATTACTTCGAATCGGCCGAAGGTGGCGGACGCCTGTGCCTAGTCTTGGCAGATTCTATGCAGGCAGATATGGCTTATGGTTTTAGAAAACACGATCATCCCTATTTTAAAATTTATCACCCGTATAGTTGCTACAATCTACACGCTTACTCTCATTGGCCGTTATGGCGGCAACTAAAGCTCATACGTAGCTTTAAATCATCCACACAGTTTGTGAAAGGCTATTCTAACGCCATATACAGCGGTACCTACAGCCCATTGTCAGTTCTGTATCACGCAGCAAAAATTAATGTGTTATATTGTCACACGCCTCCGCGCTTTATTTATGATAAACGTGATTATTATCTTAATCGCTTGCCCGTCTGGCAAAGGCCTTTATTGCAATATTTTATACATTCTCTTCAGCCCCGTTTTGAAGAGGCTGTTGCGCGCATGAACGTTATTATTGCAAACTCATATACCGTGAAAAAACGTATACACCGTTACTTGGGGAGAACAGCACAAGTAATCTACCCACCTTGTGAAACCACCAGATTTACGTGGATTGGACAGCAAAAATACTATCTTTCTACCGCGCGTTTAGATACGCTAAAACAAGTTGATTTGTGCATTAAGGCGTTTTTGAAAATGCCTGACAGAAAATTAGTGGTTACATCGGGAGGATTAGAAATTAACCGGTTGAAAAAGATAGCTCAAGATGCTCCTAACATTCACTTCACAGGTTGGGTCAGTGACTCACGGCTATGTGAATTGATAGGTAATGCTATTGCGACTATCTATCTTCCGCAGGATGAGGACTTTGGCATGTCGCCAGTGGAATCTATGGCGGCTGGTAAACCAGTTATTGGTGTGGCCGCGGGTGGGTTGTTAGAAACCGTCTTACCTGAAGAAACTGGTTTATTACTCCCGACCAACTTTACATTAGAACACTTGATTTCAGCTGTCCACAGGATGACTTACGCTCATGCATCAAAAATGCGTCGTGCCTGTGAGCGCCGAGCTCAATTGTTTTGTCGTGACCGGTTTCTGGATAAGATGTACGCACTTATGGAAAATATTTGATGCGTACTTTGCATGTAGGTAAATACTATCTACCATTCTATGGCGGCATGGAAAACTACATGGCGGATTTATTGCCTGCGCTTATGAAGCGGGGTGTTGAAATAGCCGCTTTGGTCCATCGCCACAAATCTGGTATATCCCCCTATCCTTTCGTGCATCAAGCAACTTGCTACGGACAGTTGCTTTACGCACCAATCAGTCCACAATTCCCTTTCCTGCTAACACGACTCATTGGAGATTTCAAACCTGATTTACTTCATTTGCATCTACCCAACACCTCGGCGTTTTGGGCGTTGACGATAGCTAAAGCTAGAAATATTCCCTGGGTAATTCATTGGCATGCTGATGTTGTCCTTCAGTTGAACCAGTATCTAGCTTACGCTTACCATGCCTATAAACCATTGGAGCGCCGTTTGCTATCCAAAAGTGATGCTATCATTGTTACCTCTCCACCCTATCTTGAAAGCAGCCGTACTCTCGTACCCTGGCGTGAGAAATGTCGAATTATTCCTCTTGGACGTGATTCAGGTGCATTCCCTAAACTGTCCACAAATGATATCAATATTGCACGGCAACGATGGGGAAATACTCATCGAAAAGTGCTTGCTGTTTCTCGTATGAGTTACTACAAAGGTCTTGAATACCTAATTCAGGCAACCGCTCTGATCGATTCTGTTAAGTTGATTATTGTTGGTCCAGGCACTCATGATAAGTTACGACACTACATACGCGTCCTTGGGATAGAAAATAAAGTCTGGCTGGCAGGCGTTCAACCAGTGCAGAGCTTACATGCCTTGATGGCAACCAGTGATAGTATCTGTTTACCATCCATCGAGCGTACCGAGGCTTTTGGTCTTGTCTTACTCGAGGCAATGTATTACGGAAAACCCGCTATTGCCAGCGATATCCCAGGTTCAGGAGTTGGCTGGGTTGTGCAGCATGGAGTCACAGGAAAACTGGTTCCACCTAAAAATGTGCAAAGTTTGGCGCAGGAACTACATAACCTTGGTCATGAGAAGTTGGCATGGATAGATATGGGGAGATGTGCCAGATCACGTTTTATTGAAGCATTCGATATTCGTTATTCAGCAGACCAGATTATGCTTTTGTATCGTGATATTTTAAATAAAGCTGCCTGACTACATAAAAAATTGTTAAGCATCAGCGCTTGGTAAACGGCAGCTATGATTTAATCTATTGAAAGATTTTTCAGATCGTTGTTATATGGCGATAGTGCCTCGATCTCTTCAAGCGTTTTCGATAATCCTTGAACGATATTTGAAGATCTTTGTGTAGGCATTAACCTACGGTTGTTACTCGCACTGAAGTTTTTTACGCAACGCTGACCGCGAGGACCCAATGGAACGTACCGTAAAGTCAGGGAGTTCTATTTGTATCGTAGTAGTTTGAGATAGGCTCAAGAGATCCAATTTATTAATACCTGATCTTGTAAGTGATCGTGCTTACAGAGTTTAAGAATTTGATTTGTAGAGCGAATTGGCGGTTGAGCGGAATCCTTATTGTGTTTTCAGAGAAACAAATATCGCCACACGGATCAAGAGCTTGTGCTATGTGTGTGTGATCACTTGCAGGATCTAGTTGATAGTCTAATAGACGAATTGCGCATCAAACAAGCACCTTCAGGCCGGGCAGTGGGCCGAAGCAGAACCTCGACAGTAATGGGTATCGCAAAAAAGAAACGAGTCCTTTATGTAGCACACGGCCATCCTGATTTCTCCTACGGGGGGGGTGAGTGGGCTGCTTATTATATGTATCAAGCGATAAAAGACGGGAATCACTATGAACCGTTCTTTTTAGCCCGCTATGAAAAAAACAAACACCACCACGCCGGCTGCAGCCTAATGCGGCACGAAAACGACGACCACGTCCATTTGCTTGCTACAGATCAAGGCGCCTACGACTATTACTTCAATAGTTTCGCAATGGAAAACCTCGACGAGGCAGAAGACCTTCATCGCACCTTCCGCGACTTGCTCGAAGGAATCCGTCCTCAGGTGATACATTTCCATCATTACATCCATATGGGAATCGAGTTGGTTGCCTTCGCCAAGTCGATCGTGCCCAATGTCAAGATGGTCATGACGCTGCACGAGTTTATTCCTATTTGCGCGAATCAGGGGTCGATGATAAAAACAGAGACTTATCAGTTGTGTTTTGGCGCCTCTCCGCTGAAGTGTTGCGAGTGTTTTCCAGATCGCACGCCCGAAGCCTTCTTTTTGCGCGAACGCTTCTTCAAAGCCAACTTGGCCCACATCGACCGGTTTATCGCTCCGTCACGATTTCTACAGCACCGCTTTGTCGATTGGGGCCTCGACGCCGACCGATTTCTACAGGTTGATTACGGGCGGCCCATCTGGCCCAGGAGAGAACGACCGTCGCGCCGCGAAGGTCAGCCGTTCCTAGTGGCATTTTTCGGTCAGATCGTCTTCCACAAAGGGGTAGACGTTTTTCTTCGTGCCGCCGTGGAGTATTATCGGCTTAGAACATGGGCCCAGAAAATCGGGAAGGAACAGATACCCGAGGTTCGTTTTGCCCTCCATGGCACGATGAAGAACCTCCATGATGAGCATGTTCGCAAGCTGATCGAGGAGCTCACTGAGCAGAGTCAAGAAGTGGTGCATGTCCATGGTGCTTACGACGCTCGCAACATGCAAGCACTCTTGAGCCAGGTCGACTGCGTGGTGGTCCCTTCGAAGTGGTGGGAGAATTCGCCGTTGGTAATTCAAGAGGCCTTTATGGTGGGCGTTCCGGTAATTTGCTCAAACATCGGCGGGATGGCCGAGAAAGTGAAAGACCGGGTCAACGGCCTTCATTTCGTGGTAGGTAATCATTTTGACCTACTGAACCGGGTGCTGGAGTTGGCCGGTTCGCCGTCGTTGTACACGGAGCTAGTACAAGGCATACCGCAAATTCTATCATCGGGTGAGATGGCGACCTTAATGCACAAGCTATATGATGAGATCATCAAAAACGAGCCCGTGTACCCAACACAAGGGAATACCTCACCATTGGTTCCTTGAAGCCAAGACCGATGAAGAAAGTCCTCAAGAAGATTCTGCCTCAAAGCCTACAACGGCTTATCAGTTCCAGCATGCTAAGGCTGGTCTTACCAAAAGTTCACGGTGATCTTAATTTGGCATTTAGTGTAGGCGATAACCATCTCTTTATGGATGGCTGGCTCGCCGGCTCCAGCGGCCCGATTAAAGCCGTGCACATACTTGATGAACAAGGAAATACCACCCAGGTGCCTTTCACCGCTTACACATACGCCCGAGCGGACGTGATCAATTCGTTACAGAATACCGTTCCCGCTAGCCATTGCTTTGGCTATCGCATGCTAATCCATTACCCACACGGCAATCCTAGACTCTATGCGGTAATTATACAACCGAGCACAGGAGCGTCCTATACGCAGCGCATTGCAGACCGTTATACGGATGCACTAAGACGCCCCTGGAAAATTGAAAACCTATCGACCACCCCAGAATACTACGGGCTTACACAACCGATTGCGAGGATCCCGGCCTATAACCAACTCATACTTGCACCGAGTAAGACCTACTTCGAAAAGCAAAAGTCCTTCGAAGGCTTCGTCGATGGTTGTTACAAGGGCGAGGACGGTTCCATGCTCCTCTTCGGATGGACCGACGACAACGGTAAGACGCACGGGAAAGGACACTTGATTAATACAGAGACGAATCGGGAACTGTCGTCGGCAGAGATGTTTCGCTACTACCGGGTCGATTTGGAATCAAAGCTTGATGAACCTTTGGGGATGCTGCTTTTCATCAAGACTCTTAGAGAAATTCCTCCCCCGTATGTCCGCTTTCAAATGGAAGAACAGAGGGAGGTTTTTCTAACCGTTAAAGAAAACCGCACTCCGAGCAAGGCACTGCTTGATGTGCTGCTGTTGCTCTATGAGCAATGCAGAAAAACGAATCTCGCAGAACAGAACAAACGTGGCCTCAGTAGTCTTTTCATCCCCATGATTGAAAGTCTATACCTTGAACTGCAAGATGATGTTTTCGTCGCTGAAGAAGTACGATTAGGTGCCCAGAGTCCCAATCCCGAAGTGAGTATCGTTATCCCCCTTTACAAAGCGTACGAGTTGACAATGCATCAAATGGCCGACTTTTCTATCGACCCGTTTTTAAAAAAGCAGAACATTATTTTGGTGCTCGACGCCCCCGAGGACAGTCAACGATTCATACCATTGATGCATCGGCTTTACGACCTATATCAGGTACCCGTTCGGGTGTTAATCATGAGTAAGAACGGAGGGTTTAGCAGGGCTTGCAACGCCGGTGCGAGCGCCTCGAGCACTCCATACATGTTATTCTTGAACTCGGACGTTTTCCCAAAGCAGTCAGGGTGGCTTGAGTCGATGCTATCACGGCTTAAGGACGATGCCTCGATCGGTGTAGTTGGGGCGCGGCTGTTGTTCCCCGACGAATCGATTCAACACGTAGGGATCACGTGGCGTCGAAAAGCAGCTATGGATCATCAGCTCATCAACCACCACCCCTGGAAGGGCATGGCTCCTTCGCTAGTACCCCATCATGGTGCTGTTGAGGTGCCTGCGGTGACTGCTGCCTGTCTGTTGTGTCGAACAGGGGAGTTTCGTTCGCTCGGCATGTTTGATGTGGGGTATATCGGGGGTGATTATGAAGATACAGACCTCTGCCTGAAGATGCGCGAGTATGGAAAGCGGGTTGTTTGTGACCACGCAGCCGTACTATATCATGTGGAGGGAAATTCCTATCCATCTCAGAATCGGAGAAAGGTTTTCTTCTATAATGCCATGCGGCATGAACTGCGTTGGGGCAAGTTGATTTCTCAGTTCGCAATGGCCTTGCACTTTAGGCGAGACAGCATGTCACGCCATTTTTGTGTAGGCAATCGCTGTAATTAGGGAAGATCAGCATTTAGGGCTACCCACTTAAGCCACGACAGTCTTGCCGTGAAGCAGGCTAAAATATTAACCTGTATTAAGGAAAAGCACTTACCCTTTTAACCCCACTTTTTAACAGCAGGGCATATCAGTTATGCAGCAAGGTTCTGTCAGTAAACGAGCTCAGGGACAGAATTTAGGTGGCCAACCTACTAGACCCCTTTGAACATCACAGTCCGTACACGCGACAGAAAAGTCTGGGATGATATCAGAGCGTTTGGAGAGCGTTCACTCAGGCAGGTAGCGCAGTCAATCGGTTTATCCAAGGATAGAGTTTGGCGCAGCAAACGGGCTCTGGCTAACAGGAATGGGTATGCGGAGTCGGACCTTTGGGAAACCGAAGAGGGCCAAGCCTGGCTGTGCTTACTGGTCACGGCGGTGCTCTTTGAGTTTGGTCTGAAGTGTAATTTGGGAGCGGATCGTCTGTCAGAGTTTTTCAAACGCATTCGCTTGGACAAACAGGTTGGGGTTTCGGCCACGGCGTTGCGCACCCTATTGAAGCGCCTGGAGGCGTTGGTGCTGAGCTATCAGCAGGAACAAGAAAGCCGTGTGTCAGAGGCACGGCGTGAAATCATCGCCAGCGCGGATGAAACGTTTTTTGGCGAAGTCATGATCTTAATTCTGATGGACTTAACTTCAGGCTATCTGCTGGTCGAAGCTCACGCCAGTGACAGGAGCTATGAGACCTGGCAAGCTAAAGCCCAGGGGCGGTTGAAGGCTCTTGGATTGCAGGTGCGCCATTTTATCAGTGATCGCGCCAAGGCGCTGATAAAGTTGGCGACCCACAGTTTTAACTGTGCGCCCGGAGCGGATCTGTTTCATAGTCAATATGAACTCAGCAAA